>Ga0326727_10001704_pt1 | contig 79400 bp, 79 predicted proteins | sample MB2enrmetagenome_FD_207643 | JGI IMG/M metagenome (GOLD analysis project Ga0326727, IMG submission 207643) | Lab enriched peat soil microbial communities from McLean, Ithaca, NY, United States - MB29MY | ecosystem: Environmental > Terrestrial > Soil > Wetlands > Peat | place: USA: New York... | reverse complement strand
GCGGCGACGCGACGCGCGCAGCTTCGGTGCTTTTGCTGCCATGAAGACCCCACGATGGAAGGTACGCTCCCGCCATCATCCTCGACGACTGCCCGCGCCTGCAAGACGGTCCCGAAACTACGCTTACGGCAGTGCTGCCGAAACGATGGCTTCAAAAGACCAATTCCGGGCACTCCGCGACCGCGTTAGCGAAAGGCGCTCCGAGGCTAGCGAACTCTACGCAGAGGCTGCGGCGATTGTAGCCCAAACTCCGAGCACCCGACTGGAAGCGTCCACTATGGTGGGCGGGCACACTGGACCGGCGGGAAAGTTTTACGACCGAGAGCGACGCTTCAAGGACGCGGAGGGTGACGACCCCGTTACACCAGGCGCTGAGGCTCCTGGTAATCTCCAGGCGGCAGACATTCGGCTCTCAAGTTCAGATGAGTTCCTCTACCGTTCCGTCGTTGCGGCGATGGCTTGCAACCGGCGAGACGCTCAGCTAAATCTCCACGTGGCCCGTGCAATTTTGGACGAGGCCGAGCGCGAGCTTCGCGGAGCTACCTGGACCGATTGGAGCCCGCCGGCCATTTCTGGCGATCTTGACAACAGAAACGAATGCGACTGAACGACGTCTTAACGCAGGGCGTGCCCTTGAACGGCGTTGAAAATAGCGGTAACGGCCTAGCCGCCCGGGCGAAGCGAAGTCCGGCAGGAATGTCGCCATAGGCCGCAATGTTGGCATACTGGGGCGCTGTGCTCGGGCGACCTTAGAAACTTCACGACGGGACGGAATGTCCATCCGCCCGGTCTCGAAGGTCGTTCGCTCGCAGCGCGAGCAAGAGCGGCGCTTCACGGGCGAGTCGTAGCCCCTACGGCGTCGCCGGCGTATGCCACGTTATCAGCAAGCCGGTTAGCAGTAGCGTCGCCAGGAGGCACAAGACGAACGCGATCCTTCCAATGATCGACTCAGCGCCGTTCTCCTTTGATGTGATAGCCGACACCGAACGCGCGATGGTATAGGCGGCGACGAGTAACCGATAATCTGGAATATTTGGACCAGGTTAGGGGGAGTCCGCCCTCGACCTTCTTGAGGTGGTCGAGGGTTACGACGGCTGAAATGGTGGAAATGCGTTTCTCCCTATCCGGTTTGCAGGGGAAGGCGGCTAAGTGGCCGCCAGCGGCTCCGCAGGCTTCACGGTTTCGTGCTTTACGGCGGAGACCACAACGTACATCTTTTCGAATCTAGCCTGCACAAGTGCTTCTTCGGGCTCACCCTTCACGTCCGACAAAACCTTGCAACCCCCGCGAAAAAGTCGTCCTGTAGGCTCGCCAGGTTCAATATAACGAAGTTCTTATCAATATCCGGCCGATGCCGGTGCGGCGGCCCGTCATCAATGTCTTGAAAGCGCATCGGTGTCTTTGCCGATTCGCTCGACATCGTGTGGACAAGCGAGCAACGAGCCTGGTAAAGGTCAGCACCGTTGTAATGATATTCATAGGTTCTTGGGCCGTACCGCGTCACGTAACGGTCAACCCATTCGATAAAGTCGGACCTGTCGTTCTTTTTCTTACCGGCAGGCATCCGCGCTCACGCCATCGCGTCAATAAACAGGTATATCAGGGCGGCCGTCGCCATTACGGCTCCTCCCTTGCAGGCTCGTTCGATTTCAGCGCACATGCCTTTCTGCACTCGCTCGAAATGGTCGGTGTCCATGTCCGTCCTTTGTGTCTTTTGAGGTCCCGGATTATTGGAGGGCGGAAACTCATCGTTATTGACGGTGAGGGTAATCACTGGCCGCTTCCGATCCCTTCTCGCGCCTCAAGGCACCGCCCGACGCGCCCCCAGCCCTCTGGGCCGAGGCGCGTGAATAGTCCAACGCCTCAGAGCGGGACCGCCTCTTCGGAAGCTTGACATGGTTGGTGCTCCCTAACCTGTCGGTGGAAAAGGAGGCACGTTTCCGTACCGTCTTATACGAGAAAAGCGCCCTGTTCGGCGCTTTTCCCTGTTGGTTGCGGGGCCAGGATTTGAACCTGGGACCTTCGGGTTATGAGCCCGACGAGCTACCGGACTGCTCCACCCCGCGATGGGCGAACCTCACTATACCCCCGCCGTCCCGGGAAGTCAAATGCCTCCGAGGCCCTACTGTCTCGGCGAACCCTAGCGGGGGGCAGCGCGGATGCCGTGGATCGCCAGGACTTCCCTTTCCGGCGACTCTGCTCGTCGTGATAGGATGGCGTGGTATGTCACTTCTCGAGATCGTGCTGCCGGGCACGGAGCCGGAGATGGAGTGCGCCCGCGGCTTGGCGCTCAGGCTGGTGAGCCCCGTCGACCACCGGGGCTACCCGAACGGCGAGTGGCCGGCGGAACGCGAGGTCCGCTTACGTGCCCCCACCCGCACCCGCGCCGCGACCGACTGGCCCTTCCCTCGGCTACGCGCCGACCTTCACGCCCGCTTCGAACGCGCCCTCACGTGACGGCCCCCCATTCGACCGGGTCCCCCGACGCCAAGCCCGCGGCCTCCGAAGACCTCGCCGCCTTCGTCCGCCGGCTCCCGAAAGTCCAGCTCCACTGCCACCTCGAGGGCACGATCCGCGCCGAGACCTTCCGGGAACTCGCCGCGCACCACGGCGTCGAGTCGCCGCGCGCCCGCGGCCCGCTCGAATCGACCTACGCCTTCGAGACCTTCCGCGACTTCCTGCTGACCTTCGCGGAGGTCTGCAAGACCCTCCAGCGCCCCGAGGACTACGCCCGCCTCGCCCGCGACTACGTCGCGGACGCCGCCGCGCATAACGTCCGCTACGCGGAACTCTTCATCTCGCCCTCGGTCTGGTCGTTCTTCCACCGCGACCTCGACGTGCTGGAAACCGTCCGTGCGATGCGCGCCGTCTTCGACGCCGCCGCATCGGATGGCGGCGTGGAGGTCGCCCTGATCTGCGACCTCACGCGGAACTTCGGCCTCGAACGGGCCTTCGAGACGGCGCGGGTCGCCGTCCGGCTCGCGGAGGCCGGCACGGGCGTCGTCGGCATCGGCCTCGGCGGCGACGAAGCCAACTTCCCCCCCGCCCTCTACGCCGAACCGTTCGCCTACGCGCGTGCCCACGGACTGCACGCCGTCGCGCACGCCGGCGAGGCGGCCGGCGCGGAAAGCGTCCGGGACGCCGTCGAGATCCTGCACGCCGAGCGGATCGGCCACGGCGTCCGCGCACTGGAGGACGACGCCGTCGTCGAGCTCCTGGCCGAGCGCAGGGTGGCCCTCGAGCTCTGCCCCACCTCGAACCGCCTCACCGGCGCGGTGCCCGCCGGCATACCGCACCCGATCGCCGAGTTCGACGCGCGCGGCGTGATCTGCACGGTCGATTCCGACGATCCCGCGCTCTTTTCGACGACCCTCCAACGCGAGTACGAGTTGGCCGGCGAACTCTGCGGACCCGAACGCCTCACGGCCTTCGTTCGCAATGCCGTCGACGCGAGTTTTGCGCCCCTTGAGCGCAAGGCGCACCTGCGCCGTGAATTGCTTTCGGCAATCGGCCTGGAAACGTTCGGCCGCTAGCGAAGGTTAGGCATCCTATGGCCGGACACACGCATTTCGACGAGTCCACCGAAGAATATCTCGAGGCGATCTACCGCCTCGAGCGGGAAGGCCCGGGGGTGACGACCTCGGCGCTGGCGACTGCCCTCGGCGTCGCGCCGGCCTCGGTGTCCGGCATGCTGAAGAAGCTGGCGGGCGACGGCTACGTGGAACATCGCGCGCGCGGCGAAGCGAAGCTCACGCGCGACGGGCTCGCGATCGCGGTGCGCGTGCTGCGCCGGCATCGCTTGGCCGAATGCTTCCTGACCAAAGTCCTCGGCATGGAGTGGGACGAAGTCCACGATGAAGCGTGCCGGTTGGAGCACGCGATTTCCGGCCGCGTCGAGGAACGGTTGATCGCCGTGCTCGGCGATCCGAAAGTGTGTCCACACGGACATCCGATTCCACCGTCGGATCTCACGGATCCCGAACGCCCCGGCGTGCCGCTCGCGCAGATCGCGCCCGGCGAGGCAACGCGCGTTCACCAAGTCACCGAAGAGCTCTCCGAAATGCTGCGCTATCTCGCCGAGATCGGCTTGCGTCCCGGCGCGGAAGTTTCCGTTCTCGACAAAGCGCCGCTCGGCGGCCCCATCACGATTCGCGTCGGCGATAAGCAGCACGCGATCTCGCTCGAACTCGCGCGCATGGTTACCGTGGTTCCGCTCCGCGCTCCCGAGGCGACGAAGCTCGCACCCGCGTAGCGTCCCGCGTGGCGCTCGCTTACCTGGAATGTTCGCTCGATGCCTCGCATCGATCCGACGCGAACGCGCTCGCCTCGACATGTCCGCACGACGGCGCTCCGCTGCTCGCACGCTACGACGCGTTCGCGCTCTCGCGAGCCGATGCGGCTGCACGGCCGCCGTCGCTCTGGCGCTTCCGCGAGGCGTTGCCGCTGGGGCCGGGTGAGGAACCGGTAAGCCTCGGCGAGGGCGGCACCCCGCTCTTGCGCGCCGTGCGTTTGGAACGCGAGCTCGGCGTCGATGTACCAGTCTACGTGAAAGACGAATCGCGCAATCCCACCGGTTCCTTCAAAGCGCGGGGCATGTCGGCCGCGGTCACGCGCGCACGGCGTCTCGGCGCGCCCGCGCTCGTCGCGCCCAGCGCGGGCAACGCAGGCGGGGCGCTCGCCGCGTACGGCGCGCGCGCCGGGCTGCCGGTCACGGTCTTTTTGCCGCGCGATACGCCCGCGATCCTGATCGAGGAGTGCAGAACTTACGGCGCCCGCGTCGAATTGGTGGATGGCTTGATCGACGATGCGGGAAAACGCGCGGCCGAGCACGCGCGGGAAACCGGCGCGTTCAACGTCGCGACCCTGCGCGAACCCTATCGCGTGGAAGGTAAGAAGACCATGGCCTACGAGCTCGTGCTCGAGCTCGGCGACGTGCCCGGCGCGATCGTCTATCCGACGGGCGGCGGCACGGGCCTCATCGGCATGTGGAAGGCCTTCGACGAACTACAAGCTCTCGGCTGGATCGGCGCGCGGCGGCCGAAGATGATCGCCGTGCAAGCCGCCGGCTGCGCCCCGATCGTGCGCGCCTTCGCACGCGGGGCCGAGCGTGCCGAGCGCTGGAACGACGCACGCACCGCGGCCTGGGGCTTGCGCGTCCCGTCGGCGCTCGGCGACCGGCTGATGCTGCAGGCGCTACGCGAATCGAACGGCACCGCAATAGCCGTCGCCGAGACGGCAATGCACGACGATATGCTGACGTTGCGCCGGCTCGAAGGCATCGATGCCGCCGAGGAGGGCGGCGCCGCGCTCGCGGGCCTGCGCGCGCTGCTCGCGCGCAACGAACGTTTCGCGGGACCCGTCGTGCTCTTCAACACGGGCAGCGCGCTCAAGTACGGGCCGCGCGCGTGAGACGACCGGGCCCCTTCAGCGTCACGAACGTCCTGATCCTCATCAACGTCGCCGTCTACGCCTTCATCGCGCTGCACGGCGGACCCGATCAGAACGATCCGTATTACATCGCGGGCGTGCTGTACGGGCCCGCGGTATTGCAGGACGGTCAATGGTACCGGATCGTCACCGGCGCCTTTTTGCATGCGGGCCTCGCGCACGTGTCGCTCAACATGATCGCGCTCTATCAGCTCGGCCTCTTCGTGGAGACCTTGCTCGGGGGGTGGCGCATGCTCGCCATCTATGCGATCTCGATGCTCGGCGGCGGGCTCGCCGTCGTCTACTTCGATCCGCAGAATCCGACCGTGGGCGCTAGCGGCGCGATCTTCGGGCTCTTCGGCGCGCTGCTCGCGATCGGGTTGCGTCTGGGCGAACGCGGCCGCTCGCTGATCGCGCAGACCGTGCCGATCCTGATCCTCAACCTGATCTTCACCTTCGCCGTCCCGTTCATCTCGAAGGCCGGCCACGTCGGCGGCTTGATCAGCGGATTTCTCGCGGGACTGTTGCTCTTCGCGATGCGGCCGCAGCCGCGCGACCCGGTCGCAACCAGCGTCGTGGACAGCGCCACCGGTGAAGCGAGCGAGGCCGAATTGCTGCCGCCCGAACGGCCGGGCGCGGAGGCGCCTTCCTGAGCGCGCCGCCCGTCACGTCGATCGAAGCGGTCTTCGCCCCCGACGGCCCGCTTGCCGCGGCGTTGCCGGGCTTCGAAGCGCGGCCGGGCCAAGTGCAGATGTCCAAGCTGATCGAGCGCGGCTTCCTCGAGAGCGCGCACACGCTGGTCGAAGCGGGGACGGGCGTCGGCAAGTCGCTGGCCTATCTCGTTCCCGCACTGCGCAGCGGGAAGAAGGTCGTCGTCACGACGGCCACGATCGCGTTGCAAGAACAGTTGGTGCGCAAAGATATTCCGCTCGTCGTGAAGGCTCTTGGCGTGCCGGCGCGCGTCGAGCTGCTCAAGGGCCGCAACCATTATCTGTGCCGCCAGAAACTCGACCGCATGCGCGCCGAACGCCTCATCGCGCAGAGCACCTCGATGGAAGCGATTTGGGATTGGAGCGATCGCACGTCGACCGGCGACCGCGCCGAATTGCCGTTCGCGCCCGCGCCGCTGGAATGGGAAGCTCTCGACGCCGATGCCGACGATTGCGTCGGCGAGTTCTGCGAACGCTTTCGCGACTGCTGGTTCTTCAAACGGCGCGACGCCGCGCGGTATGCGGATATCGTCGTCGTCAACCACGCGCTGTTCTTCCTCGATCTTGCGATGGGCGGCACCCTGCTGCCCGCCTACGATTACGTGGTGCTCGACGAAGCGCACCAAGCGGAGCGCTGGGCCTCGGCCGCGCTGACCGCGACCTTGTCGGCTCCGAGCGTCAACCGTCTGATGCGCCGCGTGCACCGCAACTATCAACTGCCGGCCAGCTACGATGCCGAGATCGCCGAAGGCATGCGCGGCCTGGTGCAGACCCTCGCGCGCGTGCCGGGCGAACGCTATCCGTTGCGCGCCAACGACGACGCGCCGGACGCGCTCGGCCAACTGCAAAGTTCGTTCTTCCGGCTGGAAAATTGGCTCCTGGCGAATTGGCAGGCCGGCCTCAAGCGGCCGCCCGACAACGTCGCGGAAGCGGAACGGCGCCGGGACCTCGTGATGCGCGGCGTGCTCGCGCACATCGCGACGATCGATCGCACGACGCTCGGTGAAGAAGAAGCGATAACGTGGGTGGAACGCACGGATGCCGAAGGCCGCTACGAGGTGAACTCGGCGCCGTTCGACGTCGCCGACTACCTGCGCACGGCCCTCTTCCGGCGCACCCAGAGCGTCGTGCTGACCAGCGCCACCATTGCGACGGGCGACTCGTTCGCGTTCCTCAAGAACGCGCTGGGCGTCGACGAAGCCCAGGAATACGTGGCGCCGTCGCCCTTCGATTACCGCTCGCAAGCGCGGTTGTACGTGGCCCCGGGCGATTGCAATCCCAAAGACCCGCGGTTCGCGCGCCGCGTCGCGCCGCTGGTCGAGGAGTTGCTCGATATCTCGACCGGCCGCGCCTTCGTGCTCTTCACCTCGTACGCGCGGTTGCACGAGGTGTACGCCCTGCTGCGCGAGCGGATTCCCTTTCCCGTCAAGCTGCAGGGTGAATTGCCGCGCGCGCATCTGTTGGAGTGGTTCCGCCGCACGCCGAATGCGGTGCTCTTCGCCACCGGCACGTTTTGGGAAGGCATCGACGTGGTGGGCGACCGGCTCTCGTGCGTCATCATCGATCGGCTGCCGTTTCCCTCGCCCGCGGACCCGCTGGTGAAGGCTCGGCTCGCGGCGATCGATGCCGCCGGCGGGCAGAGCTTCGACGAGTACATGATTCCCTCGGCCATCGTGCGCCTCAAACAGGGCTTCGGGCGTCTGATCCGTTCGAAGAGCGATCGCGGCGTGATCGCGCTCCTCGACGGCCGCGCGATCTCGATGCGCTACGGCGCGACGATCGTCGGCGCGCTGCCGCCCGCGCGCCGCGTCGCCGAACTCGACGAGTTGCGCGCGTTCTTCTCCGCTGACGGAGAACGCGCGTGACGCTGCCCGACCGGCTCTTGCTCGCGCCGGCCTTCGATGCGCCCGCGTTGCTTGCCGAAGCGCTCGCACTCGAACCCGACGCGTGGCTGCCGCATTTCAATACCGAGTACTACGAAGGCGATTGGAGCGGCGTCGCGCTGCGCTCGCCGGGCGGCCGGCTCTCGTTGTATCCCGATCCGGCGTCGGCAGAACCGTACGCCGAGACCGCGCACCTCGCGCGCTGCCCGCGGGTGCGCGCCGCGCTCGAGCGTTTGGAGACCGCGGTCTCTTCCGTGCGATTCCTGCGGCTGGGAGCCGGCGCGCGCATCCGCGAGCATCGCGATTTCCTCATCGGCCTCGACTACGGCGAAGTTCGCCTCCACGTCCCGCTCGAAACGAGCGACGACGTCGTCTTCGTGCTCGCGGGTCGCGCCTGGCCGATGCTCGCCGGCGAATGCTGGTACGTCGACGTGACGCAGCCGCATAGCGTCCACAATGCCGGCAGGACGCCGCGCATTCATCTCGTCGTCGACTGCGCGGTCAACGACTGGATGCGCGCACGGCTCGACGAGGCGTCGCGCCAAGCCTTCGGGCGCTTCGTCTTGCGCGTCGCCGGCGACGAGCGGCTGCAGGAAGAGCTTCGGCCGATCGCGGACCGCGAGGAGTTTGCGCGCCGTGCCGTCGAGGCCGGCGCACGACACGGCTTCGCCTTCACGCCGCGCGACGTCGCCCGGGCGATGGATGCGACGTTCACGCGCCAGTTCGACGGCCTGAACCGGTGAGCGTTTTCCCCGGCGGCGCGTGGTGCCCCGTGCGCGTCTACCGCGCGGACGGCCAGTGGCTGGTCGATTGGATTCATCTGGGCGATCAACGGTTCACGGAGCCGTTCTTCGACGGCGCGATCCGCCACTGTCTGCGCCTACCCTTCAACCTGGCGGTCCGGCCGCAGACGCCGCTGGCCGATCTGCCCGAGAGCGATCCCGAGGCCGTGCCGCCGGCGGGCTTCATCTTTCATCTCTCCCGCTGCGGCTCGACTTTGGTGGCGCAGACCTTCGCGGCCAACCCGGAAACGATCGCGCTCTCGGAGCCGGGGCCGGTCGACGACGTTATCCGGGCCGCCCGCTTCGAACCGGGCGTCGGCGACCGGTGGCGCGAAGAGCGCCTGCGCGCGATCGTCTCCGCGCTGGGACGGCGACGCCATCCCGGCGAGCGCCGTCTGGTCATCAAGCTCGATGCGTGGCACGTGTTCGATCTGCCGCTGGTCGAGCGGGCCTTCCCCGGCGTGCCCTGGTTTTTCATCTACCGCGATCCCTACGAGGTGATGGTCTCGCACCGGCGCGCGTTCAGCTGGTTCATGTCGGCCGTGAACTGCTCGCTGCTGGGCCTGACCATCGTCGAGGCCATGCAGGTGCCCGAACACGAATACCGCGCCCGGATGCTGGGCCGGATCTGCGAGGCGGTGCTGGCGCACGGCGTGGGACCGGAGCGGCTCATCGCCTACGAGGAGCTTCCGGCCGCCCTGGAAAGCCGCATCGCGCCGGCCTTCGGGCTGCCCTTCGGCGAGGCCGAGCGCGCCGCGCTCGAGCGTGACGCCAAGATGCCGCAGCGCCGCTTCGTGCCCGACGGCGCGAGCAAGCGCGCCGACGTTGACGATGCGCTCCGCGAGGCGACCGATCGATTCGTCCTCGAACCGTACCTGCGGCTCGAAGCGATCCGCACGGGCGCGCAGGACAAACGCAGCGCCCCTCCGGTAACACCGGGGTGATGGGCAAGATTCTCAACTTCCACCTGCCGGCTCAGAACGTCGAACGAGCCGTGGCGTTCTATCGCGATGCCTTCGGCTGGTCGTTCACGCAATTGGGCGACGCTTCAGTACCGTATTATCATGCCAGCGCCGAGGGCGCGGGGGTGGAGGCCGCGATCACGCGGCGCACCCCGATCGTCGCGAACCCCGTCCCGACGATCGAAGTCGACAGCATCGACGACGCGCTCGCGCGCGTCTCGATGCTCGGCGGCCAACAGGCGTCGGTCAGCGACATCCCGGGCATCGGCCGGTTCGCCTACGCCAAGGACTCCGAAGGAAACACGATCGCGCTCCTGCAGCGGCGGCCGGCACCCGACGCAGGCTGACCGCCGCGGCGGCACCTCAGTTGCGCGAGGGGAAGACTCCGACCAACGCGATCAAGAAGGTAACGGTCAAGTACGGGTTGAGGATCGAAAACGGTTGGTTCGACCCGGCCGGGGCGATCATGCTCGGATTCATCGTCGTCGAAAATTGCGCGTTGGAGTAGTATTCCGGCTTCGAACCGTTGGCCAGTAAATTGTTCGCGACGGTCGCCATGTTGCCGGTCGCTCCGACGGCGTTGACGCCGTGCGAGTGAGCCGGCATGTTCCCGGTCGTGAGGGTCGCGCGCTCGCTTCCGGCGCTCTGTCCGATCACGTACGGAGAGAGCCCGTTTCCCGTTCCCTGGTGGACGGGAACGCGACCGCGCAGATCCGGCAGCATGAACGTTTGCACGCCGTTCCCGCCGTAATAGGTTCCGATGATCGAGAACAAGGCCGTGTTGCTCGAGATGCTCAGCGTCTGACCGTTGCACATCGCCCAGCCGCTGATGGCGAAGTTGCCGCCGAACATCGTGATCTGGCCTATGTAAGGTGTCGACATGGTCTCCGTCCTTTCCCTTCGAGAGCGGCGCCGGCGCCGTTAGTTACGGACTGGAAATGTGCCTTTGAGCGCGATCAGGAACGTGATTGCGAGGTACGGCTGGAGGATCGGAACCGGTACGTTTCCGCCGGCCGGTGCGATCATCGCGGGATTCATCGTCGCGTTCGACGTCGCGTTCGAATAATATTCTGGCTTCGAACCGTTGGCGAGCAACGCACCGCCGACCGTCGCCTGATTACCGGTGGCCGCAACGGCGTTGACGTTGTGGGAATGGTTCGGAAGATTGGCGATCGTGAGCGTCGCATGCTCGGTGCCGCCCGTCTGACCGAGATCGTACTGGCTCAGCCCGTTACCTTGACCTTGATGCACCGGGCGCCGGCCCTGAAAATTCGGTAACTGAAACGTCGACGTTCCGTTGCCGCCGTACGTCGTTCCGATGATCGCGAACAACGCCTGGTTCGTCGCGATCCCCAGAGTTTGGCCGTTACACATCGCGTATCCGGAAATAGCGAAGTTGCCGGCGAACATGATAATTTGGCCGATGGTAGGCTGTGACATCCGCGCTCCCCGTTTCGGTGAGAAAGATGCGCCGGCCGCGAAAGGGCTTGCCCTCGCAGTATCGCGCGCGCAAGTTGGTTACTCCTTCCGAAAAACCATCTGCGCGAGCGCGAATTGGCCGACCCCGCGTCACCGCAATCGGCGGGGCGGGACTTTCGTCATTCTTTACACACCGTCCCGAACGCAGGCGACGCCGCGCCGCGTTCCGGCCGATAGACTACTTTGGAGGTTCCGAAAACGTTGGAGTCGCTCGAATTTTCGCCGGTGACGGCGCTACCGGACGAACGGCCGCGCTGTTTGTCGTGCGGCTGCCTGATCGACGCACCGCCCGTTGCCGAGACGGTGCGCCGGCGCGGTACCTTCGCCGTGGTCGTCCAGTGGCGGACCTGCGAGTGCGGTTCGTTCGTGCGCACCCAGCTGGTCCGCCGCGTCGACGTGCGCTCCGCGGGACGCCAGGCAGACCCGTTCTAGCCTGCCCGGCCCGGGCGGCCGCTACTCGTCCTTGTGCGCTTCGGCCTTCGCGCGCTCTTGCAGGGCCAGCACGACGCTCGAATCGGCGAGGGTCGTCGTGTCGCCGAGGTTGCGTCCCTCGGCGATATCGCGCAGCAGACGGCGCATGATCTTGCCGCTACGGGTCTTGGGCAGTTCGGGCGTGAACGTCAGGAATTTCGGCGTCACGAACTTGCCCAGATGGTCCGCGACGTGCCGGCGCAGTTCGTCGGCCAATTCCTCGGAGCCGACGTCCGAACCGCGCAGGGTCACGAAGCAGCAGATGGCCTGACCCGTCATGTCGTCGGCGCGGCCCACGACCGCCGCCTCGGCAACCCGCGGGTGCTCCACGAGCGCGCTCTCGACCTCGGTGGTGGAGATGCGGTGCCCGCTGACGTTCATCACGTCGTCGATGCGGCCCAAGAACCAGAAGAAGCCGTCCGCGTCGCGCTGGCAGCCGTCGCCGGCCAGGTACATGTGCGGGAAACGCGACCAGTACGTCTGCTTGTAACGCTCGTCGTCGCCCCAGATACCGCGCAGCATCGACGGCCACGGCCGGCGCAGGACGATGTAGCCGCCACCCTCCGGAACGGTTTCGCCACGCTCGTCGACGATGTCGGCCAGCACGCCCGGGAAGGGCTTGGTCGCGCTGCCGGGTCTGGTCGCGGTGATGCCGGGAAGGGGGGTGATCATGATCGCGCCGGTTTCGGTCTGCCACCACGTGTCCACGATCGGGCAGCGTCCGCCGCCGACGTTCTCGTGATACCAGATCCACGCTTCGGGGTTGATCGGTTCGCCGACGCTGCCCAGCAGCCGCAGCGAGGTGAGGTCGTGGCGCTCGAGATATTCGGTGCCCCACTTCATGAACGTGCGAATGAGCGTCGGCGCGGTGTAGAGGATCGTGACCTTGTAGCGCTCGATGATCTCCCAGATCCGGTCCTTATCGGGGCAGTCCGGCGTGCCTTCGTAGATGACGCTGGTCGCGCCGTTGCAGAGCGGACCGTACACGATGTAGGAATGGCCGGTCACCCAGCCGATATCGGCCGCGCACCAGTAGATGTCGTCGTCTTTGAGATCGAAGACCAGCTTGTGCGTCGCGGTGACGCCCGTGAGGTATCCCCCCGTCGTATGTTTGATGCCCTTCGGCTTGGCCGTCGTTCCGCTCGTGTAGAGCAAGAACAGCAAGTCCTCGGCGTCCATCGCCTCGGGCTCGCACGTATCGGATTGGCCGGCGATCACGTCGGACCACCAGAGATCCCGTCCGGACTGCATCGGGACGGGCTCGCCGATGCGCTTGGCGACGATGACGTGACGGATCGACGGCGTGTTCGCGAGCGCTTCGTCGACCGTCAACTTCAGCGGCACTTTCTTCCCGCGGCGCCAGCCCTCGTCGGCCGTGATGATCGCCACGCACGTCGCGTCGTTGACGCGGTCGACGATCGCGTCGGCCGCGAAGCCGCCGAAGATCACCGAGTGCGCGGCGCCGATGCGCGCGCACGCGAGCATCGCCACCGGCAATTCCGGAATCATCGGCATGTAGATCGCGACGCGATCGCCCTTCTTGATGCCGAGCGCCCGCAAGCCGTTAGCGAAGCGGCTAACGTCGCGCAGCAACTCGCCGTACGTTATTTGCCAGCGGTCGCCCGGTTCGCCCTCGTAGTAATAAGCAACGCGGTTGCCCTTACCGACAGCGACGTGCCGATCCAACGCGTTGACCGACGCGTTGAGCGTGCCGCCGACGAACCACTTCGCGAACGGCTCGTTCCATTCGAGGACCGTATGGTACGGCGAACTCCACTCGAGCTTGTCCGCCCAGCTCTTCCAGAACTGTTGGTAATCGCGTTCTGCCTCTTCGTAGATACCCGGTTGCGCGTTCGCCTTCGCGGCGAAGTCGGGCGGCGGCGGGAAGCTTCGTTTTTCCTTGAGCAGCGTTGCGATCGTCTCGTTCTTCACTACGTCCATCGTCAGCGTACCTCACAAAAAGCGCGCGCGTTTTGAAGCAGGCGTTCTCGTGCAAGAAGCGACGTCGCGAAACCTTCAATTTACAACCGGCGTCGCGAGATTCGGATGAAAAGTAACTCTTTCGACCGCGCCGTCGCCGCGGGATTGGCGCTAATCGCTGCGGCAGTCGTACCGAGCGCCGCCGGCGCGCGACATCGCGCGCCCTCGACCGGGCTGCGCACGGTTGCCTTCGCGCACGCGCCGCCGGACTTCACCTTCGATGCGGGCGCGGGGCCGACACGGCTCGCCGCGCTCGTGGGGCGTCCGGTCGTCATCAATTTCTGGGCGACCTGGTGCAAACCGTGCACCGACGAATTGGGCGCGTTCGCGGATTTGCGGCGGGAGTACGGCGATGCCGTCACGTTCGTCTCGATTTCCGCCGAGCAACCCGGGGTCGCGCGCGCCTACTTGCAATCGCACGACTTCGCTTGGTCCGTCGTCGAGGACCCCGAGCGCAAGATTTTCGACGCCTACTCGATCGGTCCGATTCCAGTGACGATCGTGCTCGACCGGGCGGGCTTGGTCGGCCACGTCTCCGTCGGAGAACTGGACTGGAACGAGCTCGAGGCCGCCGTGCAAGCCGCCGGCGCCGCCCCGCCGCCCTCCCCGGCGGCGAGCCCGGCCGACCAATCGACTTGACCCTCGACGTCGCATTTGCTACGCTGACGATTGATGCTGGCACTCCCCAGACGTGACTGCTAAGAACCAGCGGCCGCCGGAACCGAAACCGGCTCGCCCCGAACTCGACAAGCGCAAGGCGTTCATCCTTGCGACGGTGGTCTACGAGTATGTCGCCACGGCCGAACCCGTCGGCTCCAACACGCTGACCCAGAAGTACAACCTGGGCGTCAGTTCGGCGACGATTCGTAACGAGATGGCCGAGCTCGAGGCGGGCGGGTACCTGGTGCAGCCGCATACCTCGGCGGGCCGCGTGCCCTCCGATGCGGGTTACCGGATCTACGTGGACCAGCTGATGCGGCCCGAGCCGTTGCAGAATGAAGAGCAGCGCCGCATTCAAGACGAGTTTCGCGCCGCGAGCCGGGAGCTCGGCGAGGTCATCGAGCAAACGACCCGCCTCCTGGGCCAGCTGTCGCGCAACGTCGCCTTCGTGGTGTCCTCGCCGGCGCGCGAGACGCAGACGTTTCGTCACGTTCAGCTGATCTGGCTGAGCGAGCGGACCGGGCTCGCCATCGTCGTCACCTCGCTCGGGGTCGCCGCGCAGCGTCATTTCGACCACGCGGCGCTCGGCGCCGACGACTTCACCCGGCTCTCGAATCGCCTCAACGCGGCCTTCAGCGGGAAGGCGCTGCGCGACATCGCCGGTGCCGACGTCGCCCGCTTGGTATCCGAGGCCGGGCTGCCGCCCGAGCTCGTGGGCATCCTATCCGCGGCGCTGGCCGATGCCTGCGGTGCGGACGAACCGCCCTCGATCACCTCGAGCGGGGCGCAGCATCTGCTCGACCAGCCCGAATTTCAAGACCTGCGCAAGCTGCGCTCGATCCTGCGCATCATCGAGGACCAGAAGGCGCTCTACGATTTGGTCGCCGACGGGCTGGGAGGCGAAGGGCCGAGCGTCAAGATCGGCCACGAGCTCGGTTCGGATGAGATCACGGAATGCAGCGTCGTCACGGTGCCGTATCGCTTCGGCGACGAGGCCGTCGGCGTGCTGGCCATTCTCGGTCCGCGCCGCATGCCGTATGCTCGCCTGCTGGCGCTTGCAACCGGGACGGCCAACTCCCTCAACCGCCACCTCCTGAAGTCCGACATTCGTTAGAGGAACCGTGCCGACCGATTTTTATGCCGTGCTCGGCGTGGGACGCGACGCGTCCGAGGCGGACATCAAGCGTGCCTACCGGGGACTCGCGCGCAAATACCATCCCGACGTCGCTGAGGACAAGTCGGCCGCCGAAACACGCTTCAAGGAAATCAACGAAGCCTACGAGGTCCTCAGCGACCCGGCCAAGCGCCAGCAGTACGACCGCTTCGGAACCGTCGCGAACGGCGCGGGCGGCGCGGGGGGCGGCTTCAGCGGCTTCGGCGGCGACGGCTTCACCGACATCTTCGACATGTTCTTCGGTGGGCGTCCCGGCGGCACGCAACAGCGGGCGGCGGGCCCGCAGCGCGGTGCGGACCTCCGCTACGACCTGCAGATCACGCTTGATGAGGCGTTCCGCGGCGTCGAGCGTGAGATCTCGTTCAACCACCTGGGCCAGTGCGAGACCTGCAAGGGCTCGGGTGCCAAGCCCGGGACGCTCGTGCAGCGCTGCGACCGGTGCGGCGGGAGCGGAGCGATGCGCAGCGTGCGGCAGACGCCGCTCGGCCAGTTCGTCACGCAGACCACCTGCACGAAGTGCGGGGGCGAGGGGACCATCGTCCCGACGCCGTGCGAAGTCTGCCGCGGACGCGGCCGGGTCGAGCGCAACCGCACCCTGACCGTGAAGATCCCGCCGGGCGTCGACGAGGGCAGCCGCATCCGCGTCACGGGCAGCGGCGAAGGCGGCGCGCGGGGCGGTCCGGCCGGCGACCTGTACGTCTACCTCAGCGTCGCGCCCCATCCGCGGCTGCGCCGGGACGGGACCGACCTCTACCTCGACGTGCCGATCACGTTCACCCAGGCGGCGCTCGGTGCCGCCCTCGAGGTGGAATCGCTCGACGGCGCGGTTCCGCTGACCCTGGCGGCGGGAACGCAGAGCGGCTCGACCTACCGCGTGCGCGGGCGGGGGATGCCGACGGTCCGGGGCGCCTCCCGCGGCGACCTGCTGGCCACGGTGCACGTCGTCGTACCCTCGAAGCTCTCACGCCGCGAGCGCGAGCTGCTCGAAGAGTACGCGCGGGTCAGCGGCGATCACCTCGACGAGCGCAGTTTCTTCGATCGCGTCAAAGACGCGTTTCGGCCCGACTGAGCGCGACCCGGTTCTTCGTCTCCGGCATCCACGCCGTCGGAGACGTCGTCCCGCTCGCGGGCGAGGACGCCCGCAAGTTGACCGTGGTCCTGCGCCGCGGTCACGGTGACGCGCTCGAAATCGTGGATTCCGCGGGCGCGCTCTTCGCCGCGAAGCTGCTGCTCGACGGCGACTCGGCGCGGGCGCGGCTGGAGGCGGCGCTGACCGCGCCGCGGCCGCCGGCGCTGCGGATCACGCTCGCGCAGGCCATTCCGAAAGGCCAGAAGATGGACTTCGTGGTGGAGAAGGCCACCGAGCTCGGCGTCGCGGCCATCCTGCCCTTCGCGGGCGAGCGCACCGTGGGCGACGGGGCCAGGGAGGGCAAGCTCGAACGTTGGCGGCGGCTCGCCAAGGCTGCCGCGCAGCAATGCGGGCGCGCCGACGTGCCCGAGGTCGCAGCCGCGACGGACGTGGCCGGCGTGGCCGGCGCGCTCGCGGCGTTCGACGTCGCGCTGATTCCTTGGGAACTCGCGCCGGCCGTGCCGCTGCGCGAACGTTTGCCGCAACTGCTCGGCGGCGCGCGCACGGTCGTCGTCGCCATCGGCCCCGAAGGCGGTCTCTCGCACGCGGAGGCCGGCGTTTTGGAGCGAGCGGGAGGCCACTTGGTCTCCCTCGGGAGCCGCGTCTTCCGCACCGAAACGGCCGGCTTGGTTGCGTGCAGCGCCTTGCTCTACGAGAGCGGCGACGTTTGAATTCCATATCAGAGCATGAGACCGGCGGCTCTTGGGCGTATAAAACGCAGTTATGATTTCGGCTTCGCCGGCGTTCGGCTTCGAGTTAGCGATCGGCCGTAGCGGAACTCACGCGAACGCGTGAAGTTCAGCATCGTCATCCCGACCTACAACGAAGCGGGCGGGATCGAAAAGCTCGTGGCGACCCTGAGCGAGGTCTTTCGGACGAACGGTCTCGACGGCGAACTGATCGTCGTCGACGACAATTCGCCCGACGGCACGGGCGCGATCGTCGACTCGCTCGCCGGCCGCTACCCCGTGCGGTGCCTGCACCGCCCCGGCAAGCTCGGACTCTCGAGCGGCGTGATCGACGGCTGGCGCTTCGCGCGCCCCGATTCCGAAGCGCTCGGCGCGATCGACGCCGATTTTAGCCACGATCCCACGATCGTGCCGGCGATGGTCGCGGCGCTCGCGAGCGGCGCGTACGGCTTGGCCGTGGGTAGCCGTTACGTCAAAGGCGGCGGTATCACGAACTGGCCGCTCAAACGTAAAGTAACCTCGCTCGTCGCGTGCATGCTGGCCTGGCCCTTGACGCCCATCCGCGACATCACGAGCGGCTTCATCCTGGTCAAACGCTCCGCGCTCGAGGGCGTGGAACTCGATCCGATCGGCTTCAAGATCGGTTTGGAAGTGGCCGCGAAAGCCAAGTACGGCAAGGCGCTCGAAGTTCCGTACGTTTTCACGGATCGCGTCGTCGGCGAATCGAAGCTCAACGGCAAAGAGATCGCGAACTATCTGCGCCAACTGCGGCGCATCTACGCGACGCGGCTCTTCGGCGCGCGGGCCAAAGGCAACGCGACGATCGGCCCGGCCGTGGTGCCGGGGGAGAAGACGGCCTGATGCCGATGCCCGATTGGCTGCGCGGGCTGCGCGAGAAAGACGTTCCGGCCGAAGAGGCGGCGCTATGGGTGAAGTGCCCCTCGTGCGGCGAGATGCTCTATCGCAAAGATTTGGAAGCGAATTTATCGGTTTGCACCAAGTGCGCGTACCACTTCCGGATGAGCGCGTACGACCGGATCAACTCGCTGGTCGACGGCGACTTCGTCGAGATCGGCGACGACGTGCTACCGGGCGACCCGCTCGAATGGGTCGACAAGCGTCCTTATCCCGCCAAGCTCGAAGCGGACCGCGAGAAATCCAAGCTCAGCGAAGCCGTGGTCACGGGCTTCGCGACGCTCGACGGTTACCCGGTGGCGCTCGGCGTGATGGATTTCAACTTCCGCGGCGGCACGATGGGCACCGTGGTCGGGGAACGGATCGCCAACCTGCTCGAAGAGGCGCGCCGCCGCCACCTGCCCTGCGTGATCTTCACGGCCAGCGGCGGGGCGCGCATGGAAGAGGGGATGCTCGCGCTCGTGCAGATGGCGAAGACCACGCAAGCGGTCGAACGCTTTATGACCGATGGAAATCCGTTCATCACCGTACTGACCGACCCCACGACGGGCGGCGTCTCGGCTTCGTTCGCCTTTCAGAGCGACGTGATCGTGGCCGAATCGCGCGCCTCGATCGGCTTCGCGGGCCGGCGCGTGATCGAACAGACGATCCGCCAGAAGTTGCCCGAGAATTTCCAAACCGCGGAATTTCTGCTCGAAAAGGGACACATCGATATGGTCGTCTCGCGGGCGGAGATCCGCAGCACGCTCGTGCGCATCCTGGATTTCGTCGTCGATCGCAAGCGTATCGGCCCCGTGCTCAAAGCGGTGCCGGAATTCGCGGCGGGATGAGGCGCGCGTGAACGTCATCGTCGAACGCGAAAAAGGTCCGCTCGCCGAGCTCGAAGCCCGCATCGTCACCTTGCGCTCGCGCGGGAGCGCATCGCCGGAAGACCTCCGCGTGCTGGAGGGCAAATACGAGGAACTGCTGCGCGATCTCTTCGGCAACCTCACGCCGTGGGAACGCGTCAACATGGCGCGCCACCCCAAGCGCCCGATCGGCAGCGACTACATCGCCGCGCTCGATACGTTCGACGAGCTGCACGGCGACCGGCACTTCCGCGACGATCCCGCGCTCGCGGGCGGCTTCGCGAAGCTGCGCGGCCGGCGCGTGGTCGTGCTCGCGCAGCAAAAAGGCCGCGATACGAAAGAGAACATCCGCCGCAATTTCGGCATGGTCTCGCCCGAGGGGTATCGCAAGGCCAAGCGCCTGATGGAGCTGGCTTCGCGCTTCAATTTGCCGATCGTCACCTTCGTGGATACGTCGGGTGCCGATCCCGGCATCGCTTCGGAAGAGCACGCGCAGGCCGAGGCCATCGCCGCGTGTCTGACGACCCTCGCCAAAGCGCGGGTGCCCGTCGTGGCGACGGTCATCGGCGAAGGCGGCTCGGGCGGTGCGCTGGCGCTGGCGCTCGCCGATACGACGATCATGGCCGAGAACGCGGTCTATTCCGTCGCCTCGCCGGAAGGCTGCGCGGCGATCCTGTGGGGCGATGCGGCGCGCGCGCCCGAAGCCGCCGAACGCTTGAAGTTGACGAGCGCGGACTTGGCCGGTTTCGGCATCGTCGATCGCATCGTGAAGGAGCCGCTGGGCGGAGCGCATCGCGACGCCCCCGCTTTCGTCGGCCGAGTGCTCGACGCGATCGACGACGAGTTGCGCGCGCTCGAAGCACGTTCGCCCGACGAACTCCGCGACGCGCGTTATCGCAAGTTCCGGCGCATCGGCGCGTGGGAGCGCGAAGCGCAAGCGCTGGTTGCGACGGCCGCCATCCCGTGAAGTCCGCGGTGCGGCGTTCCGCGCGTTTGGCCGGCCGCATCGGGCTCGTCGGGGTCGCGGCCTGCGTGCTGGCCGTCGTCGCGCTGCAGTTCACCGGAATCGTCGCCAAGAACGTGTCGGTGGCGCGGCAGGTCGCTTCGTCGCGCGCGGAGCTGCGTGCGTTGCGCGAACGTGAGCGCCGCCAGTTGCTGGTGATTCGGCGCTTGAGCGATCCGCGGGGCGCGGTTCCGGAAATCCACGAGAAACTGCGCCTGGTGGGAGCCCACGAGGAGATCATCTACGTGCGCGGCCTCCCCGCCCCCACGGCGCCGCCGGACGACTGGGGCGCGGCCGGCGAGGACGGCCGTTGAGCGAGGTCCGCGGAACGGTGATCAACATTCACCACCACGGCGCTACCGTGCGGCTCGAGGACGGCACCCTGGCGGCCGTCACGGCCGCGGAACTCGCAGAAAATCGCTCCACCTACGTAGCAAGTCTGCACCGGCGGACGCCGCTCGCGCTCGTGCGAGCCGCGCGCGGACGCCACGCGCTCGTATCGTTGGCACCGAGCGCCGCGCCCGCGCCGCCGCCCGCGCCGCAGCTCTCCGACGACGCGTTCGAAGCGCGCATGGACGAGTATCTCAAATCGACGCAGGAGTGGGCGCCGCCCGACCGTCCCGCGCCCGCGGAGCGGCATTTCATTCGTAAGAAGCGGCGCGCGCGGATTTTCGAGGCTCGGAACACGTCGACGTAGAAGCCGGACCGAGTGAAGACGTCGCCCGACGCCCGCCGCATCGATCCGGTCAACGTACCCGGCTGCTTCGTCCGCATCCAAGGTACGTACAGCTCTCTACGCACCGCCGAACAGCGCGTAGCCGATTTTATTCTCAAGCACGCCGAAGAGCTGATCTACCTGACCGTGACGGAATTGGCCGAACGCACGCAGACGAGCGAATCGACGGTCGTGCGCTTGTGCCAGAAGATCGGGTACAAAGGTTATCAAGAGTTTAAGATCATGCTGGCGCGCGATCTCGTCGGCCCCACGGAGACGGTCTACGAGCAGATCGAGCCCACCGATTCGCTGGAATCGCTCAAGGCGAAGGTTTTTCAGGCGAACGCTCAAGCGCTGAAGGATACGATCGAAGTCCTCTCCGATGAAGAGCTGGGAAAGGCCGTCGAGGCGATCGCGCGGGCGCGGCGCGTCGAGATCTACGGCATCGGCGGGAGCGCGCCGCTTGCGCTCGATGCGTATCACAAGTTCATGAAACTCGGCATCTGCGCGGTTTGGCTCAACGATAGCGATCTGATGGCGATGTCGTCGTCGCTCCTGCAGCCCGGCGACGTCGCGCTCGGCATCTCGCACACCGGCGCCTCGCGCGACGTGTGCGACGCGATGGAGAACGCGCAAAACGCGGGCGCCACGACGATCTGCATCACGCACCGCGCCACCTCGCCGATCACCAAGGTCTCGAACGTCAAGCTCTTTACCGCCGCGAAGGAAACGGCGTTCGGGTCCGACGCGACGTCGAGCCGCATCGCGCAGCTCACGATCATCGACACGCTCTTCGCGAGCATCGCGAACCAAGATTACGATCACGCGCTCGCGCGCATCCAGAAGACGCGCGAAGCGTCGGCCGGCAAGCGCTACTGAGCTGATCCGCGCGGTCATCTCGCTCGGAACGAACACGGCGCGCCTCCTCGTCGTGCGGGACCTTCCCGGCGGCGGCGTGGAACAAGTCGAGCACGCGCAGACCGGAACGCGTCTGGGCGAAGGCTTGCGCGACGGAGGCCCTCTGTTGCCGGCCGCCATCGACCGGACGCTCGAGGCCGTTCGTGATTTCACGCAGCGCGCCGAAGCGCACGGCGCGGCGCTCGCGAGCATCGCGACCAGCGCCGTGCGCCGCGCGGACAACGCGGCGGAGTTCGGCGACCGGATGCGCGCGGTCACGGGCGTCCCGCTTCAAGTCTTGACCGGCCGGGCCGAGGCCCAGTGCAGCTTCCGCGGCGCGACCTACGGGACGGAGTCGAGCGGCGCGCGGGTCGCGGTGCTCGACGTCGGCGGCGGGAGCACGGAGTGCGCCGTCGGCCGCGACGGGGCCCTCGAGGACGCGCTCTCCATCGAAATCGGCTCGGTGCGCGTCTCGGAGCGCCGGCCGGCGCTCATGGGCGGTGCGCCGGGCCCGGCCGCGCGCGCCGCAGCCGCGGAAGCGCGCGCGGAAATCGCCGAGCGTCTGCAGCCGTTCGCCGCCTTCGCGCCGGTCGACGAAGTGCGCTGCGTGGCGGGGACGCCGCTCACGATCGGCGCGATCGTGGCCGCCTCCCACGTCGACCGGGTCAGCGGTCAAACCCTCTCGCGCGCGAGCTTGGACGCCACGATCGAACGGCTCCTGGATCTGCCGCTCGCGGAGCGGCGGGCGCTGCCGGGCATGCTGCCCCAGCGGGCCGACGTGCTGGCCGGCGGCGGGCTCATCGTCTCGGAGGCGCTACGGCTCCTCGGCGCGGACGCCTGCCGCCTCGAGGCAAACGACCTGCTGCTGGGCTTCCTCCTGGAGTCGCGGCCGTCGCTGGAAGCTGCGCGAGGCGCGTCGAACGACGCCCGCACGGGATGATGGTGGAATCGGTAGACACAGCAGACTTAAAATTTGCCGCTCGAAAGAGCATCCGGGTTCGAGTCCCGGTCGTCCCAGACTGCGGCCCGCCCGTCTCTTAAGAGACGGCGAGCTGACCGAGCAAAACCAGCATGAACGACCCCGCGAGCACGGAGGCAAATCGCGGCGGTGGCTGCGGGTTCGTCCGGTGACGTGCGAGGTACGGCCGCATGACCGCGATCGTCACACACGCGAAGCAGACCACGAAGATGCCGACTTGGATGCCGAACGCCGCGCCGCCCAGGGCGGCGACGATCGAATCGCGCCAGTCGGCACCGCGGCCGCGTGCGATGGCGGCCGTCGCGGCGAACGGCAGGCCGGTCACGGCGGCCGACGTCAGCGGCCCGAGGTCGCTCTGCAGGAGCGCGGTCCCGATCAGGATGGCAAGCGCCGCGCTCGGCACGGCGGCGGGCACGCGGCTGTCCATTCCCGTGAGATAACAGGTCGCGCCGAGCGCGGCGCATAGGATCGCGATCGCGAATAGCGCTTCGGGTGGAGCCGCGTGCGCGAACAGGGTCGCCCCGATCGCGGCGGCGGCCAGGCACAGCGAGATGCGCAGCAATTCCGCGCCCAGGGTTCCGCTGCGCGCGAGCCCGGCTATCCAGGCTTCGCAGGCCGCGATGGACAGGTACGCGAGGCTTCCGAAAACGATCGCTCCGAGCAACAGGTTCACGTTGGGATCTCGTAGGGCAAGCGCGTTCAGTACGGCGCGGTCGGGGCGGCGAAGGTCGACGTGTTCGCGCACGTGGCCAGCGTGGTAGCGGAGACGATCCCGGTGGCGGGCACGGTCGTCGGCATCGGCGTCGGGACGGCGGTGGTCGTCGTCGTGTCGTTCATGGCTTCGAGGCCGTTCTTGACCGCGGGCCCGAGGGAGCCCGCGACGTTGGTGCACAGCAAAATCGTGGGGACGTCCGGCGAGCGGAAGAAGTTCTGCGCGGCGCGTACGCTCGTCGCGCTGGAGCCCTTCAGCGCGGCGCTCGAGATGAAGCCGTTCACCGGAGCGGCGGCGGAGATGGACGAGTAATTGTTCCGCAGCAGCACCGTTTGCGAGTACGTTTCCGTCCCGCTCGTGGTGATCACCGCGATCTGACTGGTGCACGGGCTCGCGAGGAGCGAGGCTGGGGCCGGGGACGCCGCGGGTAGCCAGAAGCTCGGCAACGGGCTGGCCGGCGCGGGCCCGGTCAGCTGCGCCTGGACGCTCGAGTTGGCGCCGTCGTAGCACGTCGAGCGAATCGACGGCGGAGCGTTGTCGATCGTCGCATACATCGACAACAGCGAAAACTGTTCGTAGGGCTGCGCGAGGGAAGCCACCATGCCGCCGTAACGGGTGGCGAGCTGGACGCGCTCGGAGAGCGAAGACTGCTTCATGGCCCACATCACGCCGAACATGCCGACCAGGAACAGCGGCATCGCGATCGTGGTCTCGTAGAGGGCTTGCCCTCGGGACGATCGTGCGTACTTCATGGCGGGCAGTACGTCGATCCGCTGGGACCGACGCCGGTAGGAGTAATAATATTATTGATTCCGGGCGCATTGCGCATGTCGTAGGGAATCGCACTCCAGAAGGCGGTGAACGCGCTCAATTCGCTCACTTGCAGCGTGGCCGCGTAGCCGTAATACGTGTGCCCGTTCTGATTCACGCTGCCGACCGTGTATTCGTTGCCGGAGAGGTGGAAGCCGTACCAGTCGTGCCCGTAACCGAGGTCGGCGGCAGTGGCCGAATAGTGCTCGTCCGGCTGGAACGTGACGCCGGGGCGAATCGGGTCTGCCAGGATCCCGGGCGACATCCAGTCTTCTTCGAATTGGACGGCGGTAGCGCCGGCCCGGCCGATCACGTAGTGCGTGGCCGCGTGGAGCGGACCGAAGCTCGGGATGAGCGGCGGTACCTTCGCGCAGGTCACGACGTCGACCATCGCGGGGTCGAACAAAACGGGGTTCTCCGGTTGATTGTCGGGGGCGGGTACGTACCCTCCGGCGCCGTCGGAGACCCACTGCTCCAGCGCGTCCTGCGACACGCTCTGGAGGTTGCCGCGCGTTCCGGCGTAGTTCAAGGTATAGGTCATCGCGCAATCGCCCCCGTCCACGTTGAACGTCGTGCTCGTGACGTTGTTGCAATGCGTCGACGAACTGAGATGGGCCAACAGGTTCGTGACATCGGTCTTCCAACTCGTCGACGTCGCACCGGACGAGATGTTATTGACGAGGGCGACTTCGGAGTTGTAGCGGCTGACGGCCTTTTCGTAGTAAGGCAGGAGGTCTTGGAAGGTCTGCGAGCACGTCCCCGCACCCTGCGCGAACGGTTTCAACGTCGTGTACTTCGCCTGATAGGCCGGCAAGCCGGAGCATCCGCCGGCGCCGTCGAGCGAATACAACATCCCGTCGAGGAGGAACCGAATGCGGAACTCCTCGACGTTCGCCGTGTACAGCGCCATGGTCAGCTCGTTCCAGCGTTGGGTCTGAACCGCCACCAGCGCTTGGGCCGCCGCGTCCGCCGCGTTCTGCGCGCGCATCTGCCAACGGACGGTATTGCCGTAGTTGATGGCGAGAAACATCAACGTGAAGGTCGTGAGGATCGCGACGATCCACAGCGGCAGGACTTGGCCGCGCTCCCCGTGCGCGCGCCTCACGTGCAGCCTCCGCCGGGATTGAGCGGGTATTGGCCGGGGGCCTGTTCGAGCCCCGGATCGCCGTTCCAGTCGTAGTCCCAGCTATAGACGTTCGTGATCGCGGTCGACGCCGCGCTGCCCTCGGCGTCGAGCGAGCTCTTCGCCGTCTGGACGTCGCTGTTGAAGAACGTCCAGGTCGGCGTGCCGTGGGCGGTGGCGCCGGAGTTCTGGTTGCCGTAATACGGATTGTAATAGTACTCGAGATAATTCAACGGGTCGGTCCCCGCCGCGGTCGCTTTCGCGGCCGCATCGGAGAAGAACTGATCGATGTTGACGAACATCCGCTCGTGGCAGGCCATCTCTTCGAACACGCCCGTGTTGTACAGATACGTGGGATTCGAGTAATTGTAGGTGGGCCCGCTCACGCCGCCGTTCGCGTTGCCCCAATTCCAGTTTTCGACGTGTTCGCCCATGCCGAGCGCGTGGAAGATGGGGCTGGGGCAATTGCCCGCGGACCCCGAACTGGGGTTGCCCCAGGAACCGCCCGAGGCGCAGGACGCCATGTAGTTCGCGCTGAGGTAGTAGTACGGCGTGTTCTCGCCGGCGCTGAAGTAGTTAGCCGTATTGGTGATGTTGTTCAGATTCGTACCCGTGCCGCCGTACGTGTTGCCGAAGAGGTTGTATTCCTGATTCGATTCTTGCCAATTGGCTTCGGTAGCCGAACTCTGAACTTGGAAATTGAGGCCGAGGAGGCTGAACACGGGTTGCTGGATCGTCGTCTGCTGCAGGTACGGTTGCATCATGGAAGCGCCGCCGTGGCGGTTGCTGCTCGCGTTGGGAGCGCTGAAACCGTAGTCGATCATGAACGACGGATCAGGCGTGGCGGCGGCAACGAGGTTCGCGCTGATGCTCGCCGGCTTGATCTGCGGAAAGACCGCGACGGTCGCGTTGCTGGCCTGGATGCTGGTCGCGCCGATGGCGTTGTAGTGCGCGTTCAGGAACGCTCCGGCATCGACCGTGATCTGGATGAAGCCGAGCACGCCGAGTTCGATCGCGCCGAGCACCAGCGTCAGGATCGCGGCGGTAACGACGGCGGTCTCGACGATGACCGCCCCGCGAATCGACCCGTGCGTATGGAATTGCCGGTCAGTATCCATTGGCGAGCGAATCGGCAAAGTTATTGGAGTCGGATTCCACTTGCTGGTTGGCCGTGCTACCGATCAAGTGGATTGCGGCCAGGCTGATCAACGTGAACGCGGTCATGACGAGGGCATACTCGGCCAACTCGCTCCCGCGCTCGTCTCGGATAAATTGGAGTGCACGCTGTAGAGCCGTCATACGTCCTATTCCGGAGGCCGGGCGGTAGGGGGGAAAGACCCGGTTCGGTCCTCAATAGGACTTTCGGCGCATAAGACGTTATGATTTAGAGAAAAAGAACAAGAGGCTCTGGTTGGTACCGAGCTCTGTACTTAGTATCGTCCGGGCTCGCCGGTTTGTTGAGCAGGCCGCGCCGGGCAGGGTGGGGCGAAGCTAGCTGATGGCGAGTTGGCCGACCAGCAACATCAGGAACGCGCCGGCCAGAGCCGAGGCGAAGCGCGGCGGCGGCTGGGGGCGCGTCCGCCGTCTGGCGAGGTAGGGGCGGGCCAGCGCGATCGTCAGACAGGCGGCGCCCACGGCGAACATGCCCAGTTGCATGCCGAAGACGGCGCCGCCGAGTGCCGCGACGCAGGTATCCCGAAAATCGGCGCGAGTCCGGTTCAGCACGAGCGCCGTCAGGGCCAACGGTGCGCCGGTGACCGACGCCGAGATGAGCGGCCCAAAATCGTGGTTGAGGGCCGCCGCGCCGACCAGGATCGCCAGCGGCGCCGCCGGGACGGCGAGGGGAACGGGCGTCTCGAGGGTCGTCAGGAAGCAGGTGGCGCCGAGCGCGGCGCATAGGATCGCTATCGCGAAGAGCGTTTCCGGCGGGGCCCCGTGGGCAAACAGCAGTCCGCCGACGATCGCCGCGCAGGCACACAGGACGGCCCGCAAGCCTTCGGCTCGGAGCGTCCCCGCGTGCTCCTTCGGCGGCGACGCCTTTTCACAACATGCGATGGCGACGTAGACGAGGCAGCCGAAGAGCGCCGCTCCCAGGAGTGGGAACACCTCAGTACGGGCCGGTGGCGGGCGCGTACGTCGCCGCGGCGCAGGCGCTCGTTTCGCCGGCGGGAACGACGTTATTGGCGGCAACCGTCGTCGGCATCGGCGTCAGGGCGACGGCCGGGGTGATTCCCGCGGAAGAGGTCGGCGCCGTCGACGTATCGGTCCTACCTTCGAGGGTGAGCTTGATCTGCGGGCCGAGCTCCGTGCACGACAGTACCGTACCCACGTCGGGCGAGCGGAAGAAGTTCTGAGCCGCCCGCACCGTCGAGGTGCCCGCACCGTGCAGAGCGGCCGCGGAGATGTAGCCGTTCACCGGAACCGACGCTGCGATCGACGAGTAATTGCTGCGCAAGATGATCGGCTGCGAATAGGCTTCGGGCGAATTGATCAGCACGACCGAACTCGCGCAGGGAGAGACCACCGGGGCGGGAGCCGGGGAAGGGGCCGGGAGCCAGTAGGGCGCGTAGTTGTTCGACAGTTGCGTCGAATCGCCGTTGAAGCAGGCCTTGACCGAGGCGGGCTGGTCGTTATCGATCGTGGCGTACAGCGAATACAGCGAGAACGAGTCGTAGGGCTGGCTGAGTTGCGTCACCATGCCGCCGTAGCGCACCGCGAGTTGGACGCGGGCGGACATCGAGGCTTCCTTCATGGCCCACATGACGCCGAAGAGCCCGATCAGAAACAGCGGCATCGCGATTGCGGTCTCGAACAAGGCTTGGCCGCGGCTGCGCATCGCGAACCTCATGCCGGGCAATCCTTTGCGACGTCGATCGTGGGAGCGGTGCCGCCGGTGTAGAGGTTGCGCGGGTCGTAGGGTATCGCGTTCCACCAGCCGTCGTAAACGCTGAGGTCGTTGATCTTGGGTGTGGAGGTGTAGCCGTACTTCGTCTGGCCGTTGTACTGGAACGACCCGATCGCCCACGCGTTGCCGCCGAAGTTGACGCCGTACCAGTCGTAGCCGAAACCGTTGTCTGCAGCCGAGTACGTTTCGACGGGCTGAAAGGCGACTGCCGGGTTGTTACCCCGTGCGGGGTCGTTCAGTGCTCCGGGTTGCAGCCAGTCCTCCTCGGTCAGAACCGCGGTGGCGCCGGCCCGGCCGAACACGTAATGCGTGTTCGCGCTCAGGACGCCGAAACTCGGAATCAGCGGCGGTACCTTGGCGCACGTGACGACGTCGACCATGCCGGGCTCGAAGTTGACGGACTCCGTCTCCGAGTTGTCGGCTAGCGTGAACCCCTGCGTCGGAACGAAGACGATATAGGCGTCGGACTTTACGGCGTTGAGCCCGGTACGATTCTTGTAGCCCACCAGCGTATATTGGAACTTGCAATCGCCGCCGTCCGCGCTCGGGCTCTTCGACGTGACGTCGTTGCAGTGGGTCGACGCGCTCAAGTGCGACAGCAGATTGGTGACGTCGCTCGTCCAATTCGCATACGTGGCGGCCGTCGCAACGTCGTTGACCTGCTGCACGTCCTTGGTGTACCGGTTCACGGCCTGAATATAATACGGCAGCATCTCGTTGAACGTTTGATCGCAAGAGGTGGAGCCGCCCGAGAACGTTATGGGAGTCCTCGCAGGACTACCGCTAACGGTGCAACCGCCCGCACCGTTGAGGGCGTTCAGCATGCCGTCGAGCAGGAGCCGGATCCGGAATTCCTCGACGTTCGCCGCATAGAGCGACGCGGTCAGCTCGTTGAAGCGCTGGGTCTGGATCGCCATCAGCGCTTGCGCGGCCCCGTCGGCTGCGTTCTGCGCGCGCATCTGCCAGCGCAGGGTGTTGCCGTAATTGACGGCCAGGAACATCAGTGCGAAGGTCGTCAAGATCGCCACGATCCAGAGGGGAAAGACCTGTCCGCGCTGGCCGTTGCTGGGTCTCATGAGCAGCCCTTGTACGGAAAGAGCGGGTTATCGCCCGGGTTCGTTCCGAGCCCGGGCGAGCCGAATTGGCGCTCCACGTCCCAACCGTAGATCTCCAGAATCGCGTTATTGGCGTTGCTGGCGGCGGTCGACGGTGCGGTCCCGTTCGGGGCCAACTGGCTGAAGAACTTGGCACCGTACCCGAAGTCGGCATAGCCGCCCTCGGTATAGGTGTTGTTCGCCGCATCGTTATAATAATACGGGTTGTAGGTCTTCTCGAGGTAGTTCAACGTGTCGCCGTTTCCCGAGGCCGCGTAGGCTGAGGCGAAGAACGTCGAGAGCGTCGCGAAGGCTCGCTGGTGGCAGGCCAGCTCTTCGAAGGTCCCCGTCGTTCCCTGCGGGTTACCGGACGAATCCGTGGGTGCGCCGGAAATGCCGGTCTTCGGGAACTGCCAGTTGTAGTTGTCCAAATGCTCCGCGACGCCGAGCGAGAGCGCGTCCGCGTTCGGGCAGACGCCGTTGCCTTGCCCCCAAGCCCCGGCGGTCGCGCAATGCTGGATGAAATTGAAGCTCACGTAGTACTCCGGCGTGTTTTCGCCGTTGGTGAAATAGTTGGCGTTGTAATTCGTGTTCGCGGCGTTGTACGTGCCGCCGTAGTTCGAGTCGGCGACGTCCCACTCGGGCGCGGTCTCGAGCCAGTTGGCCTCGATCGCCTGGCTCTGGACGCGAAACGGAAAATTGAGGAAGCTGAACGGAACGTACGAGATCTGCGTCTGCGAGAGGTAGGGCTGCATCATCGAAGCGCCGCCGTGACGGGCATTGTTGGACGGGGCGTTTCCTGGCGACGACTGGTAGCTGTAGTTGACCGGCACGTCGGGCGTCGGGGCCGTCTGGACCGATGCGCTGATGGCGGCGACCGGAATCTGCGGCAGCACCGCGTTCGTCGAGGTCGCACCCTGGCTCGGGTTATAGGCGTTGGAGCCCGACAGTCCGACCGCGTTGTAGTGGGCGTTCAAGAAGGCGCCGGCGTCGACGGTCGCCTGCAAGAATCCGATGAGTCCGAGCTCGAGCGCGCCGAGGACGAGCGTCAGAATGGTGGCCGTCACGATGGCGGTCTCGAGGATGATGGCGCCCCGCGAACCGGCGTGCCCGATCTTCGCTTCAGTAACCATTGACGAACGAATTCGTATAGCTGTTTTCATCGGTTTCGACCTGGGCGTTCGCCGTCGATCCCAAGAGTTTGACCGCGGCGATGCCCAGCAAGGTGAATGCGGTCATCACGAGCGCGTATTCCGCGAGCTCGGAGCCGCACTCGTCCCGGAGAAAATCAAGTCCGCGCTCGAGGGTCGTCATTGCCGTCATCCTAGCAGATCAGAAGAGGAAGGGGACTACCCAATGCTTCCATCTTCGGTAGGTCTTTTGGCGCATTGCTTGTAAACTTTGGGTCAAACCAGCCCAGGCGCCTTCATAACGAAGCCGCCCGCTACGTATATCGTCGGCGTGCCGCCGTTCCTTAGAGACCAAACGGCACTGCGACCTTTGCCGTGCAGGGACGAAAACGCCGACGACGCAATCGCATCGGGTTCCCCCGCCGCAACGGGGCGTTCGAAACACGACACCGGAGGCTGATCAGCGATTGAAGATCGTAGTTACCGTTAAGCTCGTCCCCGATACGAGCGCCGACAAGCGCATCGATCCGGGGACCAAACGTCTCGTTCGCACCGGCGTGGAGACGGTGTTGAACCCCTTCGACGAGTACGCGATCGAAGCGGCACTTCAATTGAAAGAGAAGGTAGCAGGTAGCACCGTCACCGTCGTCTCGCTGGCGCCGGAGAGCGGCAAGGAGATCGTCCGCAAGGCGCTCGCCATGGGCGCCGACGATGCGATCCTGATCTCCGACGCCAAGGCCGAGGGTTCGGACGTCTGGGGTACCGCCTACGCGCTCGCGAAGGCGATCCAGAAGGCCGGATTCGACCTCGTGATCGCGGGTTCGCAGTCGACGGACGCGACGACCGGCGAGATCCCCGGAGCGCTCGCCGAGTACCTCGGCGTGCCCGGCGTCACCTACGTGCGCAAGCTCGACGTCGACGGAACGACCGTGCGCGCCGAGCGCGAGACCGACACCGGCTACGCGCGCGTGAGCACCGAGCTGCCGGCCCTGGTCAGCGTTACCAAGGGCATCAACGAGCCGCGCTACCCGTCGCTCAAAGGCATAATGGGCGCCAAGAAAAAGACGATCGCCGTCCAGACCCTGGCCGACGCCGGCGTCGACAAACCGGTCGGGCTCGAAGGCGCGCGCACCGAACTCACCGGCGTCGAGACGCCCGCGCCGCGCGGCAAGGGCGAAATCTTCGAGGCCGCCGATGCGGTCGCCGGAGCCCAGAAAATTATCGACTTCCTGCGTGAAAGAAAGCTCGTCTAGTGAAAGACGTCATCGTTTTCATCGAACACGTCCAGGGCCAGCCGCGCCGCGTCTCCTTCGAGATCGCGACGAAGGCACAGGAACTGGCAGCGGCGCTGGGCGGTAGCGTGCACGCCGTCGTACTCGGTAAGAATGCCGGCGGTGCGGCCGAGCAACTCAAGCAGTATCCCGTCGACACGATCCACGTCACGGAAGATCCCGACATCGATAGCTTCGCGGTCGATCCGGCGGTCGATTACCTCGAAGCGGCAGCGAAGGCGCTCGGGCCCGCGCTGATCCTCGTGCCTTTCACGATGATCGGCCGCGACGTCGGCAGCCGTCTCGCGGCTCGGCTGGATGCCGGGCAAACCGCCGACGTGACCGACGTGAAGATCGACGGCGGCCGCGTGGTCTCGGTCTCGCCGAAATTGGGCGGCACGGTCATCACGAGCTGCGCGTTCAAGGGCGACTACGGCATCGTCGCAGTGCGTCCGAACTCGTTCAAATCCGCGCAGAGTCCCGGTGCCGGTACGATCGTTCAATTGGAGAAGCCGGCCGGTAAGACGTACCGCATCAAGGTCGAGGAAGAAGTCGTCGAAGCCGCCGGGGAACTCGGCGTCGAGGAAGCATCGACGGTTGTCTCGGGCGGTCGCGGGCTCGGCGGCCCCGAACCGTTCAAGACGATCCTCAAGGATCTCGCCGACGCGCTCGGCGGATCGGTCGGCGCGTCGCGTGCGGCGGTCGATGCGGGTTGGATCGGACACGGACACCAAGTAGGACAAACCGGCAAGACGATCTCGCCGAATCTTTACATCGCCGTTGGAATTTCCGGAGCGATCCAGCATAAAGTGGGAATGCGGACGGCCGCCACCATCGTTGCTATCAACAAGGACGGCACGGTGCCGATCGGCGAGTTCGCAGACCTTCTGGTGGTCGGCGACCTGTTCGCAATCGTCCCGGAGCTGACCAAACAAATCCGCGCGAACGCTGCCGTTCACGCGTAACCGAAAGACAGAGTTTTGAAGATTGTAACCCGTCTGGTCGTGGCTGCGGCGCTCGCGCTCAGCGTCAGCGTCGCCGCCACGCAGGGCGTACAGGCCGCCAAGGCGCCTGCGCCCTCACCCTCCCCGTCCGGTTCGCCCGCACCCTTGCCGACCGCGACGCCCGAATCGCCCGATACCGCGATCCCGCGGCTCGAAGCGAAGATCAAGGCCGATCCAAACGACAAGGACTCGCTCCAACAGCTGGCGGGTTACTATCTTCAGACCAACCGGCCCGATCAAGCCCTGGGCCTCACGCAGCGCTTGATCTCGCTCGGCGTCAAGACCGCGCAGTCCTACTATCTCGACGGCATCGCTAACGAGTCGCTGGGCCATATCAAGGAAGCGACGGAGGATTTCGAACAAGCTTCGAACCTCGAACCGACCAACGCCCAGGTCCTGTTGACGTTGACGAACCTCTACCTCCAAACCAATCGCGCCGCGGACGCCGAACGCGTCGCCAAGCGCGCCACGACGTTCAACCCGACCGACAAGCGCGCGTTCGAGAACTACGGCCTCGTGCTCGGGCAGGAGGGCAAGTTCGACGAAGCGCGGACGCAGTTCGAGAGCGCGGCCAAGCTCGATCCCAAAGATCCGCTGCCCGTCGTTCTCGAAGCGCGCGCGTACGTGTCGCAGAAGGCGTTGGCGTTGGCGGCCCAAGATTTCGATCGCGCGCTCACGATCGACCCGAAATATCCCGATGCGCTACTCGGCAAGGCGAGCCTCCAGGCGGCCAATCACGACGTCAAGGATGCGATCCCGACCTACGAGCAGCTCTACGACGCCGAAACCAACGACCAGAGTAAAGCCGCCGTGCTCATCCAGGAATACCAGCTCTATCGCGATGAGAAGATGAACGACCAGGCGGTCGCGGTGCTCAAGCGCGCGGAGACGACCTTCCCGAACGTCGCCGGCGTGCACGTCGCGTACGGCGATTACGACGTCTCGCTGGGCAAGGATCAGGCCGCCGCGGAGAACGAGTGGAAGACGGCGCTCGGTCCCAATCGCGATAATCCGGACGCGCTGCAGCGCCTGGGCGAGCTCGCGCTCTCGCAGAACAAGAAAGCCGATGCGTTGGGCTATTTCAAGCGCCTCACGGAAGTGATCCCGGGCGAACCCGGCGCGTGGTCGGCGCTCGGCTCGACGTACGCGCAGAACAACCAGTTCCAGCAGGCGCACGACGCCTACCGTCACTCCTTCGAGCTGGCGCGCACGCCGCAAGCGCTCGCGGGCCTGGGTACCGCGGATCTCGAGCTGAAGAATTACAAGGAATGCGGGCAAGTGTTCAACGCTATCGATCGCAACGCGCAGCCCTTCATGAAGGCCAACCCGCAGCTTCTGTACGTCTACGCGAAGTGCTCGCAAGAGTCGGGCGACAAAACGACGGCCCGCGATGCGTACTCGCGCTTCAAGACCTACGTCAAGCCGGGTTCGCCGCTCGCGCATCAGGTGGATCAGGCGATCGCAAGCCTGAGCACCGCTCCGAAGCCGGCGCCGAAAGCCTCGTCGAAGCCGGCACCCAAGACCCAGAGTTCTCCCAAGCCGAGCCACTAGCTGAGATGGCCGCCGGATGATCGTCGTCTACGACGACCTCTATACCGAGCATCTCCGTAACGTCGGCCATCCCGAATCGCCGGATCGCGTCGCGCACGTCGCGGCGCGGCTGGCGGAATCCGGGCTGTTCGGCGGGCGCGTCGAGGCGCGCGATGCGACCGACGCCGAACTCGAACTGGTTCATCCGCACGCTTATTTGGAGCGCGTGAAGCGCGACGTCGAGACCGTCGGCAGCGGCGCCGGCTACCTCTCGACGGGCGATACCGTTATCGATTCCTCGTCGCTCGCCGTGGCGCGACGAGCCGCCGGCGGGGCGCTCGTCGCGATGGAGCTCGCGGTCGAGCGCGACTGCGCGGCGTTCGCACTCGTCCGGCCGCCCGGGCATCACGCCGAACCCGCGAAGGGCATGGGTTTCTGCGTGTTCGGCAACGCCGCCGTGGCCGCGCGCGCCTTCGTCGATCGGACCGGCGGCCGCGCCCTGGTCGTCGACTTCGATTACCACCACGGCAACGGGACGCAGGCTGCGTCGGGTAACGGCGTCTCGTTCGTGTCGACCCACGCCTTCCCGGCCTACCCGGGGAGCGGCGGGCCGAACGAGCAGCGTTTCGATAACGCCGGCGCGATCGTGAACGTGCCGCTGCCGCCGCATTCGTATGGTACCGAAGCGTTCATCGCCACCTGGCAGCGCATTCTCCCGGCCGTGGTGGCCCAGGTTCGGCCCGACTTGATCGTGGTCAGCGCCGGTTACGATTTTGCCGCCGGCGACCCGGTCGGCGACCTCGGCGTCGATGCCGCCTACGCGGCGCGCGAGTTGGCCGCCCTCATCCGCGAAGCCGCCTCCGAGCACTCGCGCGGCCGGGTCGTCTACTGCCTCGAAGGCGGATACGACGTCGACGCGCTGGCCTCGGCGGTCGCGGCCACCGTGCGGGTGCACGACGCGCCGGAACGACCGAGCGAACCCGCCGACGGCTACGCGATCCCGGCCCGGCAACGGGCCATCGCCGACACGGTCGACGCATGGCGTATGTGATTCTCGCCATTCGCGTGGTGCTGGGGCTCGTGCTCGTCGTGGCCGGAATTCTCAAGGCACGCGACGGACCGACGCTGACCGCGATCTCGATCGCCGCCTATCGGATTCTGCCGGGGCCCGTCGTGGCGCCGCTCGCCGTCGGGTTGCCCTACGTGGAAATCTTGCTGGGCGGCTATCTGATCGGCGGCTTCTTCACGCGGGCCGCCGCGTGGTTCGCCGCCGCGCAGTTCGTCGTCTTCGCCGTAGCCGTGGCATCGCTCGTGCTTCGGCATATCCACGCGGATTGCGGTTGCTTCGGTTCGGGCGTCGCGACGCCGCCGACGTGGGGCCACGTGGCGCTGGACGTCGTCCTCGCGCTGGCCGCCGCGGCCGTCGCCCTGCGCGCCCCGGGCGCCTTCGCGCTCGACCAGCGTTTGCAGACCTCCGCCTAGGCGGTAACTCGCGCCCGCGGCGCGAAACTACGCCGAGCCATGAACCGTGTCGAAACCCGTAAATCCGCGACCTCTTCGGCGGCCGCGCAAGCGGCGCTAGCCAAGCGCCGCCGGATCGCCCTCTTCGCCTCGCTCGGCGTCCTTGCGGTGGTTGTAATCGTTGCGGTCTCGCTCAGTTCGCGCGTTCCGCAGTCGGCCACGAACGCCGCCGCGCCCGCCCAGCTCAGCGTCGGACAGAAAGCGCCGACGTTCACCGTCTCGACGACGGCCGGCCCCTTCGACCTCGCCAAGGCCGGCGGCAAGCCCACGTTACTCGAAGTCTTCGCGACGTGGTGCCCGCATTGCCAACGCGAAACGGCCGTGCTCAACGACCTCTACGCCAAGTACAAGGGCAAAGTCAACTTCGTCGCGGTCAGCGGCAGCGAGTACGACATGGGCGGCCCGCCCGGCGAGAACCCCGGAACGCCCCAACCCGAATCCCAAGCCGACGTCGTGAACTTCATGACCAAGTTCAACGTCACGTATCCGATCGCGTTCGATCCCGACCTCACCGTCGCGCACGAGTATCTGCAAGACGGCTTCCCCCAAGTCGTCCTGATCGGCCCCGCCGGCAAGATCGAAGCCATGCGCTCCGGCGAAATCCCCGCCTCCGACCTGACCGCCGTCCTGAACGCCGCCCTCGCCGGCAAAACGCCGGATCCGAAAATGGGGCTGAAGAGCTAACGAATCAAATCGAGGGCGCCGGCCGACGGCTCGGATGAGGTCGCGGGCGGCTATCTCAGATGTGTCGGTGCGACGTTAATTTTCGCCCGGGGGTATGATGCTCGCCGTCGTGCCGTCGGCGCTATGGACGACGCACATCGCCTCGCCACTCTGTCCCAGCACTTCGAAACAAGACGGCGTGCCGACGTAGATGCCGGTTCCCTGGCGCGTCCACCCGCTCCAGCCACCGTGATCGAGGACGTTGGTCCAGAAGCCGGCGCCGGAAAGGCTGGTCGCGCCGCAGAAGACAAAGCCTGGGCCGCCAGATCCGCCCTCGGAGCCGAATCCGAAATCGACGCAAGTGGAACCCTCGACGAGGCCACCGATCCCGCCAAGCCACCCGGTCCAATGATACTCATTCGAGTTATCGATGTAGTAGACGTTCCCGTATAAACTGCTGTTTTCCCCGATCCCGAAACACGTGACGCCGGCATTGCCGTACGTATGATCGAACGTACAGTCCGGCGGACGCACGAGCGTGCCGCCTAGGTCGATGGGCGCGCCCCACGTGTAGTCCGGCTGTGAATAATTAGTTGTATTTTTAGGTACGATGAAGGCTCCGGATACCTGGTTGCCGCCCGTCAACCAGGCGCACCAGCCGCCGTTGTTGTTGAATTCCGTGCACGACACCGGTGAGTATACCGGTCCGTCCGGCGGCGTCGTGACGGAGACGGCCCAGCTCCCCGCCCGCCAAGGCGCCTGCCGAACGGAGTGGCCGGACGGATCGACGTAGCCGTAGTCGTACTGCGCGAGCGCCAACGCGCCGTTGGGCGTGCGCGCGACGCAGACCACCGTCCAAGCAGTGCCGGCGAACCCGGCCAGTGTTCCATCGCCATTCCACAGCAAATCGGTCGCACAGCTCGGCGTCGATGCGATGTAGGCCGGCAGTACCACCTCGCCCTCGAAACCAACGGCATCGTACAGATAGACCGCCATCTTGCCGCCGGTCGTGCGAGCAGCGCAGACGCTGAACTCGTTTGCAGTATCGTAAACGTTGGGGCCGGCACAACGAGGGTCGGACGCGAGCGTGCTGACCGGGTTAACTGCTTTCCAGCCGGACCACGTGCCGTTTGCCCCCTTTGCCGTTTGGCTGAGCGCAAAGGTGTTGAAGATGATTTTGCCGTCGATTCCGACGCCGGCGCAGAGAGCGGTGCTCACGTGCGTCGAGGTGGCCGGTGGGCTCGCCCGATCGCAGGACGGGTCGCCCGCTACGACGGTGCTGCCCATGGTGGTCCAAGCGCTCCCGGCCGCGGGCGCCGGCGCCGGGAAGAATAGTGGGCCGAGAAACAGGCAAAGCGCGCCGAAGCGTCCGAAGATGTGGCCGTGCATGTTTGGTCTTCCCCCTCGCCGATCGATAAGGATGAGAGCGCACGCTCCTACGCGGTTCATGGGCCGATGATGCTGACCGTCGTACCGTTCGCCTGAGGCACCACGCACATGACTCGACCGGGCGTCACGTTGCGCCGGAGCGCGAAGCAGGATGGGTTGCCGATGAAGGATGTGGACTTGCCTTGCAGCACCCAGCCGCTCCACGGCACGCCGATGTGAGCGAGCGTGTTGGTCCAGAAGCCGCTGTTGATGAGTCCGACCACACCGCAAGCGTAACTCGTCGTCCCTCCGTGCAACCCGTAGTCGGCGCAGCTATAGGACTGCACGAGCCCCTCGAACCCGCCCCAGCCGCCCCAGCGCGGGGCGGCGAACGCGCCGCCGGCGAATTCGTCGCCGTATAGCGCACTGTTGGTGCCGGTACTAAAGCAGCCGACCTGGCCCACCGCGCCGGCGTCGGTGCAGGAAGGCGGGTTGGTACCGTCCCCGCCGAGGCTGGCTATCGCGCTCCACACGACCCCGCCATGGTGGCTTGGGCTAGGCTGGAGTTGCGTCGCCGCCACCGTCGCGACGCCGTTCGCGGCCGAAAGCCACGCACAGATCACATCGCCCAGGTTATCGGGGGCGCATCCCGGGGCGGACAGAACGGGCAGCGCCGTGGCGCCGGAACCGGTGTTCAAACTGACGAGCGTCCAGTTTGATAACGCCGACCAGGCGGACGCGTTATGGTAGACGGCGCTGATCAACTGGCTCGAAGCTGTCCGCGCCGAACACGCGACGCCGAGCGCCTCGGACCTGCTTGCGAGCGGTGCGCAGCTCGGCGCGGAGCCGAAGGCGCCTGACGCGCCGACCACTAATTCGCTCGCGAAACTCCCATTCTCGTACCGGTCAACGGCTACGCCCCCCGTTGCGGTGCGAGCGGCGCAAATGACGTACTCGTTCTTGACGTCCTCGACGCCCGGTCCGCTGCAACTCGGGTCGGAAGCAAGCGTGTTTCCGCCGGTCTCCGGCGCCCAACCGTGCCAGCTGCCGCCGCTATACAGATCGAACAACATGGTCCCGCCACTGCCGACGCCGGCACAGACGGCGACTCCTTCAGCGTACCGCGCGCACGAGGGGTTGCCCACGAGTGGGGCACTGCCCATCGCGGTGAATGCGCTCCACGCTGCCGATGCCGGCGCCGACGACGCGGAGGCGCCGAAGAGGAGGCCTAGCCCACACAGGCGGATGAACTGCCGGCTGGACATGCGTACTGCTCCGTTCATGCGAGTCTCGGGCGCAGGCCCATCTGGATCGGCCTGCGCTCTCGATGAGATGAGAAGACTCGGCCAGTCCGCCGGGAATCGGTCATCCGAGACGATGCCGTGCGGAATAGCCGGGGCACCTGCGCGTCCGTACGCTAATGGCTCCGTCGGTAACGGTTCCTAACCGCAGAGCGTGCAGCTATTATGCACCTAATGTCTTTACCGGACAAGCCTCGGCGATGCCAACGGCCCGGTACGGTGCCGGTATTCGGGAACGAATCGCCGGAGGCTCGGGAGCGCCCGCGGGCCGTCAGCGCGATGCGTCGTGCAGCGGCCCCACCTCGTGAAGGCCCATTCGCGTTAAGCACGGAGCTTGGGCTGCCGGCGCGGAGATGCGGTATATGCGGCGAACGTGCGCGTGCCGCACGATCTCGTAAGAAGCGGCCGCAATCGAGCGCGTGCGCTACGTTAACGGCGCGTCCTTAGCGACGTTTGCTCGACGACGCTCGTACGTCCGCAACGCCCTCGCCGGCAAAAGGCCGGATCCGATAACGGGGCTGAAGAGGTAGCGGCCACACCAGCAGCCGGCGATCCGCGATCGCGCGTCGGGAGGAAAGCGAGAAAGCCGAGGACGTTCGAATCTCTATCTCGACTCGATCGCGGCTAGAGATCCGCCTTTGAAGCTGAGGCTGAACACGAAGGGAACTGCGATTGCGTTGGCGGCCAGCGCCGATAGCCAAATCGCCCCCGGCCATCGATCCCGCACGACGAAGTAGAAGCTTGAAAATACGAGCGGCCCGATGATCGATGCCAAGCTCATCGCAGACGCCAGTACACCCTGAAATTGGCCCTGCCGGCTCTCGTCGACGAGGCGCGTCGCGAGCGACTGCAAAGCCGGGGTGCCGATGCCCGCGAGAGCGACGAGCGGCATTATTGCAAAGACGACCCAGCCATTCGTGGCAAAGGCCAACGCTACCGACGCGACGCAGGTTCCGCCAACGCCGGTCAGCACCGCGCCGCGTTCGCCGAGCAGCTTGACGGCGGGCCCAGGAAGGAACGCCTGGGCAAGCGTTTGGCACACGCCGAAGGTGCCCAGCGATAGCCCGATCCACAAGCCGTTCCATCGGAACACGTCGTTGCCCCACAGCGCCCAACAGGTCCCGTAGATTTCGCCGGCCGCCGTTAAGATGAAAAAGACGGCGATGACGGGCGATAGCGATCTCATCGAAAACGCCCAGCGCAGCGGTCGCAGCGGATTGAGCGTCGCGAGGTCGATGCTTTGGGCGGCCGGCGTGCGAGACTCCGGCAGAGCGACGAACGCAAACAACAGGTTGGCGGCGTTGAGGGCGGCCGCCGCGATGAACGGAAGCCGCAGCCGGTAGTCACCCAAGACCCCGCCTACGACCGGGCCCAATATAAAGCCGATCCCGAACATCGCGTTGAAGAGCCCGAAGCGTCGCGCGCGTGCGTCCTCCTGCGAGACATCCGTGATATACGCCGAGGCGACGGACGTATTAGCGCTCGACAAACCGGCGACGGCGCGACCGATGACGAGCAGCCATAGGAACGGTGCAAACGCCATGACGACATAATCGATCGTGGCTCCAGCGAGCGAGAGCAAGAGCACCGGGCGACGCCCTAGCCGATCGCTCAAAGCGCCGAGAACGGGCGCAAAGGCAAACTGCATCGCAGCGTAGAGCGCGGTGAGAATGCCGATATACGGCGCGACGTTCTGCACGTGGGTCACGGCTTCGATCAAGCGTGGCAGGATCGGAAAGATCAGGCCGATTCCGACCGCATCGAGCCCGATCGTCGCATAAATGACGATTAGGGGTTTGTTCACGAGACCGGCCCTAAACTGCGTTACCGTCATGAAACAGACCGCCCGTGGGGCCGTCGGCACCGAGCGTCGCTGCCCAGACTACCCCCTTGGCGGCTTCGGCCGGCGATCGGTCGTCCTTATCGTCGCCGCGCTCCGGGTGGCTCGCGACCGGACCCGGATCGACGGCGTTCACCAATATCGGCGTATTGGCCAGTGCCGTTGCCAGCGTTGCGGTCAGTGCGTTGAGAGTATACTTCGCAAGCGAATGAGCCGGCGAATAGAGCGGGCCCGGATCGCGATTTCCGATCTGCTTGGCCGCCGCACTCGTAACGTTGACGATGCGGGCTGCGGCGGAGCGCTCGAGAAGCGGAAGCAGCGCTTGAATGAGGGCCCAGCACCCAAATACGTCGACCTCGAATAGCGTGTGGAGTGCGACCAAATCCACGTCGAGCGCCGAGCGGGTTTGAAAGTCGGGCATCGGGCTGGCGTTGTTCACGAGCACGTCGAGACGATCGATCGTGCCGGCGAGACGATCGGCGGCATTTCGTATACTCGACGGATCGGCGAGATCGAGGCGCAGCGCACTCGCGCTTAGGCCCGCGGCGCGCAGTTGCTCGGCAAGCCCCTCTGCCTGCGCTTCGTCCCTGGCAGCCAGGATGACGTGGTATTTCAGCTCGGCAAGTTGGCGCGCGACCGCGAAACCGAGGCCGAGGGGACGACTTACGCCGGTAATCAGTGCCGTATGGGAAATAGGCGAAACGTATCGCAAGAACCGCTCCTTCGTCGGCGTTCGACCGGAGCGGTTCGTCGGGACGAGGAACCACACGGACGAACAAGACGGCTAAACCGCCCGATGTTCGTCGTGGGGATCACGTGCGCGAGCAGGTGATCAGAGCTTCCGTATCCCGGAAGGCCTTGGGCTTACCAAACCAAGGCCGCCTTTTCCGACGCGGCTAGGATAGCAGTTTTGAGCGCGGTTGGCAAACGCGTCGCGCGAAGGCGTCGACCGCTCGCAAGGCGGACAAGTTCGACCGCGACGCAGCACTGCCGCCGCCGAATTCGTTTCATCCCCCTCCGGAGCGCCTAGCTGTAACCGCCGCCGAAGCGTCGCGGAGGTCTACTCGACGACGCTCTTAGCGATTTCGACCAGTTCCGTGCGGAGCAGGTCGCCGACGAGCGCGAAGTTGAGGTGGTGTTCTTTCCACGTTAGGAGCGTCGTCGGGCCGTCCTCGACGTATTGGGCGTCGTGGCCTTCGAAGGAGATCGTCTTGGGGTGCAGGGAGCCGAAGTCGGCGGCGGCGCCCGTGGCGTTCTCGAAGAGCGAGATCGAACGCAAGCCGTCGGAGTAGAGCAGGTGGAGGGTGCGCACGCCGTTGACGTTGGCGACGTCGCCGCCGGTCACGGCGAAGCCCTGCGGGAGGCTCTTGGGTTCGATCGGCGCGAAGCCGGCGTCGTGCAGCACGCGTTCGATGTCCGACGAGGGCATCGCGACGTCTTGGCCCGCGACGCGCGAGTAGCCCGCGGGGATGTCGGTGGAGAAGAGGGCGTCGGGAAGCGACGACGTGTAGCGGATGTCTTCGAAGCGCGTCTGCGACGCGACGGATCCGTTGGCGTGGTACTCTTCCTTCTTGAGCACGAGCTTGGTTTGGCGATCGATCCAGACGCGGACGGCGCGTTCGCCCGTGTACTTGTTGATCAGCACGACGGAGACCGTGGGACGGTCGGCGATCATGGAGCCGGCGCCGTCGTAGATGGCGCGGTAGTTCTGGAGCACGCGCGCGAACTTGCCGTCGGCGGCGAGCTGATTGTCCAGCGCCGGGTTGTGCGAGACGACGACCTGGCTGCTCTTGGTATCGAACTCGTAGGTCGAGCCGCCCTTGGCGATCGTGTAATCGCCGTAGAAAGCCTCGGGCGCGACGTACCACCGGCGGGTGAGTTCGGGCGCCCGGTGCTCGACCTTGACGATCGTCGCCGTCGCGCGGTTCGAGCTGAAGCGCACGGTTTCGAACTGGCCGACATATGAGATGGTCTTCGGTGCGTCGATGCTGTCGCGCAATAAGACCGCGGGCTCGGCCGTGGCCGTCGCGGCGGAGTCGCCGGCAGCCAAAGCCGGAACGGCGCTCGAGACTGCTAGGAGCCCGAGCGCCGCGAACCGGACCGCCGGATTAGGGCAGCGCATCGAAGGCGACGGTAGCCGAATTGCTCGCGTCGACCTGCCGGACGAGCGCCGGGGCGCGCTGACCGTCGGCCATCGACGTCTCGATGGCCTGGCTCGCGGACGTGCTCGACAGCGGCGTCTGGGCCGTCTGCGCGGCATGGGCCTCGAGGTAGTAGGCGGCATCGATCGTCGGCGCCGAGGCCGTGTGGCCGACGTACGGCGAGGCGAAGTACCCGCCGAGCAGCAACGCGGCGGCCACCGGAACGGCCAGCGCGGGACGCCAGAAGGCGGCGAAGCGCGCGAGCGGACTCGGGCGGGCTTGCCGGATCTCTTCCCAGATTGCCGCCTTGATCGTCGAGGGCATCTCGACTTCCTCAGCGCGGGCGGCAGCGCGCAACGCATCGCGCAGGGCGACCTCGAGGTCGTACTCGGCGCGGCAGGCAGGGCACGTCTGAAGATGGGCGTGCGCGAGCGCGTCGTCTTCGGGGGCGAGTTCGCCGCGGACGAAGTCCACGATCAGGTCGGCGTTGAGGTGCTGGTTCATCGTTGTTGTTGCTGCTGTGCTCGCTCGACGAGTCGCCGGAGCAGGGCTCTGGCTCGGTGGAGCCGTGACCGTACCGTCCCGATCGAGCAGCCCATGATCTCCGAAATCTCCTGGTAGCTGTATTCTTCGATATCCGCGAGGATGACGACTTGGCGTTGCTCCGGCGAAAGCTGGGCGAGAGCTTTCGACAGCGGCTCCCCAAGCTGCCGGTCCACGTAATCGTCGATGGGGGTGACGGCCAGGGGCCGCTCCCCGCCGAACTGTTGCGGGGCGTTGTCTTCGGGTATCTCCTCCTGATAACGCCCTTTTCGTCTCCGAAGTTCGTCTCGGTACAAGTTCGTGACGATTCGGTAGATCCAGGAGAGGAAAGACGTCCCCGGCTGGAAGGAACGCCAGGCCCGGTAGACGCGAATGAAGGCGTCTTGCGTCAGGTCCCGGGCATCGGCTTCGTTCCCGGTGAGCCGGAACGCGAAGTTGTACGTTGCCTTGCCGTACTGCGTCATGGCCCGTTCGAGGAAGGCCGCTTGCTCCGCACTCGGCGGCTCCAGCGGGGTTCGGGACACACCCATCGAGCGTTCTATTATTACATATCCTGGGAACTCCCGCGGACGGCCCCAGGTGCGAACGGGCGCTTCAGGAGCCGGTTCGGATGCCCGAAAATGGGTACGAGGGAACTTCATTAGGCGTGGCTAAGTGATTCGACAGGTATTCCTACAAAACGGAGATCCGCGTGGCCGCAGTACCAGCATCCAAACCTAGCGTCTCACGCGGCGCGCCGGCAGTCTCGGCGCAGCGGCGCGGCTTTCTGGCCAAGCTGCTCGCGGTGGTCGGCCCCGGGCTGATCGTCGCCTTCGCGGACACCGAGGCCGGCAGCGTCACGACCGCGGCCAGCTCCGGCGCGCAGTACGGCATGAAGCTCGTGCTGCTCCAGTTGCTGCTGATCGTGCCGCTGTACGTCGTCCAGGAGATGACGGTCCGGCTCGGCACGGCCACCGGCAAAGGCCATGCGCAGCTGATTCGCGAGAATTACGGTCTCGCGTGGTGTTGGGTGTCCCTGGGCACCATGCTCCTGACCAACCTCGCGGCCCTGGTCACCGAGTTCATCGGAATCGCGGGGGCGGCGTTGATCTTCGGCGTGAACCCCGTCGTGATGGTGGTCGCCGGAGCGGCCGTCCTGATCGCGGTCTCGTTCGCCGGGGCGTACAAGCGGGCCGAGCTGATGGCGCTCGGGTTGTGCTTTCTGGAACTGCTTTTCATTCCGGCCGCGTTCGCGGCGCACCCGTCCCCGATGTCTATCGTCCGCGACGGGATTTTCGGCTCCCAGCCGCTGGGCGACCGTAACTATCTGCTGTTGATCGCGAGCAATATCGGCGCCGTGATCATGCCCTGGATGATCTTCTACCAGCAGAGCGCGACGGTCGACAAGGGCCTCAAGCTGCCCGACCTCAACTTCGCGCGGATCGATACCGCCGTGGGCGCGGTCGCAACCCAGATCATCATGATCGCGATCGTCGTGACCACCGCCGCGACGCTCTTCGTGCGCAACATCTCGGTGACCGACGCCGCCCACGCCGCGCTCGCCCTCATTCCGCTGACCGGCAAGTTCGCCGGCATCATCTTCGCGGCGGGCCTGATCGGCGCGGCGATGCTGGGCGCCTTCGTCGTCTCGCTCGCGACCGCGTGGGCCTTCGGCGAGGCGTTTCAATGGCGTTGCTCGCTCAACTACAAGTGCCACGAAGCGAAGCGCTTCTACGGCCTCTACGCCTTCATCGTGGCGCTCGCGGCCGGCATCGTGCTCATTCCGAACTTGCCGCTCGTGAAGATCACGCTCTACGTCGAGGCCTTCAACGCGCTCGTGCTGCCGATCGTCCTGGGCTTCTTGCTGGTCATGGCCAACGACAAGAAGATCCTCGGCGACCGCCGCAACTCGCTGGTCGGAAACGTGATCGCCATCGGCATCTCGGTCGTGTGCGTGGGTCTCGGGTTATGGTATGGCGCGCTAACCCTCATGGGCCAGACTTCGTAGCGAGAAGCTCTGGTTTGCGCCGGGGCGTCGTTGCGCGTTGGCTCATGTGCGTTCGCACACTTCGCCGCCGCGCGCCTAGCCCCGACACAAACCAGTGCTTCCATCGTGCTGGGAAACTTGCATCGTGTTGGTTGGGTGCGGCGCGTCGTTGCGCGACGGAGGGTGCGGGCGGTTAGCGATGGTGCCTATCGGTGAAGTAGAACGTTACGGCTGAACCGACCGCGCCGGCGACTAGGGTGACGAACGGAGCGAAGGTGTCCTCGACATCGTGCCTGTCGTGCCAATACGGTTTCGACAGCGCAATATCGGCAATGAAGAGGCCAACTAAGATGATCAGAACGGCTCCGGCAAAAATGAACCGGGCGTTGGACTCGGATATCCCTCGAAAAGCGGCGGCGGGAAACTCGTCGACGCGCGCCTGCACAAGCGAACGGGCCGCCTCTGAGGGCGGCCCGTCTGATCCTCGTTCGTGCACGGGAGCGTTTAGAGATTGACGACGGTCTGCAATTCGCCGTCCTTGCGCCTCACGAGAACCTCCCCGTCTTGGTCCTCAACGTTCTGAAGAAAACGGTAGGCCGACAGGGCGCGGCGGATGATATCGACCTCGGTCGTATTTTTTCTCGCCGCCGTCTTTCGGACGAAATCTTTCGCGCTATCGTCGATCGCGACTTTGATACTAGCCAAAAAAGCCTGCCCTCCACCCCAAATGTACCCCTTTTTGGGGCTAAAAACAACCCTAGCCGGCGACCCCGGCGGGGCGCTGGCTCGTGGCCGCGGCGGCGGCGCGGCCGAGCGCGACGTAGCGGCGTAGGTGGAAATCGGCATCTCCAAAGGCGAGTTCCAACACCGACATCCGCTTGAAGTAATGGCCGACCAGATACTCCTCGGTCATGCCGATGCCGCCGTGGAGTTGAATCGCCTGCTGGCCGACGTACCGGCCAGATTTGGCGATCTGGACCTTCGCCGCCGAGAGCGCGCGTTTGCGTTCGGCATCGCTCGCGGCCGTGGTCAGGGACATCGCCGCGTAGATCTCCATCGAGCGCGCCTGCTCGAGGGCGATCAGCATGTCGACGGCGCGGTGCTGGAGCACCTGGAAGCTGCCGATGGGGACGCCGAATTGTTTGCGCTGCTTGATGTACTCGACCGTCACCCGATGCATGACCGTCATGATGCCGACGGCCTCGGCGCAGATCGCGCCGATTCCGAAGTCCAGCGTGCGCTCGAGCAGCGGCAACCCGTTATCGACTTCTCCCAGCACCGCATCCGCGGGAACGCGTACGCCTTCGAAGGCGACGTCCGACGCGCGCGAACCGTCGACCGCGCGGTAGTCGCGCCGCCGCACGCCGGCCGCCTCGCGGTCGACCAGTAACAAGGTGATGCCCGAGGCGGACTCGTCGTCGCCCGACGTGCGCACGGAAACCACGTACGTGTCGGCGGCCGCGCCATAGGGCACGGCGCGTTTGCTGCCGTCGATCACGAAATCGGCGCCGTCACGCCGCGCGCGGGTGCGAACGGCCGCCGGATTGTAGCGGCCCGCCGGTTCCGCGTAGGCGAGCGTCAAGAGCTTGTTGCCTTCGATGGCCTCGGCCAGCAGCGCTTCGTGCGCGGCACCGTTCCCGCCGTAGGCGAGCGCCGTTCCGCCGAGGACGACGGTCGGCACGAACGGTTCGAGCACCAGGCCCGTGCCGAAGGCTTCCATCAGGATCATCGTCTCGACGGGCGAACCGCCGAAGCCGCCGCGATCTTCCGGCAGCGGCATGCCGAGCCAGCCGAGGTCGGCGAAACGCCGCCAGTGCTCGCGGCTGAAGCCGTCGTCGGTTTGCGCGAGCGCCACGCGCTTATCGAAGCCGTACTCGTCGGCGACGAAGCGCAGCGCGCTGTCCTTGATCAGGTTCTGTTCGGAGGAAAGTGCGAAATCCACGGCGCGCTCCTTAAAGGCCCAGCAGGCGCTTGGCGATGATGTTGCGCTGGATCTCGTTGGACCCGGCGTAGATCGACGTCTTACGATAATTGTAATACCACGCGGCGCTGTGCACCGCGGGATCGAACGCTTCGTACGCCGAGGCGTCCATCATCAATTCGGTCAAGGCCTGCTGGATCTCCGTGCCCGTGATCTTGATGAACGACGACTCCGGTCCCGGGCTCTTGCCCGACTGCTCGGCCGCGAGCGAACGCAACTGCGTGTACGAGAGCGCGGTCAACTCGATTTCCACCGCGGCGATGCGCTCGGCAAAGCGGTCGTCGTCGAGCAAGGTGCCGCCGCCGACGCGCTGCGAGTTGGCGATCGCGTTGAGGCGTTCGAGCAATTGGCTGGATCCCGCGACGCCGGCCGTGCCGTTGCGCTCGTGTTCGAGCAAGAACTTAGCGTAGGTCCAGCCCTCGCCTTCTTTGCCGACGAGATTTTCGACGGGCACGCGAACGTTCTCGAAATACACCTCGTTGACTTCGCGGCCGCCGTCGATCGTCACGATCGGGCGCACGGTCACGCCCGGCGTCTTCATATCGATGAGCAAGAACGAGATGCCGCTCTGCTTGCGCGCGTTCGGGTCGGTGCGCACGAGGCAGAAGATCCAGTCCGCGAACTGGGCCAGCGTGATCCACGTCTTCTGGCCGTTGACGACGTAATGATCGCCGTCGCGCTCGGCTTTGGTGGAGAGGCCCGCGAGATCCGAGCCCGCGCCGGGTTCGGAATAACCCTGGCACCACCAGTGTTCGCTGTTGAGGATGCGCGGCAAGAAATACTCGCGCTGCGCGTCGTTGCCGAATTCGATGATGACCGGCGCCACCATCGCGACGCCGAACGGCATCTGGCGCGGCGTCCAGCCTAAGGCCATTTCCTGTTCGTAGATGTGGCGCTTGACCACGTCCCAGCCCGTGCCGCCGTATTTGACGGGCCAGCCCGGCGCGAGCCAGCCGCGGGCGTTGAGCTTGTGCTGCCAATTGACGTAGTCTTCTTTGGTCAGCTCGATGCCGGCTTGCATCTTGGCTCGCACGTCGGCGGGCAACTCGGCCTTGATGAAGGCGCGAACTTCCTCGCCGAAGGCGATCTCCTCGGGGCTGAACGTCAGATCCATCCGATTCTCTTTCTGTGAAAACCGGGGGCTGCGCCCCCGAACAGGAGTCGATTCATTCGGACCAAAGTTCGGATCAAACAATTCCTGCCCTTCGAACGGGTGACGCTTGCAATTTACTTCCCCAACCGAGGCCTCGCCCGTCCGCGGGCTGATGATGGAGATCCCGCTGATGATCTCCTCGATTCTCGAACACGCCGCGCGCTGGCACGGCGACGTTGAAGTCGTTTCCCGGCGCGTCGACGGCGGCATCGAGCGCTCGAACTACGCCGCGGTCGCGGCGCGCGCCGCCCAGTTGGCGCATGCGCTGCGGCGCATGGGCGTGCGTCCGGGCGACCGTGTCGCGACGGTCGCGTGGAATTCGCAGCGTCATTTAGAACTCTACTACGCGATCTCCGGGATCGGCGCGATCGTCCACACGATCAACCCCCGCCTCTTCGCCGAGCAGCTCGAATACATCGTGAACCACGCCGGCGACCGCGCGATCTTCGTCGACGCCGATCTGGTGAAGATCCTCGAACCCCTGGCGGCCAAATTCCCATCCGTCGAAACGTATGTCGTCCTGTGCGACGAAGCGGGGATGCCCGAAACGTCCCTGCCGAACGTGCGATGCTACGAGACGCTGATCGAGGGCGAGCCGGCTTCCATCGAATGGCCGGTCTTCGACGAGCGGACGGCTTCGGGACTCTGTTACACCTCGGGCACGACGGGAAATCCCAAGGGCGCGCTCTACAGCCACCGTTCGACGGTCCTGCATGCGATGTCCGGCGCCGCTTCGCATCGCTCGCGCGAGGGCGCGCTGCGCTCGATCTTGCCCGTCGTGCCGATGTTCCACGTCAACGCGTGGGGCTTGCCGTACGTGGCCCCGATGGTCGGCGCGAAGCTGGTCTTTCCGGGTTCCAAGCTCGATCCGGCCAGCCTCTACGAGCTCTTCGAAGCCGAGCAAGTCGACTTCACCGCGGGCGTCCCGACCGTGTGGCTCTGGCTGATCGCCTACGTGAAGAACAATAACCTGAAGTTCTCGAGCCTCAAGGCGCTCGGCGTGGGCGGATCGGCCGCGCCGCGTTCGATGATCGAAGCCTTCGAGAACGACTTGGGCGTCGAAGTGCTGCAGGGCTGGGGCATGACCGAGACCTCGCCCGTCTGCACGACGGGCGCGATCAAACCCAAGCACGATACGCCCGAGCTGCGCTTCGACTACAAGTCGATCGCCGGTCGCGTCAACTACGGCGCCGAACTGCGCGTGGTCGACGATACCGGCGCGAAGCTGCCCGACGACGGCACCTCGCAGGGGGAACTGCTGGTCCGCGGCCACTGGGTGGCGAGCGGATATTACGGCGATGAAGCGGCCACGAAGCGCGCCATCACGGACGACGGCTGGTTCCGCACGGGCGACATCGCGTCGCTGGATTCCGACGGTTACCTGACCATTCGTGACCGGGTCAAGGACGTGATCAAATCCGGCGGTGAGTGGATCAGCTCGATCGATCTCGAGAACGTCGCGGTCGGCCACCCGGGCATCGCGGAAGCCGCTGCGGTCGGCATCCCGCACCCGGTCTGGTCGGAGCGGCCGATCCTGGTCGTGATCCGCGCGCCCGGCGCGCAGGTCGAGCGCGAGGACGTGCTGGCGTATCTCGAGGGCAAAATCGTGAAGTGGTGGATGCCCGACGACGTCGTCTTCGTCGACGAGTTGCCGCACACGGCCACCGGGAAGATCTCCAAGCGTCACCTGCGGGACCGGCTCAAGGACTACCGGCTGCCCGAACGGTCCGCCCCGGCAAAGGCCTAGGTAGGCGATCAGCGCGAAAGGGCGCTCGATATGAAGGCGGTCGAGCGCCTCTTTGAGGGCGCGATCTGGAACAGCCGGCTCGTGATCGTCGTGGCCGTGATCGCGAGCCTGATCGTCTCGTTCGTGATGTTCTACCTCGCGACCACGGACGTCGCGTTCCTGGTGCGCGACATCGCCAAGTACGCAGCGCTCGACGACGTGCTGCGCGACAAGCTGCGCGCCAAGATCGTCGCCCATGCCGCCGCGATCATCGACAGCTATCTGTTCGCGACGATCATGATCATCTTCGGGCTCGGCCTCTACGAGCTGTTCATCAGCCGGATCGAGGTGATCGAGCGCGACTCGCTGGCGTCCCGTTTGCTGCTGATTCGCAGCCTGGACGATCTCAAAGACCGCTTGGCCAAGGTCGTCTTCCTGATCCTGATCGTGCGCTACTTCGAGTTCGCGCTCCAGTCCGAGATCGAGAGCGCGATCGAGCTGCTCTACCTCGCCGTCGGCATCGCGCTCGTCGCCCTTTCCTTATACTTGACGTCGAAGGCGGGTCACGGGGACGAGAAGGCGTAGCGGCCGCTCGTCCCCGTGATCCGGTTTCTCAGAACGGCGCGGTGATCCGGAAGTCGCTGCGGAAGCCCGGGCCCCACTGCGTCGTGTTGAAGCCGTTATTGATCTTCAGGATGTACTTCGTGTCCGTGAAGTTGGTGAAGGTCGCATCGAAGCCCAGGTGGCGGTGTTCGCCGCGGCTCGCCTCGCGCCCGAAGGAGGCGTCGAGCGTTAGGTGCGGGGGCAGCCGGCCCTGGCTTCCGTCGAGAAAGGCGACCGGGTACCCCGTTCCATACTGAGGCTCGATCGTCGCGAAGTAGCTCCGGTCCGTGCCCAGCCGCTTCGTGTAGCCGAACTCGGAGGCAAAGGTCTGATCGTGGTCCTCCGGTTCGAGCGTCAGCGAATCGACGCCGTTGGCCGAGAGACACGTCGGATCCAGTGTCGGGCAGATCAAGAACGTCCCGCCCGAGACGCCGGCGCTGGCGTTGGAGTTCGAGAGCGAGGCGGAGAAGAAGATCGAGTCGCCGTTGCGCCAGTGCGCGTCGACCCGGCCTTCGACGCCCTCCGCGATGCCGATCGTACTATTGTAAACCGCGAAGATCGGGGTGTTGGCGAGCTGGGTCGTGTCCAGGACGTTGACGACGTTGCGTTTCCAGAAGTTGATCGTGGCACGCGCGTCGGGCGTCAGCGTGTGGGCCAACCCGAACTCGTAGTATTGATCGCGCTCGGGTTTGAGGTCGTAGGGCGGAAGCGTGTCGCATCCGGCCGTCGCCGAGCCCGCGCAGCCCAGCGCCACCGCCGCCGCGCGGACGTCCTCGAGGAAGGGCGCTGCGTAGAGCCGTCCCCAGTACGCGTGGAGGATGTCCTTGGGGTCGACCTGATCGTTGACTTCGAGCCGCGGGCTGACTTGAGCGCCGCCGACGTAGCCCGTCGAGTGGTCGTAGCGGAGGCCGCCTTGCACGGACACGTATCTCGTCGGCGTCCACTTGTCCTCGATATACGCTCCGAACTGCGTGCCGCGCTGCGCCTGCGAGCTCGCGAAGTTTTGCTCGGGAATCGGGTCGCCGTTCGCGTCGCGATTGAAAAAGATGTCTTGGAATCCGGAGAAATTCTCGATGGAGTCGTCGATGCCGAGTTTGACGGCGTTGTCCCCGAAGACCTGGAAGTGCGTCACGCGCAAGCCTTGGAAGAACGACTTGCGATCCTGTACGAGGCCCGGATTGCCGGCGGCCAGATTGGCGGGCACGTCGCCCGCATACACGATGCGATCGTACTTATACCAGGGCGCGATCTGGGTGTACGAGTTGCCGTCGGCCGCGTTGTGGGTGTATACGAGGTTGAAGAAGCTGCCGTACTCGCGCTGCACGTCGTCCGTGTTCGGGAGCGACACGATCGGATCGTTGATGTTCGGCGTGTCGTTGATCGGAATCTGGAAGAGCGACGTACTGTTGGATGCGTCGAACGTCAAGGTGTCGTTCTTTCCGACGTTGCTGATCGTGCGCAGGAATTCGTCGCCGGTATTGGAGTTGTCGTGAACGGGAACGAACGTCGGCGGATCGATGCCCCGGTCCGTGCGCGATTGGTCGGCATTGAAGAAGAGCTGCGTGCCGCCGAACCGGGCGTTCTCGGTCAGCGTGCTCTGCAAGTCGCCGTAAGAGCCGGCCCCGACGGTGAACGTGCCGGACTCGGGCAAGGTCAGGTCGCTCGTCCGGTGGCTGATGATGTTGACGACCGCGCCTTGCCGCGCCCCGCCGAACTCCGCGGGAAAGGCTCCGGTGAAGACTTCCAGCGAGTCGATCGTCCGGGGGTCGATGATCTCGCTGAAATTCGCGGTGGTCGATTGGGGCAGCGGCACCCCGTCGAGCTCGTAGGTCAGGCCGTGGAAGCCGTGCGCGACGGGTTCGTTGTACGAGAAGCGGACGATGCCCGGCAGCGTCTCGATCACGTTATCGAGGCTCTGGTTCTCGGGCAGCGCCGAGAGCTGCTCGCGGTCGATCGAGTTGACGCTCACCGGCGCCGAGGCGGGGCCTTTGGCCGACACCGTCTGCGTCCGGCCGATCACTTTGAGCTGGAGGTCGATCGGCAGGTTGACGACGGCGTCGGTTTCGACGTCGATCGTTTGCGTGAAGTCCGGCAGGCCGTCCTGGTGCGCGATCAACGTGTAACGGCCGAACGGGACCCGTGAGAACGAGAACGATCCGGTACGATCCGTCGTGGCGTGCAGCGTGTTCTCTTCGCCGCGCAGCGTGATGCTGACGCCCGCGGCCGCCTTGCCGCCGGTTTGAACCGTGCCGCGCACGAATCCGCTGACATCGGCCAGCACGGGGCCGGCGACGATGCATGGAAGCGAAGCGGCAAAACATGCCGCTGTAAGGGAACGCATAGAAGCTCCTTGGATGTCGACGCGCCGGCTGCAAAGCAACGCTCGGCACGCGGGGAGGAAGCCGGGGCGGTGCCCCGTTCAAAGTGTCGACTACGCGGGCTGGGGCGGGGCCCGGCCCCGGTGGCCCCGGGGCGTCGCCGCGGGCCGCGGTCGCGAGCGCTGTTCGAACACGCGCGCGAAGCCGTCGCTGCCCGTTCCTGAGGTGTCGGCCGCGTAGCGCGCCAGCGCCGTACCTGCCGCTCTGAGCACGCCCGCGACGGCGCGCGCCGCATGGTAGACGAGCGCGGCCAGGGGAAGGCAGACCAGCAGCGCCGGCAGGAGCGCGGACGCGAGACCGTGCCCCTCGGAGCACTCGATCGCCAAATAGAACCCGAAGCCGCCTGCGCCGACCGCGGCCAGGAACGCGGCGTCGGCACCCTTCGTCGCGATAGAGCGCTGCCGAGGGGCGAGGACGGCTCCTAGGAAGGTCAGCAGCGCCGCCAACGCCAGGGAGGCGCCCAGAACGGCCGCCAACCGAGGCGCCTGGCCGAGTCCGGGTACGTGGTCGAAGCCGTTCGCCGCCACGTGCACGAGCACGGCGGTAAGTGCCGCCAGCGGCAGCGCCGTCGACAGCCTGCCAAAGGTCATCGGGTCGTCTCGTTCCTGCCAAGTGCCCTGGTTCCCCGCCTTCCGCGGGCGCCCAGACTCCTCCAAGGGACCCGGCCCACGGTTCCGAACAATGCCCGCCCCAAGCCTTCTCCGGATCCCTCGAGCCCGCTCGCGGGCCGCTCTTCCCCCCCCTCGCCACCCGCCGAATGCGCAAGATGAGGCCCATGCGACCCTCCACCAAGAGCCACGTTCCGAGCGAATCGTCCGACGCCGTCGGGCTCGTGATCGCGCTGTTGGTGCGCTATCCGGAAGTCGCGACCATCGTCTCGCATCCCGGCGACGGGACGCTCACGTTGTCGTTCGCGGTGTCGCGCAAACTCGACCGCCTCGCGGAGCGGGACATCCGCGAGAGCGTTACCGATCACGTCCGCTCGCTGCTCGCGCTCGGCGGCGAAGAGCCCGAGACGATCGCGGTCGAGTTCGAGTGCGATGCCGCGGCCAGTTTCGTTCGCGTGACCCGCGATGCGCGCAGCTTCACTCGCGAGGAGCTGCAGGTGTTGGTCGCGCTCCTCGGCGGCCGTTTCGGCGAGGAGCTGATCAAGAGCCCCCCGCCCGACGACGACGCTTTCGACGACGAACTCGCCGCCGACGAGTTGGTCGACTACGCCCTCGAAGCCATTCGCGATCCGCAAACGCAGCGCAGCCTCGTGGGCTTCCGCGAGGAGAAACGGGTCCTGGTGTATTTCGTGGCCGCGCGGAAGAAGGCGAAAGCGCGCGCCCGGTCGTAGCGCGGCTTCGGTGCTCGTCGACTTCCATTCCCACACGCTCGAGAGCGACGGAACGCTCTCGCCGGCCGAACTCGCGGCATTGATGCGCAAGCGCGGTGTCGAGATCTTCTCGGTGACCGATCACGATTCGCTCGGCGCGTACGGAAAGTTCGAAGGCGAAGAGGGCGAGGCGGTCGTCGTTCCGGGCATCGAGCTGAACACGACCTATCGCGGCAACGAGGTCCACGTGTTGGGCTACGGCTTTCCCCTCGGGGCGAGCGAAATCGAAGCGGCGATCGCGGAGAACCGCCGGCAGCGCGAGTTGCGGGCGCAGCGGATGGTCGATCAGCTCAACCGCGCGGGCTACGACATCGATTTGGCCGCCGTGCGCGCGGAGGCCGGCTACTCGCGCAGCTCGCTCGGCCGGCCGCACGTGGCTCGGGCGTTGATCCGGGCCGGTCACGTCCCGAGCTTGGAGGTCGCCTTCCGCGATCTGCTGACGCCGGGCAAGCCCGGCTACGTTCCCTCATCGTACATGCGTCCGCAGGACGCGGTCGGGTTGATCGCCCGCGCGGGCGGGGTCGCGGTGCTCGCCCATCCGGGCCGGCTGCGCGACGAAGACATCATCGACGAGCTGGTGGAAGCGGGGCTCGCCGGGCTCGAAGTCTTCTATGCGACCCACGAACCGGGTCAAATCGCGCACTACCGAGAGATCGCCGCCGAGCACGGCTTGGTCATGACCGCCGGCGCGGACTTTCACGATCCGCGGCACAACCCGCGCGGCGTGGGCATGGAGGTCGACCGCGACGATCTACAGCCGTTCCTCGATCTCGTGCTGGAAGTCGCCTGACGTGAACGTTCCGATGAAGACCCTGCCGTGGTACCTGTTGGCGACGCGCTCGTTCGTGACCCTGCCGGATTTCTTCTTGCAGATGACGCGCGAGCACGGCTCCGTCGTGTGCTTCAAGAACCTGCGGCGCCGTATCTATCTGATAACGGAACCGTCGCTCGTCGAGGAAGTGCTGGTCTCGAAAGGTCCCGCGTTCATGAAGGGCCGCGGGACGCAGCGGCTCGCACGTTTGCTCGGCCGCGGGCTGCTGACGCTCGAACAGCCCGAGCACCTGCGCCACCGGCGCATGATCCAGCCGGCGTTTCACCGCAAGCGGATCGACGCCTACGCCGCGATCATGGTCGACGAGACCCGAGCGCGGATCGAGCGCTGGCGCGACGGCGATTTGGTCGATGTGGAACACGAAACGAACCGGCTCGCGCTCGAGATCGTGGCGAAGTCCGTGTTCGGCTCCGATCTCTCGCGCGACATGGACGACATCTCCAGCGCTTTGAACGACGCGCTGGCCACCTTTCCCGCCGCGATGCTGCCGTTCTCGGAGCTGTTCGATCGTTTGCCGCTGCCCAACACGTTGCGGCTCAAAGCCGCGAAGAAGAAATTGGCGGCGATCGTCTATCGGATGATCGGCGAACACCGCGCCGGCGCGGGCGATCCGGACGACCTGCTCTCGATGCTGCTCGAAGCGCGCGACGACGCCGGGGGACCCGTCGCGGGGTTGAGCGACGAGCAGATCCACGACGAAGCGCTGACGATCTTGCTCGCGGGGCACGAGACGACGGCCAACGCGATGGCCTGGGCCTTCTACCTCTTAGAGCGGCATCCGGCGATCTCCGAACGCCTGTACGCGCACGTCGATGAAGTGCTTCGGGGTCGCGTCGCGACCGCGGCCGACGTCCCGCGGCTCGATTACTTGCGCGCGGTGTTCGCCGAGACGATGCGCCTCTACCCGCCCGCATGGGTGACGGCGCGGCGCGCGCTCGAACCCGTGACGATCGGTCCGCATCCGTTGGCGCGCGGCGATATCGCAATCGTCTCCCAATTCGTCTCGCAGCGCGACCCGCGCTACTTCGCCGACCCCGAGCGCTTCGACCCGGCGCGCTGGTTCGGGGCGCCCCCACCCAAAGGCGCCTATTTTCCGTTCGGTGGCGGCAACCGGCTGTGCATCGGCGAGCAGTTCGCGTGGATGGAAGGCATTCTGGTGCTCGCGACGATCGTGCAGCGGGCTCGGCTCACGCGAGTCGACGCGGCGGACGTCCCGACCCTGCCGCTCGTGACTTTACGGCCCCGCGTTCCGATTCGCGCGCGCGTAGAGCTCCGCGCCCGTTCGCTCGAACCGGCGTAGCTCCGCTTCCTGGGCAGCGCGCAGCGTGGCGTCCTTCATATAATGATGGTTGACGCGAACGTTGGCCGCGCCGGCCTCGAGCGCGGCGCGCGCGAAGACGGCGGCGCAGACCACGTCGCTTTGGAGGTTCGCGTTCTCGAGGTCGCGCGCGCGGACCGCTAACCCGAGGACCTCGACCGCGAGGCCGGCCGCATGCAGCGGCGCGGCCGCCGCCCCGGCGAGCGAGGCTTGCAAGGCCGCGGTGCGTCGCTCCTTAGCAGCTTCGGAATCGCGCGGTAGGGCCATCGCCGCCACGACCGCGCCGTAGGCGCGTTCGTCCTCGGCTCGCGCAGCGAGCAGTTGGTGACGCAGGCCGTCGGCCTCGCGGATCAACGCCCGCGCGTTGCCCGCGACCTCGACGAATTTCGGATTCGATTCCGTGATGCGCGCGACCATTGCGACCAAAGCGGCAGCCGCAGCTGCGACCAGCGTCGCAGCACTGCCCCCGCCCGGCGTCGGCGCGGCCGAAGCGAGCGCTTCGAGGTAGGATTCGAGCGTTTCCACCCTGGGGACTTCGGGTCCGGGCGGCGAAACTCGTGCGGAATCCGCTTTAGATTGTTTCAAAGATCAGCGAGATGCTACGCACCGATATCCCGAGGAGAATCGATACTTTGCAACTCATCGACAAGCAGCTGGGGGACGTCAAAGACCGCAGTCTCGCCGATCAGGGACGTTCTCGAATCGAATGGGCCGCCTCGTTCATGCCCGTGCTCGCGCAGATTCGCGACCGTTTCGCCAAGGAGAAGCCGCTGGCCGGCGTGCGCATCGGCGCCTGCCTCCACGTGACCACGGAAACGGCGAACCTCGTACTCGCGCTGCAAGCGGGCGGCGCCGAGATCGAGCTGTGCGCTTCCAACCCCCTCTCGACGCAAGACGACGTCGCGGCGGCGCTGGCCGAACACTACAAGATCCCGACCCACGCCATCAAGGGCGAAGACAACGCGACCTATTACAAGCACATCGAGTCCGTCGTCGCGACCAAACCGCACATGACGATGGACGACGGCTGCGACCTCGTCACCACGATCTACACCAAGCACAACCACCTATTGGCCGACATGATCGGCGGCTGTGAAGAGACGACGACGGGCGTGATCCGCCTGCACGCGATGGAGAAGGACGGCGTGCTGCCGTTCCCGGTCATCGCCGTCAACGACGCGCTGACCAAGCACATGTTCGACAATCGGTACGGTACCGGACAATCGACGCTCGACGGCGTGATCCGCGCGACGAACGTCTTGATCGCCGGCGCCACGGTGGTCGTGGTCGGTTACGGCTGGTGCGGCCGCGGCGTCGCGTCGCGCGCCAAGGGTCTCGGGGCGCACGTCATCGTCACGGAGATCGATCCGCGCAAGGCGCTCGAAGCGGCGATGGACGGCTTCCAGGTCATGCCGATCGCCGAAGCGGCCAAGCGCGGTGACGTGTTCATCACGGTCACGGGCAACTATCACGTGATCGCGGGCGAGCACTTCGAAGCGATGAAGGACGGCGCGATCGTCTGCAACTCCGGCCACTTCAACGACGAGCTCGATCTCGAAGCGCTCGAGAAACTCTCGACCGGCAAGTCGAAGCCGCGCGAATTCGTCGATGCGTACGCTCTCGCCGACGGGCGCACCGTGCGGGTGCTCGGCGAAGGACGGCTGATCAATCTGGCGGCGGCGGAAGGCCACCCGGCCGCGGTCATGGATATGTCCTTCGCGAATCAGGCGATGGCCGCGGCGTACCTGGCTCAGAACTACAAGACCCTCGAGAAGAAGGTCTACTCCGTTCCGGACCACATCGATGAGGAAGTCGCGCAGCTCAAGCTCGCGGCGCTGCACATCGAGATCGATACGCCGACGGCGGAACAGGTGAAGTACATGGCGTCGTGGTCGGAGGGCACCTGAGTTGGCGTATCGCAGGCTCTTCACGTCCGAGTCGGTGACCGAAGGCCACCCGGACAAGATCGCCGATCAGATCTCCGACGCCGTGCTCGACGCGATCCTCAAGGACGATCCGGCGGGCCGCGTCGCGTGCGAATCGTTCGTGATCACGGGCCAGGTGCACATCGCGGGCGAGATCACGACCAAGACGTACGTCGATATTCCGCGGCTCGTCCGGCAGACGATCGCCGATATCGGCTACGTGCATTCGCACGTGGGCTTCGATGCCGAAACGTGTGGCGTCTCGGTCTCGGTCGACGAGCAGTCGCCCGACATCGCGATGGGCGTCGACTCGTCGCTCGAGTACCGCGGCGGCGATCACGACGAGTTCGAGTCCACGGGTGCGGGCGATCAGGGCATGATGTTCGGGTACGCGTGCCGTGAAACCGACGAACTCATGCCCCTCCCGATCGTGCTCGCGCACAACCTCGTGCGCGTGCTGACCGCGGAACGCAAGAACCGTCATCTGCCCTGGCTGCGGCCCGACGGCAAGTCCCAGGTCACGGTCGAATACGACGGCGATAAGCCGGTCCGCGTCGATGCGGTCGTCATCTCGACGCAGCACGATCCGGATATCACGCTCGATGAGATTCGCAAGCACGTGAGCGAGTCGATCATCGATAAGGTCATCCCCGCGAACCTGCGCGACGGCAACACGCGCATCTTCGTGAACCCGACGGGCCGCTTCGTCATCGGCGGTCCCAAGGGCGATGCCGGCCTGACGGGGCGCAAGATCATCGCCGACACGTACGGCGGGATGGCGCGTCACGGCGGCGGTGCGTTCTCGGGCAAGGATCCCACGAAGGTCGATCGCTCGGCCGCGTACGCGGCGCGTCACGTCGCCAAGAACGTCGTGGCGGCCGGTCTGGCAGACCGCTGCGAAGTGCAGGTCGCGTACGCGATCGGCGTCGCGCGTCCGGTCAGCGTGCTGGTCGAGACCTTCGGCACCGGGAAGATCGAGGAGTCGCGCATCGCGGAGCTCGTGAAGGCGCACTTCGATCTCCGGCCGGCGGCCATCATCCACCATTTGGACCTGCGTCGTCCGATCTACAAGCAGACCGCGGCCTACGGCCACTTCGGCCGGCCCGACCTCGACCTGCCGTGGGAGCGCCTGGACAAGGCCGATGCGCTGCGGGAGGCGGGGGGGCGAACGCTAGCAGTCCCCGCTTAGGTTTGTTTCGGGAAGCGCTGATTTGCGCCGGCTCGTCGTTGCCCGACGGCTCATGTGCGTGCGCACACTTCGCCGTCGGGCGCCTAGATCCGACGCAAATCAGCGCTTCCATCATGTCAGTGAGGGTCGGGGGCTGGCCGCCCTGATGTACATGCGCACACTTCGCCGCCGCGCGCCTCGATCCGACACGAATCTGCGCTTCCATCGTGCGGGTGGAAGACGGGACCGGTCGGGGGCTGGCTGCGGCGGTTAGCTCCGGCTCGTCGTTGCCCGACGGCTCATGTGCGTGCGCACACTTCGCCGTCGGGCGCCTGGATCCGACGCAAATCAGCGCTTCCATCATGTCAGTGGAGTCGGGGCTGGCCGCCCTGATGTGCATGCGCACACTTCGCCGCCGCGCGCCTCGATCCGACACGAGTCGGCGTTTCCATCGTGCGTGTGGAAGGCGGGACCGGTCGGGGCTGGGTGCGGCGGTTAGCGCTTTCGGGTTTCTCGAAGGTGCACGGAAAAAGCGGGGGTCGCTGCGCGGTGCAGCGGCCCTTCTTTATGAGCGTTGATCTCGGGGTGGCGGTTAGCGGCGTTCGTGGCGGATTGAGGGGAAGGCGGCGATCGTGAGGGCCATGGCTAGGTAGCCGTAACCGGCGAACTGGACGGCAAAGCGAGCGCCGTAATGGTCGGCTAGCGCTCCGCCCGCGAGCGCGCCGGGGACGGTTCCCAGGAGCGCGATGAAGCGGGCTGCGCCGGAGACGCGTCCGACGAGATCCTCGGAGATGATCCGCATGCGCCATCCGATCAATTGCGCGATCTCGAAGAGCACGCAACCGTTGGTGAGCGCCAAAAACGTCACGGCGATCGCGAGATTGTGAGTGAACATGACGGGCAAGAAGAGCAGCCCGTCGAGCGCGTACGCGACGATCATCATGCGGCCGTACGGCCAGGAATGCGGAACGTGGCCGGCCACCCACGAGCCGACGACCGCGCCGACCGCACCCACCCCGAGCGAGTATCCGACGACGGCGTCGCTGGCGCCGAAATCGCGTTTGAGGAACGGGATCAGCACCGCGCCCGCCATCAGCCCGAAGAAGTTGAATGCGAGCGAGATTCCGGAGAACGTGCGCAGCGCGGGGTCGGCCCACATCGAACGGAAACCGACCGCGACGTCGGAGCCGATCACCCGCAGCGAGGGCAGACGCCCCGGAGCGTCGGGTCCGAGGCTCGGCACGGCGGCGATGGACATCTGCGAGACGAGATAGGTGCACGCGTTGGCGATCAACGCGGGCAGCGGGCCGACCAGGGCGAACAGCGCTCCACCGACGGGCGGCAGGATCGTCTGCGAGAGCTGCTCCGCCGCGAGCAGCGCCGACATCGCCTTGGTCGCGCGATGCTTGCCGAGCAGGTAGGGGATCGTGGACGCTTGGCCGCCGACGAAGACCGCGGCCGCGATCGAGATCGCGACGATGCCCGTGTAGAGCGCGGGCAGCGTGAGCACGCGCGTCGCGTAGCCGACGGCGAAGAACGCCATCACGAGGAAGCGCAACGCGTCGCAACCGATCATCAGCATCCGGCGGTCCAACCGGTCCGCGAGCGATCCGCCGACCAGTCCGAAGAGCGCGAACGGCCCGAGTTCGAGCGCGTACGTGACGCCGACCGAAAGCGCGGAACCCGTTAAGTGGTAGACCAGCAGCGGGATCGCGATGATGCGCAGTCCGTCGCCGATGTAGCTAAAAGCCTGTCCCGCGTAGAACAGACTGAAGCTTCGATTTCGGAAAACGCTCTCGACGCGCACGGACATGACCGGAAAGACCCCATTTCGGCGAACCCGAGACGATTCGCGATACGGCGACCAAGGCCTCGTGTAGCGGCGAGCCGCGTGGGCGCGCTCGCGGGCCGTCGACGTTGCCGCAGCAAGATGAACGACGGCCGATCCTCTGCAACGCTCGGTCTGACGCGACCTTCCTCGTCCTTTCCGGAAGAACGAATCCGAACTGCCGATAACGGTGGCGGCGTCTTCCGTCGAAGCTTGAAGTCACGCGGCGTTGAAAAAAAGAGAGAACCCACCCCGGCGGCGTGCCGGGGTGGGTTCTCTCGAGGGGTGCGTCGCGCTTCTTGTCTTAGCGCTGCGCGGTGCGCTGCGGGGCGGCGGCCAGATCGTTCCAGCTGGTGCCGTCGCTGAATTCGACCTTGGCCACACGGCACGTCACGTCGCCGGCGCCGACGAAGGGCGCGATCGCGGCGTCTTTATCGATGCGCGTACCTTGCGCGAAGGTTCCGGCCGCGTCGACGCGCTGTTGGGTTCCGTTGTACGAGAGCAAGAATTCGACGTTGGTCGCCGGGACGGCCGACGTGTTCTTGAAGCTCAGGTGCACGTCGCCGTCGGCGAACGACGGCGTTACGAAGGGCACGCTCGAGGCGGCGGCTTGCGTTTGCGCGTTGCACGAGGTGACGGCGACGGGGCCGTTGGTCTCGAGGGCGGAAGCCGCGAGCGGCAGGGCCGCGAGGGCGGCGACGGAAGCGGCTGCGGCGAAATTGCGGAGTGCGAACATGTGCGTTGATCCTTTTGACGATCGGTATGCCGTGGGAGCGGCGGTGCGGCTTGCGCTGCGGTGTTGGTGGTGAGTCTCGCGCCCGGGCGATTCGTTACGGCGTCACGGTGAGATCTCGATCATCATAGGCAGCCCGCGACACGCGGTGCAGTGAGGCGCGCTATCTAGGAAGCGCGCTTACCAGGATAAACAAGCCGTTTCCGCGGCAGCATCCCGTGGTGAAAGCTTCCTGCGGAGCGTCAGTTCGCGGCGAAGGGCCAATCGCGACGCAATGCCGCCCGCGCGAGGTAGACCGCGGCGCCGGCCGCGAGCGTCACGAGGCCGAAGACGATCGCCACGGCTCCCGCGCTGAAGAACAGAAAGAGCCAACCGGCCAGCGCCAGCAGCGCCGGCAACGGGTAGAGCCACATCCGATACGGGGAACGCACGCCGCGCGCGCGCACGAGTGCGAGCGCGACGATCTGCGCGATCGACTGAATCAGCACGATGCCCGTCGTGAGCGCGTTGATCACCTGGTCGAGCGGGAAAAAGCACGCGGGCAAGGCGAGCACGCCGATGACGACCAGCGAGACGTCGGGGAAGCGGCCGCGACTATTCACGTGCGCGAACGCACGTAAGAAGACGCCGTCGGTCGCGGCGGCGTAGGGGATGCGGCTCGAACCGAGCAGCACGCCGTACACCGATGCGAAGGCGGTGACGAGAATCAAGACGGTGATCGTCCCGGCGGCGCCCGCGCCGAACGCGCGCTCGACGATCGACGAGGCCAGGTGTTGGCCGAGCGGCGGCAGGTTGCCGTCGGCGCCGGCGACGACGGATTGCCACGGCACCGCGCCCAGGATGCCGAATTGCATCGTCACGTAGAGGATCGCGACGAGCAGGATCGCGATGACGATCGAACGCGGCAAGGTTCGCGCCGGCTCGATGATTTCGTCGCCGATGCTGTTGGCTTGGCTGTATCCGAAATAATCGTAAGCGGCGATGATGAGGGCCTGGCCGAGTCCCGCGCGCAGACCAGACCAGACGGAATCGTGCGCGGGTAGCGCGACGGCTTGCGCGGCCGAGAAGTGCGCGTACGAGGCAACGATCACGCAGCCCAGCGTCAAGACCGCCGCGCCGGCCAGCGCGATGCCGATCTTCGAAATCGTCGCGATCGCTCGATAGAGCGCGAACAGCGTAACGAGACCGGCGGCCACGGCCAGCGCCGCGCTCGCGATGTGCGATGCGGCGACGGCGGGAAACAAATAACCAGCGTAGTTCGCGAAGCCGATGTAACCGCTGGCTAGGGTCAGCGGCGCGAAGAACAAGGTTTGCCAGACGAACAGAAAAGCGAGCAGCCGCCCGGCGCGGGCGCGCCCGAAGATCTCGAGCAAGTAACCGTAGGTACCGCCCGAGCCCGGCAACAGCGCGCCGAGCTCCGCCCAAACGAGCCCGTCGCAAAGCGCCAGCACGGCGCCCGCGAGCCAGCCGACGAGCGACAGCGGGCCGTGCAGCGCGGTCAACACGAGCGGGATCGTGATCAGCGGCCCGATGCCGATCATCGAGATCACGTTGACGGCGATCGCGCCCGGCAGTCCCATGCCGCGCACCAGGCGCGGCGCGTTCACTTCGCGTCCGATATCAGCGCCTTCGTGAGCCCGCGCGGAGCGTCACCGTCGACGTGGCGCGCGCGACCGGCGTACAGCGCGATCAGCTGCGCGGTGACGAGCCACGCCAGGGTATTGAAGGGATCCTCGACCGCGGGTCCGAGCGCGCTTACGCCCTCGATCGTTCGCGAGCCGAGCGTGTAGCGGAGCGGTTCGGCCGCGGTCACCTCGCGTAACGGGCGTTCGACGATCGCATATGCGTCGGCGTCGACGATGCCGACGACCGCGGCGGCGGCGTCCACCATCGCGATGCTGCCGTGCCGGAATTCGCCCGCCGCGAAACCCTCAGCGTGAAGATAGCTCGCCTCCTTGAGCTTGAGCGCGGTTTCGAGCGCGATCGGCAAACCGTAATCCGAGCCCAGTACCACGACGCTGTGCCGGCGCGCGATGCGTTCGGCCGCGCGAGCGACGTCCCGCACGCCGTCGCTCGCGAGCCACGCACCGATCGCGCGCGCGGTCCGGCGCAGCACGCCGGCGTCGCGCCGGCCGTCGCGGCCCGCGAGCGACGCGGCCCAGAGCAGTAACGCGGCGGTGGCCGAGACGCTCTTGGTTGCCGGCACCGCGACCTCGGGGCCGGCGCCAATGTCCAGCGCCAGGTCCGCCCGCGCGCCGAGCGGCGAATCGACGGTGTTCGTCAACGCGATCAGGCGTCGCGGTGCAAGCCGGACGAGCGCCTCGAGGAGGTCGCTCGAGCGTCCGCTCTGCGAGATCGCCAGCACCGTCTTGCCTTCGTACGCACGGTAATCGAGCCGCGCTTCCGTCGCCGCCAACGCGTGAGCCGATATGCGGCGCCGCCGCAGCGCGAGCGCGCCCAACTGCGCGACGAAGAGCGAACTGCCGCTGCCGACGAGCACGACCTCCCCATCGAGCGCGCCGGCGAGCCGGGCCGCGGTATCGGAAGCCGCCAGCCGCTCCCACACGCCCGGTTGTTCGTGAATCTCGCGCTCGAATGCGATACCGAGGGCGCTCCCTGACATGGGGCTCCTTTCGTTTCCGCCTACCTTGACGGCGGCGCTCGTAGCGTCCTACGAGGACGAACGGGTCCCGTACGGCAAAACCTCGCTGAACCGCCGGATCCCCGGCGGCGCTTCTGTGGAGGAATACCGTCGATGCCCAATGCCGCCGTCGAGCGCGCGCGAGCGATCGTTCTCGAACAGCGCCGAGCCGCCGATCGCGAACTCCTCGCGAGCTTGATGGCCGTCCCGCATGAGGAAGTCGGCGAGCTTCTGGCTTTGGCCAACGACGTGCGCGCCGACGCTTCGGGCGCGAGCATCGCCGTCGAGGTCCTTTTCAACGCCAAGAAAGGCGGCTGTTCGGAGGATTGTAATTTCTGCTCCCAATCCGCGCGCTACGCGAGCGGCGTCGAGCCCGAACGCCTGCAATCGGTCGAATCGTTCGTGCGCGCCGCGACGGACGCGCACGAACGCGGCGCGACGGAGTTCTGCATCGTCGTGGCCGTGCGCGGCCCGTCGAGCGCCCTGTTGGAACGCGTGTGCGAGGCCGTACGCGAGATCAAACGCACGCTCCCGCTGAAGGTCGCTGTGTCGCTCGGCATCCTGCGCGACGATCAGGTGCCGCCATTGGTCGCGGCCGGCACCGATAAGGTCAATCACAACCTCGAATCGTCGCGGCGTTTCTTTCCGAAGGTCTGCACGACGCACACCTACGAGGAACGGCTCGATACGTGCCGGCTCATCAAACGCAACGGACTCGAGCTCTGCTGCGGCGGCATCATCGGCATGGGCGAGAGCGACCAGGACCGCATCGATTTTCTGCTGGAGTTGCAGGCGCTCGAACCGGAGGAAGTTCCCGTGAACTTCCTCAATCCGCGTCCGGGGACGCCGTTCGGCGATCGTTCGATCGTCGACCCGATCGAAGCGCTCCGGTTCGTGGCGCTGACGCGGTTAGCGATGCCGCGCGCGCTCGTACGCTTCGCCGGGGGGCGCGAGATCACGTTGCAAGGTCTGCAGAATCTCGGCATGCTCAGCGGCGCGAGCGGCATCGTGCTCGGGAATTATTTGACCACCGAAGGACGGCCCGACGACGGCGACTTCGCGATGCTCGAACAACTCGGATTCGAAGTCGCGTAGCGGAGCTTCCGGGCGAGCCCTCACTTGCGGCCGGTCGGGATCGCACGTAGGTCTACCGGCGATGTTTGCCGCAGGAAGTTCGCGCATGCCGGACGCGACGCTTGGGCAATGAACTTCGCACGAACGAGGCGCACGCTGCGCTGTTCGTTTCGTTAGCGGAGTCTAGCCGCGATTTCGTCGCGATCGCGGCGTTCGACGGTCGCCTGTTGTACGCGAACCCGGCGATCGCGGCGCTCTTGGAGGGCGCTGCGGTCGAGTCGGAAGCACCGGCGCTCGAAGAACTCTTCGCTCCCGAAGACCAGGCCTTCGTGCGGGAAGTGATCTGGCCGGCCGTTCGCCGCGACGGCCGGTGGCACGGGGATTTTCGTTTGCACCAGCGTGCGGCTGGGCGCGCCCGCAATGTCCGGCTCAGCGCGTTCGTTCTCGACCGTGGCGAAGCGGAGCCTGCGGCGGTGGCGCTGACGGGGCACGACATCGGCGAGCAACGCCGGGCCGAGCAGCGTTTGCGGACGCTGGTCGAAGCCGGCCCCAGCCTCTCGAACTCGCTCGATTACCATCAAACGCTCGAGAATTTGGCGCAATTGGTCGTGCGTACCCTCGCGACGTTTTGCGTGATCGACGTGTTCGCCCGGGCGCCGGGGGGCGCGGACCGTATCGAGCGCATCGCGTCTTCGCACGTGGAGCGGGGACGACGCGACGAAGTGCGGCGATTATCGCGGTTTCGGCCGTCCGGCACCGAGTCGAAGCATCCGGTCGCGCGCATCTTTCGCGAAGGCGCTTCCTCGCTCGTCGAAACCGTGGACGACGCGTGGCTCGAAACGGCGACGATTTCGCGCGAACACGCGGACGCCGTCAGAGCGCTCGGGCTGCGTTCGCTCCTGGCCGTTCCGATCGTGGCCGGCGGCAAGCTGCTCGGCGCGCTCACGTGCGCGTTGGCGGACGAGGCGCGCCCGCGGCCCGGGCTGCCGGATTGCTACGATGCCGAAGACCTCTTTTTCGTCGAAGAACTGGGGCGCCGCGGCGGCGTCGCGATCGAGAACGCGCTTACGTTCGAACACGAGCGTTCCATCGCGGTGGCGCTGCAGGCGGCGTCGCTGCCGAGCCGGTTGCCCGCGGGGCGCGGCGTGCGATTGCACGCGGATTATCGTCCGGGCAGCGCCGAGGCGACGATCGGCGGCGACTGGTACGACGCGCTCGTACTCGATGACGGAAGCTTCGTTTTCAGCATCGGCGACGTGGTCGGCCATGGGCTACGCGCAGCGATCCTGATGACGAAGCTGCGCCAAGCGATGCAAGCGGCAGCGCTCGTGGATTCGGATCCCAACGTCGTGCTCGCCGTTGCGGATCGCACCTTGCGCCTCCACGACCCCGACGCGTTCGCGACCGCGCTCGCGGCACGCTACGACCCGGTGACGCGGCGGCTCAGATTCGCCTCGGCGGGGCATCCGCCGCCGTTGCTGCGCCATGCCGACGGCCGCGTGGAGGAACTTGCCAATCCCGGGCTTCTGTTGGGGATGCGCAGCGGGGACGCCGGTCCGACCAAGGTCGCACTCATGCCTCGGGGCGCGACGTTGTTGTTCCACACCGACGGGCTCACCGAGGCGACGCGTGACATCGCGGAAGGGCAGCGCCGGCTGGCGACAGCGCTGACGTCGGGCGCGTTCCTCGCAGCGGCCAATCCCGCACGTGAGGTCGTCAGCGAGGTTCTGCAGGGCCGCGAGGCCGGCGACGATGTCGCCGTACTGGTCGTGACGTTCGATTACGAGGCGGTCGCGAACCAGGCCTGACGTTCGAGCACCGCTCGGGTCGCGTCCCGCAGCCGCCCGAAGAGCGGAACGAAGGCTGCGGCTTCGTCGCGAGCGAGCACGCCGCGACTGAAGACGATCGTGGACAGCAGCATCGACTGTCCGGCCACCTCGCCGCCGAATCCGAACACCGTGCGGACTCCGTAGCGGTCCACGAAATCGGTTGCGGGAATGATCAGCCGGCCGCGCTCGTCGGTCGCCGTCCGCGCGTCGCCGACGAAGAACAAGCCGTCGGCACCGGTCGGGAGGCGGCTCACGAACTGCCACGAGCCGTTTCGTGCCCGAATCGAGCCGAAGCCGAGCTCGCCGAGCAGCCGCGCGAGCATCGGGATCTCGGCCACGAACTCCTCGGACGACAGCGGAATCGCGAGGTGTCCGGTCGAGGCCTCGCGGCTGTTCCAGGCCGGTTCGATGCCGCGCGTTCCGAAGAGCGTCAGCACCGGGTCGCCCGGCGAGAGCCGCATCGTCCGTTCCTGCGCCGCCAAGAGCGCGTCGATGAACTCGAGTTCGCGCCGGCCCAGCCGGCCGAGCGGCACGGTCCCGAACACCCGCACGAGCGTCGTATCGGTGAACGTCTGATAGAAGCGCTCGCAGAAACGTTGTGCGGCTTCTTCGAGGGTCGTGCAACCATGCAGCGCATCGACGGACGGAAGGAACCGCTCGACCGCAGCGGCGCGCTCGACCGAAGTCAGGGCGCGTGCTCGCGCGAGCGATTGCGGAACGGGTTCTGGGCCATGACCCATTCTAGCAGATGCGAGCAGGGCGCGCCTGCTACCAGTTCCGCACAGTATTTTCCAGGAAGCCGTCGGGGCCCGTTGAACCAGGTCCGGCGGCCGAAACGGCGGCGCGACGCGCCGCGGACGCTCGCCGTCGCGCGCCGATTTGCCGATATACCATACGCGACGTACCAACCGCGGAGTGGCCGTTCCCGAATAGCTCAGTTGGTAGAGCAGCTGACTGTTAATCAGCGGGTCGTTGGTTCGAGTCCAACTTCGGGAGCCACCTCAAACCCTCACAGCGTTGAGGGTTTTTTTGATGCCCTGGCCTCCGGCCGGGGCACCCTGGCAAGGCTACGCGATAGCCGACAGGCTCCAGCTAGACGACGTTTTATCGTCGAGCATTTGGGGCGCGCCACGGCTTTTTTCAAAGATATGCGCGCGCGAGACCGGCGACGAGCGTACCCGATAATGTATCGCGCGACCGCGCGACCGCGCGGTCGATGACGTACGCCCCGCTAGCCGGATCGGACGGTTTTGCACGCGGGCGGGTTATGATGGGGGCCTGATCCCACTCCTCCGGACGTACGGAAAAGGATTGTTGACATGCGCTTTGCCTCGCTCGCCGGTCTTGGTTTGGCCGGCCTCGGAACGCTCGCGGTGGCCCCGGCGCCTGGAGCGGCGGGCCAAAAGCCACCGCTTCCGCTCGTCGCACCGCAGGCCGTGCACGCTCGTCCCGCCGAGCGGGCGCGATTGAGAGGACGCGGCGTAACGGCCGGGGGATGCACGACCAACGCCTCGAACGCCTTATACTTCGTCGCCATCCCGGGCCAGGGGGACTTCGCCGGCGGCCTCGTCAGCGGCGTACTCGGCGGCGAGCAGAACGAAGCCTGCGACATCTACGATGCGATCGGGAGCGGGGACCACAACGTCATCGGCGGCGCGGGCGATGGCGGCGCAGCCCAGTTTTCATTCATCGGCAGCGGTACCGTCAACGCGATCACCGGATCTGGGGCCTTCATCGGCGCCGGCACCAACAACGGCGTGTCGGGTAATAACGCATTCATCGGCGCCGGCAGCAACGGTCAGGCAACGGGCGTCGGATCGTTCGTCGGCGCGGGTCAGGAGAACGGCGCCAACGGCAGTCTGTCGTTCGTCGGCGGCGGACTGACGAACAATGCGGAAGGCGACGGAGCGGTTGTGGGCGGCGGCCATCTGAACGTTGCGAACAACGAGTATGCCTTCGTCGGCGCCGGGGCAAGCAACACGGCGAGCGGCGATGCCTCCGCCGTCGCGGGTGGCGGCGGGAATACAGCCGGCGCCATCGCGGCATTCGTCGGCGGCGGCGACAATAACAACGCGAACGGCGCCTACTCGGTCATCGCCGGCGGTCTCTACAATCGCGTTCCGGGCAAAGGTTCCTTCGTCGGCGCGGGCGACTACGTGTTCGTCACGAATTGCGCTACGAGCAAAGTCTGCTCGGGTACCGGCAATACCGTCTCGGGAACGGACTCGTTCATCGGCGCAGGCGACCAGAACGTCGTGGAGGCGAGCGAAGCATTCGAGGGCGGCGGAAGCGCGAACACGATCCGCTCAACGGCCGACTGGGGAACGCTCGGGGGCGGCATCGACAACGACGTCGCGGGCATCTACGCGACGATTCCGGGCGGTGCGAATAATTCGGCTTCCGGCAAGCTCAGCTTCGCTGCCGGTTATCATGCCGACGCGACGCAAACGGGTAGCTTCGTATGGAGTGACTACGTTGCAGGCTCGTCCGTCGTCAAAGATTCCGCGGCCGACCAGTTCGTCGTGCGCGCCTCGGGCGGCACGTATATCTATTCGAGCGAGAACCTCGAAGCCGGCGTAAAGCTCACAACCGGATCCGGCTCGTGGGCAAGCCTCAGCGACCGCCGGGCGAAGACCGACATCGCTCCGCTCGACGACGCCGCGATCCTCGCGAAGGTTGCCACGCTTCCGGTGAGCACGTGGCGGTATAAGACCGAAGCGGGCGTCCGGCACGTCGGCCCGATGGCACAAGACTTCTATGCCGCATTTCGCGTCGGCGAAGACGACCGGCACATCACGTCCATCGACGAGGATGGCGTCGCTCTAGCTGCAATCAAGGCGCTCCACCGCGAAAACCTTCGCCTGCGCGCCGATAACGGCAGCCTGCGCGATCGGCTGGCCGCGCTCGAGAAGAAAGTCGACGCCCTCGCCGTTCGGCGGTGATTCGGTAATCGCGCCGCCGGCCGCGATCGGCGCTTCGCGCGGCGATCGCGGTTCTCGGCCGGTGCCCCGCCCGGCATCGTGGCGACGGCGTAATCTCGAGTGCGACGCCGCTGTAGCGAGCCGGTTATTCGATGTCGCTAAATAGAAATTTTATGCCTCCGGTGCCGAGTTGCACCGCGTCGCCCGCGAACGCTTGGCCTTCCGGGGTCGCGACCGCGGCGCAGGCGGCAGCGTAGTCGTCGAAATACAGATCCGCCGTGCGGTATGCGGGCGTCGGCGAACCATCCTCCTTCGGAAAAACTTTCGCCATTTCCACGCGTTTGACGTTCGGGATCTTTTCCGCGAGCGCCCGGTGCCCTTGCGCGTAGTGCTTTTCGAACGCAGCGGGGTCGCTCGGGTTATCGAAGATCACGGTAATTTTCACGCTCATTGACGTCTCCTCATAACGATAGACGACCATACGAAACCGAAAGCGACGATGCCTTGGCTCTGAGGAACCCCCGAAGGCGGCGTTTCGTGGCCCGAGTAGCTCGGGGCGCGCCGGTAAGCGCAGTTGCGCTCGGCGCACCCGTTATCCCGGCCACCATAGGTCTGCCTCGCATCGAGTCTCCCATCGCGTCCCGTCGCCGCGAATCGGTTCAACCGTCCGGTTGAATAAAGCACCGACTTGACGGATTGTCAACCTCTAGGTAGAATTTTGCTCGGCGAGAAGCCGGAAGAGAGAATCACGCGGGCAGAGAGAGCGAGATCGAAAGCCGCAGGGATGCAAGCTCACGAAGCGCGCGGCTCGACGCGGTGTTTTCCGCCTTAGCAGATCCGACGCGGCGGGCGATCATCGAACGTCTCTCGCGTAGCGACGCCCGCGTGACGGACGTCGCCGAACCTTTCCGCATGTCATTGAACGCGGTCTCGAAACATATCCGGGTGCTGGAAGCGAGCGGTTTGGTCGAGCGCCACAAGAGGGGGCGCGACCACATCCTCTCCGTCAATACCCGTTCGCTCGACGAGGTCGACGGCTGGATCGAGCGGACCCGCCGCTATTGGGAGAAGCGGCTCGACGCCATGGAGGGCGTGCTGCGCGAACTCGAGCGGGATCGAAAGCCGGGGCCGAAGGATCGCAGGCATGGTTCGCGGTGACGCGACGGGCCCGGTCGTGCAATTGCGCCGGCGTCTGAGCGGCTCGGCCGAGCAGATCTTCGATCTGTGGACCAAACCCGAGCTGATGATTCGCTGGATGAGCCCCTTCCCAGGAGCGGTGGATTGCAAGGCGACCTGCGACCTGCGCCCGGGCGGAAGTTTCAGCCTCGTCATGTCATCGAATGAATCGAGCCGCGACGTATCCGGCACGTACGTGAAAATCGATCGGCCGCGCACGCTCGTGTTCACGTGGATCGGTCCGCTGACGAACAACGTGAACACGCTGGTCACCGTCGAGCTCTATCCCCGCGGCGATGAGACCGACCTCGTGCTCACGCACGAGCGCCTGCCGACGACGGCGATTCTTGAAGGTCATACGAGGGGCTGGGGAAATATTTTGGACCATCTGGCGGACGCTTTGGGCGCTGGTTGACGTGCCTGCAGCACGTCTCGATCTTCGGACCCGCGCCGGCTATCAACGACGTCGTCAGCCTGTGCGGACTCCTCCTTCTACTAACTAAAGGGGTCGATGCATCTTGCGACGGCCTGTTTTCGAGTTGCCGGCGACAGAGCTGCCTCACTCTCGATCGCGGGTCCCGATCGCCGTCAACCAACGGTTCCGAGTGCTGAAATGCCGACCTCGACTATCTAGGGACCGATGCTCGCTCCGAGTCTTCGATCGATGTTGGAAGGTGTAGGTGTACCGCGATGATGGATGAGAGCAAGCTCGAACAGCGTTTGATCGCGCTCGAAGCGGCTAAATCTTGGAGTCCGCGGGTGATCTCGCGGTTGGAAATGCTGCTGCGCTCGGGCACCGACGAGTCCCTGTTCCGCATCAACCCGATCCAGTTCGCCACGGAGAAATCGATTGCCGAAGCGGAAGGCATCGATCTGTTCCTCCATGCCGCCGCGGCCGGGCTCTTCGTCATGGATTGGCTGCTCGTGTGCCCGATGTGCTCGGACGTCGTCGAGAGCTTTCAAAGTTTGCGCAAACTGCAGACGCACTTCCATTGCCACCTCTGTCAAAGCGATTACGACGCCGCGCTCGACGATTACATCATGGTGACGTTCACGGTTTCACCCGCCGTTCGCGGCATCCGCTTTCACACGCCGGAAACGCTCTCGGCCTGGGATTACGTGTTCGCTTACAAATTGATGCCGGTCGGCGTAACTCCCGACGGCGTTCCGTGGAGCGAAGCGAGTAAGGGGCTCGTCAAAGCCTTGACGCGGATCGCGCCCGGATCCGCGGCCGAGCTCGAGATCGATGCGGCGGAGGGCGCGCTCTTGGGCCAGGATTTCGATAGCGACGCCCAGTGCTTTCTGCCCGTTTCGAGGGGGGCGGCCCCGGCGCCGAGCCGCATACCGGTCCTGCTCGACAGCGGCAAGTGCGTGCCCGCTTCAGCCGATATCTCGCCCGGAAAGGTCGTACTCGAAGTTCGCAACGCGGGTAGGCTGCCGGCGGTATTCGGCATCCTTCAGCTTCCGACGGCTGCGTTCGCGCGCCCCAAGCTCCACTTCATGCCGTACGTATCGGGCAAGCGGCTGTTGATGACGCAGACGTTTCACGACTGCTTTCGCTCGGAAGTGATCAGTGCGACGGAGGGCATCGCCGTTCTCGACGTCACGCTCGTATTCACGGATCTCAAGGGCTCCACGGCGCTTTACGAGCGGATCGGCGACCTCAACGCCTATATCGCCGTACAGCGGCACTTCGGACACCTGCTCGACGCGACCGTCCGGCACAACGGGGCGGTTACCAAGACGATCGGCGACGCCGTGATGGCTGCGTTTTCGACGTCGGAGGATGCCGTGCGGGCCGCGCTCGAGATGCGGGAGGCCGTGGATCAGTTGAACCGGGACCGCCCGCAGCGTGATTTCATCCTGAAAATCGGCGTGCACCGGGGCGCGTCGATCGCCGTCACGCTCAACGAGCGGCTCGATTACTTCGGGCAAACGGTCAATATCGCCGCGCGGGTGCAAAACCTCGCCGACGGCGACGAGATTTGCATCACGGAGGACGTGTACGGGGTGCCGGCCGTGGCGGAGGTCGTTGCGCCCTATCCGCTCGCGAGGAGCGAGGCGGAACTCAAAGGCGTCAGTAAGCCCATGCCGGTCTATCATCTCAAACGGACGGCATGAGGGCGCTCCGCTTGCCGTTTCGGGAGGAGCCATGCTAACCTGCCACGCTAGGCGCGAGCCGGTTGCGGTGTCGTTATCGCGATGCGTCCCGATATACTGACAGATCTCATTAATAGTGAAACTTGGCTTGGGAACTGATAACGCTAACGATTCCTAATCGTTCCGTTAATGAGCCGGTGCGCGAGCGAGCGCGCCGGAAAACGAGCGGAGGACGTTTTGAGGACGCGGACGGGACGGGCGTACCGTAAGATAGTGCCGTCCCTGCAAATTGACTAATTGCCGCCTCACATCGAATGGAGCGTCTCAAATGGCACGCCAAGCTTACGACATTCTCAAGGGTAGCGAGCACGAGCATCCGCCGGCGCACAAGGATCTCAACGCATCGGCGCCGGGCCAGCCCGTCACGGTTACCTTGATCTTACGCCGGCGCGGCGGAGCGAAGGCTCTGGGGCTCGGCGACTTCGCCAAGCCGCACCAACGGCCGGAGCTGCTGTCGCGAGCGGAGTTTGCCGCGTCGCACGGCGCCGATCCAAAAGACATTGCAGCCGTGGAGACGTTCGCGAAGTCCCACGGCTTGGACGTCGTGGAGAGCGATCCCGCGCGGCGCTCGGTCGTGGTGCGCGGGCCGGTTTCGGCGATCGACGCCGCTTTCGCGGTGTCGCTTCACGATTATCAGTCACCGGAGGGGAAGTATCGCAGCCATACCGGCGCGGCCGGCGTCCCGGCGTCGCTCGGCGGAGCGGTCGAAGCGATCGTGGGTCTGGACGATCGTCAGGTGAACGCGGAGCACTTCTCGACCGCCCGGCGGCGGCGTCCCGCGGGCGGCGCGGACGATCCGCCCGGTACCGCGCCGTTGACGCCGCAACAAGTAGCGAAGTTATACGACTTTCCGAGCGGCGACGGCGCAGGTCAAACGATCGGCATCTACGAGATGCAAACCGGCGGCGGCAATGCGGGCTACACGGTGGCCGACTTGAGCGCGACGATGAAGGCCTTCGGCTTGAATTTCGTTCCGAAGCCGATCGACGTCTCGGTCGACGGCGTCACGAATTCCGGTACCTCCGACGGGGAGACGGGGCTCGACATCACCGTCGCCGCGGCGGTGGCGCCCGGCGCGACGATCGCCGTCTACTTCACGGGCGGCCAGGCGCAGAGCATCCTCCACGCGCTCCAACGCATGATCCACCCGTCGGCGGGCGACCCGCAGCCCACGGTCATCTCGATTAGCTACGGTTGGGGTCCCGACGACGAGGCTGCCCAGTCGTTTTCCGATCAGGAGTACGAGCAGATCGACCAGCTCTTCCAAGACGCTGCCAGCCTCGGCATCACGGTACTCGTCTCCTCGGGCGACTCCGGCGCGTTCGTGGAGAGCAAGACCGTGGCCGAGACCAGCTTTCCCGCGAGCGACCCGTGGGTGTTGGCCTGCGGCGGCACGACCGTGGGGAACGTCAAGGGCTCCACGTTCGACGAGTACGTTTGGAACGATATCGGAAAGGGTGGACCGGGAGCGACCGGCGGCGGCGTGAGCGCGCGATTCCCCGTGCCGCCGTACCAGAGCAATGCCGGCCTCCCCAAGCGTCTGAGCACGCAGCAGCCCGGGCGCGGCGTGCCTGACATCGCTGGAAACGCCAGTGAGAACAGCGGCTACGTCCAGTTTATCAACGGCCAGAGCCAGCCCGTCGGCGGCACGAGCGCGGTAGCGCCGTTGTACGCCGGCCTGATCGCGATCATCAATGCGAATCTCGGCCGTCCGGTCGGCTTCGTCAACGGGATCCTCTATACGCTCTCCGCACCCGTGTTGCGTGGCGTGGCCGGTCCGCCCGGGCCGGCCAACAACTCCTACGGACGCGTCGCAGGCTATCCGGCGACCGCGGGCTGGAACGGGTGCACGGGCCTCGGTTCGCTCAACGGTGCTGCCTTCCAGCAGGCGCTGCAGGCTGCCGCGCCGCCTTCTCCGGGGCCGGGACCCGGACCGGCACCGGCGCCGGTCGGCGCCGGGGTCTGATGCGATGATCGAACGCGTCTTCAAAGCCGGCCCCTTCAAAGGAGTTGCGGAGAGCGATGCGTTCGCGCGCGCGGCGCTCCAGCAGAGCGCCGTTACGGTCGAAGTGGGACCGGTTCCGTGGCCTGCGGGCCTCGGGCCGGTCCCCGCGCCGCTCGGAAACTACCGCGCCGGTGAGAGCATCCTGACCGCAGTACGCGCGCCGGCCGACGTGCTGATCGTGCTGTACACGAATGCCGAAACGAGCGCGCTGCTCGACGTGCTCACCGGAAGCAACGCCTGGACGCCGGCGCGAAAAAAGACCTGGAACGGGTACGGCCACAACTTCGCGCAGTTCAAGCCGATCATCGACGGAATCGAGGGCGACCCGGCGCTCGAAAACGGCCTCTTCGGGTACCTCTCGGCATTGCGGATCGGCACGAAGAACGTGGTGCTGTTCAAGTCCGAGTTGCACCCGAAGCAGAACGGGACGGGCCTTCCCTTCGTCCGGGTGCTCGCGCAACTGATCGACGAACTGCAACCCGGCCTCGTCATCAGCACCGGAACGGCCGGCGCGATCGGAAGTACGTTGCGCTGCGGCGACGTCGCGATCACGAGCGCGGCCCGGTTCCACGTGGCGAGCACGTATCCGGACGACCCGCAGATCAACACGCTGAGCGCGACCCAAACCGAACTCTCGAACTCGCCGGCGATCGACCCGGCACAGATCGCGTACGCCGCCGAGAATTTCACGAAACTCTCGCTCGACGGGCTCGCGAAGTGTTATACGGCGCTACAGCGCCTTCCGGGTTATGGTTTCGTGCAACCCAACGCCGCGGCGCCGTCGATCTACGTGACGGGCAACAACCCCGTTCCGGGTCCGCAGCCCATGGCCATCGTCACGGCGGATTACCTGACCGTGGACGATTCGAGCGACGCCGAGGGCTTGCAACCGCTCGGCATCATGAACGATACGGACGACGCGTTCGCCTTTTACGCGATCGGCACGCTCTCCGGGACGAAACCGGCGTGGCTGTCGGTGCGTAATGCCTCCGAACCCCAGATCGTGGCGCCCCCGTTCGCCCCAGGGACGCCGGCGAGTGAAGAGATCGATAAGCTCAAGGCCATCGCCGGAAGCATCTACGGTATCTATCAGTACTGCACGACGCTCAACAGCGCGTTCGCGTGTTGGGGCGTCGTGGCGGGCATGCCCTGACGGCGGTCCGAGCGGACGTACGCGCCACGGGCGTCGTCCGCTCGCGTGCGCGGATCTTTACACGCGCCGGCCGCGCGCGGGCCCCTCACGTTCGGCCTCGTTACCGGCGCGTTACCGCGCCGGCGCGATGATGCGAATCGCTTCCAGAAATATTCGCGCCCGTTCGCCCGCGCGCGGCTCGCTGAAGAACGCGCTGCCGCTCTGCGTGAAGTCCCAATGTGGGAATCTTCGGAATCGTTCCGGTTGGCGCCGGCAGTAGGGAGCAGCCCGCCGGAATACAAGAGTGCCGTCGTATCGTCGCGAGCCTTGTTCCGGTGGGCATCGAGGTCTAACGCGAGGTAGGATCACCTTGGTGTCAGAGAGGGTGCTCGCGGAGCGGTCGACGCGTTTCGATTGCGGACGGCCTGCTGCAGGCCGCGCGGGTCGCCGCGCTACCCGGAGTACGTCGTCGAAAGCACGGGCCGGTCCCAGAGCCGGAAGGCGATCGGCGAACGCCCGTGTATCTCAAGCGACGTGGGCTTCGCGTACCTCAGTCTTAAACTGCTTCACATTCTGCTCGCGATCACCGCCCTCGGCGCAAACCTGACGTATGGGGCGTGGTTCGCGCGCGCCAACCTGAGTCCGGAGTTCGCGCCGGCCGCGCTGCGCGGCGTCAAGTTCATCGACGATTGGATCGCCAACCCCGCCTACTTGCTGATGCTGCCGACGGGCGCCGCACTCGCAGTCATGGGACGGCTCTCCTTTGGGACGCCCTGGATTTCGTGGGCGATGGGACTGTGGGTCGTGGCCATGCTCGCCGGCTACTTCGGTTATTCGCCGGCGTTGCGCGCGCAGATCGCCGCCGTGGAGCGGGAAGGCATCGACGGCGCCTCCGCGCAACGCCTGGCCGTGCGCGGGTACGTCTGGTCCGGCTTGCTGGGCATCCTGATCGCGGCGATCCTGATCCTGATGGTGTTCAAGCCGGCCTGAGGCCGGGCGCTTGCCGCCGCTTGCGGATCGTTTTTCAGCGTTGTATCCTTCTCGATACGACGCGTTGCGCCAAAGCGAGGTGTTTCCGATGGATCCCAAGTCGACCGCACTGGTCTTGATCGAATACCAGAACGATTTCACGTCGCCGGGCGGCACGCTGCACGAGGCGGTGAAGCCGGTGATGGAGAGCACCAACATGCTCGCCAACACGAAAGAAACGGCAGATGCCGTGCGCGCGGCCGGCGGCATCGTCGTCCACGCGCCGATCACGTTCGTCGAAGGGTATGGCGAAATCTCGCCCGAGCCCTACGGCATCCTCAAGGGCGTGGTCGACAGCAAGTCGTTCGTGAAGGGTACGTGGGGCGCCGCGATCGTCGACGTGCTCGCGCCGGCGCCGGGCGACATCGTCGTCGAAGGGAAACGCGGGCTCGATGCGTTCGCAACCACGAACCTCGATTTCATCTTGCGCAGCCGCGGCATCACGACGATCGCCCTGGGCGGATTCCTGACGAACTGTTGCGTCGAGTCGACGATGCGGACGGCCTACGAGAAAGGCTACAACGTCATCACGCTCAAGGACTGCACCGCGACGGTCAGTGAAGAAGAGCAGCGCCTCGCGACGGAAAAGAACTATCCGATGTTCTCCCGTCCGATGGAGCACGGCGAGTTCCTCGCGCAGCTCGAGTCGCCGGTTCCCGCCTAGCAGGTTGCGGAAAAAATAGTGGTCGAGTGAGCTGACGACTACTACATGTGGTGCTTTCATGCTGCTATACTTTCATCATGCGTGGAGAGCATTCGCAAGAAGTCGGCATGTGGAGCTACAT
>Ga0326727_10001703_pt1 | contig 79402 bp, 67 predicted proteins | sample MB2enrmetagenome_FD_207643 | JGI IMG/M metagenome (GOLD analysis project Ga0326727, IMG submission 207643) | Lab enriched peat soil microbial communities from McLean, Ithaca, NY, United States - MB29MY | ecosystem: Environmental > Terrestrial > Soil > Wetlands > Peat | place: USA: New York... | reverse complement strand
GCATCGGCCACCTCGACGGTGATCCCGGCATCGATGGCCTCGATCACGCCGCATTGCAGCCAGTAAACGCCGAGCCGGTTGGCGATGAAGCCCGGAGAGTCATTGGCCCGCACCACGGTCTTGCCAAGCGCGATGTCGGCGAACTGGCCGATGCGCTCCGCCAGGGCCGGGTCGGTCTGCGGGCCGGTGACCAGCTCCAGCAAGCGCATGTAGCGCGGCGGGTTGAAGAAATGGGTGATCAGGAAGTCCCGCGCAAAGGCTTCCGGCATGCCGTCCACTAGCTTGGCCAGCGGAATGGTGGAGGTGTTGGAGGACACTGCGGCACCCGGGCGGCGTACCGCGTCGATCTTGCGGTACAGATCCTGCTTAATATCCAAACGTTCGACGATCGCCTCCACGATCCAGTCGCAGTCGGCAAGCTTGCCGATATCCTCGGCGAGGTTCCCCGGCGTGACCAGCTTAACCGCGGCAGAGGACATGAACGGCGCCGGGTCGGTTTTCTGCATTTTCGCCACGGCGCCGGCGGCGGCGCGGGGGACGATGTCGAGCAGCAGCACGGGTGTGCCGGCATTGGCGAAATGCGCAGCGATGGCGGCACCCATGGTGCCCGCGCCGATGACGGCGGCCTTGCGGATTTCAGCCATCACACGCGCTCCAGAATGGTGGCGATGCCCTGGCCGCCGCCGATGCACTGCGTGGCCAGCGCATAGCGGCCGCCGGTGCGGGCCAGCAGGCTGGCGGCCTTGCCGGTGATGCGCGCGCCGGTGGCGCCGAGCGGATGGCCGAGCGACAGCGCGCCGCCATCGATATTCACCTTCTCCACATCCAGGCTGAGATCACGGATGCAGGCGAGAGATTGCGAGGCGAAGGCTTCGTTCAGCTCGATCACGTCGAGATCGGCAGCGGAGATCCCGGCGCGGGCCAGGGCCTTCTTCGTGGCGCCAATGGGACCGATGCCCATGATCTCGGGCCCGCAGCCGGAGACCGCGCTGGCCATGATGCGTGCCAGCTTCTTCAGCCCATGCTTGTCGGCATAGGCCTCGGAGCACACCAGCACGGCGGCGGCGCCGTCGGTCAGCGGGGAGGAGGTGCCGGCCGTCACCGTGCCGTTGGCATCGAAGGCCAGCTTCAGCCCGGCCAGCGTCTCGGCAGTGGTGTCGGGACGCGGGCAGCCATCAGCGTCCACCACGCCAGCCTTGGTGGTGATGGGCACAATCTCGTCCTTAAGGTTCCCGGCGGCGATTGCCGCGGCAGAACGCTGCTGGCTGCGCACGGCGAATGCCTCCTGCTCGGCGCGGGAAATGTTCCACTGCTTAGCCACGTTCTCTGCGGTGTCGCCCATGCCAATGTAGGCGGCGGGGACTTTCTCGATCAGCGCCTTGTTCGGCAGCACGTTGTAGCCGCCCATCGGCACGCGGCTCATGCTCTCCATGCCAGCGGCGATGAACACCTCGCCCATGCCCGCCGCGATGTGCCCGGCGGCGATATGCACCGACTGCATCGAGGAGCCGCAGAAATGGTTCACTGTGTAGCCCGCAACGCTCTGCGGCAGCCCGGCCAGCAGGCTCACGAGGCGGGCGACGTTGAGGCCCTGCTCCCCCTCGGGGAACGCGCACCCCATGACCACAGCTTCAATATCCTCGGGCTTCACGCCACTGCGCGTGACCAGCGCAGCTATGGTCTGCGCTGTGAAGTCGTCCGACCGCACGCGGGCAAGCTGGCCCTTGGGCGCCGGAGTGAAGGGGGAGCGGGCATAGCCCGCGATGACGGCATTGCTCACAGTAATCTCCGTTATTGACTGGCTACTCGGTTTTATTGGCGGCTTTTCCCGCCGCCCGCAGGGATTTTTTTGCCTCCACCGTCCGCAGCACATCCAGGGCATGGCGCTCGAGGCCGCGCAGGTCGGTCAGAGTCTCCTCCAGTGCCTGGCGCTGCTCTTCCAGGATCTGGATGCGGCTCTTCACCGCCTTCAGCAGCGCCTTGTTCTGCTGCGCCTTGGTCGGGTCGATATCGTAAAGCTCTAGATACTCCCGTATCTCGCGGATGGAGAAGCCGAGCCGCTTACCGCGCATGACCAGGATCATACGCGCGCGGTCACGTTGCGTATAGACCCGTGTATGCCCGGCGCGCTCGGGGGCGATCAGCCCTTGCGCCTCGTAGAAATGCAAGGTTCTCACTGTAACTCCCAGCTCGGCGGCGAGCTGGGTCACGGTAAAGAACGGATGCTCTTGCGGCATCGCGTTATCTCCTCCCTCCTTGGCTGACCGGGGCGCGGCCCCGGTCCGCCTTGCTGCGACAAGTCACATGCTTTTTCTTTCCCCTACTCAGAACTTCGTCACCAAGCCCGCGGTCACACTGTTGTCGGCGATGGTGTATTTGCCGTTGATCGTACCCGCCGTGGGACCGGCGGAGTTGTTTATATTCCCGCCAGGCGAGAACAGATGCAGATAGGCGAGCTGCAGCGTTGTGCTGGGCGTCGCCTGGTACTGCGCGCCAATCCCGAGATCGTAACGGTTGGCGTCCGGAACGCGCGTGGTACGGTTGGAATTCGTCACCGGCGATTCGTCGTAGGCAAAGCCGGTTTGCAGCAGCAGCTTATCGGTCGCCTGATAATTGGCGCCGACGCCAACATACCAAGTGGTGTGCCAGTTCTCCGGAACGACGACGGCGGGGGAACCATTGGTGGGAGTGATGTCCAAAGTATGGAACAGCCCCCAGTCAGTCCATTGCACGCTGCCCAACAGCGCGAGGCGCGGCGTGAGCTGGTGGTAAATGCCGGCGCTAAACATGTCCGGCAAAGTGATGGTGGTCGTCATGCCGCTGTTCAGCCCATGCAATGCGGACACAAGTGCCGGGCTGTAAGCACTATAGATCGACGGAATGGTGATATTCACCGAGCCGCTGATATCGTGCCGGATACGCGAGCGGTAATCGAAACCGATGCGCGTCGCATCGTCAAACTTGTAGAGCACGCCCAGATTGTAGCCAGCGCCAACGCTGTTGCCGCGACTATCGCCGATCCCGTCCTGCCCTGTCGGCGCGCTCAGCGGCGTGTTCAGCGCCGACGTCAACCGCGCCTGGAAATAGTCAATATTCGGACCGCCGCCGACGGAAAGATGGTCGTTCACTTTATACGAAATCGCCAAACCGAAATTGATGTCGGTGACGCTGGTGACCAGGCTCTGATAGCGGACGACGGAAGTCTGCGGATAGGCGATACGCTGGCCGAACGGCGCGGTGACGGAGAAACCCAGCCGCCAGTCGGGAGCGAGCTTGAAGACCGCGAAATTGCCCGCCGAGGCAGCCGGGGCGATGCCGTTACCGCCCGTACTACCGTTCACGTTACCGCCCGTGACTGGGTCCGTGGCCGTGCCGTAGAATTTCACGGTGGGGCTGATAAAGCTCACCCCGGCTTCGAGCTCGTTATCCTGCAGCAACGCCATGCCAGCCGGATTGGAATAGGCTGTGCTGGCATCATAGGCCTTGGCCGGGGCGCCGGAGAAGGCGTTGCCCAGTGAGTCGGCCGTTCCCTCGCTCAGGGCATAGCCCGCGGCATAAGCCTGACCAGCTGTACCAAGCGCAGCCACGAGCGCCAGCGCCGAGATATGGGAAACGCGTGCAAACCCGCGATATTGTATTTTCTTCACGGACATTTCTTTATTTTCCTCCTCAAACCCGTCGATACTCTACGGCGCGGTTGGCCGATTATTGCCTTGGACGGTAAACTTACGTATTGTGTAGGTACAATATGAAACGGGTCTGGAAATGCAAGCGATTTTGAACACTGGGTTCAAAAATTTTTTTGTTCATTTTGTCTTTTTACTAGCGCTGGCGTGCTTCGCCTGGGCCGGGCCGGCGCGGGCGCAATCTCAGAACGTGCAGGGCTGGTGGGTGGATGGATCAGGCAAGGCCGGGATCTTCATCGCCCCCTGCGGCGAACAGCTCTGCGGCAAGATCGAATGGCTGCGCGAGCCACTGAACAAGGCCGGCAAGCCGAAGACCGACATCCATAATAGCGACCCGGCCCTGCGCCCGCGCCTGCTCTGCGGGCTGCAAATTCTCGGCGGCTTCACACCCGGCGATAACGGCAAATGGCGCGGCGGCTGGATCTACGACCCGGAGAGCGGCAATACTTATAAGTCGGTGATGCATGTGGGCGGTGACGGCAAGCTGCATGTGCGCGGCTTTATCGGCATCACGCTCATCGGGCGCTCCGCGGTCTGGACCAAGCCGGCCACGCCGCTGACGCCCTGCACCGGCTAAAGCCATATGCGTTCAGCTTGAACCAGCCTGGTCGAGCTGAACGCATGAAATTGCCGGGTCAGACATAAACCTGGAGCATTCAGCCAAGAGCTGAATGCTCCAGACGGCATCAGCCCCCCTGCCATCGGGCTCGGAAACGCTCTATGAGCCGTGCCGGGAATCATGATGCGTGACTTTGACGAGGTTTGGCTGAGTGGGCTGGAGGCGCTGGAATCTACAGGGCGCCGGCGGCGGCTGCGCGTGGCGGACAGGCTGCCCGATGGCAGGGTGCGCGTGGATGGCGGCAGGCCTTTGCTCGATTTCTCCTCGAACGATTACCTGGGCCTGTCGCACCATCCGGAGTTGATCCGCCGCGCCTGCGCCTATGCGGAGCGCTGGGGCGCGGGGGCCGGGGCCTCGCGGCTCGTGGCCGGGAATTTGCCGCCCTTCCCCGAGATCGAGGCCAAGCTCGCCACGGCAAAGGGAGCGGAGGCGGCGCTGATCCTCGTCTCCGGCGTGCAGGCGAACCTGACGCTACTGCCCGCTTTGCTTGATGCCCGGTATCTTGGCGCGGAACCGCTCGTCTATGCCGACCGGCTGAACCATGCCAGCCTGATCCAGGGCTGCATCGGTGCCGGGGCGAAGCAGATCCGCTTCCGCCATAACGATCTTGGCCATTTGCAAGAACTGCTGGAGCGCGACAAGGACTCGCCGCGCCCGCGCTTCATCATCACCGAGAGCGTGTTCAGCATGGATGGCGATTGCGCCGACCTTCCGGCGCTGCGGGCCCTGGCCGAGCGCTACGGCGCGTTCCTGTATCTCGACGAGGCTCATGCCACCGGCGTGCTGGGCGAAAGCGGCTTCGGGCTGGCGCACGGACTGCGCCAGGGGCTGGCCATGGGCACGTTCAGCAAGGGGCTGGGCGGATTCGGCGCCTATGTGGGGTGTTCGGCAGCCCTGCGTGAGTATCTGGTGAATCGCTGCGGCGGCGTGATCTACGCCACCGCCCTGCCCCCGGCCGTGCTGGGGGCCATGGACGCGGCGCTGGATCTGGTCCCTGCCCTGACCGCCGAACGCGCGCACCTCGCCCGCATCGCAGCGGGTTTCCGCGCCGCGCTCAACGCCGCCGGGCTGGATACCGGGACTTCCGCCACGCAGATCGTGCCGCTGATCCTGGGCGGTGAGGAACGGACCATGAGCGTCGCCCGCGCGCTGGAAGCAGAGGGCTTCCTGGCCGTGGCCATCCGCCCGCCGACGGTGCCCGCGGGGACCAGCCGCATCCGCTTCGCCCTCTCGGCCCGGCATAGCGAGGCGGATATCGCCGCCCTGACCGAAGCCGTCATCAGGCTGGCCCGCGCCTCATGAGGCCGCTGCTGCTGCTCGTGCATGGCTGGGGATTCGATGCGGGGTTCTGGGCCCCGTTGCGCGCCTGCTTTGCGCCGGATGAAACGCTGGCCTGGGATCTCGGCTTTTTTTGCCAGCCCGCGCAGCCCGCGCCGCCACCGGGGCGGACAGTGCTGGCGGTGGGGCATTCCTTCGGGCTGCTCTGGCTGCTGCGCCAACGGCCTTTGCCCTGGCACGGTCTGGTGGCCATCAACGGATTTACCCGCTTTGCCCAGGGTGAGGGTTTCGCGGAGGGCATCGCCCCGCGCGTGCTGGAGCGCATGCAGGTGCGCCTGGCTACATCGCCCGCCGAGGTGGTGAGCGAGTTCCGCGCCCGCCAAGGCTGCGCCACGCCCCTGCCCGGCACACCGTGCGCCGAGAGGCTCGCCGCCGGTTTGCAGGGGCTCGCCAGCTGGGATGCGCGACCCGCCCCGGTGACCGCCGCACTGTGCGGCCGGCAGGATGGTCTTGTCTTTGCCGCGATGAGCCGCGCCTGTTTCCCCGAGGAGCGGATCATCTGGCATGAGGGCGGGCATCTGCTGCCGCTCGAAGCCCCGGAATGGTGCGCGGCGCGGCTGCGCGACGAGCTGGGACGCCTATGAGCCGCAAATCGCGCATCGCCACCGCCTTCACCCGCCAGGCAGCGGCATATGACAGCGTGGCCGCCGTCCAGCGCGAGGTGGCGCGGCGCTTGGCAGGCCGGGCGGCCAGCCGCCTGCCCGCCCCGCCCGCGCGCATATTGGAGATCGGCTGCGGCACGGGGCTGCTCAGCGCCGAACTCGCCACCGCCTTCCCCGAGGCCCGGCTGCTGCTCACGGACATCTCTCCGGCCATGCTGGAACGCTGCCGCGCCCGGCTTGCCGCACGGGCTGAGTACCGCGTTCTCGACGGCGAGCATCCAGAGGGGGTGGAGGGTGGATTCGACCTGATCGCCAGCAGCCTCGCCATCCAATGGTTCACCGACCTACCCGGGGCGCTGGCACGGCTCAGCGGGCTGCTGGCACCGGGTGGAAGGCTATTCTTCGCCACGCTGGGAGCGGGAAGCTTTGCCGAATGGCGCGCGGCACACGCGGCGCTGGGCCTGCCGTGCGGGCTGCATGACTACCCCGAAGCCGGGCCTTTCCCCTGGCCGCCCGGGGTAACGGGCACAATCGAGGAAGAATTCCTCACCGAACATCATGCCTCGGGCCAGGCCTTTGCCCGGGCACTGAAAACCCTGGGCGCTGGCGAGCCGGCCCCAGGCCATCGTCCGCTACCATCCGGCGCTTTCCGCAAGGTACTGCACGCCCTGCGCAGTGGAGTCGCCGCGACCTACCATGTGCTGTACGGCGAGATTCACCGCTAAAGCCACGATTTTTGGTTGCTACGCACAGCCCGCCCCCAATTGGCATCACGCGAGCTGTCCGCATTATTAAATATCCATTATATTTGACATTTTTTTGCCACGCGCCGAGTCGCGTTTTGGCGCAATTTTTGGCAGAATAGAGGATATTAAGTAGCAAATCCGTTATTTTGATGGCAGCAAAACCTCCGGCGGCTAGGTGTCAGCCAACTCACATTTTTTTTACTATTTGGCAATTTCTTGAAATTGACTGAAATATTCAGCATTTTTTGTGAGAACCGGTCATCCTCTCGAAAGTTTGTTTCATTTTTCTATTTTTTTATACAAACCGCTATAGCGATGTTGTACGCAAATATTCTAAAGCTATGACGCTTCCGTATTATTAACTAATTTTCACCTGCGTCGTGAGGGACTAAGAGAATGTCTGATACCTGGAGTGGCTCGTCATCCACCTCGTGGTTCACCGGCGGCAACTGGAGCGGCGGTGTTCCGACAATCTCGGCCACCGGCAGCGAGACTGTCGTCATCTCGGGCACCGTCAGCAATCAGCCGGTCATTCCCTACAACCAGACCGAGATCACCGTCGCGCAGACGGTGTACAACAACGGCACGGTCTGGACCTCCACCCTGACAGAGACGCAGATCGGTGGCGAGATTATTACACTGACCAATGGCGCCGACCTGACGATCCAGGGCATCGCCATGGGTATCTTCTACGGCAATACCGACACCCTTACCGCCAAGGGCGGCACGATGAAAGGGCTGCACGGCGCGACGACCACCACACCAAACTACGACTCCCACATGGAGGTTGTCGTTACTGGCACCGACGCGCTGACCGTGGAGACGATCAACGAGAATTTCGGCCTGATTACCATCGGCAGCAGCGACACGCTGACCATCCTCAATACCTTCGGCAATGGCGCCAACGCGCAGGATCTGCACGGGCTTATCAATTATGGCCTGATCGCGGTGGGCAGCGGCGGCGCCCTCGACATCGCCGACGGCGCCGGCTCCGGCGGGACCGTGGCGAATTTCTATAATGCCGGCTGGATCGTCGATAACGGCGGCACGCTGAACATCTCCTCCTCCGTGCTGGACGGCGCCAACACGGCCTCCAGCGCCACTTCGATCGATGGTTATATCGAACTCGAGGGCGGTGCCAACGCCATTATGTCCAGCACGGTCGCCTCCCATGAGGAAGTGCTGTTCGCTGACAGCTCGGCAAACACGCTGCAGGTTACCGCCGGCACGCTGTTCAACGGTACGGTGGCTGGCTTCGGCTCGACCGACGCCATCATCGTCAACGGCTTCACCAGCACCTCCAACGCCACTCTGGTCGCCAGCGGCAGTAATACAGACCTGATCACCACCAACGGCAGCGTGCTGACCACCATTACCCTGGCCGGCGCTCTCAGCGGCGTGGCCACTGGCACCAATTCCTCCACCAAGCAGGAATTCATCGTGCTCAACGGCGGCACGCTCTCGGGCTCCACGCTCTCCGGCGGTACCACCTTTAGCAGCGGCACCGTCAGCCTGGGCGGCACCAGCACGCCGACGCTGACCCTGAGCGGCACCGTGGGCGTTACCGGGTCCGGCACCGATGCGCAGGTGAACTCCAGCCTCAGCGGCAACGGCACCCTGTTTATCGACAATGGAGCCACCCTGGCGCTCGACAACCCCACCGGCACGGATGCCGGCGTGACCGTGCTGTTCGGCACGCATGGTTCCGCCAGTGCCCCCAACACGCTGATCCTGAACGACAACGCCTCCGGTTTCGGCGGCAAGGTCACCGGCTTCGGGGTGAATGACGAGATCGTCATCGGGTCCAAGGTGCTTGCCCAGCCGAGCGCAGGCCAGGGCCTCGTGCTCAGCTACAACAGCACGACCGGCGTGCTGACGGTGGAAGACACCAGCAGCTCCACCGGCAGCATCGTCAGCAGCACGCAGTTCTCGCTCTCCGGCACGGCGGCGGGCGCGCTTTCCGCCTCGTCCTTCGTGGCGCTGGAAGGCTCCTCCGGCATCGATATCGAGCTGGCCCCCACCGCCGCCGCCAGCTTCACTTTCTCGACCTCCGGCACCGGCAGCTTCGAGCAGGCCAGCAATTTCTCCGGCGGCACCGCCCCTGGCGACATCATCACCAGCAATGAGACGGTGAGCATCGCCAAGGGCACCGCCTCCATCTCCTCGGGCGGTGTGAGCGAGAACGGTCTCATCACCGTGGGCAGCGCCGCGGGCTTCATCGATACCGGCTCCCTCACCGGCACCGGCACGCTGAACGTCGCCTCCGGCGGCAGCGCCACCCTTACCGGCAACACCACATTGGCGGCGATCTCCGACGCCGGGACCCTGGTGCTGGGCGGCAGCGATACCGCGGCGATTACCCTCGCCTCCGGCGCGCAGGCCACCATCGCCAGCAAGTTCAGCGACAGCAGCGCCATCACCGGCCCCGGCACGCTGACCGTGAACAGCGGCGTCACCGCCACACTCGCCTCGGGGTCCAGCATCGCCAGCATCATCGATGCCGGCACGCTCGACCTTGCCGGCGCCACCGGCGGTGCCATCAACATGCAGGGCAACGGCGCCCATAGCGTGGTGGACTTCACCGGCTCCAGCAGCAGCGCCACGCTGACCAATTTCGGCACCACGGATGACATCATCCTCGGCACCGGCGCGCTGACCCAGCCGGGCACCGCCTCCGGCCTGGTGCTGAGCTACAACACCAGCAACGGCGTCCTCACCGTCGAGGACACCGCCGCCGGCGCCGGCAGCATCATCAGCACCGCCAACGTCACCGTTTCCGGCACGTCGGCGGGCGCGCTCTCCACCAGCTCCTTCGTGGCGCTGGAAAGCGCCGCGGGCGTGAACCTCGAGCTGGCCTCCGGCCTCTCGGGCCAGACCTTCAACTTCTCGACCTCCGGCACCGGCAGCTTCGAGACCCCGGCAGACTACACCGGCGGCGTTGCCCCCGGCGACATCATCGCTTCCGGCGAGACCGTCTCCATCGCTTCCGGCACCGCCACCGTGGCCTCTGGCAGCGTGACCGATAACGGCCAGATCACCGTTGCCAGCACCTTCATTGACACGGGCTCCCTCACCGGCACCGGCACGCTTGCCGTGGCCTCCGGCGCGAATGCCACGATCACCGGCAACACCACGCTGGGCAGCATCACCGATGCCGGGACCCTGGTGCTGGGCGGCAGCGATGCCGCGGCGATCACCCTCGCCTCCGGCGCGCAGGCCACCATCGCCAGCAATTTCAGCGACAGCAGCGCCATCACCGGCCCCGGCACGCTGACCGTGAACAGCGGCGTCACCGCGACCCTCGCGGCGGGGTCCTCCTTCACTGCGGTGAATGATTTCGGCACGCTCAACCTGCTCGGTTCGCTCACCACGCCGATCAACATGGAAGGCAACGGTGCTGGCAGCATCGCGGATTTCTCCGGCACGGATGTCACCGGCCATGTGCTGGACACGGCGCTCACCAATTTCGGCACCGGCGATACGATCATCCTCGGCGCCAGCAATTTCAGCCTGAGCGGCACCACTGACAAGCTGACGGAAAGCTACAACAACGGTACGCTGGTGGTAACAGACACGACCGACGGCGCCTCCGTGACGATCGACGTGAGCTTGACCAGCGGCGACTCCGCAAGCTGGCTGCAAGCCAACGACAGCAACGACCAGCTTGTTCTCACGCTGTGCTTCTACCCCGGCACCCGCATCGCCACACCGGAGGGCGAGGTGGAAGTGGAGGCGCTCCGGGCGGGCGACCTGGTACTGACGGCGAATGGCGCCAAGCCCGTGCGCTGGGTCGGCCAGAGCCAGGTGCACACGCGCTTCGCGGATCCGCTGCGCAGCCTGCCCATCCGCATCAAGGCGGGTGCGTTGGGTTACGGCCTCCCGGCGCGCGACCTGCTGCTCTCCCCGGACCACGCGGTGTTCATCGACGGCATCCTGGCCCAGGCCGGGGCGCTGGTGAACGGCACCACCATCGTGCGGGAGCAGGATGTGCCAGAGCAGTTCACTTACTACCATGTGGAATTGGCATCGCATGAGCTGCTGCTCGCCGAAGGCGTGCAGGCGGAGAGCTTCGTCGACAACGTGGACCGCATGCATTTCCACAACTGGGATGAGCGCGAGGCTCCGGCTGAAGCGATCGAGGAAATGCCCTATCCGCGCGCCAAGGCCGCCCGCCAGGTGCCAATGGCCATCCGCCGCCGCCTAAACGGTACGGCCGCCAACGCAGCCTGAGCCCGGCTGGAGCCAGACGAATGAAACGGGGCAGGCCCGCGCCTGCCCCGTTTTGTTTTGGCGCCCAGAGCCTGATCGTTTGAGGTTGAATCGCTTTGCGATTGAACCTCAAACGTGAATCGCACTCTATAGCGGCAGCATCGCCGTGCGTTTGACGGTACGCAGCGTCATGGTGGACTGTACGCGGCGGATGCCCGGCAAGCGGGTGAGCACCTCCGAGTGCAGGCGCTCCAGATCCTCGGCGTCCTTATAGACAACCCGCAACAGGTAGTCGGCCTGACCGGCGAGCAGGTAGCATTCCTGCACCTGGGGGATCAGCTTGATCCGCGCCTCGAAAGCGTCGAGCTGTTTGCGGTCCTGGCCGTCCAGTGTGAGGAACACGTAAGCCGTGCCCGGATAGCCCGCCATTTTCTGGTCCAGCACCAGATGCGTCCCGGCCACCATTTCCCCCGCCATGAGCAAATGCAGCCGTCGCAGGCAGGCCGAGGGTGAGAGATTTACCTTGGCCGCAAGTTCGGCGTTTGTCAGCCGGCCATCCTGCTGCAAGGCGTTCAGGATCTTGATATCGGTGTCGTCGAGCAATGGCATGCAATTTTCTTCGATTAAGTTTATTTTGACCAGAATATTCAACCAATTTTCAGCGCTACTCTACCCTTAAATCGTGAAAAATTACATCAGATTGCAACTATCCTTCGTTTCCGGGCCGCTGCGGCCAGAAATAAAACGGAAGGACACAATAAATGCGTATCGGCGTACCCAAGGAAATCAAGGACCGTGAAGACCGCGTGGGCATGGTCCCAGGCGCAATACATGAACTGGTGAGCAAGGGCCACGAGGTGCTGGTTGAGCATGATGCGGGCAAGAATATCGGCTTCACCGACGCCGATTACTCCGCCGCTGGCGCCAAGATCGCCGCCGATGCCGACGCGGTGTGGAGCGCCGCCGAGATGATCGTGAAGGTCAAGGAGCCGCTGGCCGTGGAGCGCAAGAAGCTGCGCGCCAATCAGCTACTATTCACCTATCTGCACCTGGCCCCGGACCCGGAGCAGACTCAGGACCTCATCGCTTCCGGCGCCACCTGCATCGCCTACGAGACCGTGACGAGCCCCGCCGGCACCCTGCCGCTGCTGCAGCCCATGTCCGAGGTCGCGGGCCGCATGTCGGTGCAGGTTGGCGCGCAGTATCTTGAGAACGCCTATGGCGGCCCTGGCGTGCTGCTGGGTGGCGTGGCCGGCGTGCCGCCCGCCAATGTCGTCATCCTGGGCGGCGGCGTTTCTGGCACCAACGCCACGCTCATGGCCGCGGGCCTGGGCGCGGACGTTACCGTGGTGGACCGCTCGCCGGACGTACTGCGCCGCATCATCGCCACCTTCGGCACCCGCGTGAAGACCGCCTACTCCACCCGCGACACCGTGGCGAAGCTGGTGGCGCAGGCCGACCTGGTCATCGGCACGGTACTGATCCCCGGCGCCGCCGCGCCCAAGCTCGTGACCCGCGAGATGCTGAAGACCATGCGCCAGGGCTCGGTGATCGTGGACGTGGCCATCGACCAGGGCGGCTGCACCGAGACCTCCAAGGCCACCACCCACACCAACCCCACCTATGTGGTGGACGGCGTGACGCATTACTGCGTGGCCAACATGCCGGGCGGTGTGGCCCGCACCTCCACTTTCGCGCTGAACAACGCCACGATGCCGTACATCATGGCGCTGGCCGACAAGGGCTGGAAGAAGGCCCTGGCCGACGACAAGCATCTGCGCGACGGGCTAAACGTGCAGGGAGGCGCAATCACCCACCCGGCCGTGGCTAACGCCCTTGGCTTGGCGCTGCGCCCGATGGAAACCGCGCTGGCTGCCTGACTCTGACTCATCCGGGCCGTGTCATGCGGCCCGGATGCCTTGCGTTCTAAAAGATGTTGCACCGGGTCGGCACCTCGACGAGGATCTTCGCCCCGGGGGCATAAGGCCCAACGCCGAACCCAACGCCAACATTCACATTGGTCCGTGGCGAAATCACATAGCCAATGCCGTAATCCAACGCGCCGAAATCGTAGGTCGAAACAGGGATTTGCTGCCGATCCCCGACGAGGCGAACACACGCTCCTCCTGGTAGATGAAGGCCCTGAGGCGATGTCGTTCAGCGCAAAGCCCATGCCCAACGTGCCAGCCACAGCCTGGCGCGGTTGCAGCGGTCCGGGCTGGCGGGGCGGCGGACGGATCTGGAATATCGAACGTACCGCTAAATTTCTAGATGAATTCGAGATTGCTGAACAGCTCGCCAGGCGCGCTGGCGTCGTGTGCCGTGGTGCTGGGGGCCAACGCATAGAGTCCCGCGCCCGTGGGTAACCTATTGGCGACCCCGATACGATTTCCGTTGCCTGCTCGTTTCATTCCCCTTTCGGGATGTTTCTTTCTGATGCCGGTGCCGTATCTCGCTTTACACAGTTACAGTAACACGTAACGGGCGCAACAGTATGTGCAGTTGCGATAAGCACTCGCATAACGCATGAAGTTCAAAACGCATGCCGCTGAAGTGCCGCCATTTTTCAACTCATTTCATCGAGCATGCTGGCTTCGGCACGCGACTTGCTGATGATGCTGCGTAAACCAGTTACTCCGACAGCCATCATCTCTGCCCGAGCAACTGCATAACACAAACACTCGGCGGCTTTTCATGGGTTCACCAGCTTAGACTAAACGGCAGCATTGCCCGACTGATCGTATCACTGAAAATGTATATGTTTGGTGTATTTGAGCACCTATCCTCTATTTCGGGGGTATTACCAGCAACACGGGAGAATTTTCCATGCGTAAATTGCTTTTTGCGTCTGTTTTCGCCCTGGCTCCAATGGTGGCTTTCGCCGGTGGCTACTCCACCGGTGGCCTCTCCGCCACGTCTAGCGCCGGCTCCGGCTCCGAAAGCGCCGCTGCAACTATCGGGAACGGCTCGGCATTCTCGTTCAATGAGGGCGTGGCGAATGGTTCCTCGTTTGCCACGGGCGGCAAGACTGGCGTCGCGACTGGGGCGTCCGCAGACAGCACAAATGCTGGCGCTGGCCAATCCTGGGGTAAAGCTCTGTCAACGGAAGATGGATTGTCCGGGGGTTTCGGGGCCGCCAGCGCTTTCTAGTCAATCATTTCACACTAATGGTGAGGGGAAAGTTTCCCCTCACCACAGTTCTTGACTGATCATATCCGATCAAAGGAGGGTTTAATGCGAAAATTTCTGCTCGGCTCCGTGCTCGCTTTGGCTCCATATGCGGCTTTTGCGGGTTCAATCGCCACAATCAATTTCAGCCCGGGTACGCTCAACGGAGCAAACATCACCACGTCAACGGGAAATCCCGCCGGATATACCTTTAGCGACAGCCTTGAAGGCGCGGGCGTGACCGCGTCGTACAACTCGCCGTTTGGAGCGCAGTCAATGTCTTTCGCTCAAAGCGAATCGCAGGCCGGGGCGGGGGAGATTGGTCCAACCCATGGATCGCTGTCGCCGTAACCAAGAACCCTAACCAACAGGGAAAGGATTAACGCTATGCGTAAACTTGCTATTATGCTCGCAATGACGTTTGCGCCATCAGTTATTCCCGCGTTGGCGATGGCGCAAACATCATCACTGGATTCCTCGTCTTCATCGCAGTCAATGGGGGAGGCAAGTTCCAGTTCTGGGAATGAGGTTGGATCGAGCCAAAGTGTATCACAGGGCGGGCAGGCTGGTGCCACTGCTATTATAAACTATTATAATCCGCCTGCTGCCGCCGATCCGCCTGCTGCCGCTGATCCGCCTGCTGATCCTGCAGGTGCTAACGGCACGAATGGCGCTACTGGTGCTACTGGCGCTGATCCTGCCGGTGCAAACGGCACTAACGGTACCAGTGCTTCTGACCCTCCTGCCTTGGGGTCCGCCGCCAATCCTGCAACCTCGACCCAAAACATCCATTATTCGTCAGACCCAGCGACAACGAACCAGAACATCCATTATTCCGGGTCACAAACCATCAAAAACGTTCCAGATATGGCCACTTTGATTGAAACACCGACCGCGCCCTGCATGGTCCCGGTCGGGGCGACGTTTTCGGTGGCTGGTTTTGGTGGTGGTGCGCAAAGCGCCTACACGTCAGCAGATTGCGTGAAGCTGGAAATCATTCGCATGACATGGAACATGAACCAGCACGATGTTGCCAGTGAAATGTTGTGCCAGTTCCCATCATATCGTGATGCACGCGCGATTATGGGCCAACCCTGCCCTGCTGACCCTCCGGTAACAAATGTCGCCATGCCCGCCGCGACAGCGTCAGCGGTTAATGCATCTGCTACAGCGCCGCAGCGTGCCGGGGTTGTTGCAGCGGCAGTAATGACCCAACATCCAACACCGCCGCCGCCAGTGTCGCCGTTGCAGCAATTCTGTCAGACGCTTGATCCGAATAACCCAGAAGATGCGCCATATTACGCATACGAGTGCGATCGGAATAAAGATTAGAGGGCCTAGCTACCCTAAAAAGGGGGCCAAAAACACCCCCTTTTTTAGGCAAATCGCGGCTATGACTTTAACACCGCAACAAATCCTGAATATATAACGAGACAAGTGCCTTGCGCCTTTGCTCTGCTGAATTCGTTCATGGTGAGACCCTGGAAAAACTCATATGGGTTCCGGCAAAACAGGCCCTTGATTTCGTATAATCGGGCACAGTTTGGAAAATTGGCAAAACAATGGAAGACCGGCGACACTCAGCTCTTTTTCAATAACTGACGTTTATTCATGCATTCATCAATTAAGTTATATCGTTTCTGATATTCCGTGCGACTGGATTTGGTGTGTCCGTAAAGACCATTTATTGAATTAATGTCGTTGACGCCAAAGAGACACTGACATCGCATCCCTACAAAGTAGCATGTCATGACACTCACTGTCTATTCGCACCGCCTCCATGGGAGTGGCAGCAATGCATAGAAAAACACAATTCGTAGCGGGCTTACTAACATGCATATTGCAGGGGGACGACAAGCTCACATGGCGCGCACAAGCAGCAATGAGAAGCGAGAAGATGATGCGCAAAAACATAACAGACCCAAAAGCAACTGGATTAAAACTGCTTTTCATGTGTGGTCTTGGCTTGTGCCTGGCCGAAATTGCAATGCCGATAAAATGTTTCGCGCAAAGTGGCGTCCAGACTTCGATCCAGCCGACTGGCGACGTAACGTCGTTTCCGCTTTCCAGCAGCGCCATATCAACGATCAGGGCAGCGGGATCGCAGGGGCCTTCATCGGACAAATCATCAACGTCAACGGGAACGATAATGTTATGGGATGAATTAAAGCCCACGGACCAGCAACAAAACTTGCTCTCCGGCGTTCAGCCAATGACCACAAACGGCGCAGCCAAATAACAACCTCTGCTTTTCAGTTTAAAAATCCGGGCGCCTGACACTCCATCAGGCATCCGGATTTTTTTGTAAAATGTCGTGAAATGCGTCAGAATGGCGTTTCGCCATACGATAGAACGTCACCCGTGACACGCCGATATCCGCCGCGGCCTTGGTCACGTTATTGCGGTTCCGTTGCATGGCCTGCAACAAAGCAAGACGCTCCTGCTCTGACCCTGGACTGAAGCGCCGCACCATGGCCGGCGCCGCCGGCGAATGTTCATGCAGCTCGCCATTTATCTTTATTTGAATCGCCAGGTCCTCGGGTCTGATCTGGCACTCCGCACTCATCACGACACCGCGCCTGATTGCGGCTATCATTTCCCTGACGTTACCGGGCCAGAAATACGCCTGAATGACCGCTTTGGCTTCCGGCGTCAATTCGAACGGTCCAGCGCCAATTTCCTTCGATATACGCTGCAAGAAATACGTTGCGAGAAGAAGCACATCGTCCCCGCGCTCCCGCAGCGATGGCATTCGTAATGGTAAAACATTCAAGCGGTAGAACAGATCATCACGAAATGTTCCGGCTGCCATGGCAGCCTCCAGGTCCACGTGACTGGCTGAAATCACACGGGCGTTTACCTGGATTGGTGTGTGCCCTCCCAGGCGCGTAATGGTATGCTCTTGCAAAAAACGCAGCATATGGGCCTGGAGGTCGAGCGGCAGATCGCCGATCTCATCGAGAAACAGCGTGCCGTTGTTTGCTTTTTCTATCAGGCCGAGCTTGCGCGTAACCGCTCCCGTGAATGCGCCTTTTTCGTAGCCGAACAACTCTGACGCGATGAGCGTTGCAGGCAAGGCGGCGCAGTTGATGGCAACAAAAGGCCCATTCTTGCGTTCGGATCTCTGGTGGATCGCCTGAGCGGCAAGCTCCTTTCCGGTCCCGGTTTCACCGGAGATCAGAACGGGCGCGTCATGTTTCGCAAACTTCCTGATGCGATCGAAGCATCCGCGCATAGCTGCGCAGTTTCCGACTATAAATTCTGTTGTGTCTCCGGCCTCTTCCTGAACATGGGGCAATATTCCCCCCTGAAAATTTATATGAACTGGATGATGGACGACCATCGGCTCAGTTCCTCTCGTTATATGCGGGGCCGCCGTAACGTAAGATGCCTTGCCACCCCATTATTATATTATACGTACCTTTTTCGTAACGACCTAACTTTGGGACTATACATTGAAGCCTAGGAAACCGGAATTACTTTTCCGTAAAGGATCGTTGATAATTACTTGATCCAGCATAAAATATCATAAAAATATCTTCAGAATCTAGTTTTCTAGTTGGTTTCTATCGTTTTAATGTTTTCGAACCGGATGGCGAGGGCATAGGCAATGCGATGGGATTCACGCCAAAAAATGCGCAGGCGACGCGTTGCGCCACCGAATATGCGCGACGACGCCTGCGGGACAATGCAGGCGCGCGAGCGACAGGGCCGAATTTCTTCCGCCTCGAGTTCCCCCGGTTCAGGGGGGGCGGTTTTTGGCTTCGTTTCTTCCGGTCGCGGCATGGGGGCCGGTCAACAGCGGGATTAAAGAGTGTACAGGTCACCAAAATCAAGTTGTACCCATCCGCCGGTAGCGTCAAATAGGCGCATGAACAGATGGGGGTTGGAATCTGTCCGGCGGCTTGCGGTCGCTGCCATGCTTCTGGCAGGCGGTACGCCGCGGCCAACACCGGCAGCCCAGTTGGACGGCGTGAGTTTTCCGGCCACAGCGAGCGTCGGGAACACGACGCTGGTGCTGAATGGCGTCGGGTTGCGCACTTATTCGGTCCTTGCGATTAACGTGTACGTGGTTGGGCTGTACCTAGAGCAGCCGAGCCACGATGCGAACGCCATCCTCGCCTCGGACGGGGATAAGGTGCTGTTGCTGCATTTCGTTCATGATGTCGGCGTCGACAAGATACGTGACGCCTGGCGCAAGGGGTTGCTCAGCAACTGCCCAGCGCCGTGCGCGATCACCCAGGGGCAGCTTTCCAACTTTCTCAATTCCTTGCAGGCGATGCACGCCGGGGAAGACGTGGAACTCACGTTCTCGCCGGACGGCATGCATGCCTACTACAACCGGCAACCGGCCGGCTATATCTCCGACCCGAACTTCGCCCGGCTGATGCTGACGGTGTTCATCGGCCAGAATACCTTGGTTCCGGAGTTGCGGCAGGAACTTCTCGGCCTGCAACAAGGCATGGCCGTGGCCTCGAACTGAGCAGGGCTTCCGGTTACTTCCAGGCGACGATGGCGCTGGCCGGGCCTGCCAGAGGGAGGGTCTCGATGCACCGGAAACCCACCGCACGGCACCAGCCGTCGAACTGCGCGAAGGTGTAGTCGTAGCCCTCCGGCGTTTCCACGAGCATATTGAGCGACATCAACAAGCCGAATGCGTTCTTCCGCCGTCCGTTGTCGATCACGTTCTCAATCGCGATGAATGCTCCCCCGGCGGGTAGCGCAGCGTAAGCCTTGGCAATGAGCCGCTGTTTCGTCTCGGTACCCCAGTCATGCAGGATGTTACCCATCAGCACGAGGTCGGCCTTCGGCAGGTCTTCAACCAGAAAATTTCCGCTCACGGCCTCGATGCGCCCGGCAAGCCCGGCGGCCTCGATCTTACGGCGGGCAAGCGGCGTAACCTGTGGCAAATCGAAAGAAATGCATTTGATCTCGGGATGCCGCCGCGCGATGGCGATTGAGAGCGCGCCACTGGCACCTCCAACATCGCAGGCCGTGCCAAACTTGGAAAAATCGAACCGGTCGGCCAGAGCAATAAAATTATTCAGCTGCACGCCGGCCATGGCCTCTATAAACGACTCCAGCCGCGCCGCGTCGGCGTAGAGCGCGGCGAACAGCTGGTTTTCGTCCTCGCCTTGCGCCTCATTATGCGGCCGGCCCGTGCGCAAAACCTCCGTCAGGTGCCCCCAGGCCGGGTACAGCCGCTGGCTCGCCATCGCCAGAATGCTGCCGATATAGGTTGGGCTGGCCCTGTCGAGATAAGCCGCGGTATCGACGGTATCGGCATAGACGGATGCCTCGCCGTCACCCTCGCGGTCCAGCAGACCCAGCGCCACGAGTGTGTCAAGAAAATCGGCCGCGCCGCGCGGGTGCAGGCCAAGCCGCTCCCGCAGTTCGGCGAAGGGCAGAGGCCCGGCACCGAGCAACGTGAACACTCCGAGTTCGACGGCGCTCATAAGCGTCTTGGACGCGAGGAATCCCATTCCAATCTGCATGATCTGGAATGAGTCAGGCCGTTTCTCCGCCATGTTATTCTGTCCTTATAACGAGTATCCGGCGACCCCCGGTATTCGCCAGCGCAAAACAGACCTCGCCTAGGCCGAGCCTGTCACTCTGGCCGTCGATCAGCGCGGCATACCAGGCTTGGTAATCGGCCCGCCGAGATAAGCCACCCCCCGGCTACCATCGGGCAGACACTCGTGTTGGTCTGGCGTCCCGCAGGGAATAGCATGCCGGAAGCCTAGCCCATTAAACGCCCACGATCCATATCTCAGTCCGTTCGGAGAGGAAACTGGCACCTTCGACCACTTGATTAGAATGACGATTCCATTATTATAGTAATATGGAAAAATCAGACGCTGTCGCCGCTCTTGCAGCACTTGCCCAGGACTCCCGCCTGGATGTGTTCCGTTTGCTTGTGCACGCGGGGACGGACGGGTTGCCCGCTGGCCAGATAGCCGAGCGGCTTGGCGTGCCCGGTAATACCCTCTCGTTTCACCTCAATCAGCTTCGCCACGCCGGCCTGGTGACATTTCGCCGGGAGGGGCGCTCGTTGATCTATGCCGCCGAATACCCGACCATGAATGCCCTTCTGACCTATCTGACCGAGAATTGCTGCCAGGGAGACACGGCTGCGTGCGGTGTCGGTACCTGTGACACCACGTCCCTTGTCCAAGGCAAATCCGTGCAGAAAAATTGAAATAGGAGAGCACCAATGTCTGACCGTATTTATAACGTACTGTTTCTTTGTACCGGTAATAGCGGCAGGTCGATTATGGCGGAGTCCATTCTCCGCAAGGATGGTGCGGCGCATTTTCGGGCGTTCTCCGCGGGCAGCCACCCGAAGGGAGCGGTCAACCCGTTCGCGCTAAAGGTGCTTGAAAATCATGATTATCCAACAGAAGGTTTGCGCTCGAAAAGCTGGGATGAGTTTGCCCAACCGGGTGCGCCGGAGATGGATTTCGTGTTTACGCTTTGCGATCATGCGGCGGCTGAGGTTTGTCCGGTCTGGCCGGGGCAGCCCATGACGGCGCATTGGGGCATCGAGGATCCCGCCGCCGTCGAAGGGCCTGATATCGAAAAGGAAAAAGCTTTCGTCCAGGCGGCCAGGTACATCAAAAATCGCCTGAGTGTTTTCCTCAGCCTGCCCCTTGCCAGCATCGACAAGATGACCCTCGACAAGCGCCTGCACGAGATCGGCAAGATGGAAGGCGCGACATACGACCAAGGGAAGACCGCGTAATGTTTGATCATGATTTGCCGCGCCGGATTGCCGCGGAGGCTCTTGGAACCGCCCTGCTTGTGGCAACCGTGGTTGGCTCCGGGATCATGGCGCAGTCGCTCACGCACGACATCGCGCTGGCGTTGCTCGGCAACACGATTGCCACCGGCGCGATGCTGGTGGTGCTGATCACGATTTTTGGGCCAATCTCTGGAGCGCATTTCAACCCTGCCGTCTCGCTGGTCTTCGCAATCAGGCGCGCTCTTCCAGCGCAGGAGGCTGCGTCATATACGATCGCGCAGATCCTCGGCGGGGTCGCCGGCACGTTGACGGCGCACCTGATGTTCGCCTTGCCCGTCATCGAAGCCTCGGTGAAAATCCGCACCGGCGGCGCGCAATGGTTTTCGGAATTTGTTGCCACTTTCGGCCTTGTCGCCGTAATCCTCGGCGGTATCCGCTTCGAGCGCAAGGCGGTTCCCTGGCTGGTCGGGCTCTATATCACGGCGGCCTACTGGTTCACCGCCTCGACATCCTTCGCCAACCCGGCGGTGGCAATCGCGCGGGCCTTCACGGACACGTTTTCAGGCATCCGCCCCGCCGATCTGCCGGGGTTCATTATCGCCGAACTGATTGGCGCCGTCTGCGCCCTCGGTGTTATGAGTTGGCTTCTGCGCGCGCCGCAAGGGGTGTTAAGCACAATCAAAGAGGAAGCCCGCCTATGAGCGTCACCATCTACCACAACCCTGCTTGCGGTACATCGCGCAACGCGCTGGCGATGATCCGCGCGACCGGCGCCCAGCCCATCGTGATCGAATATCTCAAGACGCCGCCCAGCCGTGAAGAGCTTCGTGACCTGGTCAGGCGCATGGGCGCGCCATTGCGCGACGTCATGCGGCAAAAAGGAACGCCTTACGAAGAGTTGGGCCTTGGCAATCCGGCTCTGTCGGACGATGCCCTGCTGGATGCCATCGAGCGGCACCCGATCCTGATCAATCGCCCGATTGTGGTCACGCCGAAGGGCGTACGGTTGTGCCGCCCGTCGGAGGTGGTATTGAAACTGCTGGATAACCCTCTGCCGGAGGATTTCATCAAGGAGGACGGTGAGCGGGTTGCCGCACGGCCTGCGTAAGGAACGATAGCCGCGTTGGCTTGTTGCTGCCGCGCCCCCCAACCCAGCACGTTGGCTTGGCTCAGCCTGAAGCCACCTGGCCTTTCATGAGAACTTTGTAGGCAGCGATTCGTCCGCTCCGCCAGCAGCGCCATCGGCGGCGGATGGGCGGGATCAAAGACGGGGGCGTGCATCAGGATGAAACCGGACAAACAGGCATATTCGCAGGCAACACCTCCGGTCCCGCCCTTCTTGGAACTGGCTAAGGAGACACAGCCGCAGACCGCGCTGCGTGCCGCCATCACGGCCGCGTACCGCCGCCCGGAGCCGGAATGCGTGCCCGCCCTCCTCGCCGAGGCCGAACTGCCGCCCGAGCTTGCCGCCGCCGCGCGGGAAACGGCACGCCGCCTCGCCACAAGGCTGCGCGCGAGGCATCAGCAAGGCATCGTGGAAACGTTGCTGCAGGAATACGCGCTCTCCAGCCAGGAGGGCGTGGCCCTGATGTGCCTCGCCGAGGCGCTGCTACGCATCCCCGACACCCCCACGCGGGACGCGCTGATCCGTGACAAGATCGGCGCGGGGGACTGGCAGAGCCATCTCGGCGGCGGGCGCTCGCTCTTCGTCAACGCAGCTACCTGGGGCCTGCTGATCACCGGCAAGCTTACCGCCACCAGCAGCGAGGCCAGCCTCTCCACTCTGATCATGCGGCTGATCAGCCGCGGCGGCGAGCCGCTGGTCCGCGCCGCCGTGAACATCGCCATGCGGCTCATGGGCGAGCAGTTCGTACTCGGCCAGACCATTGCCGAGGCGCTGGCCAATAGCCGCAAGGCAGAGGCCAAGGGCTTCCGCCATTCCTACGACATGCTGGGCGAAGCAGCACTGACAGCCGCCGACGCCGAGCACTACCTGCACGCTTACGAGCAGGCGATCCACGCGATCGGCAAGTCGGCGCGGCACCGGGGAATCTACGAAGGACCAGGTATTTCCATCAAACTCTCCGCGCTGCATCCACGCTACACCCGCGCGCAGCGCAAGCGCGTGATGGCCGAGCTGCTGCCGCGCCTCGCCGGGCTCGCGAAACTCGCGCGCGATTACGGCATGGGCATCAATATCGACGCCGAGGAGGCCGACCGGCTGGACCTCTCGCTCGACCTGCTGGAAAGCCTGTGCCTCGACCCTGCGCTGGCGGGGTGGAACGGCCTCGGCTTCGTCGTGCAGGCCTACCAGAAGCGCGCCCCTTTCGTGTTGGACTTCCTCACCAGCCTCGCGCAACGCACCAGCAGGCGGTTGATGGTGCGGCTGGTGAAGGGCGCGTATTGGGATTCGGAAATCAAGCGCGCCCAGATCGATGGCCTGGAAGGCTTTCCCGTCTTCACGCGCAAGGTGCACACGGATGTCTGCTACCTGGCCTGCGCGCGCAAGATGCTCGCCGCGCCGGACGCCATCTTCCCGCAATTCGCCACTCATAACGCGCATACGGTGGCGGCGATCCACGCCATGGCGGGCGAGGCTTTCCACCCCGGGCAATATGAGTTCCAGTGCCTGCATGGCATGGGCGAACCGCTCTACGAGGACGTGCTGGAACAGTTGAACCGCCCCTGCCGCATCTATGCGCCGGTGGGCTCGCATGAGACATTACTCGCGTATCTCGTCCGCCGGCTGCTAGAAAACGGCGCCAACACCTCCTTCGTCCACCGGATCAACGACCCCGCGCTGAGCCTGGACGAGATCGTCGCGGACCCGGTGGCGGCGGCCCGGCTTATCGTGCCGCTCGGCGCCCCGCATGAGAAGATCGAGCTGCCCCGCGCGCTGTTCGGCGCGGCGCGGCTGAATTCCGCCGGGCTCGATCTGTCCAACGAGCAGAATCTCGCCAACCTGGCAACGGCGGTGCTTGCCGAGATGCCGTGGGCGGCGCGCCCCATCCTCGCCAGCGGCGAGCGGGAGGACCCAAAGCGGCCGGTGCTCAACCCGGCTGATCTGCGCGATGTGGTGGGGACGGTGATGCCAGCCGGTCCGGAGCTGGTCGATGCCGCCTTCACCCAGGCGCTTCAGGCCGCGCCCGCTTGGCAGGCAACCCCGGCGGCGGAACGCGCGGCCATCCTCTGCCGCGCCGCGAGCCTGTTGGAGGAACGGCTGCCGGTTCTGGTTGGGCTGACCGTGCGCGAGGCTGGCAAGACCCTCCAGGCCGCGATTGGCGAAATCCGCGAGGCGGTGGATTTCCTGCGCTATTACGCGGAGCAAATTGCCCCCGGCTACCGTTCTCTCGGCCCGGTGGTGGCGATCAGCCCGTGGAACTTCCCGCTCTCCATTTTCACCGGTCAGGTAGCTGCGGCGTTGGCGGCGGGCAATGTGGTGCTGGCCAAGCCGGCGGAAGAGACACCGCTGATCGCGGCGGCAGCAGTGCGGATCATGCTCGAAGCTGGGGTACCGCAAGGCGTGCTGCAAATGCTGCCCGGAGGCGGCCAGCTCGGCGCGGCGCTGGTGGCGGATGCCCGCGTGCGCGGCGTGATGTTCACCGGCTCCACCGAGGTCGCCCGGCTGATCCAGGCGCAACTCATCGGCAGGCTGGACGAGCGGGGCCTGCCAATCCCCTTCATCGCGGAAACGGGCGGCCAGAACGCCATGGTGGTGGACTCCTCCGCCCTGCCCGAGCAGGCTGTGGCGGACATCATTTCCTCCGCCTTTGATTCCGCCGGCCAGCGCTGCTCGGCCCTGCGGATCCTGCTGGTGCAGGAGGACATCGCCCCCCGCCTGCTGGAGATGCTGCATGGCGCCATGGCGGAGCTGAGCATCGGCCGGCCGGACCGGCTATCGACCGATATCGGTCCCGTCATCACCGCCGAGGCCCGCAAAACGATCACCGCGCATATCGAGACCATGCGCGCGCGCGGTTATGCCGTTACCGCCGCCAGCCTGCCGGAGGATGCCGCCAACGGCTATTACGTGCCGCCCACGGTGATCGAGATCCCCGCCATCGAGTTGCTGGGGCGGGAAGTGTTCGGCCCGGTGCTGCATGTGTTCCGCTACAAGCGCACGGAGCTGGATGCCGCGATCAACGCCGTCAACGCCCTGGGCTATGGCCTGACCTTTGGCATCCATAGCCGCATCGACGAAACCATCAACCACGCCATCTCGCGGATCAGGGCGGGGAATATCTACGTCAACCGCAACATCATCGGCGCCGTGGTGGGCGTGCAGCCCTTTGGCGGGCACGGGCTTTCCGGCACCGGGCCGAAGGCGGGCGGGCCGCTTTACCTCCACCGCCTGGTGGCGCAGGCGGGGCAGCCCCCAATGCCCGGCACCACCATTCTGCCCGGCCCGGTGGGGGAACAGAACAGCTACGTGCTGGCCCCGCGCGGGCGAATTCTCTGCCACGCGGCAACGCGGAAAGGGTTGCTGCGGCAGACCAGCGCCGTTCGAGCCACGGGCAACAAGGCCTTGCTGGCAGGCCCGGCAGCCAAGGAGGCACTGGCAGAACTGCCCCCGGCGCTGATTGCGTCGCCCGGACCGCCGGACGCCGCGCTGTACGATGGCGACGCTGCCGGGCTGGCTGAACTCCAGGACGCGCTGGCACAATTCACCCATGCGCTCGTGCCGGTTTACGCCCTGCCTGGGGAAGCGGATTATCCGCTGGAATTCCTGCTCTCGGAGCAGTCCATCAGCGTCAATACCGCCGCGGCGGGCGGCAACGCCAGCCTTATGACGATCGGCTGAGCCGCAGAGGCACGCGGCGTAGCGGGGCGCTTGCCTTGCGCCCTGCCCTGCGGTCTAACGCGGGCATGAGCGAACGATCTGCCTTGGTCCTGTTCTCCGGTGGCCAGGATTCCACCACCTGCCTCGCCTGGGCGCTGGACCGCTTCGAGCGCGTTGAAACCATCGGCTTTGATTACGGCCAGCGCCACCGCGTGGAGCTGGAGCTGCGCCAGAACGTGCGGGAGGCCCTGCGGGCGCGCTTTCCCGCCTGGGCGGCCAAGCTTGACGAGGATCATCTCGTCGATCTCGCCGTGCTCGGCCAGATCAGCGACACGGCGCTGACCAAGAATGTCGCCATCGCCATGCAGGCCGACGGGCTGCCCAATACCTTCGTGCCGGGCCGCAACCTCATCTTCATGAATTTCGCCGCCGCCATCGCCTACCGGCGCGGGGCCAAACATCTGGTCACCGGCGTGTGCGAGACCGATTATTCCGGCTACCCCGATTGCCGTGACGACACCATGAAGGCCATGCAGCTGGCGCTGAATCTCGGCATGCAGACGCGGTTCGTCATCCACACGCCGCTGATGTGGATCGATAAGGCGCAGACCTGGACCTTGGCAGAACAGCTCGGCGGGACGGACCTCGTCAGCCTGATCCGCGACGAGACCATAAGCTGCTACAATGGCGATACGACTCAGCGCCACGAATGGGGAATGGGTTGCGGCACCTGCCCCGCGTGCCAGCTACGCGCCCAGGGCTGGGCGGCATATCGCACGGATCATCCCGCGTAGCAGCAGGTATCCCCGCTCGCCTCCCGGTACACGCAGACACGAGCCAGGTTGGGCAGCTTGGGCTGGACCTTGCGCCAAATCCACATGGCGAGGTTCTCCATCGTCGCCGGACCGAGATCGGCAATTTCGTCGAGGAAATGATGGTCGAGCTGGTCGCGCACCTCGGCCAGCACGCGCTCGAAGATGCCGAGGTCCAGCAGCATGCCGCTTTGCGGTTCGGGCTCGCCGCGCAAAGTCACCTCGGCGTGGTAGGTATGGCCGTGGATGCGCCGGCTGGGTTCGGCATCCACCACGCGGATGAGCGTGTGCGCCGCTTCGAAGTAAAACCGTTTCGAGAGTTCGATCATTCAGGGAATTCCAAGCACTTTATGGGTCTGTAGGCTGAGCCGCCAGCGCGGATGCGCCAGGCAATAGGCGATGGCCGCCGCAGTGTTCTCCGCGCGCCTTGGGCCATCCATTGGCTGCAGCAGGAAGTTTTTGAACGCCATGCCGGCGAAGGACGCTGGATCGATGCCATCCTGCGGGTAGACCAGCTTCAGCTCGTGCCCCTTGGTAAGCTGCAACGGCGCGTCCGCCTTCGGGCTGACGCAGATCCAGTCTATGCCCGGCGGCGGGGCGATGGTGCCGTTGGTCTCCACGGCGATCTCGAAGCCTTGGGCATGCAGCGCCGCGATCAGCGCCTCATCCACCTGCAACAGCGGCTCGCCGCCAGTGAGGACCACCAGCCGGTTGCCCGCCTCGCCCGTCCAGGCACGGGCAATCGCCGCCGCCAGCACCTCGGCCGAGGCAAAGCGTCCGCCGCCCTGCCCGTCCGTGCCGACAAAATCCGTGTCGCAGAACTGGCACACGGCCTTGGCGCGGTCCTCTTCGCGGCCGCTCCACAAATTGCAGCCCGAGAAACGGCAAAACACGGCCGGACGGCCGGCATTCAGCCCCTCGCCTTGCAGCGTGTAGAAAATTTCCTTGATGGCGTACGACATGGCAATTCCGGGGCGGTCCTAAGCCCTCGGCTCCGGCAAATCAACTCGCGACCACGGAGCCGCCGTGAAGCATTCGGCGAGATAGTCCAACAGCACCGTCACCCGCGCCGGGCGCATAACGCTGGGCGGCGTAACGAGATTGAGCGCGATAGGCGCGATTTCCCAGCCGGGGAGCACTTCCTCAAGCCGCTTATCCGCCAGCTCCTGCCAGACCATGAATTCGGGCTGGAGCGCCATGCCCTGCCCCGCCAGCAGGGCCGGGCCGAGCGCGTCGCCATTATTGGCCCGCAGCCGCCCACGCATGGATAAGGTATATTCTCCCTCTCGCGGGTGCTTGAACCGCCACAGGCCGGGAGAGGCGGTGCTGGTGTAAATCAGCCCGGCATGGCGGACGAGTTCGCTTGGATGCTTCGGGCGGCCAAAGCGGTCGAGATAGGAGGGAGCTGCCACCAGAGGGCGGCGCACGGTGCAGAGGCGGCGGCCTCGCAGCGAGGAATCCGCCAAAGCGGCGATACGCAGGGCAGCGTCAAACCCCTCCGCCACCAGGTCCACCAGCTCGTCGCTCAGTTGCAGGTCGATCTCCACCTCCGGGTAGCGGTCAAGGAATGCTGGAAGCATGGGGGCCAAGTGGCGCAAGCCAAACGACATCGGCGCCGCGAGGCGCACCAAGCCGCGGGGGTTAAGCGACTGCGCCGAGGCTTCGGCCTCCGCCGCCTCCCCTTCGGCCAATATCCGGTTGGCGCGCTCCAGCGCCCCTCGCCCCGTTTCCGTAACGGACAGACGGCGCGACGTGCGGTGCAGCAGCACCGCGCCCAGCCTCTGCTCCAGCCTGTTTATTGCCTTCGACACGGTCGGCTTGGACAGCCCCAGCTCCTCAGCCGCCCGGGCGAAAGAGCCAGTCTCGGCGACTTTGGCGAAAATGGCCCAGGCCTCGAAATCAGGCAGTTTGATCATATCAATTTTGGCACCGATCCGTTTCTATCATTTCTATTTTAAATCGCCAAACCCGGCTCTATCTCATTCCCAGGACAAGACGAACAGTGCCAAAAGGAGAGTTGAAATGATCGATCTACGCCCATTCCAGAGTCTTGGCGGGGCCAACCTTGGCTGGCTCGACACCAAACTTCATTTTTCCTTCGCTGAATATCATGACCCCAACCGGATGGGATGGGGCGCGCTGCGTGTCTGGAATGACGACACCATCGCCCCGGGGACGGGTTTCCCGCCACATCCGCACGCGAACATGGAAATCATCACCTATATCCGCAAGGGCGCGATCACGCACCGGGACCATCTGGGCAATATCGGCCGCACCGTGGCGGGGGATGTTCAGGTGATGTCCGCGGGCACCGGAATTACCCATAGCGAATACAACCTGGAGACGGAGCCGACACAGCTTTTCCAGATCTGGATCCACCCCAGCAGCCGCGGGCACGCGCCGAGCTGGGGCACGAAACCCTTTCCCAAGCACGAGCGGGCCGGCAAGTTCGTTGTGCTGGCCTCCGGTTTTGCCGAGGACACCAGCGCCCTGCCGATCCACGCGAATGCCCGCCTGCTCGGCGCCACGCTGAAAGCCGGTGAAACGGTTGAATACGCGCTCGGCGCGGACCGGCTGGGGTATCTCGTACCCGCCACAGGCAGCGTGGAAATCGACGGCGCGACCATCCATGCGCGCGACGGCGCCGCCATCAGTATGCTAGACAATCTGCGTGTCACGGCCCTGGAGGATGCAGAGATCGTCCTCGTCGATGTCGCGTGACCTGCCTGTCCTGATATTACCCGTTTCGTTCCACGAAGCCGAAGGAGGCGTTCATGAGCAAAGTCCTGGTTCTGTATTATTCCAGCTACGGCCATATCGAGCAGATGGCGGAAGCCGTGGCAGAGGGCGCCCACGAGACCGGTGCGACCGTAACGCTGAAGCGCGTGCCGGAAACCGCCCCTGAGGCCGTGGCCAAGGCTGCGCATTTTAAGCTCGACCAGAAGGCGCCGGTCGCCACGGTTGCCGAACTCGCCGAATACGACGCCATCATTATCGGCGCGCCGACGCGCTTTGGTCGCATGCCCTCGCAGATGGCGAGCTTCCTCGACCAGGCCGGCGGGCTGTGGATGCGCGGCTCGCTCGTTGGCAAGGTCGGCTCCGCCTTCACCTCCACCGGCACCCAGCATGGCGGCCAGGAAGTAACGCTGTTTTCCACCATCACCAACCTGCTGCATTTCGGCATGGTGATCGTGGGCCTGCCCTACAGCTTCCAGGGCCAGATGCGTCTCGACGAGATTACCGGCGGCAGCCCCTATGGTGCCACCACCATCGCAGGCGGCGACGGCAGCCGCCAGCCGAGCGAAAACGAACTTGCCGGCGCCCGCTTCCAGGGCAAGCATGTGGCGGAAATCGCCAACAAGCTTTTCGGCTGACGCAGAGCCGTAAATCCGGAGAGGGAAGCAGCCAGTTTTTACAACTTGTAGTGAAGCCCCACGAACACCCCGATCGGCGCGCCGGGAGAGTAGCTGCGTGGATTGGAGTAGTTCGGGCTCTGCGCAACATACACCCCGCCATTGGCCGAGGTCGCTGAGAAAGTGCCGTAGGTGTAGTAGGTCTGGTCCAGGACATTCTCGATGGTCCCGAACAGCTGCAGCCGCCGTGTCAGCCAGTAGCTGGCGGTGAGGTTGAGCACCACCGAGCCCGGCAGCGGCTTTTGCAGATTAGCGGGATCGCCGACAAGGAACTGGCTCGTCTGTGCCACGCCGTCCAGGCCCAGGCTCAGGCGCGGCGTGATGTCGTAAGTGACGCCCGCCTTGATGACGTTTTCCGGCACGCCAGGCAGAGTGTCGCCAGGGTAAACTGTGATATCGCCATTGGCGTCAGCGCCGGGGTTGTAAACCGAGGAGACCAGATATTGGTCCTGGTAGGTCGCACTGGTAAAGCTGTAGTTCAAATAACCGTGCCAACGCGCCGCCTCGTAAGCCACCCCAACCTCCACGCCCTGGCGCAGCACATTGCCGATATTGGCGAAATACCCTGCCCCCTGAGGGTTGAGCGGCGATTGCAGGAATTCGATGTCGTCGCTGGTCACCGAGCGGAACAGGTCCATCGTGTAGGTGACCAACCCGCCGCCAGGGCCCAACGCCGCGCCGCGCAGCCCTGCCTGCACCTCGCGGGTGACGAGCTGCTTCAGCGGCGGATCGCCGGACATGAAATTCGCCAGGGTGCAGGCGTCTTCCGGGCTGGCGCAGGAAAGTTCGGCGGGGGTCGGCGCGGCATTCTGCTCGGACCATCCGGCATAGGCCGTGAGTTCCGGGGTGAGCTGGTAGGTCAGCCCAATTGCAGGGTTGAAGTGAGAATAATAATTGTGGCTGTTCAGCCCGCCCGCGGCGGCGTTGGGGTCCTCCGGCAACTGGTTGTGCAGGTTGATCTGCGCGAGGTTCAGCCGCCCGGCGGCGGTGAGGCTCAGGCGGTCGGTCAGGCTGAACGTATCGGCTGCATAGGCCCCGTAATAGACATTGCGGATGCCAACCCGCGTCGGCACGGTACCCGGCTCGTCCACCTCGTAACCCGGCGATGGCGCGCCTGCGGGCGTATAATACACGCGGCTGTCGAGGCCGAGAGCGCCGTCATAGGCCGCGGCGCTGTACATGGTGTAGGCGCCATCCAGGCTCAGCCCGGTGGAGAGGGTATTGTCGTGCCCCAGCACCGGCGCGGTGCGGCTAAGCTGCCCGGCCAGACCAAACCCGTTGGTATTCGTGGTGTTTTCGGCGAGCTGCCCATAGTTCACGGCCGCATCGCCCAGATAGGCGGGGATCGGCACCCCGCCTGGGCCGGTCGCCGCGTTTCCCCCTACCCCGCCCTGGCACAAATAGCCCTCATTGGGGCCGGGCCCGCAGGGGGTGTCGTTGGGACCGTTGCCGTTGGTCAGGTACTCGTGCAGGTTCTCGGCGTAGGCCGTCAGGCTGAGGTTCAGCGTGTCGCTCAGCCTGGTATTCAGCGAGGCGGCGAGTTTGACGTATTTGTCGTCGATCCGGTTGGGGGCGGTGTACACAGCCGAGGGGTCGACGGCCAGCAGGTCCTCCGGCACGGCGCCAGGGCCGTTCAACGCCGAATGCGCCACCGTCGCGTTGACATGCAGCGTGGTATTCGGCCCCTGCCATCCGAGATCGCCATAGAAATTCTGGATGTCGGACGCTTGGTAGTCCCGCCACCCGTTCTCATGCGTGGCGGAAACATCAACATAGGCGGCGGTGTTACCGCGCTGCTTCCCGTATTCGATATTGCCGGTGACGCGCCCGAACGACCCGCCAGAGAGGGATATCTCGCCCCCCTGATAGGTAAAGCCGTTCTTCATACGCACATCCACGGCCCCGCCCAGGGCGTTCAAACCGTAGGCGGGGTTGCCGTCCTGCACAGAGAGCGAGGCGATGGCCGCATCGGGCAACAGGGACCAGATGGCGATGTCGCCGAACGGGGCATTGAAGCGCGCGCCATCGACATAAACCGAGAGCCCCGCCGGAGTGCCCTGGATCGGGGAGATCTCAAAGCCGTGGTAGAAAATATCGGGCTGATACGGGTTGCCCTGGCTCTGCGTCTGGGTAACGCCCGGAACCTCCTGGGTGAGCGCCCCGGTCAGGCTGGCGGTGCCGTGCGGCTTGAGCTGGGCGCCGCTGAGCGTGTGCACCGGGTGCGGCCATTTGCTCTGGTCGATGACCGCGCCTGTGGCGGGGGCCGTATGCACCACAATCTCGCCCGGAACCGTCTGCGCCCAGACTGGCCCGGCGCCCGCCAGCAGGGCCAGCGGAAACGCCAGATGTCTCACGGACGTCGATACCTGAATTCCGGCGGCGGGGCGGCAGCCTCGGCCAGCGCGGTCTCGCGGATGCGCGCATGGTGCGGCGAGCGATGACAAACCGGGTCTGTGGCCGTGGCATCGCCCAGCAAAGCCAGCGCCTGGCAGCGGCAACCGCCGAAATCCACCTCGCGCCGCTCGCAGGTGCGGCAAGGCTCCTGCATCCAGCCCGTGCCACGAAAGCGCTGGAAGGCGTCGCTCGCGTCCCATATCTCGCCTAAACTCCGCTCCCCAGCGCGCTCGAAGCTCATCCCCGGGATGGAATCCGCCGCATGGCAGGGCAGCACGCGACCATCGGGGGCGATGTTGATGAACCGGCTGCCCCAGCCGCCCATGCAGGTCTTGGGCAGGTCGGCGTGCAAATCGGGCAGCACATAGTCGATGACCAGCTCGCCTCGCAGGGCCTCGCGCCGCTCCGCCACGATGGCATCCGCGCGGGCCAGCGCGGCTTCGTCCGGGATCAGCGCCGCGCGGTTGACCAGCGCCCAGCCATGATATTGCACATGCGCCACCTCCAGCCGCCCAGCACCTAGCTCCACAGCAAGGTTGATGATTTCGGCCAGCCGGTCGAGATTCTGCCTGTGCACCACGGCATTCAGTGTCAGCGCCATGCCGAGCTTCGGGACCAGCCGCGCCACTTCGAGCTTCTTCGCATGCGCGCCAGCATAGGCGGCGATGCGGTCGGCGCTCTCGGCATCGGCGCCCTGGATGCTCACCTGCACATGGTCCAGCCCGGCCTCGGCCAGGGCGCGCAGCCTGGCCTCGTCCAGCAGCACGGCGGAGGTGATGAGGTTGGTATACAGCCCCGCCCCGCGCGCATGGGCGACCAGTTCCGGCAGGTCGCGCCGCAGCGTGGGCTCGCCGCCGGAGAAATGGATCTGCAGCACGCCGAGCGCAGCCGCTTCGTCGATCACAGCCTTCCAGAAATTCGTATCACGCTCGGCATTGACCTTGAGCAGTTCCAGGGGGTTGGAGCAGTAGGGGCATTGCAGCGGGCAGCGATGCGTCAGCTCCGCCAACAGCGCCATCGGCGGCGGATGGGCAGTCATACGGTAATCATCCCCTTGTCACGCAGATCGGTGAGCAGCTCGAGCACATCGGCGCGCACAATCTCCAAGTCGGTCTCGTATTGCTCGGCCAGGGCGGCGCAGAGCGCCTCGATGGTGGTGGCGCCGTCGAGCTTCTCCAGCACCGCGTTGGCGATATCGTCCAGCACCAGCACACGCTCCGGGGCCAACAGGATGTTCTGGCCGCGGGCGGCATCATAGCGGCGGCGTACGCCCGGCTTCAGGCGCGGCACCGCCTCCAGGGCGAGCGCGGTCATGCCGCCGCGGGCAGCGAGGACGCCTCGGACAGGAACGCCCCGGCCGGGATCATCCCCGGCGTGACATAGGCCATGTACAGCGCATCGAGCTGCGCCCAGAGCAGATCACACTTGAACCGCAGCGCCCCCAGCGCCGCCTGCTGCTGCTCCATCGTGCGCGCGTGCACCTTCACGTATTTCAGCGCGAAGTCGGCATCGCGCGGGGCCTGTTGCAGGCGGGCGTTGAAATAGACCAGCGTGTCACGGTCCACGAAATCGTAATTCGCCAGCATCCCGGCCACGCGTTCCGAAATAATGGTGGGCGAGAACATCTCGGTCAGCGATGACGCCACCGCCTCCAGCAGACTGCGCTCGCGCACGAAATTCACATAGGCGTCCACGGCGTAGCGGGTGATGGGCAGGATGGCGCGGCAGGACTCCACCAGCTCCGCATCCAGCCCCACCCCGGTCGCCAGACGCAGCCAGCGCGCGATGCCGCCATCGCCGGGGGCCTCGCCATCATGGTCAACCAGGCGCTGCCGCCAGGCGCGGCGGGAATGCGTATCGGGGAAGCGCGCGACGATCAGCGCGTCCTTCCGGGGGATGCTGCACTGGTAGTAGTAGCGGTTTAGCGCCCAGGCCTGCACCTGCTCGCGCGTGCATCCGCCGGAATGCAGCATCTTATGGAACGGGTGCAGGTTGTGGTAATGTTTCGCCCCGATCTCGCGGAGCGCGGCCTCAAGCGCTGTATCGTCAAGCAGTTTCATGTCGTCAACTCCATGCCGTCATGCGCGACTTCCCAGCCGGCGGCGGCGACTTGGGCGGCCTCCGGGCTGTCGTCGCACAGGATCGGGTTCGTATTGTTTATGTGTATGAAGATGCGCCGCCCGAGCTTTGCCGGAGCAAAGGCGGCGATCGTCCCGGTCTCGCCGGAGACGCTGATATGGCCCATGCGGGCCCCTGTCTTGTTGCCGAATCCGGCGCGGATCATCTCGTCATCCTGCCAGAGCGTGCCGTCGAAAAACAAAAGATCGGCGCCATCCACCCGGGCGCGCAGGGCATCCGTCACGGCGTTGCAGCCGGGGATGAACACGAGCCGGCGCCCGGTCGCATCGGTGATGTCTAGGCCGATCACGGCGTCGGGCGAAAGCAACTCCTCGATCTTGTCGCTGGTCTCGGTATAGAGCGGGATCTTGCCACCGACACGGAACGGCGTGACGCGCAGGCCAAGTGGCTCGCCACGCGCATCGCAGATCTCCTCGGTGGCGCCTGCATCCAGCACGCGGCGGGGCACGCGCGGGGTAGGGAGGACATCGAAGATGAAATTGCCGCGCAGAATCTCCAGCACCGAGGCCGGACCGTAGAGGCCAAATTCATGCCCCTCCCGCAATGAGAGCAGGCCCGTGATGCAGTCCACATCGGCGCCGGTAAGCACCACCGCCGCGATGGGCGAGCCGCGCAGCACGCCGGGCGCGGGGTGCAGGCAAGGCGCCTGGGCAATCTGGTGGGGCAGATCGGGGCTGGCATTGAGCAGCGCCCAGCGCACGCCATCGGCGGAGACGGCCAGCGAGGCTTGCGTGCGCGGCTGGGCGTGGGCATCGCCCGCCCGGGCCCTGCGGCAGGTGGCGCAGCCGCAATTCCATTGCGGGAAACCGCCTCCCGCTGCGGCGCCGAGCACCCGGACTTTCATCTTGATCGCCTGAAAGAACGGCTGCCCGGCGCCATGCGCTTATTTCCGCGCGGCGGAGACGTACGAGTTGATCTCGGTGCCCACGCAGATTTCGGTCACCATAGGTTTACGCCACATATACATTCCTCCTTCACAGTTCTTTTCACTTTGCCCTTGGCATGATGGATGCGCGGCGGGCCACCGCGGCATGGGGTGGCCGGCGCCGATGAGGGCCCCGGCCGAAAAGATCACGGCTTCTGCGAAACCAGCGGAACCGTGGACTTCAGGCTGGCGGTGTAATCCAGCGTCGTGGTGCCGGCCGGATAGCCGTTCTCTTGCAGAATGTAGGAGAACACGTCCTCATACTGCTCGTGCGTCAGGCTGGCGGGCTGGCCGGCGGGCATCTGCTGCGCCACCTCGGTGAAAATCGAGCCGATCGTGTACTTGTTGCCAGCACTGGCGAAGGCCTGGCCCACCAGCGCCGGGCCCGCGGCACCGGTCAGATCGGGGCCATGACACATGGCACAGTTCTGGGCGTACACATCAGACCCAGCCTTGGCCTGGTCGGCGGTGTAGAGCGCGGGCGGGGCCGCCAGGGCCACAGTGGCTGAACCGGCCAGCAGCGCTGCACCAACCAGAACACGGATCTTCACGTTGTTCATTCTTTCATCCTCTTCACGTTATCACTCACCAGCCGCCTGATACGGCGCCACCAGCGCTCGCAACTGTCCCGCCTGCTCCAGGCGTTCCAAACCTTCGTTGAACGCCCGTGCCTGCGGCGCCGCAGGCGGCATGTACAACGCTACCACATTCCACAAGGCATCTGGCATATTCATTACGGCGGCGCGCAAGGCGTGCGGATGCGCCGCCTCCTCTTTCACCAGCCAGGGCTGCCACACCATTGCCGCGCCGACCTCGCCCTTGAGCAAGGCGGCCAGCAGGTCGTCATTGGTGTAATAAACATGCTCGGCATGGGCGGTGTGGGCGTCGAAATAGCTGTTCGGCACCGTCAGATAGTCCACGCCGATATCGGCCGTCGCAGCCATGGCGTCGAAGTCGCGCAGCGGCGCGCCGGTAGTGGCCATCACGAAGCCCGTACGCGCATAGGGGCGCGTTGCCTGCAGGCCGTGCGGCACCCCTGCCCCATTGGCTTCCACGGGCACGCCCATGACGAGGTCGCACTGACCGGCCATTTGGGCGAAGGCCTTGCCCGGATCGATCTTGACGTCGTCGGCATCGCCGCCCACGCCGTCATCGCCGGTGTTCAGCTGCACGAACTCGGCGCGCTGGCCGATCAGCGCGGCCACGGCCTGGGCCACGGCGCGGTCGGCATCGGCCAGCGGATTGGCCTCATCCACGCAGAAGCGGATGTCGGCGGTATTTGTGGGGGAATCAACCGTGCCGCTAACCGCCCGCGCGGGCGCGGCCAGCGCCAGGACGGCAAGCGCCGCCAAGGCGCCCAGCGCCGCTCCCGGCCGCTGGCGTGGCCAGGAGATGCCCGGCTTACGAGTGCAGGGCAAAGACATAGAGCTGCCCGCCACGGGGGATCTTGGCCTCGGGGATGGCCAGCTTGCCCGCCCAGATCGGCCACACGCCGCCCCAGCCGGTCCACACCGCGACGTATTGCACGCCGTCGATCTGGTAGCTGATCGGGTTGGAGATGATGCCGGAAGTCAGCTGCGGGCTCGTCCAAACCACGTCGCCGGTCTTGGCATCGAAGGCCTTTAGGTAGCCATCCGGGGTGCCAGAGAATACCAGCCCGCCCTTGGTCGCCAAGGTGCCGGCATCCCAGGGGAAGGTGCTCATCTGCTGCCAGACCTGCTTGCCGGTCGAGAGGTCGATGGCCTGCAGCGAGCCGTACTTGCCGGGGTTGGTCGGATCGTCCTTCATCTCGAACTTCTCGCCCAGGAAGGGCAGACCGGCCGAGTAGGTCACCGGCACGCCGACCATCGTCATGCAGGCGTGCAGCGTGGGCACATAGGCCATGTTGGTGTCGGGATCGATGGAGCCAGGCCACCAGTTCTTGCCGCCCAGGAAGCTCGGGCAGGTGAAGATCGACTTGGTCAGCGTCGGCTTGTTCGCGTCGTTGGTCATGGCATGGCCCGTCTTGTCGATGCCCAGGATAGAGGTGTCGTGCACGAACGGCTTGGCGTAGATCAGCTGGCCATTGGTGCGGTCGATGGCGTAGAAATAGCCGTTGCGGTTGGCCTCGATGACCGCCTTGTAGGACTTGCCCTTATAGGTGATGTCGGCCAGCTGCGGCGTGTTCACGCCGTCATAGTCCCAGCTGTCATTGGCGGTGTATTGGTAGTACCACTTCATCTTCCCGGTATCCGGGTCCAGCGCGAGCAGCGTGTCCGAGTAAAGGTTCTTGCCGGGGCGCATTTTGGCCAGCCACGGGCCAGGGTTGCCCACGCCCCAGAACAGGGTGTTGGTGTCGGAATCGTAGGTGCCGGTCATCCAAGCCGCACCGCCGCCGGTCTGGTACATGCCCCTCGGCCAGGTGTCGCCGCCCGGCTCATCCGGAGACGGAATGGTGTAGATCTTCCAAACCTGGTTGCCGGTGGCCGCGTCGAGGCCCACGATAAAGCCACGCGCGCCGTACTCGCCGCCGCCGGAGGCAATGATGACCTTGCCATTCACCACAAGCGGCGCCTCCGTGATGGAGAAGCCAGTGCCGGGCTCGGCCAGCGAGACGTTCCACTGCTCCTTGCCGGTGGTGGCGTCCAGCGCCACGACATGGTTGTCCAGCGTGCCGAAGATCACCGAGTTGCCGTACACGGCCGCGCCGCGGTTATTGATGTCGCAGCACAGGGTCTTAAAGGCCGCCGGGGCGATCTGGTAGTCATACTGCCAGAGCTTCTCGCCAGTCTTGGCGTTGTAGGCGATGACGTGGTCCTTCGGCGTGGTCACGAACATATAGTTGCCAACCACGACCGGCGTACCTTCGAAACCGTCCGGGATGTTGATTTTGCCGGAGGTCCAGGCGGTGGTGAGGCTGGCGACATTGCCAGTGTTGATCTGGTCGAATGGCACGTAATCCTGGCCCGCGTAGTCACGGTTGAACATCAGCCAGCCATCGGAGGTGGAGGCGCCGGCAAGGTCGGCCTGGCTCACCGGCGTGTAGGCCGGGGCGGCCATCGGTGAGGCCATCGGGGCTGTGGTTTGGGCGCGCGCCGCGGACGGCACCATCAGCCCCGCGCAGGCCGCAAAGGCCAGCCCGGCACAGCCGAGGACCGAGGCACCCTTAAGACGGTCCTGGAGACTCATTTTCAGCATTATTTTTCACTCCCTCGTTGATACACGCTTGGTCGCGTTGCGCGCGCAGGCTCCGGCTGGCGGGGAGTATTTCCCTCCCCTTTCTTCTTGCTTCAGCGCGCCATGCTTCAGCGCGTCCCGGTAATGCCAGCAGCTTCGAGCCGTCGCAGGTTGGCATGATTAATCTTAAAAGTCTTGGTACAATCTAGTAATTAACGGTCTATCGGGCGCGCCACCGTGTCAGCCCGCCCGAGATCCTGCCGTCCGGACACGGTCCGCCCTGCTTTGATCAGCATGAACAATCCTCCTAATTACCGCGTATGGCGGCTCTTGTTTGTCGTGCTTCGCAGACAAGCAAGGCCCATGCCACATTAAAAAACCGGGCCATACCCAGGCTTTTTGCCAAAGCCCGGCCAGGCGCAGCGTCACAAAACATGACAGCGCGCCAAAACGGAGCGCCACACCTGTTGCGGTTGTTGCTGCGCGCAAGCAAAAAGGGGCATGACGCTGTCATGCCCCTTGCTCAATAATGACGGCGTTCCCGCCGGAGCTTATCCGGCCAGGGCCGGCTGCGCTTCCCCGCCGCCGATCAACCTGCTCGCCTCTTTCAGCCCCACGCCGGTGAGCTGGCGGCGCAGCGCCTCGCGCATCAGCCAAGCCAGCATGTCCCCGGCCGTACCGTAAGAGAGCCCGCCATGGGTGTGAATGTTGGAGATGCAGTTGCGCCCCGAATCCATCGTCCCGCGCTTGGGGTTGTAGGTGAGGTAGATCCCCAGGCTGTCTGAAACCGTCAGCCCCGGGCGTTCGCCGATCAGAACGGCGCAGAGCTTCGCCCCCATCGCCTCGCCGATATCATCGCCCAGCGCGACGCGGGCCTGGGTGGCGATAACGGGCGGCGCGATCCGGAAACCGCCCAGGCGTTCCACCGCAGCCTCGAACATCGGCACGGCGTTGTGCATCACGGCGGTGGCCGAGAGGCCATCGGCAATCACCAGCACGGCGTCGTATTCGCCGCGCGGCAGAAGCGGCAGGCAGTCAGGGTACAGGCGGCGGCCGAGGTCCGGCCGGCGCAGATACTGCTCGCGGCTTTCCGCCTCGCTATGCACGCAGATCGCCCCAGGCAGCGCCGCCTTCAGCCACGCCAGATCCAGCTTCGCGTGAACGGCATCCCGCGCCGTGGCGTGGGCGAACTGGAAATCCAGCACGTCGGCGATTTTCATGGCATCGCCCGCGCGGCCCAGCCCAATGCGCGCGCGCGTGGCCAGGCGCAACTGTTCCCATGGGTCTTCAGGCGGCATTGCGATGCTCCGAGATAAGGCGCCGCAGCGTCGGGTTCTGCGGCGTGGCGAGGCGCATGCGCCCCGCCTGGTCCAGCATATCCATCTTCTCCAGCCAAGCCTCGAATTCCGGCGCTGGGCGGGCGCCAAAGGTGGAGCGCAGGTACAGAATATCGTGATAGGCGAGGCTCTGGTAGTTCAGCATCACGTCATCCGCCCCCGGCACGGCAATGACGAAGGACACGCCCGCGGCGGTGAGCAGCGTCATCAGCGTGTCCATGTCGTCCTGGTCGGCTTCCGCATGGTTGGTGTAGCAAACGTCGCAGCCCATCGGCACGCCCATCAGCTTGGCGCAGAAATGGTCCTCCAGCCCGGCGCGGATGATCTGCTTGCCGTCATACAGATATTCCGGGCCGATGAAGCCGACCACCGTGTTCACCAGAAGCGGCGAGAATTCCCGCGCCACGGCATAAGCTCGCGCCTCGATTGTTTGCTGGTCCAGCCCAAAATGCGCATCCGCCGAGAGCGCGGCGCCCTGCCCGGTCTCGAAATACATCACGTCATTGCCGATCGTGCCGCGATTGAGCGACAGCGCCGCCTCCCGCGCCTCGCGCAGAATGGAAAGATTGATGCCGAACCCGGCATTCGCCGCCTCGCTCCCAGCGATTGACTGGAACACGAGGTCCATGGCCCCGCCCGCGTTCATTACCTCGATGGCGTTGGTCACATGCGTCAGCACGCAGGTCTGGGTGGGAATGTCGTAACGCGTACGCAGACCATCCAGCATGTCGAGGAGGGATATGCAGTTCTGCACGCTATCTGTGGCGGGGTTGATGCCGATCACGGCATCGCCCGTGCCGTAGAGCAGCCCGTCCAGCGTGGCGGCGGCGATGCCTCGCAGATCGTCCGTCGGGTGGTTGGGCTGCAGGCGGCAGGAGAGCCGCCCGGGCAGCCCGATCGTGTTGCGGAATTTCTTCACCACCGAGCATTTCCGTGCGACCGCGATAAGGTCCTGGTTGCGCATCAGCTTGCTTGCCGCCGCCACCATCTCTGGCGTCAACCCAGGGGCGAGCGCGGTCAATGCCGCCGTGTCTGCCTCGTAGGAGAGCAGCCAGTCGCGGAAGCCCCCCACGGTGAGATGCGAGACAGGCTTGAACGCGTCGGCATCGTGCCGGTCGAAGATCAGCCGCGTCACCTCGTCCGTCTCATACGGAATCAGCGGCTCTTCGAGGAAAATCTTCAGCGGCAGATCGGCCAGCACAGCCCTGGCGGCCACGCGCTGGGCGTCGCTTTCCGCCGCCAGCCCGGCCAGCTCATCGCCGGAGCGCCGCGCCGAGGCGCAGGCGAGCAGCATTTTCAGGTCGTCGAAGCGGTAGGTTTCGCCGCGGAAAGCATGAACATAGTTTACCATGGATGTTAAAATCGCATGATTTTACCAAAAAGCAACTCAAATTCTTTTCAAGAAGATGGCGTTGCATGTCAATGCCGCGAAAAAGCGGAGCGCCTCACTGCAAAATAAAACTCTACAAAAGGCGGCTCACTTCTAAGGGGACAGATCTAAGGGGACAGACCACTTGCCGCCGCCCTGCCCCCATGAGGGGCGTGGCTCCTTACCCAGCTACAGCAAATTGCACTTCAGAAGCTCGTACAAGGCCTACAAGAAGGCCGTCACAGCCTTCAGGACGGTCACGAGTACCTCAATCTGTACCGATGATGAGAACTGACGTTTAGGCTTACCCATTATCTGGCTCCGTACTGAAGCAGACGAGGCGTCATCTGCTTGGTGAGCCAGGCCTCGCTAAATTTTAGGGAGCGGGAGGCTTGACGTGAACCCACATCGGTTCACCGCATAGACGCGCTTTGGCGTGGAAAGTTTGCTCGCCCCCATCCGGCCTGATGGGAAGGTCGCATTCTTGTTGCAAAACATATCCCACACTTATTTTCCGATTTTCGAGCGGATGAAAGTCGGTTTTAATTTGTTTGTAATATTTTTTCTCCTGGGGCATGAAAATGGAGTCTCTCCCCGACCGCGAGAGCGCGCCGCAGACAGCGGATAAACTGGCCAATTCCCTGACAATAAATAGGCGAATCCGGTCATTTCACTCAGGCCGGTTCTCCGTTAACATTCCAATCAAGATTGAGGCATTGTTTTCACTGGCTGCCGTACTCTGGAGACTAATTTCATAGGAGATCATAATGTCCAGGCACTCTCATCGATTGACCGCCGCCGTGTTCGTCATGCTCGCGCTCACTGGCTGTCAGCCTGCCCCGCCCACCGGCCCGACGATTGCCGTCATGCCAGGGCCGCACAAGACACTCACCCAGTTCCAGAATGACGATTATACGTGCCGTGCGTTCGCGCAGAACCAGATGTACCAGTCCCAGCCTGCGCAGACGGGGATCAACAGCCCTGTTGGCACAGCGGCGGCTACCACCGTTGGCGGCACTGCCGTTGGCGCTGTGCTCGGCGCGGCGGGCGGCAATGCCGGCATGGGAGCTGCCATCGGCGCTGGCGCCGGGCTTCTGGGCGGCGCCGCATTGGGGGCCAATAGGAAGAACAACCAGGAAATGTCCATGCAACAAAGCTATAACATCGCATATGCGCAATGCATGAAGACACGGGGCAATTCCGTCCCCCCGATGTAATCACAAAGCCGAGCGCAGCAAAAATCTGCACCACATCGGCCGGGTGACACTAAGCCAACCGCGATGTTTCAATGCGTTTGACAAAAAGGTGTCCCCGGCGGAATTCGAAGCCGCGGCCCACGGGTCAGGCATCCCCGTTTCTCGGTGGCCCGGCAATGCGCGCTGCCTGAGTGCGTCTATGTCCACGTCTTCGAGACCAGATCAGCCTTGCGGGCAGGGTTAACCACGTGGGACTGCCATTTACGACGCCACAAGGCCGCTCAACACGCGTGAAGCCCCCCGAGCGAGACGTCTGTGGCATCCAAACGCCAAACTGCCCGGCCAAACGAGGCTGCTCCCTTCGTCGCGTAATTTTATGCGCTCTTTATGCGCACCCCCGGATTTTCGCATGTGAAATTTACGCCCCAGGGCGCATCTCCACAGGCCGAAAAGGAGGCTCCCTATGAGCGACATCTTCCCCCTCTTATATGGCTTAGCGATCTTCGCCCTGCTCTTTCTCTACGTGCCCATGGCGGAGCGCGTGTGATGCTGGACCTGACATTGGGCGGAATCATCTCCGCCGGACTGCTGGTTTATCTGGTCTGGGCCATGCTGCGCCCGGAAGATTTTTGAAGGTTTTTGTTCCCATGACAATTCAGGGGCTACTTTATATCGCGCTGATGTTCGCGCTTGTGCTGGGCGCTGCGTTTCCGCTCGGCCGCTACATGGCGGCAATTTTCGAGGGCCGTGTTAACTGGCTGCGCCCGCTGGAGCTGGGCTTCTACCGCCTCGCCGGTGTGGATGAAACCCGCCCCATGGGCTGGCAGGGCTATGCCATCGCGCTGCTTCTCCTCAGCGCCATCCATCTCCTGCTGCTCTACGCCATTCTGCGGCTGCAATATTACCTGCCGTTCAATCCGCAGCATATCGCTGGTATGTCCCCTCGCCTGGCCTTCAACACGGCGGCGAGCTTCACCACCAATACCAACTGGCAGGCCTATGTGCCGGAAGCACAGATCTCCAACGGTGCGCAGATGCTGGGCCTGGCCGTGCACATGTTCATCTCCGCCGCCGCCGGCATCGCCGCCGCCGCCGCAGTCATGCGCGCCTTCACCGGCAGCGGGCTGAAAACCATCGGCAATTTCTATGTCGATCTGACCCGCATCACGCTGTACCTGCTGCTGCCGATCATCATCGTCGCCGCCACGCTGCTGGTCATCGCGGGCAGCCCGCAGCTCTTCCCGGGCGCAGCCTTCGCCACGGCGCATACGCTGCAGGGCGCACAGCAAACCATCGCCATGGGACCGGTCGCGCTCCAAGAGGCGATCAAGGAGCTCGGCACCAATGGTGGCGGCTGGTTCAACGCCAATTCCGCGCACCCGTTCGAGAACCCGAACGCCTGGACCAATCTGCTGGAAAACTGGCTGCTTCTGGTCATCGGCTTCGCCCTGCCCATCGCCTTCGGCCATATGGTAAAGGACAAGGCCCAGGGCCGCGCGCTGATGGCCGCCATGGCGATCATCCTGGCGCTGGGCTGCGTTGGCGCCTACGCGGCGGAAGCTGCTGGCAATCCGCTGCACATCGCGGCGGGTGTGGCGCATAGCGGCGGCAACTGGGAGGGTAAGGAGATTCGCTTCGGCATTCCCGCCTCCGCCACCTTCAACGTCTCCGCCACCGGCACCTCCACCGGCGCCGTGGACAGCTTCACCGACAGCTACATGCCGCTCGGTGGCGCCATTCCCATCTTCCTGATGCAGCTTGGCGAGGTGACCCCTGGCGGTGTCGGCTCCGGCTTCTACACCATCATCGTCTTCGCCTTGCTGTCCGTGTTCGTCGCGGGGCTGATGGTGGGACGAACCCCGGAATATCTGGGCAAGAAGGTACAATCCAAGGAGATCAAGCTCGCCATGCTTGGCGTGCTCATCCTCACGCTGTTTATTCTTGCCGGCGCCGGGTTCTCGCTGATGACGGCATCGGGCCTTGGCTCGCTCGCCAACGCCGGGCCGCACGGCCTCTCGGAGATGCTCTATGCGTGGTCCTCTGCCACCGAGAATAATGGCAGCGCCATGGCCGGCCTCTCCGCCGACACGCCGCTGCTCGATTATGGCCTCGGTGCGGCCATGCTGTTCGGGCGCTTCGCCTTCATGATTCCGATCCTGGCCATCGCCGGGTCGCTCGCGGCCAAGCCAAAGCTGCCCGAGAGTGCTGGCACCTTCCCCACCACCGGCCCGCTCTTCATCGGCCTGCTCATCGGCGTCATCATCATCCTCGGCGGCCTGCAGTTCATGCCTGCCGACACGCTGGGGCCGCTCGCTGAGCATTACCTCCTCCATGCTGGAAAGACTTTCTAACATGTCAAAAGCTGAAACCATTTCGCTGTTCGACGGCGCGATCATCCGCCGCGCGGCGCTGGATTCCATTGCAAAGCTCAACCCCGTAACACTGATGCGCAATCCGGTGATCTTTTTCACCGAGGTCATCTCGGCGCTGACGAGCATCGTCGCCGTCGAGGATGCGCTCAACCACCGGCCCTACGGCTTCCCGCTGATCATCGCCATCTGGCTGTGGCTGACGGTGCTGTTCGCCACCTTCGCGGAAGCGGTGGCGGAGGGCCGGGGCCGCGCCCGCGCCGAGAGCCTGAAGCGCGCGCGTTCGGACACCATGGCCAAGCTGCTGGTCGACCCGAGCGACCGCGCCATCTTCAAGCCCACCCCGGCGCCGAATCTACGCCGCGGCGACGTGGTGCTGGTGGAGGCTGGCGACCTCATGCCGTCGGATGGCGAGGTGATCGAAGGCGTTGCCAGCGTGAATGAGAGCGCGGTAACCGGCGAATCTGCCCCCGTGGTGCGCGAGGCTGGTGGCGACCGCTCGGCCGTGACCGGCGGCACGCATGTGGTCTCCGACTGGCTGGTAGTGCGTATCACCGCCGATGCCGGCGCCACCTTCCTCGATCGCATGATCGCGCTTGTGGAAGGCGCTGAGCGGCGCAAGACGCCGAACGAGATCGCGCTTAACATCCTGCTCGCCGGGCTGACGCTGATCTTCCTCATCGCCGTGGTCACGCTGGTCGGGTTCGGCAGCTACTCGGGCACAAAATTCTCCATCCCCGTGCTCGCGGCGCTGCTGGTCTGCCTTATCCCCACCACCATCGGCGGGCTGCTCTCGGCCATCGGCATCGCGGGCATGGACCGTCTGGTGCGCTTCAACGTCGTCGCCACCTCGGGCCGCGCCGTGGAGGCCGCGGGCGATGTGGACGCGCTGCTGCTGGACAAGACCGGCACCATCACCTTCGGCAACCGCATGGCCTCGGGCTTCTACCCGGCCACCGGTGTGGCAGAGCGCGACTTGGCCGAAGCCTGCGCCCTGGCCAGCTTGGGCGACGACACGCCGGAGGGCCGCTCGATCCTGGCCCTGGCGCGCGACCGCTACAACATCGTGCCGCTAAAGCCTGAAGGTGCCAACATCATCCCGTTCAGCGCCAACACCCGCATGTCCGGCGTGGATTTTGCCGACAAGAGCTACCGCAAGGGCGCGGTGGACTCCGTGCTCACGGCGCTCGGCACCAAGGCCGACGCGGTGTTCGACGAGGCCGTGGCCCGCATCGGCCGCGCCGGGTCCACGCCGCTGGCCGTCTCCGCCAATGGCAGGCTGCTGGGGCTGATCGAGCTGAAGGACATCGTCAAGCCGGGCATCAAGGAGCGGTTCTCCGCGCTGCGCGCCATGGGCATCCGCACCGTGATGGTTACCGGCGACAACCGCGTCACCGCCGCGGCGATCGCCGCCGAGGCCGGTGTGGATGATTACATCGCCGAGGCCACGCCGCAGAACAAGCTCGACTACATCCGCAAGGTTCAGGCCGAAGGCCGTCTCGTGGCGATGTGCGGCGACGGCACCAACGACGCCCCGGCCCTCGCGCAGGCGGATGTGGGTGTCGCCATGCAGACCGGCACGCAGGCAGCGCGCGAGGCCGGCAACATGGTGGACCTCGACAGCGACCCGACGAAGCTGATCGAGATCGTGGAGATCGGCAAGCAGCTGCTCATCACCCGCGGCGCGCTCACCACGTTTTCCATCGCCAACGACATCTCAAAATACTTCGCTATCCTGCCTGCGATTTTCGTCGCTACCTACCCGCAGCTCGGTGCCCTCAACGTGATGCATCTGCGCACGCCGGAGAGTGCCATCCTCTCCGCCGTGATCTTCAACGCGCTGATCATCGTGGCGCTGGTGCCGCTGGCGCTGCGCGGGGTGAAGTTCCGCCCCATCGGCGCCGCAGCACTGCTCAAGCGCAACCTGCTCGTCTACGGGCTGGGCGGGATCGTGGCTCCCTTCGCCGGCATCAAGCTTATCGACATGGCGCTCGGCGTCTTCAACATCTTTTCGTAACGGAGGGCAGAGATGTCCATACTTCGCGAAGTCCGGCCGGCAGTATCGCTGGTCATTCTTTTCACCATCTTCACCGGGTTTTTGCTGCCCGAGGCCTTCACTGGCGCCATGCAGGTTGCCCTGCCCTTCCAGGCCAACGGCTCATTGCTGACAAAGAACGGACAGGTCGTCGGTTCCGCCATCATCGGGCAGAACTTCACCTCTCCGAACTATTTCGCCCCGCGCCCCTCGGCGCTGACCGGCACTGACGCCAAAGGCAACAGCATCGCCACGCCTTATGACGCGAGCGAATCAGGCGCCTCCAACCTCGCCCCCACCAGCGCGGCTTTGCTCACCTCCGTGCAACAGCGCGTGGCGGCCTACCAGAAGGCCTTCGGGCCGGGCCCGGTGCCGGCTGATGCCGTCACCGCCTCCGGTTCCGGGCTGGACCCGGACATCTCGCTAGCCAACGCACTGCGCCAGGCGCCCGCAGTGGCCGCCGCGCGACATTTGCCCACGGCCACGGTCGTTGATCTGGTTAACCAGATGACCCACCACGCCTTCCTCGGCATCGTCGGCACCGATCATCTCAATGTGCTGCAGTTGAACCTTGCGCTGGACCAGCTCCCCGCAACATAACAGCTCATGGAAAAACCCCGCCCGGACGAAGCCCGCCCGGACCCCGACGCATTATTGGCCAGCCTGCGCCAGCCTGGGCGCGGACATCTGAAGATCTTTCTCGGCGCCGCCCCGGGCGTGGGCAAAACCTGGGAGATGCTGGCCGCCGCCCAGGCCCAGAGCCACAAGGGTCTGGACGTGGTGGCGGGAATTATCGAGACCCATGGCCGCGCGGGCACGGCGGAAAAACTCGGCGAGCTGGAGGTTCTCCCCCGGCTCGCCGTGCCGTATCGGGGCCAGACGCTGGAGGAATTCGACCTCGACGCCGCGCTGGCCCGCCGCCCACAGCTATTGCTGGTGGACGAGTTGGCCCATACCAACGCCCCCGGCCTGCGCCACGCCAAGCGCTGGCAGGATGTGCAGGAACTGCTGGAAGCCGGCGTCAACGTCTGGACCACGGTTAACGTCCAGCATCTGGAAAGCCTGAACGACCAGGTCGCGCGCATCACCGGCGTGCGCGTGGCGGAAACGATCCCGGACACCGTGCTGGACATGGCGGATGAGATCGAGCTGATCGACCTGCCCCCCGCCGAGCTGCGCACCCGGCTGGAGGAAGGCCACATCTACCGGCCGGACGTCGCCCGCCGCGCACTGGAAGGCTTTTTCCGCGAGGGCAATCTGGGCGCGCTGCGCGAAATCGCGCTGCGCCGCGCGGCCCAGCGTATCGACAAGGACGTGACCAGTTATATGCGCCTCTCCGCCATTCCCGGCCCCTGGCCGGTGGCCGAGCGGGTGCTGGCGCTGGTGGGGCCGGATGCCTCGGCGCAAAACGTGGTGCGCCACGCCGCCCGGCTGGCCGATGCGTTGCGCGCGCCGCTGGTGGCATTTCATGTCGAGCGCGGGGACGACAACACCCAGGTGCAGGCGGCGCTGGATCTGGCCGTGCAGCTCGGCGGCACGGTCGTTACCGTGAACACGCGGGACCTCGCGCAGGCGGTGCTGGACTACGCGACGGCCAACAATGTCACCCATATCGTCATGGGCCGCACCAAGGCACGCTGGCGGCCAAGGCAACGGCTTACCGAGGCGCTGGCGCGCCAGGCCACCGCCTTCACCCTGCATCTGGTCCCCCTGCCCGCGGCTCCGCCGCCGCGCCCCCCGGCCCCGGTGCGCAAAATTGCGTGGGAGCCCTATCTCCTCGCCAGCGTGTTGCTGGGCGCGGTCACGCTCATCGGCCTCATGGCCCATGACTACATTCCGCAAGAGGCGATGGGGCTGATCTTCACCGGGCTGATCGCCGCCATGGCCAGCCGGTCGGGGCGAAATGCGGGGCTGTTCACCGCCGTCATCGGCTTCCTCCTGTGGAATTTCTTCTTCCTTCCGCCGATCTACACCTTCTCAGTCTCCGACCCGCGGGACGTGGTGGCGCTGCTAGTGTTCCTGCTGGTGGGGCTGCTTACCGGCACGCTGGCCGGGCGAGTACGCCAGGATGCCGCCGCCGCCGCCGCGCGGGTGGAGGCTCTGCGGCGAATTTCGGCGTTCAGCCAGCGTTTCTCCCGCGCCGCCACGCTGTCCGACGTTCTGCGCGGCGCGGCGGAGGAAGCTGCGGCGATTACCGGAGCGGGCATTGTGCTGATGCAGGGCAGAAGCGGGCTGGAGCCTGAGGCGCGCGTGCCGGCAGAGGCCGTGCTGGACGAAGCGGCGGAAGCCGCGGCGGAATGGTGCGCCGCCCACGACATAGAAACCGGCATCGGCACCTCCACCCTGCCCTCCGTGCCCTGGCGGTTTGTACCCCTGCATGCCAATGGCAAGGTTGCCGGCGTGCTGGCGGCGCGGCCGCAAGCCGTGCCACCGCCACTGGCACAGACCCTGGACACGCTGGCGGGGCAGACCTCCATGGCCATTGAACGCGCCCAGATGGCGATGCAAACCGCCCGCGCCCAAGCCCAGGAGGACAGCCAGAAGCTGCGCAACGCCCTGCTCTCCTCGCTGGGCCACGATCTGCGCACCCCGCTCACCGCGATACGCGGCGCGGCGGAAACGCTGGAGCAATCCGGCGCGGCGCTGGACCAGGCGGTCCGCAACGATTTGCTTGCCAGCATCAGCCAGAACACCGCGCTCATGGCAAAGTTCCTCTCGAACATCATGGACATGGCACGAGTGGAAGCTGGCGGCGTGAAAGTGCAGCGTGAGCGCCTGCGGCTGGCCGAGCTGGTGGAGGCGGCGGTCTCGCGCGTGCCCGGCGCGGAGTACACCGGCGTGAACATCGCGCCGAATGCCAGCCACGTTTTGGCCGACCCGACGCTGCTGGAGCAGGTGCTGGTGAACATTCTCGACAACGCCGTGAAATACGCCCCGCCCGGCAGCCGCATCGCTGTAACTGTGACACGGCAGGCCGACAAAGTACGGCTGGCGGTGGCAGATGAGGGCGTGGGCATACCGCCCGGCGAAGTGAGCAAGGTGTTCGACAGTTTCTTCCGCGCCACCAGGGGTGACCGCGTCGCCCCCGGCACGGGGCTGGGGCTCGCCATCGCCAAGGCGTTCACCGAGGCGATGGGCGGCCACATCTCCGCGCAAAGCCCGCGGCTCGACCTGCCGGCCGACGGCCTACCGGGCACCATCATCACCGTGGAGTTGCCAGCGGCATGACAATCATCTCTGGCCAAATTCTGGTGGTGGATGATGAGCCGCAGATCCACCGCTTCCTTGCCCCCGCGCTCACCGCCGCAGGATTCGAGCCGCTGCGGGCCGAGCGTGGCGAGGCGGCGCTGCGCCTGGTGGCCGCGCATGCGCCGGACCTCGTGCTGCTGGACCTCGGCCTGCCGGACATGGACGGCCAGGAGGTGCTGCGCCGCCTGCGCGAATTCTCGGCGGTGCCAGTGATCATCCTCTCGGCGCGCGACCGCGAAGCGGAGAAAATCGCGGCGCTGGACTCCGGGGCGGATGATTACGTGGAAAAGCCCTTCGGCCTGGGCGAGTTGATGGCGCGCATTCGCACGGCGCTGCGCCACAAGGGGCAGCAGGAACCGGCGGAGGCGGAACTGGTCTTCAACGGCCTGGTCATAAGCCCGCAAGGCGCCGCGCTGAATGGCGAGAAGCTGGAGTTGACCAAGCGCGAGCACGCGCTGCTGCTGCTGCTGGCGCGCAACCACGGCCGGGTGCTCACGCACCGGCAGATCCTCACCGCCATCTGGGGCCCGGCACACACCGAGGATCTGGCATATCTGCGCGTCTATATCGGCCAATTGCGCAAGAAGCTCGGACCGGAACTCTCGGCCAAGCTCAAGACCGAACCCGGCGTGGGCTACCGGCTGGAGGAGTAAGCTCGGGCCAGACAGAGCCAATGGCCGAACTCATGGCGCCAACGCTCGGCATAGATACACTGCAATTTCCACCGCGCTGAGGGCCACAAGCCAAGCGCAAAACAGGGCCAACACTGGCAAGCGCGCGAGGGTGGCGGTTTCCCGCCACCCTCTTCCGTTACGTAACCGGGGTTACGCAGTTACCACTTAAATGTGCCGCCGACGCTGACCAGCTGCATCTGCGTGTTGCTCTTGGCCGGGGTTGCGCCAACGCCAGTGCCCGCGCCAGCGAAGCCGTTACCCGGCTGGTGCGAGTGACCGTACAGGTACTGCGCGTACAGGCTCAGATCCTTGCCGATCACGTAGTTGCCACCGACGGCGGCGCCGTATTCGGACAAGGTACGGGCTTCACCTTTCTTGCCGGCGTAGTAGTTGCCAGCGGTCTGGCTGTCGAAGAAGCTGGCGCCGATCACATAGGGCCCGATGACATAGTTACCGCCGACGATGTAGGCCAGCGCGTCACGCCCGCCTTTCGGCTTCGGCGCGTAAGCGTCCAGGGTCTGGCCCCACTTCACGTTGGCGCCGAGGGTAATGGCGTCGCCACCGAGGAACAGGTCATTATGCGTGGTCTGCAGACCAACTTGCGTGACCTGCAGCTTGTCGAGGTTGTACGCCGCATTGGCGCCCGCGGTGCTGCCGGTGTAGCGGATCGGGTTGCCATCGAGGAAGCCGACGGAGGCCTTGGAGTTGAAGCCGAACGCCTTCAGCGCGTACTGGCCAGCAACGTCAAACGTGTTCTGGCGTTCCGTCGCCAGGGTGGAGTTGAAGGTGCCGGTCGAGCTGAGGCTGGCGCAAGTCGGGCCAGCAACGGCGCAGGTCGCATAGCCTTCCTTGAGTCCGTTGCCGTTCGGCTCATAAGAGGCCATGGCGGAGAACTGGCCGCCCAGGTAGGGCTCGGCGAGCGACGGGGAGATCAGCACGACCTTGTCGGTGGCGTAGAGCGAGCCCTGGTCGGCATAGATGAACTGGCCGGGCCGGGCCTTGCTGGGCACGACGTACTGCGAGGCGGAGTCCTGGCTGGTGAACTGGGAGCCATCACCGAAGGCCTCGATCACGCCGGTCTGCAGCAGGGTGAAGGCGCCATCGGTCTGGCCGAAGCGAACATAGCCATCATCCGGGGTGCCGAGATAGCCGTAGGCGCGGCGGACGTAAAGGCTGCCGGTACCGGTGCCGGTGCTTGTGGTGTTGCTGCCCGCGCCCTTGTTGGCGTCGGAGAACGTGGTGTTCAACTGAACCTGGGCACCATAGGAAATGCCGCCAATGGTCGTCGCGTCGAAGCCTGGGTACAGGCGGAATTCACCGTTGGTGGTGACCGGGTTAAGCTTCGAGGTGGAGCCGCCGGTCGTGTAGGTATTGTAGGTGGAGCCGACATCGTCGAGGCCGAACTGGAAGTAGCCGTTCACATGGACGGCAATCGTGCCCGGAGCGGCCGGCTTGACCGGCTGGGCGTTCGCGGCGGCGCCAGCGGCAAGCAGCACGCCCGCCGAGGCCAGAAGTACTTTACGCATAAAATTTTATCCCTATATTCCCTGTTACCCGACCAATTTAGTCGTGTAAACAGACAAATTCCAGACCGCCCCACAACTGTCAATATCGACTCAAGAATTTCCGGAGATTTTGGTGGGCCGCTGGGGGATGGCCGGAGCGGAACGAATTGACCTGGGCCCGCGCTTACAGCGGATAGACGGCATGGCAATGGCCAACAAAACCGCCATCGCACAGAAAGGGGGCTATATGCCACCCGCCGTATAACAGGAGTTGCCCCTCGAGGAACTGACAGTCAGCAGAGGTAGAAGGGCTTCAAAGTGATAAAAAGGAATAAGACTCTACGGCTGCCGGTAGACAAATAAGGGAGAACGCCAGCGCGTGCGAACAGATACTTATGTTCCGGGCCGGAGTAGAGTTGCGCCTCGTACCGTTTAAATATTGCCTCAAAAACGCGAAGACCTTTGAGCGGCGCCTCCACGGCGCCGCTCAGGTTTTTTAAACCGCCGCCATGTAGTGTTTGACGAAGCGCGGTGTATGGACGGTCCAAAGAACCGGCGTGCCTTTCTCGACCATCCAGCCATCGCCGGCCTTGTAGGTGGCGGTTTCACCAGTCGCCTCGTTCTTCAGCGTCACCTCACCCTCCAGCACGACCGCGTGCTCGGTGAACGGATAGACCATGCGGAACGTGCTCTGCGTAACCGCGAAATATCCGGCACTAACCGGAGCGTCCGGTGTACCATGGGTGAAACGGCCAAAAGCCTTGGCCTCGCCTTCAAGAATCGTTGAGCCGAGATCGGCGACTGTACCCCAGCTATCAAGCTCGGGGATTGCAGAAGATTTAAGCACGAGCATTTCAGTACCTTTCAGTGATAAATTTTCAACGCCGCCCGGTCCAGTAGCCGGAGGCTTGGTTCCAAGTCTTGCCAAGAGTCATCCACACATTGCGCATCTTGTCCTTGGCAATGATGTTCATGTGCGGGATGCTGCTCATCAGGTCGTAACGGGCAGAGCCTTCGCTCATCCCCTCGGCCAGCACCTTACACACGATATGGCTTGGCGTGACGCCAAATCCGGAATAGCCCTGCACGTAGAAGACATTCTTGTGGCCAGGCAACGAACCGATCTGCGGGAACAGGTTGGCGCTGCACGCCATGGGCCCGCCCCAGGCTAGGTCTATCTTCACCTTGTCGAGATAGGGGAACACCTGCAGCATCAGGTTGCAGTTCCAGCTCTCGAGATCGCAAGGTGTGTATTCGATCAATCGGGTGGCGCTGCCAAACAGCAAGCGATTTTCGCGCGTCACCCGGTAGTAATTGATAATCGGGCTGATATCGCTGAAAGCACCGCGGATCGGGCTGAGACGCTCGATCAGCGCATCAGGCAGTGGTTCGGTCGCGAGCTGGTAGGCGTAGGTATTGATCGTCTTCTTGTAGATATAAGGCTCCATATTGGCGAGGAAGCTGTCGCACGCCCAGAGCAGCTTGGCGGCGCGCACGGTACCTCCAGCCGTGCGCACGGTAACGCGGTCGCCATAAGTGACCTCCACCGCCGGGCTGTGCTCGAAGATGCGCGCCCCGTAAGACGTTAACGCCTTCGCTTCGCCCAACAGCAGATTGAGCGAGTGCACATGCCCGCCGCCCATATGCTTGAGTGCCGCTGTATACACCGGTGAGCCAACCACCTTCTGCACGTCGGCGCCAGTGAGCAACTCGATGTCCTGGTTCGGATCAACGGCTTTGAACTCCTTCTCCCAGGCTCGAAGCGTCTTTGTCTGACGTTCGTTGTAGGCGAGGTAGCCGTAGCCGCGGCAAAGGTCGGCGTCGATATTGTAACGCTTCACACGAGCGGCGATGATCCCGGCACCCAGATTGCTGATCTTGAAGATCGTCTCAAGGCCTTTCTCGCCGATATGCTTTTTCACCTTGTTGAGGTCATGGCCGATACCGGCCATGACTTGCCCGCCATTGCGGCCCGTGCCGCCATAGCCGAGATGCTTCGCCTCCAGCACCACGATGTTGGTGATACCGTGCTCGGCAAGTTCGAGCGCGGTATTGATGCCGGAGAATCCGCCGCCGATGACAACCACATCGGCGTCGAGATCCTGATCCAGGCGCGGAAAGGACAGATCATATTTCCGCGTGGCAAAATAGTACGTTGGTGATTCTACGGTTTTCATGAATCTAAGCTTTCAGTACTTTTCCCGGCCTATGCCCTGGTAGCGGGCATAGTCGGCTACACGCAGGCGCAGGGCGAGACCGCTACCAATGATTGCCGCGAGCAGGATCAGCCCGGTCAGGCCATAGGCCAAACTCTTCGAAGCGCCGGTCAGCAGATCGAAATGGGTAACGATCAGGGCCAGCACCACGGCAAGCAGCACACCGGCAATGACAGGCGCGATATAAGAGGAGAACGCACCTTCGGAAGTTCCAGGATTACGCCGGAAAAAGGCCGGCACCGCGAAGGAGGCAATCCCCATCAACGTGATGACACCGAGCGTACCGACATTGGTCAGCCAGGAGAACAACGTCAGCACCGGGTCCAGCTTTGCTACGGCGAAGATGCCAACAACAGTTGCAGCGATGATGGTCTGCGCCACCGAGCCGACATGCGGGCTTTGATGCACCAAATGCGTCTTGCCGAAATGGTCAGGCAGCAATCCCTCGCGGCCCATGGCGAAGAAGTAACGCGCCACCGAGTTATGGAAAGCAAGCAGGCCGGCATAGACGCTGGTGACAAACAGCACGCTCATGACCAGCGAGAGCCAGTGGCCAACATAGCGGTCCGCCATGAGAAACAGGAAGCGCGTGGGGTCCTGCAGGCCGCCAAGAAAACCAACCAGCTTGGACACGCCCTCGCCATTCACCATGCACCAGCTGGAGAGCATATAGAACCCGCCGACCAGCAGAATGGAGAAATAGGTTGCCAACGGAATGGTGCGCTTCGGATCCTTGGCCTCCTCGCCGTAGATCGTCGTCGCCTCGAAACCGACAAAGCAGGCGAAGCAGAACACGAGACCAATGGAAGGCGACATGCCGAACACATTGTGCGGCGCGAAAGGCGCGGCGGTGAGCCCGCTATCGCCGCCTTTCATCATGATTGCGACATCGAGAACCAGGACGCACACATATTCGCACGCCACGAGCAGCGAGAGCACCTTGGCAGACAGATCCACCTGACGGTAGCCGAACACTGCAATGCTCGCCATCGCGACATAACAGAATACCCACCACGGCAGGTTGACGCCAATCTGTTGGAATAGCGCCTGCGCGGCGGAACCGAACAGGCCGTAGAGGCCAATCTGCATGGTGTTGTAGCCGACCAGCGCGATCATGGACGTGGCGCCGCCGGCAACGCCGCCCAGGCCGCGCGCGGCAAAGGCGTAGAAGGCACCGGCATTCGTGACATGCCGCGCCAGCGCGCAATACCCAACCGCGAAGAGCAACAGGATCAGCAAAGTGATGAGGTACGTGCCCGGCATGCCCGGGCCATTACCCAAAAGCATGCCGATGGGCGCGCCGCCTGCAATAGCCACGAGCGGCCCGGCGGCAGAGATCACGAAGAAGGTAACAGCACCAACACCAAGCGCACCCTTGCGCAGTTGATTGGCGGCAGGCGCGAACGGCGGCGTATCAACGCCGGTATATTCTATGGACATAACAAACCCCTAATTACCAAGAGACACTGGACAAGCCGTGACTGGTTCTTTTTTTGGCATTACAGCGGTCTTTATTTAGCGATCCTACTGGCGTAATTAATATTGCATTTTACGCCAAAACTTCGATAAAATGCGCCAACGGTAAAATATACCATCTATTATCCGTTCTCGAAAGTATCATGCCCCGCCTTCGCGCCCCCTCTGCGACTGTGCCGATGATCCGCTCTTCCGTGGTCAACCAGGTGATCTCGGCCATATTGGCCCATCCCGATGGCGCGGCGTTTCTGCGGCGGCATTACGGTATCAAGAGCGCCAAAGCGGATTTGTATGACCGCATTGCGCTGTCACGCTACCTGCCGATGTTCGAAGACGCGGCAGCACTGGCCGGTGACCCGCTGTTCGGCGCGCGGCTGGGCATCTCATTGCCGCCGGGGGAACTGCTCGGGCCCATTGGACTCCTTGTTCTCACCAGCCCCAGCCTGCGCTTAGGACTGGAAAATCTTACACATTATATCAGGGCGTGGCAGGATGCGACGGAGATCACCCTGCACGGCGGGGAGGAAACGGCTGTCTGGTCCTACCGCATTCAGGATCCCACGCTCTGGCCTCGGCGGCAGGATGCGGAATTCACGCTGACGGCGACTTGCGCAATGATCCGGAATGGCTTCAGTGGCTGGGCGCCGTTAGAGGTTCATTTCGAACATTCGCGTCCGGTACAGTGGCAGGCATTGCAGGCCATGTTCCGTGCGCCGTTGCGCTTCGATCAGCCTGCCAACGCGCTGGTCCTTGATGCGGCTGATTTGGACCGCGCGCTCAACCGGCCCGATGGCGGCTTCGCGCCTTTCCTGCGGCGCCATGTGGAAGACATGCTGCCCAGGGATAGCGAAGAGGTAAAATTAACCCAGCAGGTACGCCGCTTGGTGTCGCGCGACTTGGGCCGAGCCCCGGTGAGCCTGACGGCGTTGGCAGCGGAACTGGGCCTGCCGCCGCGCACGTTGCAGCGCCATCTTGCTGAGGAAGGCAGCTCAGTGCGGGAAATCGTGCGGGAGGTAAAAATCCAGGAGGCCAAGGCACTGCTGGAAACCAGCCGCCGGCATATCGGCGCCGTCTCCCAGGCCGTGGGCTTCGGTGATCCAACGGCCTTCTGGCGGGCATTCAAGGCCTGGGAGGGCGTGTCGCCCGCCGATTACCAGCGGGCGACGAAGAAAAAAAGCTGAGCCTCAGCCCTGCAGCGCGGTCCACATTTCGCGGTCGCGCTCGGCTGTCCAGATTCGCGGGGTATCGATCCCCAACGCTTCGTCAAAGGCGCGGGCGACGTTGAACGGGAGGCAGTGCTCATAAATGGCAAAGGACGAGAATTTCGCATCGCAGGAGGCACGGCAGGCTTCCATCGCCTCCTTCAGCGAACCGCCCCGCGCCGCCACTTCCGCCACCGGGCGGTAGGTGCTGGTCACGAAATCCTTGGTCGCGGCCAGCGCCGCCGCCACCATCTTTTCGCCCACCAGTGCATCGCCACGCCCCGGCGCCAGCGCCTTGGGCGCGTAGGCGGCAATCGCCTCAAGCGTGCGCGGCCAGTCGTTGAAATGCCCGTCGCCGCAATAACAAGCCGAGTGATATTCCACGATATCGCCGGTGAACATCACACCGGCATCCGGCACCCAGGCCACAATGTCGCCCGCCGTGTGCGCACGGCCAAGCTGCAGCAGCTCGATGCGGCGCTTGCCGAGATACACGGTCATCTTGCCGTTGAAGGTTACGGTCGGCCAGGTCAAGCCGGGCACGCTTTCGGCAGCCTGGAACAGGCGGGGGAAGCGGCCAAGCTCGCTCGCCCAGTCCTCGGCGCCGCGTTCCTGGATCATGCCGCGGCATTTCTCCGAGGCGATGATCTCCGAAGCGCCGTAAGCCGAGGCGCCGAGCACGCGCACCGCATGATAATGCGAGAGCACCACGTATTTGATCGGCTTGTCAGTCACGGTGCGGATCTTCTCGATCACGCGCTGCGCCATCACTGGCGTCGCCTGGGCATCAACGATCATCACGCTGTCGTCGCCGATAATCACGCCGGTATTCGGGTCGCCCTCGGCGGTATAGGCCCAGAGGCCGGAACCAATCTCAGTGAAAGAGACTTTCTTCTCAGCCATATCGCCCGTGGAGGCAAAAGCAGGGGTAGACATCTTCATTTATCCTTCTTCAAAGTCGGGTTGGTTTTCGGGCGCGGCAGCAATGAAGGCGGGCAATGCCCGCGCCGCCTCGTCCACCGCGGCAAGGCGCGGATAGGGCGAGAGATCGAGGCCGAAGCGCCGCGCATTGTAGAGCTGCGGCACGATGCAGATGTCAGCCAGGCTTGGCGCATCGCCGACGGCAAAGCATCCGGCGGTTTGGCCGAGCCGCGCCTCAATGGCGGCAAGGCCCACCGCCATCCAGTGACGGTTCCAGGCAGCGCGGCCATCGGCGGTCTCGCCGTAATCGGCGGTAAGCTTCTCGAGCACGCGCAAATTGCCAATGGGATGGATGTCGCAGGCGATGGTGGCCGCGATCTCACGGGCATAGGCACGGTTGACCAGCCCAGCCGGGAGCAGCGGCGGGGTCGGATGCGCCTCCTCAAGATACTCGATGATCGCCAGAGACTGGCCGAACAAAGCTCCTTCGGCCGCGAGCAGGGGCACCAGCCCGGCGGGGTTCAGCGCCCGAAACGCCTCGCCCCGCTGCTCGCCTTTACGAAGATGCACGGGAATTTGCTCAGCGGCGAGCCCCTTGAGGTTGAGCGCGATGCGAACGCGATACGCGGCGCTGGAACGATAGTAGGTATAGAGTGCTAGGTTAGTCATCCCGCCACTCCGCGCGTATGGCCGGCGCGGGCAGAATCTTGCCCTGACAGGTGCCAAAGCCGATCCGGTAACCGTCGCCCTGCGCCCAGCCCGAGAGGGTGAGCGTATCGCCGTCCTCGATGAAGCAGCGCTCGACGCCGCCTTCCAGCGTGAGCGGCTCCTTCCCGCCCCAGGTGATCTCGAGCAGCGAGCCGCGGTTTTCCTTGTTCGGGCCGGAGATGGTGCCCGAGCCCAGCAGATCGCCCACCTGCATGCGGCAGCCGCCAATGGCATGATGCGCCAGCTGCTGCGCGGCTGAGTAGTACATCTCGCGGTAATTGGTCCGCGCGATCACCGTGTCGCGGCTCTGCCCCTCGGCGCGCATGAGCACTTCCAGATTGATGTCGTACAGCATCGGGCCGGGCTCGCGCAGATAAGGCAGAAGCGGCCGGGTGCGTTCCGGCGTGGGCACCCGGAACGGCGCCAGCGCCGCTTTGGTGACGACCCAGGGGCTGATGGAGGTGGCGAACACCTTGGCCTGGAACGGCCCGAGCGGTTGGTATTCCCAGGCCTGGATGTCGCGCGCCGACCAGTCGTTGAGCAGAACATAGCCAAAGATCAGCTCGTCGGCCTCGGCCACCGTGACCGGCCTGCCCATCTCAGTGCCTTGCCCCAGCACGGCACCCATCTCCAGCTCGATATCGAGCCTGCGCGTGGGCGAGAAGATCGGCAGTTCGGCCTCGGGCGGCTTGATCTGCCCAAGCGGGCGGCGAATGGGCGTGCCGCTGACCACCACCGTGGAGGCGCGGCCATTATAGCCGATGGGGATGCTGAGCCAGTTGGGCGGCAGCGCATTCTCCGGCCCGCGGAACATGGTGCCGACATTCTCGGCATGGTGCCGCCCGGCATAAAAATCCGTGTAGCCCGCCACGGTGAAGGGCAGATGCATTATGACATCTGCCTGCTTTACGAGCACTGCCGCGCGCAGGGCGTCACTGTAGCGCCGCGCGAGGCCGCTGTCGGCGGCAAACAATTCCATTAGCCGGGCACGGGTGGCGTGCCAAACCTCCTTGCCCAACGCCATAAAGCCGTTAAGCGCCGGGGCGGCAAACATGTTTGTCTCCAGCAGCCCCGCCCGCTCCAACGCCGCCAAATCGGCCACGTAATCGCCGATGGCGACGCCACAACGCGGCTCTTCGCCGGAACGGCTGAACACGCCGTAAGGCAGGTTGAGCAGCGGAAAGTCGGTCTCCGCCGTATTGGCGCTCTCGATCCAGGATTTACGCATCATTTTACCCCCGGCGTCCCGTCAAATTTCTTCTCGATCCCGGACCAGCAGGCAGCGTAGTCGGGCTGCAATGTTGGCAGCTTCGCCGCGAATTCGGTGAGCAGTTGCGGCAGCCGCGTCTCGAACATGAAGGCCAAGGTGTTGGCAAGTTTCTGCGGCGTCAGCACGGCAGTGCTGGCCTTCTCGAACGCAGCGGCATCGGGCCCATGCGGCAGCATGCAATTATGCAGGCTCATGCCCCCCGGCGCGAAACCGGCCTCCTTGGCGTCATACTGGCCATAAATCAGCCCCATGAACTCGGACATGATGTTCATATGGTACCAGGGCGGACGGAAGGAATTCTCCGCCACCAGCCAGCGCTCGGGGAAGATCACGAAATCCACGTTCGCCGTGCCTGCCTCGCCCGTGGGCGCGGTGAGCACGGTGAAGATCGACGGGTCCGGATGGTCGAACAAAATCGCGCCGACCGGCGAGAACGTCCGGAGATCGTATTTGTACGGCACGTAATTGCCGTGCCAGGCGACGACATCGAGCGGCGAATGGCCGATTTCGGTGGCATGGAAGCCGCCGCACCATTTCACCACCACGCGGCAGGGCGTGTCGCGATCCTCGAAGGCTGCCACCGGGGCTTTGAAGTCGCGTGGATTGGCAAGGCAGTTGGCGCCGATCGGGCCGCGCTCCGGCAGGGTGAATTTAGCGCCGTAATTCTCACACACATAGCCGCGTGCGGCGCCATCGAGCGGTGCCACGGTGAATTTCAGCCCGCGCGGCAGTATGGCGATCTCTGCGGGACCGATTTCCATCCGCCCCAGCTCTGTGGCGATGGCCAAGCGCCCCAACTCCGGCACCAGCAGCATCTCGGCGTCAGAATTGTAGAAATACTCATCTTCCATCGCCGCGGTGACGAGGTACACATGCGTCGCCATGCCCATCTGGCCATACACATCGCCAGCCGTGGTGATGGTGCGCATACCCGTGAGGAAGGTCAGGTTTTCCTCACCGATAGGCAGCGGATCCCAGCGCAGCTGGCCGAGTGGAAGGCCATGCTCGACCACATGCGGCGCGCTCTTCCACAAAGGCAGGTCGATGCGGCGGAACGCGCCTATATGCTTCACCGAGGGGCGGATGCGGTACAGCCAGGACCGCTCATTACTGCCGCGGGGCGCGGTGAAGGGCGAGCCCGAAAGCTGCTCGGCATACAGCCCGTAATTGCAGCGCTGCGGCGAGTTCTGCCCCTGCGGCAACGCGCCGGGCAACGCCTCGGTCTCAAAGTCGTTGCCGAATCCCGGCATATATTGAAGCGACATGTTTATACACTCCCCGCCCGCGTTTTCGCGGTGCGTTTATTTCAGATGCTTCCACCCGCGCGGCGCAGCGCCTCGCGGATGACAGCGCGGTCACCGATATGGTTGGCCAGCAGCAGCACCAGCTTGCAGTTCATCATCGCCGCCTGGCGGTCATCCATGTGCCTCTGACTGTCGATCAGTTCTTTGTAGAAATCATCGGGGTCGACGATGTTGGGCTTCAGGTTCAGGTCCAGGTTCAGGCTCGCGTCCATGTTCGTTTCCCTTCAGGATGCCATGGCGCGTGCCAGCGCCTGGCTGATTTTCGTCGCATCGAACTGCCGCCAGCGCGCGGCCACATGCTGGTCGGGGCGGATCAGATAGGTGGTGCCGGGCTTGGCGTCGTAGCGCTGGGCGAGCACGCCTCGCGCATCCTCGATATCGCGCCCCACGCTCAGCACCTGCGCCTTGACGGCGCCGGACGCCACCGCCGCCGCCGGTGCCGGGCCGAAGGTGAGGACGGTGAAGCCGCCGCCCAGCGCGTTGAGGAACCAGCCGGACTTGTCGTCCACGTTCACCGGCGCATCGGCGCAGTTGGTGCCCGGCGCCATCTTGCCCGCGAACACATCCTCATCGGGCGTGTTGAGCGAGGACAACACATATGGCGTCGGCATGGACAGACGGCCGCTATTCACCAGCGGGCGGGCAAATTCGCACTCCTCCGCCAGTTCCAGCACGGCATCGCGATACAGGCGGCTTGAGGCGCTCTTCGGCGAGATGAAGTCGGTCGCCCGCGTGGAGTTGAGCAGATTATCATCCGCCGCGAAGGCGCGTTCCTCGTTGTAGCTGTCGATCAGCGCTTCCGGCGCCACGCCGTCGAGCACGAGCTTGAGCTTCCAGATCAGATTATCTGTGTCCTGCACGCCGGTATTGGCACCGCGGGCGCCAAAGGGCGAAACCTGATGCGCGGCATCGCCCGCGAAAAGCACGCGGCCGTAGCGGAAATCGTCAATTCGCCTGCAGGCGAATTGATAGACTGAAGCCCATTCCAGCTCGAAGGGACGGTCATCGCCGAGCATGGCGCGCACACGCGGAATGATGCGCTCTGGCTTTTTCTCCTCCTCGGCGTCGGCATCCCAGCCGAGCTGGAAGTCTATGCGCCAGACATTGTCCGGCTGGTGGTGCAGCAGCGTGGATTGGTTGGGATGGAACGGCGGGTCGAACCAGAACCAGCGCTCGCTCGGGTACTCGGCGTTCATGATCACATCGGCGATGAGAAAACGGTCCTGGAAGAATTGGCCGGTGAACTTCGCCCCCACCATGTTACGCAGGCTGGAATTGGCGCCGTCGCAGGCCAGCACCCAGTCGGCCTCCATGGTGAAGACGCCGTCCGGCGTCTGCACCGTGAGGACCACATAGCCGTCCTTCTGCTCCAGCGCGATGACTTTGTGCTTCCAGCGCAAGTCAACGAGCGGCTGGCGGCCGATCTCGTCGACCATGTATTCCTCCAGATAATATTGCTGGAGGTTGATCATCGCCGGCATCTTGTTGTCTTCTTCCGGCAGCAAATCGAACTGGTACGACAGCTTGTCCTTGAAGAACACCTTGCCGATTTTCCAGTTTACGCCTTTGGACACCATGCGCTCGCCGACGCCGAGCCGGTCCCACACTTCCAGCGGGCGCTTGGCATAGCAAACGGCGCGCGAGCCGACCGAGACAGTATCATTATCATCGAGCAGAACCGCCGGCAGGCCGCGGGCCGCACAATCCAGCGCCGCGGTAAGGCCGATCGGTCCGGCACCGACGATCACCAGCTTGTGCCGGAGCACCTCACCGTTCCGCTGCTCGGGTGACTGTGTGTAGGGAAACTTTGGGTATGTGTAAGTCTTGAACATTTCTTGTTTTTCTCCAGGACGGTGCGGATCAGCTTCCCGTGAATTCGCCCTCGTGCATCCAGGCCATATGGCGCGGCGGCGTCTTGGTGCGGTTCCAGTCGGCAAGCATCAGCGGCGCCACCTCGCGCATCCGGCTCACCTGCTCCGGCGCGCCGGTATTGGCGGCTATTTCGATGCGATGTCCGCTCGGGTCACGGAAGTAAATGGACTGGAACAGTGTATGGTCTGTTGGCCCGACCACCTTGTGGCCCGCCCGCTCCAGCCGCGCCTTGATGGCGTGCAGTTCCTCCACGTCTTCCACCTCCAGGGCGATATGCTGCACCCATTCCGGTGTGTTGTGGTCGCGGTCCATGGGGGGCGAATTCGGCAGCTCGAAGAAGGCCAAAATATTACCGGCCCCGGCATCGAGAAAAATATGCATGTACGGGTCCGGCTCCTTGGTGGAGGGCACCCGATCCTCGGCAATGGCGCCAATCAGCTCCATCCCCAGCATCGATTTATAGAAATCGACGGTTTCGCCAGCATCCCGGCAACGATACGCGACATGATGAATTTTCTTAACCGGCATAACAACTCCTCCTCGCGGCTTTTGCCTATTAGTATCCTTTGTTACCATAATTTACAATGATATTATTTAAACAATACAGTAATTTTCTTAGAGTTTTTTTATCTATTATCTTATATATCTCTAACGTTACTAAGAGGATGCTGAGAATGGCAAAGCAAGTCGCAGCCCCAGACAGAACCTTGGCCCAAAAGCCGCTCCGGCTTCAGCATTTCCTGCCTTATCGCCTGGCGGTTTTGGCCGACCAGGTTTCGCGTACGATCGCCCAGATCTACACTGACCGCTTTGACCTCACGCGCCCGGAATGGCGCGTCCTGGCGGCGGTGGTGGAGCTGGGGCCGGTCTCGGCTACCGAGGTCTGCGCCCATTCCACGCTGGACAAGATGTCGGTCAGCCGAGCCGTCGCAGGCCTGGAGGAGAAGGGGTATCTGCGGCGCGCAGATGCGGCCGATGACCGGCGCAACAAGATTCTCGGCCTGACGCCAAGTGGTCATGCTCTTTATTCCAAGATCGTACCGCTGATCCTGGCGCGCGAGGCGTACCTCCTCGAAATCTTCTCCGCCGATGAGCGCGCCGCGCTTGACCATCTGTTGACAGCTTTGCTGCACCGCGCCCAGGAACTTGAGCAGCGGGGCTAGCCCCCTGCCGCACTCTCTCTCCACGTTCAGCAAAGCAGGGTCTGAATGGTCGTAAACTCCTTCAGCCCCTCAACTCCGAACTCGACGCCTATACCCGATTGCTTGACGCCGCCGAACGGCGCGTTCGGCTGGATGGCCCCGTGTTTATTGATCCACACGGAACCGCATTCCAGCTGCCGGGCATAATGCTTGGCCTTTTCAATGTCGCCCGACCACACCGAGCCACCCAGACCGAACTCGCAGGCATTGGCGCGGGCGATGACCTCGTCCACATCATGATACCGGATGATCGGCAAGGCCGGACCAAACTGTTCCTCGTCCACCAGACGGACGCCGTTATCGATGTCCGCGACCAGCGTGACCGGATAGAAATAGCCAGGGCCTTCCATCGGCTTGCCACCAATCAGCACGCGGCCTCCATTGGCGCGGGCGTCATCCACCAGCTCGCGCACCAAATTGAACTGGGCCTCGTTCTGCACCGGTCCGAGAAGACTGCTTGCCAGCCGCCCATCACCCATGGGCACCTTCTCGGCATATGCCACCAGCGCATCACATACCGCGTCGTGAATACTGTCGTGGACGTACAGGCGCTTAAGAGCGGCGCAGGTCTGACCGCAATTGACGAAGGCGCCCCAGAACAACCCCTCGGCAATCTGCGCGGGGTCGGCGTCGGGCAGCACGATGCCGGCGTCATTTCCACCCAGCTCCAGCGTCAAACGCTTCAGCGTCCCGGCGGCGGCGGTCATCACCTTCTTCCCTACCGGCGTGGAGCCGGTGAATACAATCTTGCCAATGCCAGGGTGTGCGGAGAGCACTCCGCCAACACCGCCCTCGCCGGTGACCACATTCACCACGCCCGGCGGCAGCACCGTATTCATCAGTTCCACCATGCGGATGGTCGAGAGTGGCGTGAGGCTGGAGGGCTTTACAACCACGGTGTTGCCCGCCCGGATGGCCGGGATCATGTGCCAGCAGGCGATCATTACCGGCCAATTCCAAGGCGTGATGGAGCCGACCACGCCTATGGGGTTGCGGCACACTTCAACCCGGCCTTCAGGCGTGTCCTGCAGCACCTCCACGGGCAGGGAGAGCGCGGCTGTCGCACGGGTCCAGGCGACGGCACCAGCCAACTCATAACGCGAGCCCATGCCATTCAGCGGCTTGCCCTGCTCCAGTGTGAGCAATTGCGCCAACTCGTTGGCGTGCGCCTCGATGACGTCGGCCACCTCTTGGCAAAGCCGTTGGCGCTCCGCATCCGCGGTACGCGCCCACCCCTTGAACGCCGCCGCCGCCGCCGCCACCGCGGCATCAATGTCCTCCGGACTCGCCACCGGCATCAACCCCACGACCTCGCCACTGGCGGGGTTCCTGACCTCCACATGGCGAGGCGTTGCAACGCGCCTTCCGCCGATGTGCAGCGTATAGCTACTCATGTTTTCATTTCCCCCAAAACTTTAGCGCACCGTAGCCGTACCGAACCGCCGCGTCTTGGAGAGGAGCGCAGCGTCTCTTGGACAAAAACGCACCCGTCGGCGCTTACTGCCCCGTCGAAGGTACCTTGAGCAAATCTCCCGGAGTGCAGCCAAACAGTTCCCTGAAGCTGCGATTAAAGTACGAAATGTCATTGAAACCAGTCGAGTAGGCAATTTCCGCAATCGTCTCGCCGCTGCGCCGGCGGCGGGCCTGTTCGACCCTCTCGCGGGCGAGCCGGAGGCGCCGATCCCGGATCACCGCCGTACAGGTCTGGCCAAGCGCGCGGAAATCATCCTGCAGAGTGCGAATTGAAACGCCAAGCCGCTGGGCCAGCCAGTGCACGCCAAGCTCGGGCTCCGTCAGATTACGGTCTATAAGCATGCCTGCAAGCTCCAGCCGCTTGGCCGTGGTATCGGCGGCACCGTGAAGCGTCTGGGCGGCGTTCGCGGAAAAGGCTTGGCGGACGGCATTGAACAGCAACTCTTGCAATTGTGGCAGCGCACCAGGCGCGACCGGCCCCGCCATGAGCTTGGCAATAAGCGCGCGCAGCACCACCGCCATCGGATCGGCAGCCTCGATCTTCTGCGCGACCTCGAAAGAGGCGCGCCCCGCCGCATACATGGTTTGGCGCGGCAGATGCAGCGAGACATGATTGGAGAGGCGCCCGCCAAAGCTAAACAAGAGCGGCCTGGTAGAGTCCACCAGAATGCAATCCCCGGCATCGAGAATGCTTTGGCACCCGCCCTGCTCGACACCGCACGCCCCCTCGACCTGGACGACGAGGAAAAGTTGCTCGTTCACGTCCCTCCGGATGCCGTCCACTGAACGGTAAATGCGCTCCAGGTTATTGACGACATGCGCAATCTTCAGGCCGCCGAGGTCGATCTGGCGAGCCACCCCATACACCCCCTGCCCTGGATCACAGGCAACCGGGTCGAAATGGCCGCAAACCGACCTGAGGTCCTCCGCCCAATCGTCAAACTTTGTCATGGCCCAGTGGCGCTGGGCCAGCGTCTGTGTCTGAATAAGGTCCACTTCCGTTCCCGCCCGGGTTCTTGTCTATTTTTTATATGGTATGCTGAATTGGAAAATTACACCAGTTCCCGCAGCAACAAGCCGCCTTTAGCGGGATGTGGCTGTAAATCCTGCGCGGCAATTTCAGTTTCAGAGGGGATTACCGATCCTCGATCGAATCGGCTCGAGCAAAGCCAAAAAGTAAAAATTAGTTCATCAATTTGAAAGGCTGGAAAAGTGTAGCCGCCACATACGGCCGGGGCCTGCACAGTTTTTCTTACTCCATCCGCAACGCGGCAGATTTCGTCTTCTACGTCAAAGCACCTGGGCTGAACCTAAAGCAGGGTAACCGTTCCGGTGTCCAGAGCGTAATACCCGGCGGCAATCTTCAAGTTTCCAGCCTCGATCAGCCCTGCCAAGACGGGCGATGCTTTGGCAAGCAGGTTAGCCTGAATTTTTGCGTTAGCCTTTATGGCGAGTTCTAAATTACCTCCCGCCTCCTCCACCGCAGGCTGAATGGGCGCATAGAGGGCGCTGATCTGGCCTGGCACCGCCTTGCCAGCCAAGGCCGCTTTCACCGCGCCACAATTGCTGTGTCCGAGCACCAAAATCGCTTTCGTTCCCAGTACCGCGGCACCATATTCCAGGCTGGCGATAATGTCCGGCGACGCGAAATTGCCCGCCACGCGGGTGACAAACAACTGTCCGATGCTTTGGTCAAACACCAACTCCACCGGAACCCGTGAATCAGCGCAAGACAACACAGCCGCAAACGGTTCCTGCTTTTCCGCCGTATTTTTCTTCAAGATCGACAGATCTTCATTAAACGAAATCAATTGGTGATTAACGAATCTATTGTTGCCATCTTGCAATGCCTGCAAAGCGGCATCTGGAGTAAGGGTGGTTTTGGCAGCTGCCTGCTCAGGAAATATCACGTTGATGGCTGAACCTGCCAGCACAGCGCCTAAACAGCTCCGCAACACAGTCCGGCGCGAGGGCTGGCGGATGCTGAAACCACAACACGAACAACTCATTTCTTTCCCCCGGCTCTTGAGCTATCGTTTTCTTGTTGCGCCCAATTTTTCTATTGTAAGCATCAAGTTATCATAGCTCACAATATCATTCCAGAAAGAAATCATAATTTAAATACGCATCGATTTATGATATAAGGCTAAACTCTGTTGTGTTGCCCTCAAAATGGCAAAACAGGCGACGGCCTTCTGATTGATCCCATAGCGCTTGGCGAGGGCTCTCAGGCTCTCTTGACTATTTTATATCGCTCGACGGACCGTCGCTGTCGTGGTGGCGCAGCCGTGTAGAACCTGTCCCATGGCGCATCCTTCCTGTCTTATGGCAAGAATGCACCAGCAAAGCCGGGGACAAACACCTAGGATGTCGGCCTGCCGAACGCCACCAGCAGCGGGTGATCCGTCACCCTCAACCTAATCTGCGTCACATGCGTGTACTCTGCCACCGGCGCCGTGCCTGTCAGCGGATCAAACACCCGCACATCCGCCTGGCTGGCGGGTAGCGTCACCGTTACCGGCGCCTCGGGTGCCGGAATCACGATATTCGCGCGGTTCCACCAGATGACCGGCTCGGCCCAGACGACGAGGTAGTCGGTGCCATCGGATTTCTCGATCAACAACGTGTTGCCACTCGCCGGCAATCCGGAAATCTGCAGCCTTACCTTGCCGATTTTCGCGGTGCCGTAATCGGCCAAAAGGGTCGTCAGATTATGGATCGCAACAGCGGCGGGTTTCGGCGTATCTCGATCGCCTTGACGCGTGCCAAACCCTTCAAACAGCCCCCAACCGGCATCGCCTACGCGCGATTTCGGCGCGTAGGCGTCTTTCAGCTCGTAAACAAAAGTCCGTGTGATCCCGAGCGAGGCTGCGTCGAAATACAGGTCGAGCAAATATTTCGCCTGGACCTGCGGGTTGACCTGCGCGGTGGTGTAGCCGGTCTCGGTAAAGACGGCGGGCGCCTCCGGATCGGTGGTGTTGCCCAGCGCCTCGCGCCGTACCCACAGATGCGGCGGCTGGCCGAAATTCGGGTAAGGGTGCTGGTTGTCGAAATCCGCCAAACCCGGGGTTTTTGTCGGATCCGGCGATCCCCCCGGGTAACCGGTCATGTAGACCACCTTCACGCCGCGCAGTTGGGGATCGGATTTGACGTATGTGTAGATCGCGCTCTGCAGCAATAGCGCGCCGGCCAGGCCTTTGACGCCGTTATAGGTAACCGGCCAATTATTGATTTCGTTCGGCCCCTCGACAGCCTGGACGCTGCCAGGGACTTCTTGCTGCAACCGGTCGACCGCTTCCATATAGGCGGTGAGTCCCTCGGTCGAGCTCTGCTCTGTGACCAGGGTGAATTTGATCCCATGCTCGGCCAGGAAGATGTAGCTTTGCAGGCTGGCCGAACCGTTGGCGCCGCTGCTCAAGCCATCCCGCACCTGATCGATGCCCAGATAGCGCAGGTCTGCGAGATCACCCGGCAGGTTGACATAGCCGCCATCAGTATAGGGGATATGGGCGCAGACGCCCAGCGTGGCCAGGAACGCGGCGGCGGATAATGTCAGCATCTTTCCAATCCCTCATACCAGCCGGCCTCAAGGTCGGCCGGCATCATGCACCGCTTCGGCGAGTTGTGCAAAGATGCGAGTCTGGTTGCAGTCGGCGCGCAACCGGGCAACGGCGAAAACCGGCGCGGACCGTTGCAGCTATTGCCGCGCAACGGGCAGCGTTTCGACCACGGGTTTCCGAGCCGGGCGCGGCGGTAGAGCCGGTGTTGGGGCGTCAAACGCCGCCAGGCGCCGGCCGAAGCGGTTGCAGGGCAATTCAAGCAGCCGGTAGAGTAAGGCCGAGACCGGGACCGAGATGAGCAGGACCAGAAGCGCAAAAATACAATTGCGAGCAAGATTGTTCAAATCACTGAACGCCGGCACGAAGCGGTCCAAAAACCGCGCGAACAGGACGATGATCAAAAAATGCACGAGATACAGGCTAAAGGAAATATCGCCGAGAAAGACCAGAATTCGGCCGGAGAGCGCGCGCGCGACGTTGGCGTGACCGACCAGCGCCAGGATCAGCACGGATGCGGCCAGCGCCTCGATCAGCCCGGAGGTGGCGTCATGAAAATTATTCGGGTCGATCAGCGGCGCGTCGCAGGCCGTCAAAACCGGCCGGGCCGTGAGGAGCACGATAAACGCCGCCACCGCGGCGACCGGGAGAAAGCGATGGTCAACCGGCATGTTGCGCGACCAAATTAAAAACCCCCCGATGCCAAGCAGAAAATCCGCAGTGTAGGCGACCGGCAGCCAGCGACCGCCGAGCGGAGCCGCCAGGCTGGCGATGACGGCGACCGCTAGCATGAGCGCGAGCAGATTGCGGCTCATGCGGCTCAAGAAAAACAGAAAAGGAAAAGCCGGCGCCACCAGCAACTCTACCATGATGGTCCAGTTTTGCGGCACATAGTGACTGTTCAGACCCACCAGCGAAAGCAGGACGGTCATGGCGTGCGGCGGGCGGTGCATGAGCAAGCCCATGAAAAAATGCGTACTGCCGGCAACGGCGAGGCCTGACACCGGCGACAATGTGTAGAGCAGGCTAAGGATCGTCACGAAGACCAGCAGCGGCAGAATGCGGAACAGACGCTTGATGTAAAAACCACCAACCGACGCCGTGGACATTTGACGATTGTCCAGCGAAAGGCTCAGCACAAAGCCGCTAAGCACAAAAAACACGACGACGGCGGCGTGCGAGTTGAAAACAACGCTTTCCACGAAATCCGTGAACGATCCCGAACTTGGGAAGGATAGCGTCGAATGCCTCAGAAGCACGACGATGGCTGCAATGCCTCGCAGCGATTGCAGAGTGGAAAGATAAATTTGCGGTTTTGTAGCAGGTAATCTTTGAGACGATTGCATCGATTTGGCCCAAGCATTTGAAATAATTCGATCTGAATCTTCGCCGGTACCGAGCTTAAGAAGCTTCATCCCTGAAGCGCAACTATTATTTTGTTTCAAAAAGCCGAAGTTCACCGAATCTAAAGTATTTACTGCTCCCATCGGGCGGTTCACTTTAAGGCGGGGCATGTGGCACCTTGCCCGTCCGCCCGACGCTGGCCTCGGAGAACGACGGTCCCCCGTCATCGCCTATGAGACAACCTTGGAATCTTGTTCCGTAGACATGGGAAAGGCTGGCGGAATCATGCGGGTTCAACAAGCGCATGCTCGTCCGACGAGTGGTAAGTCTGGCCAATCAAGTTCTGGCCAATGTGGACGCCGCGGCGGCGGCGGCACCGCAAAATGCCGTGGCACCCAAGAGAGCCGAGGCAAGTTTCGAGATCATTCTGTGCCTCCGGCTGGGGGTGTGTGTTGCTGGATGTTGATCTGGTTCACGGTTCCGGCGCGGAACATCCCACCCACCGGCTGGCCGGTTAATTCCCGCGCGTGCGATCTGATCTCTGAATTGGATTTGCTTCTAAGCGTGTCCAGAGCCAGTGCATTGGCTTTCTTCATACCAAAACGAAAGCGAAAGCCCGCCGCGTGCAGGCGATCGTTCGGAAACCGCATGCGCCAAAGTGGATTGCGGAGCGGCAGGGTGTGAAACCTTAGAAAATCATGAAGCCAGTCCACCACCCCAGGCACCTTGAAGATGCGAAAGCGTGGATCTTTGCTCACAGCATACGCCTTGCTCATAAACTCGGCATGGGTAGGTTCGGAGAACTCATCGTCGGAAAGGTTAAAGGTCTCTACCGATCCCGGTGCGCCTGCTCCATTCAGCGCGCGTTCCACTGACCAGATGATTGCATCTGACACGTCCAAAACATACACATGATGTGCGTGCCGGTGAGCGCAGAGATTACGTTTGAACACGCTCCAATCACGAATCCCGATAATTTGATGAATGTCGACCACGACCGTGGGACGCAATACGACATATCGAACCTTGCGAGCCGCGTCAGCTATGGCTCGTTCGCCCGCAAGCTTCGTGCGGCCGTACATCCGCACATAATCGAGCGCCCAGTATTCCGAGCGAATGTCCCGGTCAACGGTCAGAACTGGTGAGTCTTCGGTCATAACGCGGGCCCGTCCGCTCCCATACACGGAGACAGAGCTGATATAACAAAGGGCTTTCACCCCGGCGCGCTCCGCTGCCTGCGCAAGGCTGCGCGTTGCATCAAGATTAACCTTCGGCATTCGCTCCATCTTGCCGAGCTCAGCTGCCAAGTGAACGATGGCATCGCAACCAGCGACGAGCCCATCATAATCCGTCGACGTCATAAAATCGAAAGATTGCCATTCCAGGACGTCTGTGGACGCGCTCAACTCTGCTTTCGGCTTAGAGCTGATGGCACGCACACGATAGCCACGGGCTAGAAGGTCTAAAACCACAACCCGTCCAATTCGGCCCGCAGCTCCAGTCACCAAGACGCGAGTCGTATTGGGACCGATACCAGCCTCTTGAGTCTTAAGGTCTATAGGTCTCACTGCGGCTGCCCGTGCCTTCAGATGATCCGCGAGACGCAACGCCATCGCCACGATCATCTGGGTCGGGTTACAATGGCCCGCGGTGGGAAATACCGAACTCCCTGAGACATAGAGACAATCGACTCCGTGAACCATACAGTTTGAGTCGACAACGCCCTTTGCGGGATTGTCCGCCATGCGCGTAGTACCTGTGGGGTGGCCTACATCCATAAATTCCGGTGGGAAATCAGCCCCGTCGCGAACCCAATCCGCCAGCTCCAATTGCGGAAGCCCCATATTGACGAACTGTTCCGCAGCCAGTTGTGCCATTCTGCGCATGCTCCGCGATTCATCCGGGTGGACCCGCCAGTCAATGCGCGAAAGCGGTATGCCAAACCGGTCCCGACGATCTGATAGCGTTATGCGGCTGTCGCGATCCGGCCGCTGCTCACACATACAGTCAAGGGTCAACGCTTCCAACTTGCGTGGCAGGCCGTTATGCTCAATGAAATAATCTTTTACACCTCGCAATATCAGCGCGTAGTTCGACAATATCGTAGTCAAATCTGAAGGTAACTGCGGCTTGCGGCGCAACATGCGTTTTATGGCATCTAGGGGATCATCCTTAGCTACGATTTCGCCAAGCCAGGCGGCGCAGTTCAATAATCCTTCTGATCTCTGAACGTCCGGGCTAAGCCTAAGCCCCGCGCGAAAAAGGTTTTTGTTCACATTATAGCGTCCAAAGCGCTTTTGCAGTGCCTCAGATCCCTTTACGGAAAAAGTACCTATGGTGCCCCGCGGGTGATCCATAAGGTAGCGGCCAACCACATCATGCTCATTGCCGAGACCGTTGGTTGTTACCGAATTCGATGCCAGTAAAATACGAGCATTTTCCACGCCTCCACCGCAAACGACCACCGTTGGGGCGGATAAAATTCGTGTCGCACCATCTGGGCCGGTGAATTCCACCGACTGCACTGCACGCGCCGACTCGACTGGAATAATCCTTAAAGCCGTAGCATTCGCGATGAGGGTAATGTTCGCGGCTAGTCCTATCGTCAGGCGTCGGCCAAAGCGCATATATTCATATAGATACTCATCCTCACCATCACGGCTGAATTGCCAGAAGAACGGCAACAGCGCGTGCGGATCAGGGTTGGACCGGGGGTGAGGGCGTCCCGCCAATGTCCAGAACCGGTCGTCGCTGAACCCTGTGCCAACCATGAGCCCGAGATAGGGCGCAGAGCGCTCCAGATAGGGGGACATGTCGCTCAATCCGATAGGCCAGCCGGAATTGGGCACCCAGGCCCGCACCTCGAAGTCTATGGCGTCAAAACCCGCGCAGCGGCCACCCCAGGTATGGGAACTCCCTCCCACGATCCGGTTGCGCACCGCCCATTGATCGACGATGCGCGGGCGGCCGATGTTTTCAACCTCATTTAACTGGTCGGCCTGGGGGTTCCGTTGAAAACCCCCGCTTTCGAGTAAAATAACACGCTGATCGGTGTCGGCTAATTCTCGCGCTATCGTGCTGCCGGCTGGCCCAGACCCGATAATGCAGATATCGCATTCGAAATTCTGGAGTGAACTATCTGTTTCTAAATCTAAATCGATAATTGGCATCTACCCCCCCGCGTTCAGCATCTTCGACGCAAATTACATTGCCTCATCGATTGTATTATCTTGATAGGCGATAAAATGGTTGGTCATGTTATCTATCTCATGACGGCAAAGAATGTAAACTCATTCCTTCAAGGAAACATTGCAATTACTTTGGTCGGCATCTTAATTCAAGAGCAGGCTCAAAAAAGAAATCGAAGTAGGTTGTTGTTAGCAAAGTATTTCTTCTCAGAGGCCACTCTTGCGATTTTATCGCAATTTCCATTTTCATCTAATCATACTGTGTCATAAATTTCTTCGATCAAAAGTTTGGCGGCAGCATGGGCAACGTGGCAGCGTGCGGGAGATCGCTCGGGCGATAGCGATGCGGACGGAGGTGATTGAGTTTGGGACGTTACGCTCAGGCCGGATCGGGGCACCCGCGGGGTCGATAACCTGCGGGAAGGGGATGTTCTTTGACGAGAATGGCGTTGCGTAGTCCTGAGGGGGGAATCGCTTCCCTCTCGGAGATCAGGAATCCGTAGGCGGCGATGCACAGCGTGGCGTGATGATGAAAGCCGCCAGCCGCTTCTTGACCTCCGGATGCTTATGGGTGGCGTAGTTGTCTACGATTAAGTGCAGGTCGAGGTGCTTTGGTGTCCGGTCATCGATGACGTTCAGAAGATGGATGAACTCTTGATACCGATGCTGCTTCGCGCAATGGCCGATGACTGTGCCGTCGAGCACATTGAGCGCCGCGAACCGTGTGGTGGTGCCATGCCGCTTTTAGTCGTGCGTCATGGTGCCGGCGCGGCCTGTCTTCAGCGGCAGCTCCGGTTGAGTGCGGTCGAGCGCCTGGATATGGCTCTTTTCGTCTACCGACAGAACGAGCGCTTTGTCAGGCGGGTCCAGATACAGGCCGACAATATCAACAAGCTTTTCCTCGAAGGCCGGATCATTGGACAGTTTGAAGGTGCGTACCTGATGAGGTTTCAGCCCATGCGCCTGCCAGATCTTCTGCACGGAGCTGACGGCGATGCCGACCGCCTTGGCCATCGCCCGCGCCGTCCAGTGGGTCGCTGCTGGCAGTTTCTCTGTCGTCGTTTTGGTCACCACCTGCCGAATGACCGACGCCGCCAGCGGCTTCTTGCCGGGCGGGCGCGTCTTGTCACGCAACAGGCCATCCACGCCCTCAGCGGTAAATCGTGCCTGCCAGCGCCACACTGTCGGCTTGGACCGCCCAGTCCGGCGCATGATCTGTGCCATCCCCATGCCATCTGCGCTCAACAGCACAATCTGCGCCCGCCACACATGCTTCTGCGGCGTCGTGCGTGCCGCGGCGGGGGAGGACGAGGGCTTGAAGTCCCGATCACCTGCGGAAAGCTTAGAGCTCACCCTTTCTTGTGCGGATTTGCGCAAGCATCTCCCTATAAGCGTTAAAAACATCCGACGCATTGTGATCTTGGGTATGGGATAATGTAGTAGCAGCCAGAATCGCAGCTATCAGGCGTTCCATATCAACCGGCGCGTTATGTTCGGTTTCGTGCTTTTGCATAGCATCCTCCACGATTTACTGAGTTGATCCCCCGTGGTTCGCCCCCCCTGCTGCCTGTGCTACCCAATCTGCAACCCAATTAGGTAAATCAGACTAACCCATATTTCACGTAACGGATTGATTTAAATGGCGTGCCATCCGCCATAAAGGTAATAACTGGGTGGCTTTGAATTCATTATAGATTTTTGGGTGTTGGGGGCCCCAACAAGGCAACTAAACTAAATATGCCCCATCCTCGCTCTGTGTCCACTGCTCGGCCAGATCATGCCGGATCAGGCGCTCACCGCGGCGGGCCGACAAACGGCAACCTCGCCCACCAAGAGGAACACGACCATCCCTTAGGCGGTGAGGATTATTTTGATCTACGCGCTGCCGTCATTGGGATGGGCGATTACCCCCCAGCCAATTACATCCGCCCGCCCAACCGGCTCAGCCGGAAAACAGAAGCTACAAACTTGACAAATAGTATAAATTGTATAAACCGTCTAAATACGCGGCTTAAGCCCGCGTAATTAGAGGAAACGTCAATGGATCAATCGTTTATTTTATCGCCCGTCATCGGCGAAGCGCTCGTCGCGGCGGCGCGCGCGCTCCAGAACGACCTGTCCAAGAACTATCGCGCGGGTGATGAGGCCCGCCGGATTCCCGAGGCCAATATCGACATGCTGCGCCAGGCGGATCTTCTGCGCGTCATGGTGCCCAAGCGCCTTGGCGGGCACGGCGCCTCCATGGCCACCCAGATCGCCGTTTCCGCCGCCCTGGCCAAGGGCTGCCCCTCCACTTCCTGGGTGCAGACGCTGCTGAACGTCACCACCTGGGGCATGTCCTTTTTGCCGGGAGAGGGGCAGAAGGAGGTTTTCTTCAGCGGCGAACAGCCGCTGGCCTGCGGCGTGCTGTCGATGGGCGGCACGGCAAGCCCTGCCGAGGGTGGCTTTCTCATCAACGGCAAGTGGCCCTACGCCTCGGGCTGCTTCTACGCCAACTGGGCGGCGGGCGGCGTCGCCATCCTGGACCAGGACGGCACCCTCGCAGGCGTCGGCACCGCCTGCATGCGTATGAGCGACCTCACCATTGAGGACACCTGGAAGGTTGTGGGCATGCGCGGGACGGGCAGCAACACGCTTGTCGCCGAGAATGTCTTTGTGCCGGCCGGACGCATGGGCAAGGGAGCGACCCCCGGCGCTGAAATCGCCGAGCAGCTCAACGGCGCCGAATCAGCCGACCGCTGGCCGGTGGCCTCGGCTCTGGCTCTGGTGCTCTGCGGCCCAATCCTTGGCATGGCGCAAGCGGCGCTCGACATCACGGCCGCCTCGGCCGGCAGCAAGACCATCGCCTACACCACCTTCCCGCGCTGGGTGGATTCGCATGTGGCCATGCGCAACATTGGCAAGGCGGCCATGGACATCGAGGCCGCGCGGCTGCTGATCATGAACGCCGCGGCGGCGGTGGACGAACTGGAAGCCGGCCATACCCTCGATGCGCTGGGCCGCGCCCGCCTGCGCGGCGCCTGCGGCCACGCCATGGAACTACTGCGCGGAGCTGTTGACCTGTTGATGTCAACAGCCGGCGCCTCCGCCTTCGCCGAAGCCAGCCCGCTGCAGCGCTTCTGGCGCGACCTCAATACCGGCTCGCGGCATGCCTTCCTGGGCTCCGACCTTTCCTACGAGCAGTTCGCGCGCACGTTGCTGGGCGAGGCCGACATCATGATCATCGTCTGAGAACGACAACGCCTCTGGGGAGCAAAAATATGACCGAACTGAGCGTGACCGCGATGGCCGAGGAGCTGCGGGAAAAGACCAGAAAGGTGGGCAACCTCGGGGTGACGATGCGCTTCGTCATCAACGGCGAGGGCGCCATCTTTATCGACGCGGCGAGGGACGTGCCCGAGGTGACGCTCGATGCCGAGCGTCCGGCGGACGTCACCATCTCGGCGTCGAGAGACGTATGGCTGGACCTGCGCGCCAAGAAGATCGCGCCGCATATCGCCGCGATGACCGGCAAGCTCAAGCTGAAAGGCGACGTGCTCAAGGGCATGCAGCTTGCCCCGCGCCTGACGGCTGTTCTCTAGCGCCGCCAAAGCGTATTCTGCGGCGGTGGCACGGCCGCCGCCGCAGAGGAGGACGATTTGAAAGGAACAAACCGTGGCTGACCACACGGAAGGCCGTTTATCGGATCAGGAACGGCGGCTGCAGGTGGGCGCCAAGCGCCGCGAGGCCACGCGCGCGAAGCTCCTCTGCGCCGCAACGCAATTGCTGGCCCGCGACGACTTCCGCGCCCTGACGATCGACGACTTCATCCACGCGGCAGCCATCTCGCGCGCGACGTTCTATAATCATTTCCAAACCCGCGAAGAGCTGATCGAGGCCCTTGTTGATCACATCCGCACGCAGCTCTCGAGCGCGATAGAAACGATCTATTTCGGCATCGGCGATCCGGTTAGGAGGATCGCCGCCGGTGTGCGCCTCTTCATACGGATGGCCCACGCCGACCCGTCCTGGGGCAGGCTGATCCTGCGCGTCGACTCGGCCGACAAGATTCTACGCCATAACCTTCGGCAATACCCGCTGGCGGATATCAAAGCGGGCATGGACTCCGGCAAACTCAAGCTGACAAATGCCGAAGCCGGGTGTGATCTCGTGCTGGGTGCCAGTCTTTCGGCCATGACAGCGGCGGTGCTCGGAGAAATGACGGCCGATTACGGCGAGGAGGTCTGCTTCCTCATCCTGCGTGGATTGGGCGTTAACGAGGACGAGGCTGCGCGAGCCGCATCGGCGCCGCTGCCGGATGTCTCTTTTGGCTAACAGGCGATAAGTTGCCCGGCCCAGGCGGGACATAAGCCCTGGCCCCAGTTTCCGGCCGTCACAATAAATTTTGCGTTGATCCGGCCGGAGCCGTGTGACACATTCATGTGTCACATCTTATGGCGACACCATACTTAGTGGCGAAAGCGATAATCGCCTCAATAGGTTGTAGGTAATTTGGCGTCCCCGGCGGGATTCGAACCCACGGCCCCAGGATTAGGAATCCTGTGCTCTATCCTGCTGAGCTACGGAGACGTTTCAATGACTTAGTAGACTTTTAAAACCCGAAAATCAGCAGCCGGTATTCAAATGGTATTTAAAACCATGCCGTCGACGGTCGGGCTATGGTCACTTTACCCTACCCAAACACTGATTCAAAGGCGCCGAATGCGACTTCCAGCATCATTTTCCGCCCCTGGCTTGTAATATGACCTTGCTGCCCCTGCCGCCCTACAGTCCCGAATTGACCCCCATGGAAAACGTTCGGGACTATCTTCGGCAGAACAAACTCTGCGCCAAGGTCTGGGACAAATACGACGATATCGTTGAAGCCGGCAAAACCGCATGGAATGGTTCATCGCCTATACAGGCCGCATCAACTCTATCGTAGCCACGGTTGGGCGTGTGTCAGTCTTTAGGCGGATCGGCAGTAGACCCATTCTTGCGCTTCGATTTCAAGAATGCCGGCGAGATTGGTGACCGGCTTCATGCTCACGGCTTCTTCTTTACATGAGGGTCAGGCTGTCAACGGTGTTTCTGCAAGTGTTGCTCCCTGGCTGGTTGAACGACAATCCTGTAGTCCTCGGGTCTCGGGCGTGCGGCATCGCAGCGGCAGCTGCGTAACCTTACATGCGGCCGGGTCTGGCGAAGCAGCCCGCACCATAATGCCTCA
>Ga0326727_10001700_pt1 | contig 79510 bp, 53 predicted proteins | sample MB2enrmetagenome_FD_207643 | JGI IMG/M metagenome (GOLD analysis project Ga0326727, IMG submission 207643) | Lab enriched peat soil microbial communities from McLean, Ithaca, NY, United States - MB29MY | ecosystem: Environmental > Terrestrial > Soil > Wetlands > Peat | place: USA: New York... | reverse complement strand
ACGCTTCGACGCTTCCATGACACCAGTTCACTGTCCGTCAAGCACCCTGCAAAGTACCTCGTTTGAGGCCGAATCTGTTTTACCAACAGCAGCACCGGTTGCCGCAGTTGTGGGTAATTGAAAGGGCTCTGCCGGGGTGGCAGTAGAACTTTGAGAATTCCGGGAATATGTTCTCCCCCGAATTGCCTGTGCTGCGGCAGTGAAGATAGCAGTACGAGGTTTTTGCTTTTGTTCTTGCTTTTGCTTCGGACGGTTGCGAAAAGGCCCCTTTGAGGGGCCAGCAACCGTAAAGCCACCGGCTCTGCCGGTGGATACTTACTAGGCCAAAAGAGTTCGCTCGATTCGTTCGAAATCGCCAATGGACTCATCGACGGCCGGATTACTACACTGAAGTCGGCTAGTGTAACGTAACCTTCTCTGCTTTATCCCAGCAGCGAATCGACAAATTCTTCAGGCGAGAATTCGAGCAGGTCTTCCATTTTTTCGCCGACGCCGGCGTAGCGGACGGGCAGGTTCAACTCGCGGGCGATGGTGACGGCGCCGACGAGATGCTTTTGGTCGATTTCACCCCGGTATTGTACCTACTTCGATTCCTTGATAAGCGCGTCCGCAGCGTTGCCCGCCACGACCCAGCTTGCCGACCCGGCTACGACGGCTTCGTCCTCGAACCAGAGGAATCCGAAGTCGTCGATGCACTCCGGAAAATCCGGCTTGATGACGATGTATCCCGGAATCACGGCTCCCGGAATGTATGCGTTGTCGGCGCGGTTGTTGCTATAGGTTTTGGTCTTGGAGACCGTACCGACGCCAGCTACATACGAAGTGCTGGAGACTGGGTGCGTGCCGAGAATGTAGTTGACGGCGCGAAGTGTATATTCCGGGCTCACAAGGTCCGGAAATGCCTTGTGCAGAAAGTACATCCGTATGGCCATGTCGACCACGGCACCGGATCCGCCCCATGTACCCAGGCTCGGGGGCACACCGAAGGGCGTGGCGTTTAACTGTCTGTCCAGGCCCGCCATGTATGTCTTCACCGCTTCGCGCATTTGGTCTTTTGCGCTTGGGTCCAGATAAGGCAATGCCCGGACCGCCGTCCAACCACGGAACCCCATCTGCTGTGGTGTGATGACCTGAGGGAACAACTCCCGGAGACGGGACTTGTAGGGCTCGGCGCCATGAGTGGCGATGGTCAGTTCCAGAGCCGCAGCCCAGTCCATGCTGGCACCGAAGCCGCCCCGGCCGAAGATGGCCGGCGGAATTTCAGGTGCGTTGGTTGAGGCAGAACTTGCAGGAGCACCCGAATTGCCGCTGGTATTCCGGCCACCTGGCGCGTCAAGTGCCGTACCCTGCGAGGCAGCCAGCACGCCATTCCCTCCTGGAGCCTCTCCGCCAAAGCCGCCGCGCCATGGATTCGGTGTCGGGTGTGCCTTCTCGTCGTTCCATGCCTTGATCGCGGTCTCAAGGCAGTCTTTCGCCAGTGTGTCGTCCCAGCCTTTCAGCGTATCGGCCGCCGCGGCCAGCGATGCGATGGCCTCCCACTGAAAGAACGGGTTGTTTGAGGTGAAGATCCAGCGATCGTCCGGCTTGCCGGAGTAGTCGCCCTTCACTTCGTTCGGACCGAGATTCGGGTCGTAGATGCGGCCGTCGGTTTTAGACGCTCCGTCTCCCAGGTGCGTGTATTGACGCAGGTCTGGTTCGTGTGTGCCGCGGATCGCGTGACCGATATTGTGAAACTGCGCCAGGATGTACAGCGCGCCGTGCTTGACTTGCTCGACCGTATCCGGCACACCATCGGGACGATGCATCTCCACCTGGCGGGCCGTTTCATCCACGGTAAGCTCGTCGTAGTCGAGATGAAACTCGCGATAGGCCAGCGCCAGACTCTGAATCACGCTGAGTTGCGAAGGCTCCTCGAGGTCGAAGTCGCCGGCATCGTACCAGCCGCCTACATTCATCCCAGGAATGTGATCGCCGCCTTTGTATTTGCCATCGGTTGCCGTTGCCTGATTCCATCCGTCGAATTGCTCTCCGACAACCGGCGCCATGCGGCCATCATCCAGGTGCGATGCTCCGTGCCAGACGCGGTAGCCTTCGCGAACGGAGACATGATCCATTTGCTCGGCAAGGTGATGGTCAAGGCTGTCTTGCCAGATCTTCGCGTAAGCGTCGTTGGAGATGGGAAACGGCGCCGTACGCTGGTCCGCGTACTCGATGACATAAAGGCCGGGGTCGTTCACCGGGGTAAAGTCGAATTTTGAATAAACGTAGCGCAGCCATGGCGTAGAAGGCGTGATCGGGCCCTCGAATACCTGTTTGTAAGATCCGTCCTCTATCAGACGCAGAACTTTGGCTGTCTTCGGACCATCGTACTTCGGGTCGAGTTCGAGCACTGCCACCTTGGAGAAACCGGGGGCATAACCCACTTGGCTGTGCGCAATCACCGGCGGCCGTGTCCAATTCGGAATTACATCCGGCCGAATGTGCCAAATGATGGCTCCGGTGGTCTTGCCGGAAGGGATCAGCGAACGCAAAACGAACCAGCCGTTCTGCGCGCGGTTGCGTCCATCGAACAGCATAAGGTCGGCAGTGTCCGAATTTACATTGACCCGTGCCAGCGCGTCGTCTACTCCCAGCGTGATGCTCTTCCCCTGCGCGAAGGGCAGCGGCTGAGTATATCCCTTGGCCTTATCCCAGTCGTGCAGGTAGTAGGCCTTTTTCGGTTCATCAGGAAGCGGCAACACCTTGATCATCGGATCGTTCGGCGTTCGCGGAAAGATGCCGGCTCGGTCGCCGTCCACCAGATAAGTCTTGCCCATGTAGATCGAGGGCAGGAACTCAAGGTTGAAACCCGCCCGCCCGGCCAGCTTCTCCGGTAGCGGCTTGTCGAGATTGATGCTCACCTTCACGCCGCCAGGTTCCGCTGCAACTTCAACGGTGTAGCTCAAATCAAAGGCCGGGAAAGCAAGGTTGGCGGTGATTCGATTGTTCTCTTTGTCAGCATGACGCCCTTTGAGGGTCGCCACCAGATCCCACTGTTCGGGCGTTGGCATCAAGCGCACATCGCCGTTCGTGGCGATACGCTGGCCGTGGAGAATCATCTCCATGGCCGTGTTCTTTTGGTCCACGAAAACGGGATGGTACGTGCTGTCGTAGAGAAACACGCTAAAACCTTGCGTGTCGAGGTAGTTCTTGTCGGTCACCTGCATTTGAACCTGGGCGCGGCAAGCCTGCAGCGAGATGAACAGATAGAGAACGAAGGCAGCGTAACGGATCGATGTTGCGAATGAGGCAGAGAACATGATGGCTTGAACCTCATGGACCGAACTTGACGGGATCTCGAAGTGACCCGCGCGTGATCCAGTTTATTGGGCTTGCGGGGAGGCAGAGACCGGCGAAGATCTCTGCCCGGATGTTAGCTGTTGATGCCGGATTTCTCGAATCCGGCAACCGCTTACTCGGTTAATGCAAACTGGCCTTCGATGTGGAAAGGTCCACTCGCCACCGGCGCGCCGGTATCGGGCTGGCCGCCGCCGATGCTGACGGTATAATCTCCCGCGGCGACAATAGGATTGCCGTCCTCGGTCACCATGCTCAGATCACGCGGCTTCAGATCGAAGTGCACGAGACGACTGGCACCGGCCTCCAGATGCACACGCTGGAAACCACGCAGAGCAATATGCGGCGCGCCTTTGACGGGCGGGAATTTGAGATAGAGCTGGACCACCTCATCGCCTGCAACCGCGCCCTGGTTGGTGACGCTGATCTCGACACTGATGTCTTGCCCAGCCGCGATGGGGTGCGTGGGCAGATTCAGCCCGCTGTAGCCGAAGGAGGTATAGCTCAATCCGTAGCCGAATGGGAAAAGCGGCTTGCCGGTGAAGTAACGGTAGGTGCGGTTGGCCATGCCGTAGTCTTCAAAGTTAGGCAACTGGTCGACCCCTTTGTAGAAGGTGACCGGCAGGCGGCCCGCCGGGTTGTTTTTTCCGCTCAGGGTTTCGGCCACGGAGGCACCGCCCTCTTCGCCCGGATACCAGGCTTCGAGAATGGCGTTGGCATGGTCGTTGATCCAGTTGACGGACAGCGCGCTGCCGTTCATCAGCACTACGGCAAGCGGTTTGCCGGTGGCGGCCATGGCCTCCACCAGGTTCTCCTCCGACTGAGGCAGATCGATGCTGGTGCGGTCTCCACCGAGAAAGCCGGGTTCCGTGACCGGCATTTCTTCACCCTCAAGCTGGCTCGTGATTCCAACCACAGCAATCACAACGTCAGCGTCTTTGGCCGCTGCAATCGCCTTGGGTGAGACCTCGTTTTCGACCTTTGCCCAAATCAGCTCTGCCCTGCGCTTGGCGCTGTGGCTTCCGAAGGAGATATTGAGCGCAATTTTGCGACCCTTTTCCAGGTGGATACGGCCCATGCCGGAGGCCGGTTCCGGACCGTTGCCAAAGGCCATGGCGACTTCCTTGCCGTCCGCCTCAAGCCTTCCAAAGCCCTGGCAGCGGAGGCCCAGCAGATAATCGCCCGACTCCGGGGGAGTGAGCGAGCCAGTCCACTTGATGCTGATGCCTTTTGTGGAGGCGATCTCGGCTGGCTGGGACTTTTCGTCCAGCCGCACATTGGCTTCAACACGGCTGACCAGGGGCGGTTTTGCCGCGCCCGGCGCAGGCGGTCCGAAGGTCATGCCTTCGTTGTATTCGGCTTTCAATCCGGCTTTGCCGTCGGGCGTGGTCAACAACGCATCGGGCACGGGAATACCCTCAGCGCGCAGGAATTGCGTTCCCGGCACAAAAGTAATTGTGGCGCCGGGAAACTCCGCTTTCAGACCCTCCAGCACAGAGACAATGTGCGTCGGCTGGCCGGCATAATTGCCGATCAGCGGGCGGGTTTGGTCGGCAAGCGGACCCACGACCGCAATCTTCCGGATTCCAGCCTTCAGCGGGAGCAGTCCATCGTTCTTGAGCAGAACCATGGACTCGTTCGCCAGCCTGCGCGCCTCGGCGCGATGGGCTGCGCTGTCCAGTTCCTTCTCGTCGATCTTGGTGTAGGGAACCATCTCCGGCGGATCGAACATACCGAGCTTGATGCGCGCGGTGAAGAGTCGAATGAGAGCTGTGTCGAGCACGCTCTCAGAAAGATATCCCTGCTGCACGGCATCGATGTACGCTTTTTCGACCGGCTCGCCAAAGCGTTCGTTGGAGTTGACACACTCGTTGTCCATTCCGCGCAGCACCGAGATCGCCGCGCCCTGCGCCTGGGTAGGCCGATAGCGGTGGTTGGCGGCAACATCCTTCATTGCATCGCAGTCCGAAACCACATAGCCCTGAAAACCCCATTTTCCGCGCAGAAGGTTCTGGAGCAGGAACTCGCTGGCGCAGGCCGGCTGTCCGTTGATGGCGTTGTAGGCGCACATGACCGAGCCGGCCTTGCCCTCAACCACAGCGGCGCGAAAGGCTGGCGTGTAGGTGTCCAGTTCGTCGTGCCGGCTCACGTCTACATCGGCAAAGTGCCGCGTTGGCTCGGGGCCGCTGTGCACGGCGTAGTGCTTGGGGGTGGCGATGGCCAGATAGTAGTTTGGATCCTCGCCCTGCAGTCCGGTGACGTAGGCAACGCCCATGCGGCCGGTGAGGAAGGGGTCTTCGCCGTAGGTCTCTTGGCCGCGGCCCCAGCGTGGATCGCGGAAGATGTTCAGATTGGGAGCCCAGAAATCGAGGCCTCCCATGATTCCGGTGTGGCCCTCGCGCGCATTCTGCACGTGCTTGATGCGCCCCTCGATGCCGATCTGGCCTGCCATGGTGTGAATGCCCGGCGAGTCGAAGGTGGCAGCCAGGCCGATGGGTTCGGGGTACTCGGTGACGCCTTCGTTGATGACGCCATGCAGCGCCTCGCTCCACCACTGGTAGGCGGGAATGTTCAGCCGCGGAACCGCCGCCGAGTTATTCTGCATTTCCGAGGCCTTCTCTGCAAGGGTCATGCGGTGCACTAGGTCGGTAGCGCGCTGCTCGGCCGGAAGCTTGGGATCCATGTAGGGATAGCTGGTTGCATCCTGGGCGGAAGCCGATTGGAGAAGGACACCAGCCAGAATCACTCCAGAACACGCGACAATGCACTGGACGATGTGAGTTTTACGGATTTTCATGCGAATCTCCAAAGTGAGGTTGAAAGAAATACGCTACTGCCAACTGTGTGGGCGAGGCGTGGCTTGCCGCACAAAGGCACCCGGTCTTGTCCGCCAGTCCCGCACATTTCCCAGCGGGATTATCGATAAAGCGATTTACCCGGAAACCATACCAGAACAGTCTTGATTCGGCAACTGAACCGGTTCGGGGGCTTTGAATTCGCCTGCACTCCAGGCCTCAGCCGGGAGTTTTCTATCGATGGCGGTGTCCGGTTCCCCGGCCCAATGCCATCGAGTGCGGGCATGCATGCCGTGAGTGCTTCGTCGCTGTCCTCGGCTATCGAGGGCGCCGGGAACCGCCGGACCTCGATAGGATGCGCCCCGCAGTGGATACGATGATTGCACGCAGAACCTGACACCAGAAAGGTGGCCCTGCTTCCTCTCCTGGCACTTCGATGACCCTGTTCTCGAACTCCGTCGCTGGATTCAGAAGAATCCTGGCTATCGGCAGCTGCATACACCGGCGTCATGGGCTGAGCGTTGCAGCCGATTTTTTGGGGTCGACAAATCGAAGAAAAGCGATTTAGTATGTTGGCGGTCTCGGTTGCGCCAATTCAGGAAGACTTCCGGCGCGACAGCCATTCAGGGGAATATGCGCAATCTGACGATTATCTGCATGCTGCTGACAGCATCGGCGACGGCCAGTGCACTGGCTTCGAATGCCACTTTGCCTGACGGCAAGGAGTTTAAGTCCTGGGAACAGGCGCTGCACTTCACTCACACCTTTTATGTCAACAACCAGGCCGCCAACGCCGACGACAACGGACCCGGGGATCTGCAAAAACCCTTCCGCACCATCGGCCGCGCAGCACAGCTTCTCAAACCCGGAGAGCGTGTGGTGATCGCGGAAGGAGTCTATCGCGAATTCGTACGTCCAGCGTGCGGCGGCTCTGGACCGGATGCCATGATCAGCTATGAAGCCGCTCCGGGCGCGAAGGTCGTTATCAAGGGTTCTGCGATTGTGAAAGGCTGGCGGCCGAGTACCGGCTGGAACTTCGGCGTGGACCCGGTAACGCAAAAGCCTGTCCAGGCGTGGGAACTGCCGCTCGATTCGAACCTCTTCCCAACCGGCTATAACCCATTTGAGGTCGATAACGTCATCGGCAACCGTTTCTGGTTGCGCTATGCCGAGGACAACATGGCCACTTACTTCCGGCGGCGCGGTATGGTCTTTGTAGACGGTCATCCGCTGGAACCGGTCGAGCTACCTTATCACCTGGCGGGACCGTCGAAACAGTCGCTGAACTTCTTCACCAAGGCTAGCTGGTCGCCTCTTTTCGCCGAGTTTCAGCCCCCAGCCGGCAGCTTCTGGGTCGAGACAAACGGAATGACCGTGCACATCCGGTTGGCGAACGACGACGACCCGGCCAAACACACCATCGAAATCACCACCCAAGAACAGGTCTTCTCTCCGCGCGATCGCTATCAGTCCTACATCCGAGTCAAGGGCATCACCTTCCAGCATGCTGGCAACGGATTCCCGGTTCCGCAGCGGGGCATGGTCTCCACCAACCGCGGCAACCACTTCATCTTCGAAGACGACACCTTCGAATGGGCCAACAGCGTTGGCCTCGATATTGGCAACGAGGACTGGGGCGCAAGCCGCCCGCCCGCGCCTGTCGGCTACGATATCGTTCGCGGCAATACATTCCGCTATTGCGGTATCGAGGGGCTGGGCGGCACCGGCGGGCCTCGCGACGTTCTGGTGGAACGCAATCTCTTCGAGTGGATTGGCTGGCAGGATGCGGCCATGATGTCCGAGTCCGGCGGGACCAAGATGCACACCGCACGCAACCTGCTTTTCCGCAACAACGTGGTGCGCCACATCCGGCACGGTAACGGCATCTGGCTCGACATCGGCAACGCCAATGTGCGAATCACCGGCAATGTCTTCGCTGACATTCCTGGCAACGTGAACCCGCATGCCGTGCACATCGAGGGCAGCGACGAGTTGAACCAGATTGACAACAACATCTTCTCGAAGTTGACGGGCGGCATCTTGATCCGCGACACCAACAACGTGATCGTGGCCTACAACCTCTTCCTCGACTGCGATGAAGTTGGCGTCGATACCATCTCGGGCATCAACGGGCCGCGGCCTATCGGCGGGCACACCAACGACGTGCACAACCTGATGGTCTACGGCAACATTTTCGCGCGCATGGGCCGCTCGGCCATTGAGTTCACCAATGCGCGCAACGATGCGGATGGCAATCTCTATCCTGCGCCGCAAGGGCCTTTCGGTTTCGGCCAACCTTACCTGCGCGTCAAGACGCCCGAACCCGCCGAGTGGCACAACCTCAAGTCCTGGCGCGAAGAACACGGCTGGGACAAGCATGGAGCGGAGGGGCAGATCGCGGCTGCGCTCGATCCCGACAAGCTTACGCTTCAACTGAAGATCGACAGCGAAATTCAACCGGTAGCCGCGTGGAAGGCAATTGATGGGGACTTTTTGGGCAAACAGGTAAATGGCGATCGTCTGCCGGGCCCGTTTGCAGACGTGCGGAATGGACCAGCCGAGCGCTCGATCGATCCGCGTTGAGGGTGCCCGGCGGGCCCGCGGAGGCCGCCTGGTTCACGGAACCATCACAGGAGGAGAACACAATGCCGCAAGGACGAGATCCACTCAATTTCAACCGGCGTGAGGCGATGCTGCTTTCCGTCGCGGCAGGGATCGGCATGGCTTCGGCCCGCGATGCCCATGCATCGGATGACGTGATGACGGCTTCGCATCAGGCGCCGGGAAACTGTACCTCGCCGCGCAGTGCAATCGCTAACACGCAATACGGCAAGGTTCGCGGCTTTCTGGATGGTGGCGTCTTCACCTTCAAGGGAATCCCCTATGGGCAAACCACGGCCGGAGAAAACCGCTGGCTGCCGGCAAAGCCTCCCACGCCTTGGAACGACGAGTATCCGGCGCTGGTCTATGGCGCCAACTGCCCGCAGACCCTGCACCCCTGGACAGCCGCTGAACAAACCTTCCTGCAAGAGTGGGACGATGGCTGGCAGAGCGAAGAGATGCTGAAGCTCAACATCTGGACGCCGAGCCTGACGGGCAAGCGCGCGGTCATGTTCTACATCCACGGCGGCGGCTTCAGCTTTGGTTCCTCCTACGAGTTGGCCGCGCACGAGGGTGCACAGATGGCCCGGCATCACGACGTCGTGCAGGTCTCTGTGAATCACCGGCTCAATATCCTCGGCTTCCTCGATCTTGCCGAGGTCGGAGGCGCGGCCTACGAGGACTCCGTCAACGTTGGGATGACGGATCTTGTCGCTGCATTGAAGTGGGTACGGGAGAACATCGCCAACTTCGGCGGAGATCCCGACCGGGTGATGATCTACGGTCAGTCGGGCGGCGGATCCAAGGTTACCACGCTAATGGGCATGCCTTCTGCGGTGGGCCTCTACCATCGCGTCGCAGCGCAGTCGGGCGGCGGTGGCAACATTCCCTCCAGGGAACAGCAGCGTGAAGTTACGCTGGTGATGATGAAGGATCTGGGCTTGGCGCCGAACGATCTTGCCTCGCTGCAGAAGATGGAATGGTCAACACTCATCGCCGCAGGCAATGCGGCCGCTGCAAAGATCAATCCTCCTATGCGTGGTCTCTTTGGACCCTTTGCTCCCGGGCCGCCAAGGGTCGGCTGGTCGCCATGCGTCGATGGCAGGAACATCACCTTGCGAAGCTTCTTCGACGCCGCCCCCGGGATCTCAAAGAATGTGCCCATGCTGATTGGCTCGGTGAGCGAGGAGGGCAACCAGATGTCGTCGCGGCCTACTGAGGAAGAGTGGCGCGCGAATCTGACCAAGGCTTATGGAGAGCAGAATGCCACCGCGCTCATCGCCGTTCTGAAAAAGTCCTATCCGAAAAAGGCCATCCGCACGCTCTCGTATATGTGCAGCGGTGTCTCGGGTTTGAACAGCCTTCTGGTGCGCAACAACGTGGTGAAGATGGCTAGGCTCAAGCACGAATTGAAGGCCGCGCCCGCTTACACTTACTACTTCACTTGGCAGACTCCAATGCTCGACGGAATTCCGGGTGCATGGCACACAGCCGACTTGCAGTTCTGCTTTGACAACACCAAACGTTGCGAGCAGGGAACAGGCAACACGCCACAGGCGCAGGTTCTGGCTCGCAAGATGGCCACAGCATGGGCGAATTTCGCGCGTACGGGAAACCCGAGCCAGCTTGGCCTTCCGTGGCAACCCACCGAACCTGAGCACAACCAGACCATGATCTTCGACACCGAATGCCGCATGGCCGAGGATCCCGAAGGCGAAGCGCGCAGGATACTGCTGAGCTAGTTTCAAGTGGAGTGTCGGCATCGAGAGATTTCCCAGACCCGGTCTAAGGTCCAGGGAACGAGGTTCGCAACAGAATCACCCCAGAGGAATTCAATGAAAACACTTCGGAAAACGATAAAGGATGCAACCCTGAGCGCGGTATTGGCACTGTCCTTGAGCCTTTGCGCTCACCCGGCCGCGGCACAAAAGATTGTCGCCAACATCGACACCAGCCAGACCTCTGCTCCTGTCTCGAACTACATCTTCGGAATGTTCATCGAGCACATCGGCAAGACTATGTATGGCCCGCTCTGGGCGGAGATGATCGACGACCGCAAGTTCTATTTCCCGATTGCCTCAAAGGATGCGGAGACCGGAGAACGGCACGACTTCCCGGGCATGCAGCTACGCAAATGGCGGCCCGTGGGCGGCGACGATGTTGTTACTTTGGACAAGGAGAAGCCCTTCGTCGGCGAGCAAAGCCCACGCATCGCGCTCGATGCAAAGGTGCCTCACGGCATCCGGCAGAGCGGTATCGCCCTGGTCAAGGGAAAGCGATACACCGGCCGCATTGTTGTGAAGGCATCGCCCGGAACGCACATCGCGGTTTCACTCGCGTGGGGGCAGGGAACCAGCGAGCGTCAGACCATCGTTCTTGCGCCGCTCGCGCCGGCCTACAAGACGATTCCACTCAGCTTTGTCGCGCAGGCCGATGTATTAGATGGCGCGATTGAGATTACCGGCACGGGTTCCGGAAGTTTCCATTTGGGTGCGATTTCACTGATGCCCGCTGATAATATTCATGGTTTTCGACCCGACACTATCGCGCTGCTTAAAGGGATCAAATCTGGATTTTGGCGCTTCGGCGGCAACTACACCTCGAACTACACCTGGTACAACGCCATTGGCGATCCCGACAAGCGCCCGCCCGAGTGGGACTATGCGTGGAACCAGATGCAGACCAACGACCTGGGCATGGATGAGTTTGCCGAATTCTGCAAGCTGATCGGCGTGGAGCCTTACATCAGCGTGAACGCGGGCCTTGGCGATGCGCACTCGGCGGCCGAGCAGGTTGAGTACATGAACGGGGCAGTCAACACACATATGGGCGCGCTGCGGGCAAAGAACGGCCACGCGGAACCATATCGCGTGAAGCTCTGGAACATCGGCAATGAGCCATGGGGCCCTTGGCAGATTGGCCGTACCGACACGAATTACTTCATGCAAAAGCACAACGACTTCGCCAAGGCCATGCGCAAGGTGGATCCCACGATTGTGCTGATTGCCTCCGGCGAAATGCTGGAAGACGGTAACGTACCGGGCCCCAAGCGCGCGCAGAATATCGGCAACCTGGGCCCACTCTACTCCACCGATGCCGATTGGACTGGGAGCTTCCTGAAGAGTTGCATGGGCAACTTCGACGGCATGGCCGAGCATTGGTACGCCTCGCCCGGCGTGCATTTCGACCTGGAGAAGGCCAAGACCCTGCCGCCGGATGCGAACTCGGATCAGGCCAACGTAAAGGTGCTCCAAACCCTCCAAGAGTTCGCGCGTTACCCGGCTAACATCGTGCGAGTCAAGTCGGAGGAATGGCAGGGATATATGCAGCGATATCCTGCTATCTCCGCAAAGAAGATCTTTCTTTCGATCGATGAGTGGGCCTATTTTGGCGGCGACTTTGGCCACAGCCCATCTCTAAAACAGGCGCTTGCTTACGGAATGGTCTTCAATGAGATGCTGCGCCACACAGACTCCATCACCATGGCCGCACACACCATGGGTACCTCGACGCTCGACTTCAACCAGACTTCTTCCACTCTGAACGGGCTGGGGCTCCTCTTCAAGATGTACAGCAATACCTTTCCCGGCACTATGCCTGTAGCGGTTGGCGGAAATGCGCCGCAGCCCGAGCCAAAGTATCCGGCCGGAGGCGACCAGCCCAGGCAGAACTCTGGCAGTCCTACCTATCCACTCGATGTGTATGCCGCGCTCTCGGCCGATCGGAGAACATTGCATGTCGCGGTGGTCAATGCAACGGAATCGGCGCAGACTCTCGATTTGGAACTGGCAGCCATACACGCCGCGGGACCAGCCAAAATTCTTCGGCTTGAAGGCGCGGAGTTGAGCGCCGCAAACCACATAGGCAAACCGGCTGAATTGGCAGTGAGGGAGACAACAGCGAGCGAGCCAATGGCGGGAACCACAATTCCGCCCATCAGCGTCAGCATTTTTAACATCCCGCTTTCTAGGTGAGGCAGATGTCCGGTGGCGCTACTGATCGGCCCGGGAAAACTGGACCATCGCACGCGCATGCGTCCGTCGCTGCAGCCGGCTTCGTTCATGTCGTCTAGTGTGACGTAGCCGGCTTTGCCTCACCCCAGCAGCGAATCGACAAATTGCTCAGGGGAGAACTCGAGCAGGTCTTCCATTTTTTCGCCGACGCCAACGTAGCGGACGGGCAGGTTCAGCTCGCGGGCGATGGCGACTGCGATGCCGCCTTTGGCGGTGCCGTCGAGCTTGGTGAGGACGATGCCGGTGACGCCCGAGGCTTGCGTGAACTGGCGGGCCTGTTCGAGTCCGTTCTGGCCGGTGGTGGCGTCCATGACCAATAGCACCTCGTGGGGCGCGCCGGGAACCAGGCGCGAGGCGGTGCGGCGCATCTTGTCGAGTTCGTCCATGAGCCCCGATTTGGTGTGCAGGCGGCCGGCGGTGTCGACGTAAAGCTCGTCGATCTGGCGGGCCTTGGCGGCGGCAATGGAGTCGTAAAGAACGGCGGATGGGTCGCCACCGGGACGGGTCTTGATCATCTCGACGCCGGAGCGGGCGGCCCAGACTTCGAGCTGTTCGATGGCTGCCGCTCGAAAAGTATCTGCAGCGCATAAAAGCACGGAGCGCCCTTGCGCGCGCGACCAGGCGGCCAGCTTGCCGCTGGAGGTGGTTTTGCCGGCGCCGTTGACGCCGACAAGAAACGTGACGCGCGGCGGCACCTGCGGTGCGGGCACTTCGTGCCGTGGGCTTTCAAGGATGGCTCGGAGCTGCTCCTTGAGAAGGGAACGGAGTTCCTCGCCGCCGGAGATGGCTTCGTGGCGGGCGCGGTCGCGCAGCGCGTCGAGAATGGCCGTGGTGGTGGGCAGGCCCAGATCGCTGGTGAGCAGCGCCGATTCCAGCTCTTCGAGGGCGCGCTCGTCGACGGGCCGGGTCATCGCTGCCAGATCGGCGATTTTGGCCGAGAAGCTCTCGCGGGTGCGCGAGACGGCCTGCTTCATGCGGTCGAAGAGGCCGGGCTTGGCGGCCTCGGCGGCGGGCGGGTTTTGATCGGCGCCCGTGGGCGCGGCGGGCGAGCTCTTTTTACCGAAGAATTTCATGGTCGCGGGTCTAGATTTAGTCTACGGCACGAAAATGTGGGGTGCGATGGCGGACGTGCGGTTTTTGCGGCGTTCGTGCCTTCGGCGCGGTAGGGCGGCCGGCGGTTTCTGCCGCCCGTCAAGACGGGCTGGGAAGGGAATCCTATGCCGATTCCCCAGGCTCGCGCCTGGGGCTACTGTCTGCCGCCTGCTAACGCAGGCTGAATGGCGCGAGAGCTCTTGGCTTGTCCGGAGGTTGTTGCAGGGCGGTGCAACCGACGGCCCGATTTCCATCAAAGTTGCAATGAGTGCATTTCGGCACTTACCGGTGCCCGTTGGGCACAAAATGGGCCAGGTAAAGCCGCTGATTCCGATATGCTTAAGCTGAGGCTGCATTTATTTGGTAGATTCCACGGCCTTCGATCTCAGGAGCTTTTGTGACGGATTTCGTTCAGGAATTATCGCGGCGCGTGCTCGTCTATGACGGAGCGATGGGCACCAATGTGCAAAAGCACAACCTAACGGCCGAGGATTTCTGGGGCAAAGAGGGCTGCAACGAGTTGCTGGTGCTCTCGCGGCCCGACGTGATCCGCGCCGTGCATGCCTCGTTTTTGGAGGCGGGCAGCGATGTGATCGAGACCGATACCTTTGGCGCGTCGAGCATTGTGCTGGCCGAGTATGGGCTTGAGGACCGCGTGCGCGAGTTGAATTTGGCGGCGGCGCGGCTGGCGCGCCAGGTGGCCGACGAGTATGCGACGGCGGAGAAGCCGCGTTTTGTCGCCGGATCGATAGGACCGACGACCAAACTGCCCTCGCTGGGACATATCGGTTACGACGAGATGGCGGCGTCCTATCGCGAGCAGGCCGAGGCGCTGATCGAGGGCGGCGTCGATCTGCTACTGGTCGAGACCTGCCAGGATCTGTTGCAGGTCAAGATCGCGCTGGCCGCCTGCCGCGATGCATTGCATGCGGCAGAGCAAAAAGGTTTGTGGCCGGGGAAGAAGATCGCCTTGCAGGCGCAGGTGACGCTGGAAGCCACGGGAACGATGTTGCTGGGCTCGGAGATTGGCGCGGCGCTGGCGGTGATCGAGTGTTTCCAGCCCGACGCGATTGGGCTGAACTGCGCCACCGGACCGGCGGAGATGAACGACGCGGTGCGCTTTCTGTGCCAGTACGCGACCGTGCCAGTGTGTGTGCAGCCCAACGCGGGGCTGCCGCAGAACGAGGGCGGACACGCGGTTTACAAGCTCACGCCGGCCGAGCTGGCGGCGCATCACCGGCGCTTTGTTACCGAGTACGGAGTGCGCATCGTGGGCGGTTGCTGCGGCACCACGCCCGAGCATCTGCGCGCGGTGGCCGAGGCGGTGAAAGGTGTTGTGCCCGCCGAGCGCAAGATTGTGCGCCAGTCGGTGGCGGCCTCGGCCTTTGCGGCCGTGCCGCTGGAGACCGACGGCCAGCCGGTGGTGATCGCCGAGGAGATGAACACCACCACGCGCCTGGACCGGTTCCGCAACATGGTGCGCGCCGGCGACTACGACGGAATTCTGGCGCTGGCCAAGCGGCTGGCCCAGGATGGCTCGCAGATGCTCGACCTTTGCTGTGCCATTGTGGGCGAAGACGAGTTGAGCTACATGAACGCCGTGCTGGAAAAGATCGCCACGCGCGTGCCGGCGCCGATTCTGGTGGATTCGACCGAGACGGGCGTGATCGAAGAGGCGCTCAAGCGCATTCCCGGCAAGCCGATCATCAACTCGATCAACCTGGAAGACGGCGAAAAGCGGGCCAGCATTGTTCTGCCCATGGCGCTGCGGTACGGCGCGGCGGTGATCGCGCTGACCATCGACGAAGAGGGCATGGCGCTGACGGCGGAGAAAAAAGTCTCCATCGCGCACCGCATTCACGATCTGGCGGTGGGCAAGTTCGGCCTGCGCCCCGAGGATCTGATCTTCGACGCCTTGACGCTGCCGATCTCGACCGGCCAGGAGGATTACCGCTCGGCGGCCATCGAAACCCTCGAAGCGGTGCGGCGGATCAAAGAAGAGCTGCCGTTCGTGAAGACCGTGCTGGGCGTTTCGAATATCTCGTTCGGATTAAACGCCTATGCGCGGCGGGTTTTGAACAGCGTGTTTTTGAAAGAGGCCGTTGATCGCGGGTTGGATACGGCGATTGTCAACTACTCGAAGATCTACCCGTTGTACAAGATTCCTGAAGTAGAAGTTGAACTGGCGCGCAAGCTGATCTTCCAGGACCGCGCCAGCGGCGATCCGTTGCAGGCCTATATGGCGCACTTTGCCGGGCTGGCCAAGACCGTTGTGGTGGAAGACGCCGAGGCCGATCAGAAGTTGCCGATTGAAGAGAAGCTCAAGCAGTTGATCATTCGCGGCGAGCGCGCGATTGGCCAGGGCGAGCACAAGCAGACCCTTGAAGAGGCACTTGAAGAAGCGCTGGCCAAGTACACGCCGCTAGAGCTGATTAATACCATTCTGCTGGAAGGCATGAAGACGGTCGGCGAGCTGTTTGGCGCGCGCAAGATGCAGTTGCCCTCGGTGCTGGATTCGGCCGGAGTGATGAAGGCGGCGGTCGCCCATCTGGAGCCGAAGATGGAGAAATCCGATGGCGGCGGCAAGGGCACCATGGTGCTGGCCACCGTTAAAGGCGACGTGCACGACATTGGCAAAAACCTGGTGGACATTATTTTGTCGAATAATGGCTACCGGGTGGTGAATCTGGGCATCAAGCAGCCCTCGGACGCGATTATTGCCGCGGCGCGCGAGGCCCAGGCCGACGCCATCGGACTGAGCGGGCTGCTAGTCAAGTCCACGCTGGAAATGAAGTACGTGATTCAGGATCTGGAGCGGCTGGGGATGACCATTCCGGTGATCTGTGGCGGCGCGGCGTTGACGCGCAAGTATGTTGAAGACGATCTGCGCCGGGAGTATGCAGGGGCGGTGTTTTATGCCGAAGATGCCTTTGCTGGATTGAATGTGATGTCGGATCTGACCGCGACTGACGAGGCGGTTCGTTTGGGCCGCGAACAGGATGGCAAGACGGTGAAGGTCTTTTCGAAGGTCGCGGTGGAAGAAACGTCGCAGGTGGAGCTGACGGCCGAGGGCCGTTCGCCGGTGGTCGAGCGGGTTGCCGAAATTCCTGTGCCGGCCTTCTGGGGAGCGCGCGTTTTTACCGATTTCAATCTCGACGAGGTTTTCACCTACATCAACGAGACGGCGCTGTTCAAGAATCAGTGGCAGTTGAAGACCGCCGCGCAGGGCGATTATCTGCGGCTGGTCGAAGAGAAGTACCGGCCCATCCTCAATGACTTGCAGAAAGAAGTGAAAGCATCGGGATGCTTTGAGCTGAAGGCGATTGTGGGCTTTTATCCGGCGGCAGGCGAGGGCGACGATCTGATTGTCTTCGATCCCGAGAATCCCGCGCAGGAACTGGAGCGGATTACCTTTCCACGGCAGAAGCAGGGGCGCAGGCTTTCCATTGCCGACTACTTTGAGCCGGTTGGCGCCAGCCGCCGCGACGTGGTGGGCTTCTCGATTGTGACAGTGGGTGACGAGGCCAGCCGGCAGACGCAAAAGCTCTTCGATGCCGGCGACTTCACCAAGTATCTCTACCTGCATGGACTTTCGGTGGAGTCGGCCGAGGCGCTGGCCGAACTGACGCACAAGCGTGTGCGCGAGTTTCTCGGCATTGCCGGCGACGACGCGACGCGGGTCTCCGACCTTTTCCATCAGAAGTATCGCGGCTCGCGCTATTCGTTTGGCTATCCGGCCTGCCCGAATCTGGAGGACCAGACCAAGATCTTCCGGCTGCTCAAGCCCGAGGAGAGAATTGGCGTCCGGCTGACCGAAGGTTTCCATTTGGAACCGGAGCAGAGTACCAATGCCATCGTGGTCCATCATCCCCAGGCAAAGTACTTTGTCGTGTAGCGAAGGTAACACCCTCCTGGAAAATTAAATTCGTACGTCCACGAAACTTTCCCCTTGGCCATGGGTTCAGGGGATCACTTGGGAGATTTGCGTCTGTTGATTTCTGACGGGCGGCCGATCGAACGAGTAGGACAGGAGACTCCTGTCCAGGAGGGATGATGAAACGCACATGGCTCCTTTGTCTATGCGCCTTTACTGTGCCGCAGTTGTTTGCGGACGCGGGCCAGCGGCTGATCCCGGCGGGATCGCTGGTGACCTGTACGACGGGCGGCGCTAGAATCTCCTCGAAGACCACTGCCATCGGCGATCCGGTGTTGTGCAAGGTCGAGCACCGGCGCGGCGATTTCATGTTGCCCTACGGCAGCTACCTCGGCGGAGAGTTTGCCGAGTACAAAGACCCCGGCCACTTTGTAGGCAAGGGTTGGATGCAGTTGGATTTCGACCGGCTCTATGTGGGCAATACGGCGATCGCGGTCGATGCCAAGGTGGTGGACGTACCCGGCTACAAGATCGACTCCCAGGGCCGGATTCAGGGCAAAGGGCATGCCGTTCGCGACACCATCGCCTGGATGATTCCCATTCTTTGGCCAATCGATCTGCTGGAGTTGCCGCGGCGCGGACCGCGGCCCACGCTGAAGGCCGAAACGGCCATCACACTGCGGGTGATGGAAGACATTCAGATTCCCTCTACGCCCGAGCCCACGCGCGATTCCAACGGCTTGATGGAGCGCTCGTCGAACGACGGCGTACAGCAGCCGGAAGCCGCTCCGCAGCCCGAATATTCTTCAGTGCCTCCGCAGCCTCAGCCCGTGATGGCGTATGGACCACCGCCTCCGCCGGCCTATTATTACTACGCACCGGTGGTCTATGCGCCGTATCCGCCGGTGGTTTACTACGCCCCCATGCCGGCGCGGCCAGCGTATCCGATGGCCGCTTATGGGCCGAGGGGCTATTACGGCTATCCCGGCATGGGCCGGGTGGTTTACCGCGCCAGATAGAGCCTGTGGCGCGGTGAGAGGGACGGGGAAGAAGTGAGGAGTGGATTCTTTGTCTCTTTTGCGCAGAATTTCCCGTTTCTGTGCCAGATTGAAGTTAAGGCAATAGCGAGAGCATGTGTGTCCTCCTTGAACGGCCGGAGCGGAAGATCGCTTCCGGCTGTTCGTTTTTTTGTGCGCTCCATCACATCAGTCCCCCTTTTGCGGGCTTAAAGAACGATGGCGTGAGAGCCGGGTTACAGTTTGTCGAAAATATTCGTGCCGTTTTTGTTTTAGTTTGATCCGGTATTCACAATTTGGCGACATACTGATCCGGTGATTCGGCAAACCTTCCAACAGGCTCCATTCCAGATGGCCATCGGCGCTACGACTCCGGTAGAGGCTACATTTCCGATTGGCGTGTCCACCCCCACTCCACAGACGCCAGCGTCGCGTATTCACGCCGATGTGGGCCATTACCGGTTGCGTATGGCCACCGGCGCGGAAGATCGCGAAGCCGCCTGCCGTCTGCGCTTCAAGGTCTTCAATATCGAGTTGGGCGAGGGGCTGGAAAGCTCCTACGCGACCGGCATCGATAGCGACCGTTTCGATTCTGCTTGCGAGCATCTGCTGGTGGAAGACAAGAACACCGGCAAGGTGGTGGGAACCTACCGCATGCAGTCGGGCACGACGGCGGCGCGGAACAAGGGCTACTACACCGAGCAGGAGTTCGATCTGTCGCCCTACGAGCTGTTGCGGCCCGAGATTCTGGAGCTGGGCCGGGCCTCGATCGACCGCGAGCATCGCACGCCAGAAGTTCTGATGTTGTTGTGGCGGGGAATCGCGCAGTATGCTACCGACATGGGGCTTCGCTATTTGCTCGGCTGTTCGTCAATGAACTCCAACAACCCGGTGGAAGGCTGGCAGATGTACCGCCAACTGGAGAACTTCAGGGTGTCGGCGGAGTTTGCGACGGTGCCGACCGCGGCTTATGCCTGCCCCGCCGAGCCGCAGGAGACAAGCGCACAGCAGCCGTCCTGCCAGAGCGATCGAGAGGCCACGGAGTCTCAGGTGAAGGTTCCCAAGCTACTGAAAACCTATTTGGCGATTGGCGCGCGGATTGCCGCGGCGCCGGCCTGGGATCGGGAGTTTCACACCATCGATTTTCTGACGCTTCTGGATCTGAAGTTAATGTCGCCGGCGGCTCGCAACCGCTTTTTGGCGCCGCTTACGCGTTGACGCTGCGCCGGCTGCGGCGCGCTGTGGCGCTGGCCTTCACACTTGTTTTGTGCATGATCCGCTTTTGGCTGGCGCGGCTGCGCGGGCCCATGACGTTAGAGCGCCGGGCGCGGTGGCTGCAACAGGCCGCGCGGGGAGTTTTGGACGGCTTGGGCATCCATTACAAGGTCGATGGCCAGCCGCCCACCAGCGGTCTGGTCGTCGCCAATCACCTCAGCTATCTCGACATTCTTTTGATCGGCGCGGCGATGCCGTGTTTTTTCGTAGCTAAAAAAGAGATTGCAGGCTGGCCATTCTTCGGTCAAGCGGCGCGGTCGGGCGGCACGATCTTTATCGACCGCTCCAGCCTGGCCAGCGCCAACGCCGTGGCCCGGCAGATCGGCGAACGTCTGAATCTGCAGGCTCCGGTGTTGTTTTTTCCCGAGGGAACAAGCAGCGATGGCTCGGGTCTATTGCGGTTTCACTCGCGTTTGTTTGATCCGGCAACCAAGGCCGGAGCACCGGTGACAACCGCGTCCATTCGCTATGTGATCGACGGCGGCGTGCCGGAGCGGGAGCTTTGCTGGTTCGGTGACGATGCCTTCTTGCCCCATATCTGGAAGGTGCTGGATGTGCGTGGCTTTTCCGCCTGGATACGTTTCGGCGAGCCAACCATCTATGCCGATCGCCGTACCGCCGCCGAACACACGTATACAGAGATCGCCGCCTGGCGGCAAACGAGCGCGCCGGCGTTGGACAGAGATAACTAATAAATCGTTAAAAGTATTTATCGCAACCAAGGCATCTCGCCACATCGCGCGCGGCATCCCATTACCAGAGCAGAAACACGGGCCCAGCGGAGGCGGTACGATGAGCGGCAAGCGCTGTTGGCATCTGGCCATTCTTGTCCTTGGCAGTTCTCTTACCCTATATTCCATCCATCACATGGCGGCGGCGCAAACCGCGAATGCGCCTCAACCGGCAGCACAAGACCAAACGCCATCGAACGCAACCTATCCGCAGATCGTGCGTATTCGATCGCTGGAAGGCGATGTGCGCGTGGCGCGCGGATCAGAAGACAAAAAGGCCGCGGGCGCGGATTGGGAAAAGGCCGTTGCTGGCCTGACTTTGGCGACTGGATACAGTTTAGTAACAGGTGCCGGGCGGGCGGAGATTGAGTTCGAGGATGCATCGACGGTCTATCTCGCGGATCACTCCGCACTGACCTTCAATGACATTCACACCACGGGCGGCGTGCCCTATACGCAGATCGCGCTCTTATCAGGCACCGCGACTTTGCATGTGAAGCCGCAGTTTGCCGGAGAATACTTTACTCTCAAGACTCCCAGCGGCTCAGTCAGCTCGCTCTATCCCGAGGAAAGCTATATGCGCATTACCAGCTACCTCGATAGTTTCACCATGACGTTTCTGCAAGACACTTCCGTCGAGCTTCCAGGCACGACGCGGGTGAGCCACTATTACGCAAAGGGTCTGACGCTGGTCGACCACGGAGGCGGCCGCGTGAATACGTATCGCCCGCCAACGTCCGATACTGCGTGGGACAAATGGGTGGATGATCGTGTTACCGCCCACGCTCAAGCCGAACAGGCCATGTTGAAAGATTCAGGGCTTACGGAGCCGATTCCAGGTCTTGCGGATATGAATGGCCAAGGCCATTTCTTTCCCTGCGCGCCGTACGGAAGTTGTTGGGAGCCGAATGCGGTAGGTGAAGAGCCGTTACCCGGTGAAGGTGCTGCGCAGGCCGAACCCGCGCAGGCAGCGACGAATCCGGCCAGCCTGATTCATCCTAAAAAGCTGTATGCGTACGATACCTCGTTTCCATGCTCTCCCGATCAGGTTCACTCGCTCGTTGAGCGGGATCTCGTGACGCATCAGGAAAAGACGATTTGGAGCAGACTGGAAGGGCCGGACGAGCCCTATACCTGGCCCTATTCCTGGGCGGTATGCCACACCGGATTCTGGCTCTACCAGCGGCAGCACTACGTCTGGGTGGTGGGTCACAAGCGGCATCATCATCGGCCGATTCGTTGGGTTAAACTTGGCCATTCCGTGGCATTTGTGCCGTTGCATCCGAACGATAAAACGGGCAAGCCCCCGATCAACCGGCAACACGAAGCGTATGTTGTGCACGAGAAGGAAAAGTCAGTCGAGCGGATTGCGATTGATCCGGGCCGCGAAGTGAAGGTTCTGAATGCAGCCCCGAAAGATTTTCGCAAACCGTTCCAAGCGCCATTGGAGCGGGCCGAGGCGCCGCGCGTGGAAGTGCATCGGGTTGGCGAGCCGGTACTGGCGAATAAAGGAACCGCTCCGGCGCTTGCCTTCGATCACAAGACGCAGAGCTTCTTGTTGGCCCGGCAGGTGGCGCAGGGAGGCAAGAGTACAACCGTCATGGAGCCGTTCAATGGCGCCAAAGGGAATCTGCAAGCGCGGGCCGTGGGTATGGATGCCCGTGGAAACTATAGCGTGCGCATGGTTGCGGGAGGAACGAATCGTGGTTCTGGAGGCGGCGTAGCCGGTGGTGGCAACGGCGGCGCTTCTCGCGGCGGTAACTCCGGTGGAACGGGCGGAGGCTTTTCGCATGGCGGCGCGGGTAGCAGCGCCGGTGCACCTAGCTCAGGAGCATCGAGTGGTGGAGGCGCACACGGCGGCAGTGGAGGCTCGGTCAGCTCCGGCAGCGGAGGCGCGAGCAGTACCGGTGGCAGCGGTCATCACTAATGTTTTAAGTTCTTGAGTCCGCGTGATTGTTCGTGAATGCGGACTCAAGAGCTTGAGACTCATTCGATCATTATCGATCCAGCTTGGGCGGCGCGGCTGTTGAGCCACGAACGACCAGGCTGGTGGAGACAAGATACTCGCGTTGCATTTTGGGATTACCGCTATCTTCGGCCTGAACGCGCAGCGCCTCGAAGGCGGCGCGGGCCAGATCGACGCGCGACAGGCGGATGGTGGTCAGCGGCGGCAGGGTGAACTCGGCGAAATCGATGTCGTCGAGGCCGATGACGGAGAGATCCTGCGGCACGCGCAGCCCTTTCATGTAGGCCGAGCGCAGCACGCCGATGGCGGTCATGTCGTTGGAGCAGACGATGGCGGTGGGTGGCGCGGCCAGCTTGCGCAATTGCTCAAAGCCATTCACGCCGCCCTTGAGCGTGTGGTCGCACTCAATGATCCATTTCTTTTCGATGGCCAGTTCCACTGACTGCATGGCGGCGCGGAAATCGTTTTCGCGGGTGCGCGCCGAATGCAGGCTGTGCGGGCCGGCGAGAAATGCGATTGAGCGATGTCCGAGCTCAACCAGATGGCGGACGGCTTCGTGGATGCCCGTCGAATAATCCAGCAGGATGGTGCTGGCCTTGGGGTCGTCGAGCTTGAACTCGGCCAGCACAATGGGTACGCCGCGGTTGATGAGCTGGTCAAGGACCGGTTCCTCTTCGCCGAAGGTCATCACGGCCACGCCGTCGACCTTGCGCTCCAGCATGCGGCGCGCGCAGTTGGCCAGCACCACCGGGTCGCTGTTGGTGGAGCTGATGAGGATCTCGTAGCCGTGGGCGACGGCGATCTCTTCGAAGCTTTGAATCAGCTCGGGAAAGAAGGGGTTGGTAATGTTTTCAACCAGGATGCCGAAGAGGCGGCTGCGGCCGCTGACCAGCGTGCGCGCGTGCGAGTTGGGTAGATAGTTGAGTTGCTTGATGGCCTGCCAGACGCGCTTGCTCAGCCGTTCGCTGACCAGAGGCGAGCCGTTGATGGTCCGGGAGACCGTGGCGATGGAGACTTTGGCCAGGGCGGCAACAGCGCGGATATCGGGGGTTTTGCCGGAGTTTTGCGGATGAGCTTTTCGAGCCACCCCACCATGCTAACCGAGGAAAAACGTTTCAGGAAGAAAAAGTTCCGCCGCCGTCCCACGATCAAAACCGCAGGTGAGGGACGATTGGCGAAGCGGGCAGCCGCGTGACTGACTACCCGCCTGCCGCGCGGTTAGGCTTTTTCCGCGATCAGCAGCCGCAGGTCGCGCAAATTGTGGCCGGTGGGGCCGGTGACCACCGAATCGCCCAAGGCTGTGAAGAGCGGGCAGGTGTTGAACTCCACCAGGGTCTTGTCGGGATCGAAGCCGAAGGAGCGGGCGCGGGCGATGGTGGTGGGGTCGGCGATGGCGCCGGCGGCCTGGGTATTGCCATCGATGCCATCCGATCCCGCGCTGAAGACAGTCAGATGCTGGCCGGGATAGTTGGCCAGTTCCATGGCGCAAGTCAAGGCAAATTGCTGATTGCGTCCGCCGGCGCCGGGCGTGCGGTCGAGCGTCACCGTGACTTCGCCGACCGAGATCAGGCAGAGCCGCTCGTGCTTGGCGCGCAGAACATGAAAGCGGCTGAGCAGATAACGGGCGGCGTCGGCATAATCCCAATCGTCGCAACTGTTATCGACCACCACATCGTAGCCGGCGTTTTGCGCCAGCACGCGCGCGTTTTCCACCAGATCGTGGCTGGAGAGCAGAATCTCGAAGACCGAATCCTGAAAGGCCAGGTCTTCGCCGCTCATCGAAGAAGCAGCGGTCAATTTGCGGATCGGCGCCCAATCTGGCCACGACAGTTTATCCAGGAAGGGCGGCCGCCAGCCCTTGTTGCCCGGCGATTCGGGCAGGTCGTTGCGCTCGAAGAAGTGGCGGATCGAGGCCGGAAACTTTTCATTGAGGTGGTACTTATCGAGCAGTTCGCGGACTTCGGCAATGGTGGAGTGGTCGGGCGAGGTAGGGCCGGAAGAGAGGGCGTCGAGGGTGCGCAGTGGCACGTCGGGCAGCAGCAGGCTGATTTTGGTGGCCGCCGCGGCGGCGATGGCCAGCCGTCCTCCCTTGACCGCGGAAAAGTGCTTGCGCAGCGTATTGACTTCGGCAATGGGCGCGCCCGAGGCCAGCAGCAACCGGTGGAAGGCGATGGTATCTTCGAGGGTGATCTGCGGGTCCAGCGGCAGGTCGAACATCGCCGATCCGCCACCGGAGATGAGGAAGAAGACAAGCGTATCTTTGCGGGCTTTGCGCAACATGGCTAGCGTGGCGCGGGCCGCGGCAAAGGATTCTTCATTGGGCACCGGATGGCCGCCCTCGAAGTAACGGAAACGCCAGTTGCGTTTTTCGGGCAGATGTTGCGAACAACAGATGCCGCGCAGACCCTGGCGGCGTTTCATGCGCTGCAATAAAACATCGAGCATGGGGCCGGCGGCTTTGCCCAAGGCAATGATGTTGATGCGCTTGTAGTGCGAGAGATCGATCTCGGAGGGGCCGCTACCGTCGGGCATCAACCGGTGCAGAATATTGCCCTTGAAGCGCAAACGGCGGTCGAAGGCCGAGGCTATATTGCAGGCGGCCAGCGAGCCGGTAAAGATTTCCGTGGCGGAGAGATGCAGGGGTTCCAAGGCAACATCGCTAACAGGGGTCATAACCTAAGCTCCTTCAACCAGTCCACAATCGCATGCTGCATGGGCTCGAGTTGATCGGTGAAAAAGTGATCGGCGCCGGGAAGGAGGAGGAGACGGCTGGGGTCGGCGGCTTTTTTTGTAATTTGTGTGAGTTGGCCGGCGGACGCGAAGGCGTCGCAGTCACCACTCAAGAATAATTTGGGGATTTGCAAGCTGTGCAGTGCAGGGTAATGGCAGGCGGGGAATTCGCTGGTAGCGGGAAGACCGAGGGCAATCAGAGCGCGAACGCCGTGACAGCCCAGGGGCGATTCCGAACAGGCTTTGACCGCCATGGCCGCGCCAAAGCTGAAGCCGGCAACGACCAGGGGAAGATCGAATTCGCGCTTGAGCCAGGCTATTGCCGCCAGAATGTCGCCGGCTTCGGCCAGGCCGTCGTGGCTGCCCTGGCTGAGCCCCACGCCGCGAAAGTTAAAGCGCAACACCGGCCAGCCTTGCCCCCAGACGGGCTCGTTGAGCGCCTTCATGGCGTGGTAGACGACCTTATTGTGCAGGTTGCCGCCGTAGAGCGGATGAGGATGGCAGACCAGAGCCGCGCAGCGCGCCTGGGGCGACCCCAGATTCACCACCGCTTCCAATTTACCTGCTGGACCGTCAATCGTTACAGAGCGCAGTGAGCCAGCCTTCGTGCGCGGCTCCTGAACAGGTACGACCACGCCGGCCGGATGCATGCTTTTTTGACCGGCGATTTCCGGATTCTGGATTTGGGAACATACCGTCTTCCGCGCCTCGCCATAGGGGGCTGCCAGCGTCGATGGGCTTGGGAACGGTGTGGTAGTCGCGGTCATACCACTCCTCATTTTACGCTCAATTTGGCCACGACTAGCAACGAGAGAAGCTAAATTGAGCTTTCAGAAGGCCGAAAGCCCCGGCTGCGTTATTCTGGCTGCATGATGAACGATATTTCAAAGCTTGTTCCCCTTGACCCCATCGGGCTGACCCGCCAGTTATGCGAGATCGAATCGACGACCTACCACGAAGGTGCTGTCGGCGACTTTTTGGCGGATTTTCTTGCCCATCGCGGCTGGGAGGTGGAGAAGACCCCAGTGCCGCAGCCGGCCGAGAGCGCCAACGCCGGGCTGCGCTGGAATGTCTACGGCGGGCCGCAGGGCCAGAGCCCCGATCTGGTTTTTTCCACGCACATGGATACCGTGCCGCCCTACATTCCATTCAGCGAGGACGATGCATATCTTTACGGGCGCGGAGTCTCCGACGCCAAAGGGATTCTGGCGGCGCAGGTTGCCGCCGCCGAGGCGTTGCGCGCTGAAGGATTCAAGGTGGGTGTGTTGTTTGTCTCTGGCGAAGAGCGCGACTCGGCTGGCGCCAAAGAAGCCAATCTGCGCGCCAAGGGCAGCCGCTATCTGATCAACGGCGAGCCGACCGACAACAAACTCGCGCTGGCCTCAAAGGGCGCGCTGCGCGTGGTGCTTCGCGCGACCGGCAAGATGGCCCACTCTGCTTATCCCGAGCTGGGCGATAGCGCCGTGCACAAGCTGGTCCAGGTGCTGGCGCGGTTGCTCGAACTCGATCTTCCGGTGACCGAGGGCATTGGCCCGAGCACGGTGAATATCGGCCAGATTCAGGGCGGACACGCTCCCAACGTGATTGCCGACAAGGCCGAGGCGCAGGTGCTGGTGCGGCTGGTGGGCGACGCGGCTCCGGTCAGGGCGGCGATTCTCAACGCTGCCCAAGGACTGGCGGAGGTCGATTTCACGTTGGAGATTCCTTTTGTCCGCCTGCGCGAGGTGGCCGGGCTGGCAACCATGGTGGCCAAATTCACCACCGATATTCCACAGCTTTCGAACTGGGGCGAGCCGCTTTTGCTGGGCCCGGGCAGCATTCACGTCGCGCACACGCCCGACGAGAAGCTGGCCAAGAAGGAACTGCTCGAAGCCGTCGATCTGTACATTCGCGTGGGTAGGCAACTGCTGGCCTAGTGTGGCGAATCTGAATCCGTTGCAGAACAACTGTAGATCCTTCGCCTCCGTTTGCCGCAGAAAACGCGGCAAACTACGCTCAGGATGACAGTGCTTTTGTGATGCGTACTGCGGAGGCAGGGCAATAGAGCTTGTTTCAAAGCACCAAGTTTTCAAACAGATTTCAAGAGCCAGGCGGCAGTTGCCGCCAGCCGGAGACAGGACGATGAAGACCGTGAAACTTTGCCAGCTTGCACTGGGAGTGCTGGTGTTGGCGGCTGTGCCGCTGCCGGCGCAGACTCCGGCCGATGCCGCGACACCGCTGCGTCCCAAGGGCGGCGCAGGAATTCCGGCCAATTATGACGAGGACAAGGTGGGCCAGTACACCCTGGCCGACCCGCTGCGGCTGAACAGCGGCCAGCCGGTACGCGACGCCAAGACCTGGTTCACGCAGCGCCGTCCGGAGATTGTCGAGCTTTTCGAGACCCAGCAGTTTGGCCGCGCGCCCGGCCGGCCCGCCGAAGAGAGCTTCGCGGTCACCGACAAGGGCACGCCGGCGCTGGGCGGCAAGGCGATTCGCAAACAGGTGACGATCTCGTTTGCAAAAGATCCTTCGTGGCCCAAGATTCATCTGCTCGTCTATCTGCCTGCCGCGGCGCGCAAACCCGTGCCCATGTTCTTCTCGATCAACTTTGGCGCCGTGCAGTTTGCTGTGGACGACCCCGGCATCATGCCGCAACTGGCCTGGGATGCGAAGACCAACAGTTGGGCGATGCCGGACAAGGGCAGTGAGTTCGGTCATATCGATGCCGGGCAACTGATCGATGCCGGATTCGGTGTGGCGACGTTTTACTACGGCGAGGTCGAGCCAGATTCCCCGCTGGGTTTTGCCAACGGCATTCGCGCGCACTATCTGAAGCCGGGCCAGAGCCAGCGCGACAGCGACGATTGGGGATCAATTGCCGCTTGGGCATGGGCGATGAGCCGCGTCGAGGATTACTTCGAGACCGATCCGGCCATCGACGCCAGGCGCGTCGCCGTTCACGGCATCTCGCGGCTGGGCAAGACGGCGCTCTGGGTCGGCGCGCACGACCAGCGCTTTGCCGCCGTGATTGCCAGTTGTTCGGGCGAGGGCGGCGCAGCGCTCAGCCATCGCAACTATGGCGAGACCATCGCGCATCTGACCGCGCCCACGCGCTTTCCCTATCAGTTCGCGGCGAACTACGCCAAGTGGGCGGGCTTTCCCGACCAGGCGCCAATGGATTCTCATCTGTTGATCGCACTGGTTGCGCCGCGGCCCTTGTTGCTGCAAACCGGCAATATCGATTACTGGTCTGACCCCAAGGGGGAGTTTCTGGCCGAGGTGGCTGCCGGGCCGGTCTACAAGCTGCTGGGCAAAGAGCCGCTGGGCACCAGCGAATGGCCGGCGGCCAAGACGCCGGTTCTCCACGATCTGGCCTACTACATGCACGATGGCGGGCACGGCATGGTGCAGAGCGACTGGCAGATCTACATCCAGTTCCTCAAGATGCACCTGCATCCGGAGCTTTAAGCCGTTGATGGAGCGGGAGATTGTCCAGAATCGGGAAAACTGAAGTAAGTATGCAATCACACACAAAGATTGGGAATGAGTGGCAGCGATCCGGCTGTTTCTCCTTGGCCGCGGAACCGGGCGCTGCTATAGTCGAATCAGTAGTTTTTCGGCAACATCGCTCCCCGAATACAACGAAAAACCGATGAAAGCGACTCCTTTCATGTAGATGGAGTTCATCGGCTTTTTGGGGGGATGCGTGGGTTTGCCACCATGCATCTTGAGCCTGCTCCGATAGAATGTGGAAAAAGCCTCACCCAAGTGAGGATGGCGGAGCTATGCAAAAAAACTGGAACGATGCCATGGAGCCCGGCAAGGTTTTTGAGCGCCATTTGTTGTCTGAATTGCCGCGGTTATCCAACTGGTTTGCCTTGTACACCACCGCGCGCCACGAAAAGCGGGTAGCGCAATATCTGATCGAGCGGCGAATCGAGTGCTATCTGCCCTTGTACCGTTCCCAGCGCAGGTGGAAGGATGGCTCGCGCGTGACGCTGGAGTTGCCGCTTTTTCCTAGCTATCTTTTTGTGCGCATGGAGCGGCGGGCGCGTGGGCTGGTTTTGTCGGTTCCCGGCGCGCTGGCAGTGGTCAGTGGCACCGGAGGCGAGCCGGCGCCCTTGCCGGAGGCGACGATCGAGGCCTTGCGCACGGGGCTCAACGAGCAGTCGGTGCAGCCGCATCCGCTGCTGACGGCGGGGCAGCGGGTACGCATCCGCGCCGGTGCGCTGGCCGGGTTCACGGGCATCGTGGTGCGGTACAAGAACAGCCTCCGCGTGGTTCTGACTCTGGAAGCCATCATGCAGAGCTATGCGGTCGAAGTGGGCATTGAAGATATCGAACCGCTGGCCGCAGCGGCGCCGCTGGGCTGGATTCCCGAAGCGGCCACGGTTGCGGCGGCAACTTCCTGAGCGGTTTGGCGGCCGTGACCTGGTCCGGCCATTGAAAGAATCAATCTGCCGCCGGAGATTGAAAACAGATCTCCAGCAATCGCCCGGTTTTTCGCCGGCGCGGTTTACTCCCCGGAAATCCCATGGCAAAAAACGCACAATCCGGCAAAGGCGATGCTGCGACCCGCATTCTGGCCAGCGCGGCGGAGTTGTTTGCCCGCTCCGGCTATCACGGCGTCAGCACGCGCGATATCGCCGCGGCCGCGGGCGTCAATGAGGTGACGATCTACCGGCATTACCCGCGCAAGCGCGATCTTTATGTCGCGGTGCTCGATGCCGAGTTGCGGCAGGTCAAACTGCGCGGGGATCTATTGGCCCAGATTGCCGAGGCCGGCGATGCCCGGACGGCTGTGGCGCGCACCTTCGAGTTGATCGCGGACACGCTGGCGCAGCGCCAGTTCTTGTTGCGTTTGGTGCAGTTCAGCGCGCTCGAGATTGGCGAGGATGCCGATCCGCTGTTGCGCCGGCATCTGGGCCAACTGGTCGAAGTGATGGCCCACTATCTCGAACCCTGGGTGAGCCGGGGCGAGTTGCGCGTGGGCAGCGCCAAGGCTCTGGTGCTTTCCTTGATGGGGATTCTGTTGAGCCAGCGCCCGCTGCACCGGCTGTTCATGAACAATGGCTCTGCCCCCGACGAATTTGGTAAGGCTTATGTTGAGTTTTCTGTTTCCACTTCGGCCGGATGAGCTAGGCCGGCCCACTGTTGCTTATGTACTCCATGCACGTTGATGAGAATTTTGCAGATTATCGATAGTTTTTCCCCGGCCATCGGCGGTCCGCCGGAGGCGGTTCGCCAACTGATCCGCGCCTCCGTGGCTGCAGGCGACCAGGTGGAAGCCGTCTGTCTGGATGATCCGCGGGCGGAGTTTTTGGCGGGCATCGAGTGTCCGGTACATGCGTTGGGCCAGAGCTATTTGGGCCGCTATGCCTTTTCGCCGCGTCTATGGCGGTGGCTGCAACAGAACGCCGGGCGATACGACGGACTGGTGATGAACGGGATCTGGAGTTTTCCTGGCGTGGCGCTCAGCTTTGCCGCGCGGCGGGCGGGAAAACCCTATGGCATCTTTACCCACGGCGCGCTGGATCCATGGTTCAACCGTACCTATCCGCTGAAATTTTTGAAGAAGCTGCTCTACTGGCCGATGCAATACATGGTCTTGCGCCACGCTCGGGCGGTCTTTTTTACCACCGAAGCCGAGCGGGATCTGGCAGCGACCAGTTTCAAGCCCAACCGGTGGAATAGCGTTGTCGTTCCCTATGGGATTATGGAACCGGAGACCTCTGGCGTTACCGGGGAGTGCGAGGAGTTTTACGGCCAGTTGCCAGAGCTGCGTGGCCGCCGCTTCCTGCTGTTTTTGGCGCGCATGCACGAGAAGAAGGGATGCGATCTTCTGATCCAGGCCTTCGCGCGTGTTGCCCAACAGGAGGCCGGGTTGGATCTGGTGATGGCCGGCCCGGATCAGGTGGGCATGCAGGCGCGTTTGGAGAAGATGGCTGCGCAGTCGGGTGTGGCCGGCCGGGTGCACTGGCCGGGGATGATTGGTGGCCGGGTGAAATGGGGTGCCTTGCGGGCCTGCGAGGCGGTGATTCTGCCTTCGCATCAGGAGAATCTGGGGATCTCGGTGGTGGAGTCTCTGGCTGTGGGACGGCCGGTGCTGATTAGTTACGAAGTCAACATTTGGCGCGAGATTATTGGCGACGGCGCGGGTTTAGCAGAAGAGGACACAATCGACGGAATCGAGCGCTTGTTGCGCCGCTGGCTGGCTTTGCCGCCGGTGGAGCGCGAGGCGATGGCGGCCCGCGCCCAGCCCTGTTTTGCCGCGCGGTATTCGATGGCGCGAGCGGTTGCCGCGATCGACTGTGTGTTTGCCGCACGGCAACCCGGAAACCAGCTTTAGCCCGCCGCGAGGCCGATGAGGCTTCCGGCGGCAGATGCCGTAAAGCGGCGGAGTTCCGCCGCCGTACAACCCGCCCGATGAAAGTGGCGGACGAGTTAGGAGTAGCAATGCCCTTAGAGCCTCAGGCTGAAACTCAGCCGGTTGAAAGCCGGACCCATGCGTTTTCAACCAGCGAACGGCGCTCCATGATGGATATTTGGCGCGTGCTCATCAAACAGCGTCTTACGATCTTCACCGTGACGGTTCTGGTGACGGCGGCCGCGGCCTGGCACGCCTTTCACACGCCGCCGGTCTATGAGACCAAGGCCCAGATCGAGATTAAGCCCAATGCGCTGGACAGCGTCGATGCCGAGAGCCTTTGGGCGGGCGAGGAGGCCTATACCGCGCTGCAGTCCGAACTGGTAGTCATGCAGAGCGACTCGGTGCTCTTTCAGACCGCGCAGGCGCTGAATCTGGTCGATATGGTGCGCCCCAGCCACAACGGCGGCGCGCCGGTTCCGGCCGCGGAGATTACACCCGACGAGCACCGCGCCATGGTCAAGATGATCCGCGGCGGCCTGTCGGTCAATGCGCTGGCCAACACGCAGATTGTCGAAATCCACTTCCGGGGCAACGATCCCAAGCTGGCGGCGGCCATCGTCAATCAACTGGTGCAGACTTACGCCGACGAGGATCTGAAGACCAAGTACGAGCGCACTATGCACGTCTCCAACTGGCTGCAGAAGCGGTTGGAGGCTCTGAAGCAGGAGGCATCCGATACCCAGCGCCAGTTGGCCGACTACCAAAAGGCGCATAACATCGTCGGCACCGACGAAACCTCGAACCTGACGCTGCAAACCCTGGAGCACGTCAACAGTTCATTGGACGATGCCGAGGCCGACCGGATCATGAAGGAAGCCCGCATGCGCGAGTTCAACTCCATGAGCCCGGACATGGTGGCGCTGATGGGCGACGATCCCAACTTATCCTCGCTCAATGGCCAACTGACCGAATTGCAATCGCAACGCGCGCAACTGGCGACCAAGTACGGGCCCAAGCACCCGCAGATGCAGTTGCTCGACCAGCAGATCAAAAAGGTGCAAGGGCAGATTGACAATGAGGTGGCCGTGGCCCGCCGCCAGGTGCGCGACGAATACCAGAGCGCGTTGGCCTCGGAGACGGCGATGCGCAAGCGTCTGGCCGCGCAGGAAGAGACGACCTACAAGCTGAATGAAGACGTGGCGCAGTACGCCATTCTGCGTCACGATGCCGAGTTGACGCGCAAGCTGTATGACGATCTGCAGGCCCGGCTGGAAGAGGCCAGCGTGACGGCGGGCATGTCGTCGGCCAACATCACGGTGGTCGATAGCGCCGAGATTCCCAACATTCCGGTGGCGCCGCAGAAAAGCAAGATTCTGCTGATGGGGCTGATCGGCGGCTTGGTGGTGGGTTGCGTGCTGGGCTTTTTGATCGAGTCGATCGACGACCGGCTGCGCACCAGCGAAGAGGTCGAGAGCGCGGCGCAACTGCCTTCGTTGGCGGCGATTCCGCACATCGCGCAGGGCGAGGTGAAGCGCAAGGGCCGGCGCGAGGAGCCCGAGCCGGGCGCGGTGCGCGCTCCGCAACAGCTCATTGCCATGTGGGACCCGAAATCGACCGGCGCCGAGGCCTATCGCGGCATGCGCAGCGCGCTGCTGCTGTCTTCGATCGACCATCCGCCGCGCGTCATCGTGGTGACCAGTTCGTTTCCCGGCGAAGGCAAGACAACCACTTCGCTGAATCTGTCGATTGTGCTGGCGCAGCGCAACGAGCGGGTTCTGCTGGTCGATGCCGATCTGCGCCGCGGCAGCCTGCACCGGGTCTTCGGCATGGCCGACCCCAACTTCGGCCTCTCCACGGCATTGGCGCAGCCGGGCTTGCATCGCGATCTGCCGGTGCCGTTTCCCGATCTGCCCATGCTGCACGTGCTGGCGACCGGACCGCGGCCGCCCAATCCCGCCGAGATGCTCTCCTCCAACCGCATGGCGGAGCAGATGCGCATGTGGACCCAGGAGTTCGATCGCATCGTGATCGACACGGCGCCGCTGCTGGCCGTCAGCGATACGCAAGCTCTGGCGGTGCGCGCCGACGCCGTGGTGTTAGTGGCCCGCGCCGGGGTCACGCGCAAACGTGCCCTGATCCGCTCCCGCGATCTGCTCTGGCGCATCAACGCGCCGGTGGCTGGCGTGGTGGTCAACGATGTCGATCTGCGGCTGGAGAACTTCTACACCTACCGCTACGGCATGAGCAATAAAAATTACTGGTACGGCTACCGGGAGAGTGGTTCTTCCCAAGACCGGGCCTATGGGTACGAAGAGGAAGAAAAGGGAGAGTAATATGGCGAAGATACTAGCCTGCGCCGCGCTCATTTGCATTTTGTTCAGCGCGCCTACCGTGGCCGCGACCGCCCAGCAGCCCGGCAATCCTCCGTCCCACGAGGTGCCGCCGCTGAAGATCGCCTCCGGCGATCTGATCGAGGTCACCATGTACGAGAACCCCGATCTTTCCGGCCGCTTCCGCGTCGATGAGAACGGCGATATTACCGCGCCGCTGATTGGCCACGTGCATGTCGAAGGAGCTACCGCCGAGGGCGCCGCCACGGCCATCGAAAGCCGCTACGTGGAGGCGCAGATCTTGCAGCCGGCCGAGTCGCATGCCACGGTTTTTATCGTCGAGTACGCCACCCAGGGGATCACGGTCAACGGCGAGATCAAAAATCCCGGCGTGTATCCGGCGCTGGGCGTACGCATGCTCAACGACGTGATTTCGGCGGCCGGCGGCATTACTCCGACGGCGGCTTCCAAAGTGGTCATCACCCACCGCGGCGACTCCGAGCATCCGGTTTCGGTCGACTATAACCCCGCGGCACTGACGCCGGTGATTCCCCAGGTGCAACTCTATCCCGGCGACTCGCTGATCGTGCCCCGGGCAGGCATCGTTTATGTGCTGGGCGCCGTTGCCAAAGCCGGCGGCTATCTGCTCGACGGCCGCCGCCCCTTGACGGTGGAAGAGGTAATGGCGCTGGCCGGTGGCGGAGGGCGCGCGCCGGCGCTCAAACGCGCTCAGTTGGTGAGAACTCTCGAAGACGGCAAGAAAGAGATGATCACCATCCCCGTCAACCTGATCTACAAAGGCAAGGCTCCCGATGTCGCGCTCCAGGACGGAGATATTCTCTACGTGCCTACTAGTGCGGGAAAGCTGATCACCGAGCAGGGCATCAGTTCGGCACTGGGGATCGGCACCAATGTCGCCGTTTATAGAACCACATACCAATAACGGCAGCGGGGAAAGGATGCGATGAGCAAGCGGGCGTTGATTTGCGGCATCTCTGGCCAGGATGGCAGCTATCTGGCCAAGTTGCTGTTGGAACGCGGTTACGAGGTCTGGGGCAGCTCGCGCGACGCCGAGCAGTGCGCCTTTCAGAACGCGCGGCGGCTGGGCATCTACGATTCCCTGCGGCTGGTCTCGCTGAACCTGCGCGACGTAGGTAACGCCATCGGATTGTTGAAGCGGATCGCCCCGCAGGAGGTCTTCAGCCTGGCCGGGCAAAGCTCGGTGGGGCTTTCCTTCGAGCAGCCGGTGGAGACCTTCGAGAGCATCGCCGTCGGCGCGCTGACGCTGCTGGAGGCCATCCGGCTGACCGATCCCGGGATACGGCTCTATAACGCCGGTTCGACGGAGTGCTTTGGCGATACCGGCGATGCCGTGGCCGACGAAACCACGCGCTTCCATCCGCGCAGCCCGTACGCGGTGGCCAAGGCCTCGGCCTTCTGGACCGTGGCCAACTACCGCGAGGCCTACGGGCTGTATGCCTGCACGGGCATTCTGTCGAACCACGATTCGCCCCTGCGCCCGCTGCGCTTTGTGACGCGCAAGATTGTGCACGCTGTCGCGCAGGTGGCGGCGGGCCACGCGGGGAAGATTTCCCTGGGCAATCTGGAGATCGAGCGGGACTGGGGCTGGGCGCCGGAGTATGTCGAGGCGATCGCCAGCATTCTCGATCAGCCGGCGCCGGTCGATTGCATCATCGCCACCGGCCAGAGCCACACGCTCACGGAGTTTGTCGCAACCGCGTTCCAGTTGATCGGCAAGGACTGGCGCGAATACGTGACCCGGGACGAGCACCTGCTGCGGCCGACCGATATTGTGCGCAATAAAGTCAATCCCGCCAAGGCCGCCATCATGCTCGCCTGGAAGGCGAAAAACGGCATGAAGGAAGTGATCGCCAAGATGCTCGAGGCGGAGATGAAGGCTATGCGCGATGGTCATCAGGCCTCGTGAAGCGGAGACGGCAAAGGCAAAGATGTCACCTACCAGTCCATTGTTGATCCAGGTGGTTCCCCGGCTGATGCCGGCCCGTTGCGGCGTCAGCGACCAGGCGGTGCTGCTCGCCGCGGAACTGCAGAGGGCCTTTGAGATGGATACGGCCTTCGTCATCCTCAACTCCGAGGAGCGCTGCGACCGGCCGTATCCGATGATCCACTGCGCGCCGCCGCAACTGCTGGAGAGTTGCCTGCAACTGGCCGGTGGCCGGCCGGCGGCGTTACTGGTCCATTTGAGCGGATATGGTTACTCGCGCGATGGCGCGCCGACGCTGCTGGCCCACGCCCTCGACGCGGTCAGGGCCAGCGGCCGGCTCCGCGTGGCGGTTTATTTCCACGAGCTTTTCACCATGGGGATGCCACCCTGGCGTTCGGCTTTTTGGCATGCGCGGCGGCAACGAATGGCGGTCCGGCGCATTGCCGAGGGCGGCGATCTGCTGGTCACCAGCAGCGGGTTTCAGGCCAGGTGGCTGGAGCGCGAGCCGGTAAAGCGCTCGCCGGTTCCGGTGCAGATGTTGCCGGTTTTTTCCGCGGTGGGCGAGGCGGCGCGGCCGGCGCAGGTGGCTGGGCGCGCGCCGGCGCTGGCGGTCTTCGGCCTCTCGGGAACCCGGCAGCGGGCCTATAAAGCCCTGGCGCCGCTGGGCGCCATGTTGCACGGTCTCGGCATCGAGCAGATTTACGATATTGGTCCGGTCTTCGATGCGCCCGCCGATCTGGCCGGCATTCCGGTCGAGCGCAAGGGGCCGATGGCGGCCACGGAGCTGGCCGGTACCTTTTCGCAACTCAACTTCGGATTTGTGCCGCACGGGCCGGAGTCGCTGACCAAATCCTCGGTCTGCGCCAGCTTCTGCGCGCAGGGCACGATTCCGGTCATCGCCGATCATTTCACCGGCGTCATCGATGGCCTGGAAGAGGGCGTACAGGTGATTGGCCCGCGGAGTGTGGATGCGGCCCGGGCGCGCGGCTTCGAGAGTTGCTCGCAAGCCGCCTGGAAATGGTACATGCGGCATAGCCTGGGAGCCCACGCGGCGTTTTACCGCGACTGGCTGGCGCAAATCAACTGAGGTACCACCACTGAAACCGATGACACGATTCCGCTACCTTCCCGCTCTACTCGCATTCGTCTCCGTCGCCGCGGCGACGCTGATGATTCTGCATACCTACCGGGTCTTCGAGCAGACCTACGACGAGGGGGCGCAGCTGGCGGCGGGCATCGAGTGGCTCGATCATGGAAGTTACCGCCTCGATCCGGTGCATCCGCCGCTTTCGCGCGTGGCCGCGGCCCTATTGCCGTATCTTGCCGGCGTGCGTTCGGCGGGAACCAACTTCATCTGGTCCGATGGCAACGTTGAACTGGACTGGGGCGGCGAATACCAGAGAAACCTGACCCTGGCGCGGCTGGGCACGCTGCCGTTTTTCTGGTTGAGTTGCTTTCTCATCTGGCGATGGATGCGCCACCAGTTCGATCCCTGGCATGCGGCACTGGCAGTGTTTTTCTTTGCCTTTTGCCCGGTGGTGCTGGGCCACTCGGGCGTGGCTACCACCGATGCGCCGCTGATGGCGATGTTTCTGGCCTCGGTGCTGGCCTTCTGGAATTTGCTCGAGAAGCCTACATGGCCAACTGCGATCGTGGCCGGTCTGGCGCTTGGCCTGGGCGTGTTGACCAAGCTCACGGAGCTTCCGTTTTTTGTGCTCACCGCCGGCAGCCTCTGGCTCTGCGCATGGATCGCCACACGGCGTTTCCCCGTTTCCTGGCGCAAGCTGGCCGCGGTTTTTGTTGTGGTGTGTCTGACGGTCTGGGCCGGCTACCGCTTCCGTTGCGGAGCGGTCTTGCCTCCCGATTCGCTTTCCGGCAGCACGCTTGCAAATTACCAGGCCCTCAAGCCGTACCAAAAACAGATATTGACCTGGCCCGGCATTCCCGCGGCAGAGTTTTTCCGCGGCGCCGAGAAGGCTTACCACAGCGGCTCGAACGGCAGAGTCTCGTTTCTGCTCGGCCAAACCTATCGCGGCGGGCACTGGTATTTCTTCCCGGTCGCGATTCTGGCCAAGACGCCGGTCACGTTGTTGATTCTCGCTTTGGGCGCTATCGGAGCGGGAATTGTTTCAGGCAAGTGGCGGCGCAAGAGGTTGGCCGCGGTGTTACTGATCGCCGGCATCCTGGGGCCGCTGGCCGTGGGCATGAGCGCCAAAATCAATATTGGCTTGCGGCATATTCTGGCGATTTATCCCTTTGCCGCCATGCTGGGCGCTATTGGCACAATGTATCTTTGGCAACTGCATGGCCCACGCGCGATCCGGATCGGTGCGCGCGTGGTGGTTGTGCTGTTGGCGCTCTGGAATCTGGAGAGCTGTTTGCGCGCGGCGCCGGATCTGTTTGCCTATTTCAACGAGCCGGCGGCTCCGCACGCCAGCGCGATTCTGGTCGATAGCGATCTGGACTGGGGCCAGGATCTGAAGCGGCTCAGCGCCAAGCTCGAAGAGGTGCACGCCCATCGGGTCTCGTTGAACATTCTTACCAGCGCCGATCTGACGCGCGCACATCTGCCTGCCTATCGCATCCTGCAGCCCGGCGAGGAACCTAGCGGCTGGGTGGCGATCAGCGAGTTCGAATTGAAGACCACGCCCGAGTTCCGCAAATTTGAAAACCTTCCCTACCAGCGCGTGGGCCGCTCGATCCGGCTGTATTACTTTGCGCCCGGGCCGGCGCGGCAAACCTTGCAGGAGATGATGCCGGACTTCGGCATCTAACGATATTCACGATGAGCGTTGCCGCCACCAATCCGCAAATCTCTGCCCGCGCGCCGCTGACGGTTGCCGTCTGCATGGGGACCTACAATCAGGCGCTTTACATCGAGGAGTGCATTGCGTCGATTCTGGCGCAGAGCCGCGCGGCGAGCGAAATCTGGATCTCCGACGATGCCAGCAGCGACCGCACCCAGGAGGTGATGGAGGCGCTCTGCCAGCGCCATCCCACGGTGCATTATTACCGGCAACCGAAGAATCTGGGGATCGCGGAAAATCTGAGCTGGGTGCTGGCGCAGCCGAAGACGGACCTGATTGCCCGCATCGACTCCGACGACCGGATGGAGCCGGAGTATCTGGCCACGCTGGCTGATTTGCTGGCGCGTTATCCGCAAGCCGGTTACGCGCACTGCGAGGTGTATGAGATCGACAGCCACGGCGCGCACACTCGGCTGCGCCGCTTGCATCGCGCGGCGGAATACGAGAGCCCCGAGGAGTCGTTGAAAAAAAACGCCAGCGGCTATCGCGTGGCGGCCAACTGCATTCTCTATCGCGCCGAAGCGTTGAGGCAGGCCGGCTATTATCACGCCAATGCCGGGTGGCGCGCGGCGGAAGATTGGGACTTGACCTTGCGTCTGGCAATGCTGGGTTGGGGCAATGTGTACGCGGCCCAGCCTTTGGCCTGCTACCGGGTTTGGGACGACAACGAGAAAGAGCGCTTTAAACGCCGCGTTCCCGAGATCGAGTGCGTTACCAAGGTTTACAAGCAGCGGCTGATCCCCGAGTACCGGCGGCGCGGCTGGAGCACGGCGGTTCTCGAAAAACATATGCGGGCGCGGGCCGTGGGCTGCGCCGAGGGGCTGGATTCGCGGTTGTTCACCGCCGAGGAGCGGGCCATTTACAAGGCGCGGTTGCGCGAGTTGGGCGATTCGGCGGCGCTCTCGCTGGCCATTTGGATGGCCGAGTCGGGCTTCAGTCCTTTGGTGCGCTGGACGCGGCGGCTGCGCTTGCGGCTGCGGGACGCGGCGAAGACGCTGCTGCGCGCCGCCAAGCCGGCCGCGAAGCGGCGCGCGACGGGAGCGCAGGCATGACCGCGGCTCAGCAGCAGAACCCCATCCAACACAGCGCCGCGCCGCGCATTCTTGTCTCGCATCCCACGGGCAACCAGAATGTGCGCAATGCGCTGCGTAGTTTTGCCGGGCGCGGAATGCTGGCCGAGTTTTGGACCACGCTGGCCTGGGACGAGAACTCGCGCTGGAACCGCTGGCTTCCCGCGGGGCTGCGCATGGAATTGGCCAAGCGCTCCTATCCCGATCTTCCGCGCCAGATGGTGCGTATGGTTGGCTCGCATGAGATGGTTCGTCTGGCGGCGGGGCGGCTGGGATTGAAGCCTTTGCTTTGCTCGGCCGAGCGGCCATTTTCGATCATCGGGATGTACCGGCATTTCGACGGCCAAGTGGCACGCCGGCTGAGCAAACTGCGGCCCGATGCCGTCTATGCCTACGAGGGCGGTGCGCGCGAGAGCTTTCGCGAGGCCCGGCGGCTGGGCATCAAAACAATGTACGAACTGCCCAGCGCCTTCTGGTATTGGGAACTGAAGCTATTGACCGAGGAGGCCGCGCGCAATCCCGAATTCGCCGGTTTGTTGCCCAAGCTGAAAGATTCGCCGCGGCACATGCAGTGGAAGGACGAGGAACTGGCGCTGGCCGATCTGGTGATTGTGCCCAGCCAGCATGTGCGCAACTCGCTGGCCGGAGTTGTCGCTGACGAGAAGATTCGCGTGGTTAGCTATGGCGCGCCGCCCGTCCGGCCGCGCCAGGCCGGCGTTGAGACGGCCGGACCGCTGCGTGTTTTATTCGTGGGCGCGTTGATTCAGCGCAAGGGCATCGGCTATCTGCTCGATGCGGTCGAGCAACTGGGCTCCGCGGTGGAACTGACGATGGTGGGCAGCCGCTTTGCCGCCAATGCGCGCGTGGACGCGGCCTGCCGGCGCTGGCGCTGGTTGGAGAGCCTGCCGCAGGCGCGCGTGCTCGACTTGATGCAGCAGGCCGATGTACTGGTGCTGCCCTCGCTCTCCGAAGGCTGCGCGCTGGTGGTGCTGGAGGCGCTGGCCTGCGGGTTGCCGGTGATCGTGACGCCCAATACCGGAGCGCTCGAATTCGTGCGCGACGGCGAGGCGGGATTCGTGGTGCCTATCTGCGATGCCGCCGCGATCGCCGCCCGGCTCGGCCAGCTTCATGGCGACCGCCCGTTGCTGGCCGCCATGTCTGCCAACGCGCAGCGCGTGGCGATGGAAAAATCCTGGGAAAACTATCGCGCCAATCTGGCGGATACCGTGAGGTCTGCAATATGGCGCTGAAACAATTCCTGAAGCCAGAGAGCAAGGGCGTGCCCATGTCCACGCTGAAGAAGCTGTTTTGGGCCTATTTCCTGCTGCTCATCTTCGAGGGCGCGCTGCGCAAATGGGTCTTGCCCGAACTCTCCGCGCTGCTGCTGGTGATTCGCGATCCGGTGGGCATCCTCATCCTCGTCGAAACCTTCCGCACCAACAAGTGGCCGGAAAAATGGTCGTTCCTTACGGGGATTCTGACGGCCGGCCTGCTCGCGCTTTGCGTCGCGCAAGTCATTCTGGTCGATAATCCATTGGTGGCGGCGCTCTACGGATTGCGTTCCTATCTGCTGCCGTTTCCCGTGGCTTTTGCCATGGGCGAGAATCTGGACGCCGAGGATCTGAGAAAATTCGGCATCTGCACGCTGATCCTTATGATTCCGGAAACGCTGTTGGAGATCGCCCAATATCTTGCCCCGGCCAATTCGTTTTTGAACGCCGGCGCCTACAAAGGCGGCGGGCAAATCGGGTATGTCGGCGGCCACGTGCGGGCTTCGGGAACATTTAGCTTTGTGGTGGGACCGGCCGACTTTGTCCCCATGGCCGCGGTCTTCATCCTTTATGGCTTTGTTAAAGAAAACTTCGCCCCGCGATGGCTGTTGTGGACCGGCGTCGGCGCGGTGATTCTCTCGGTGCCGGTGGTCGGATCGCGCGGCTGCATTCTCTATTTGGCCGCGATTGCTGGCTGCGCCTTGATTTCCGGCTTCTACGGCGTCAAGCAGTTCTTCCAACTACTGAAATACGTGCTTCCCGTTCTGGCCGTTTTATTTCTGGTCTCATTGCTGCCGGTTTTCGCGGTTTCCAGCCGGAGCTTGAATGAACGCATCAGCGTAGCCAACGGCGTCGAGGGCGGAAGTTTTGAAAAAGTGGTGGAGCGGCGAACGGTCAATCCGGTGGTGGAGCGCATCATGAACACCAACTATCTCGATCATCCTGTTGGTCTGGGCATGGGGCAGGGCGCCGCCGCGGTGACGACACTGCTGAAAGGCCACGCGGCCTTCGTTGCCGGAGAGGGCGAGATCGATCGTGCCATGAATGAACTGGGGCCGTTGCCCGGGCTTTTCTTTTCCCTGTTTCGCATGTTTCTGGCCTTGCTTCTGATCATCAGGGCGTTTGCACAAGCGCGGGAGCATGAGCCCTTTGCCCTGCTGTTGATGCCGTTGATGCTGACTGCCGTCGCGATGGGAATTTTGGAGCAGCCCACCGGCCAGGGATTCATGGTGATTTGGCTGGCCTTTACGTTGGCGGCCATCAAGCCCAAAATCGCCGCTCAGCCTGTTCGCAGTAAAGGCGCACAGCCTAAGCCTCTATCGTACGGGCTTTCCCGTTGACCGTGGCCAAGCTCCGAACGTAAGACCGAAGGGAAATGCAGGGGTATTGCATGTCTGAATTGACACCGGAGACTTTGCCCGTGCCGCCCGATTCCGGCCCACCGGGCAATGGCGGCGCGCCAGAGATCGAAAACCGGCACACAAATACGCGGCGGCTGATTCCGCAACTGGATGGTTTCCGGGCGTTGGCGATTGTTCTGGTTCTGATGAACCACATGGTCGATCTGCAAACGCCGGCCGTGGTGTCTTACATCTGCTATCTGGGCTGGATCGGCGTGGATGTTTTCTTCGTCTTGTCGGGATTTTTGATCACCAAGATATTGCTCGGCTCCAAGCGGGAGTTCCGCTCGATTGGCCTGTTTGTGGTGCGCCGCACGCTGCGTACCTGGCCGCTCTATTTCGTGGTTCTGTTCATCGCCTACATCGCGCTGCGCCACGATCCCGCGGGACAGGCGACCAACTGGCTGCAGCACATCTTCTTTCTGCAGAACTTTACCCCGTGGTATATCGCGCGCAGTCTCGGGCCCACCTGGTCGCTTTGCATCGAGGAGCATTTTTATTTCGTTTGGCCATTCCTAGTCTTTCTTCTTCCTCGCCGCTGGCTCTATGTGTTGCTGCCAGCGATTTTTCTTGCGCTACCGGCGGTGCGTTACTGGGGCATACATGACGGTTTCACCTCCAAGCAGATTTATACGGAAACGCAGTTTCATCTCGATGGCTTGATTGCCGGCAGTTTTGTCGCACTGTTGGCGGCGCGTTTCGGCCACTGTTCGCGGCGTTCGCTGTGGATTGCCTGTTCCGGTCTAGCTTTGGGTTCGCTTGCATCGATTGCGGGCTTTTGGAACAACTGGAATGTGATCTATGGCCACAATGCCGTCTTTGGCTTTACCACGCTTTCGATCGCCTTTGCCAGCCTGTTGCATCTGCTGTTGCGCAGTGAATCTTCCTGGCTGGCCAAGATCTTTTGCGCCGCGCCGCTGCGCTATATCGGCCGCATCAGTTACGGCATTTACCTGTTGCAGGATGGCATGATCTCGTTGCTGAACCGGGTTCCGCTGCAGCGCCTGCCCGGTGGAGTGGCTTCGAACTGGCTGTTTGTGATGCTGCTGCGCGCCGGCGTTACAGTTGCCGTCGCCGCGGTGTCGTTCCGCTTCTTCGAATCTCCGATTCTGCGCTTCAAGGACCGGTTGCGGTAAATGAAAGCCGGGAGTCGTGGCCGCCGGCGGAAAATTTTCCTAGAAACCATGGGTGTTGCGTGAAAATCCTTATATTAAGCATCAATTATTGGCCAGAGACAACGGGCATAGGCGATTTTACGACCTATCGCGCCGAGTACCTGGCCGCGGCCGGCCATGAAGTGACGGTTTGCACCTCGTTCCCCTACTATCCGGAGTGGCGGATTCCTGAACAATACGCAGGAAAATGGGCGCTCGACGAAGAACATAACGGCGTCAAGATCGTTCGCGGTTATCTGTATGTTCCCCGGCGTCTCAGCTCGATCAAGCGCATTCTGCATGAGGCCAGCTTCATTGTTTCGGCCACGTTGCGCGGATTGCGGCAGAAACGGCCCGATGTTCTGTTAGTGGTATCGCCGCCTTTGGGCCTGGCCGCTCCGGCGATGTTGCTCAGCCGGTTGTGGCGAGTCCCTTATGTCTTCGACGTCGAGGATCTGCAACCGGATTCGGCAGCGGATTTGGGCATGTTGCCGGGATGGGTGGTCAAGATACTTTATCGAGTCGAGGCCGCTGCCTATCGCCACGCCGGACTGGTGACGACCATTACCCAGAGCATGAGAAAGAAGATTCTCGACAAGGGATTTGCCGAAGAGAAGGTTACGCTGATCGAGCCGCGCATGGATGGCTCGCTGGCCGGTCTGCGGCCCGGCGAGGCGAGCGCCTTTCGCCAGCGCTATGGGCTGGAAGAAAAGTTCCTGGTGACCTACAGCGGCAATTTGGGCGTGAAACAAGGGCTGGATGTGGTGATCGATGCCGCGGCGTTGAACCGTGGCGACAGCTCTATGCTTTTTCTGCTGGTGGGCAATGGCGCCGACCGCCAGCGCATCGAGAGCCGTGCCAGGGAATTAGAATTGCCCAACGTGCGCTTTTTGCCGCTGCTCGATCGCGAGGAGTTTCGCGGCCTGATGGCGGCCAGCGATCTGTGTCTGGTGACGCAGCAGCCGGCAGTCTCCGAGATTGCCTTTCCGTCTAAGATCGTGACCTATCTGGCGGCGGGCAAGCCGATTATTTCTTCGGTCAATCTGGAGAGCGAGGTGGCGCGGCTGACCGTCGAGTCGGAGGCCGGAAAGGCTGTAATGGCCGGCGATCCGCGGGCGCTTGCCGAGGCCGTTCGGCAGTTGCGCGGAGCGGATCTGCGCCAGCTTGGCGAGAATGCCCGCCAGTATGCTTGCCGGCGCTGGTCGGCGGAACGCGTGCTGGGCCATCTGGAGAAAATTCTTGTGGCAACGGCCGCGCGGCAGCCGGTGCGGTCTGTGATGGAGGAAGGAATCGGCCGATGAGAAACGCACAATTGAGCCTGATGCTCTTCGCGATGAACGTTGTTGCGGCCGGAGTTTTTTGTGACTGTGCTGCTGGCGCGCAGGAGACCTGGGGCGCGGCGGGCAGCGTATCGGCCAGCTCGCAAAAGAGTTCGTCAACCAGTAGTTTTTCAGCGGGACGGAGCGAGGCCTCCGGGGGAACATCTAGCTGGAACGCGGGCAAGCCCAACTTTACGCAAGGACCACAGCAGGGGGGCATCTGGCGCGAGGGCGCGGCGCCTGCTGGCGCGGGCCTGACGCTAGCCGCGGCTAAAACGGCGGCTCAAGCAAAGGCTGGCCAGCAAGGCGCGCCCGGTACGGCGCATTCACTCGGTCCAGCAAAAACTTCCGCTCATGGTAACGTCAGCGCGGGCCAAAAAGCACAATCCACCGCAGCGGCCGGCGCGCATTTTTCAGTTGCCGGAAAAGGGCGATCAAAAGCTGTGGCTCAAAGCCATGGAAGCCACGACAAGTTAGCCGGAAAGAAGCAGGATGCATCCGGCTCGCGGGGCAGTGGACCGGGCGGGAAGGCGGCCCATAAGGCGGCAGGTGGTAGACCGGGTATGGGCAAAACGGGGTCAAGTTCGCAATCTTCAGGCGAAGGCGCAATGGAGCCCTGAGATCGCCGTAATGTATGGAGCGAGGCATCATGCCGGAGCAAGGCAAGCACGTGTTGGTCACCGGCGGGGCCGGATATATTGGCAGCCATACCGCCAAGGCGCTGGCGGCGGCGGGTTTTATTCCTGTCACTTACGACAATCTGACCTTTGGGCATCGCTGGGCCGTGCAGTGGGGGCCGATGGTCGAGGGAGATGTGCGCGACCGGGCCAAGTTGATCGATACGCTGCGCCGTTATGAGATCGCCGCGGTGCTGCACTTTGCGGCCCTCGCCTATGTGGGCGAGTCGATGCGCAAGCCCGAGCTCTATTACAACAACAATGTGACTGGCGGGCTGACGTTGCTGGAATCGATGCTCGAAACCGGCGTGCGCCATATAGTTTTTTCGTCAAGCTGCGCGACGTATGGCACTCCGCAGGTGGTTCCGATCGCCGAAGATACACCGCAGTTGCCCGTCAACCCCTATGGCGAAACCAAGCTCGCGATCGAACGCGCGTTGCGCTGGTTGGGCGCGGCGCATCCGCTTAGCTGGGCCGCGCTGCGCTACTTCAATGCCGCCGGTGCCGACGCCGCGGGCGATGTGGGCGAGCTGCACGCGCCGGAGTCGCATCTCATTCCCCTGGTGCTCGAGGCCGTGTTGAGCGGCCAGCCGGTTGAGGTTTATGGCGGCGATTATGCAACGCGCGACGGAACCTGCGTGCGCGATTACATCCATGTCACCGACCTGGCGGAGGCGCATGTCCGGGCGCTCGATTATCTGCTGCGGGGCGGCGCTTCCATCGCGCTCAATTTGGGGACGGGCGAGGGAAGTACCGTGCATGAAGTGATCGAGACCGCGCGGGTTGTCACCGGGCAGAAGGTTCCTTTCCGTGTAGCCAGCCGCAGGCCGGGCGATCCGGCGGCGCTGGTGGCCGACGCCGGACGGGCGGGAAAAATTCTGGGCTGGCGACCCGGGCATTCGTCGCTCAAAAACATCGTGAAGACCGCCTGGGATTGGCGCTGCGCGCATCTGCAAAAATATCTGCCGGAAAGTTTATAGCCGCGGATCGAGGGCCTGGCTGGCGGCGATCCGCGCTGCGTGTTCCCTCTCCCAAATCTTGGCATCGACCAGGAAGCGGAACCAGCAGGATTGCAGGAACCAGAAGATGAAGCCCTCGGTTCCGTCGCGAAAGCCGAGCTTGTAGAAGTACCGGTAAAGAAATAGCGCGAAGGCGCGGAAAAACAGCGGTAGCCGGTCGTATTTTTGGCGCAGGTGGCGTTTGCGTTGCGCGGGATTGCCGTGGGCGTCGGCGACCAAACGCCCCGCGGTTTCCCCGGCGTAGAGTTCGGAGACTTCGCCATCGGCCCAGCGATTGTGCCGCTGGGTCCACTCGGTCAGCGTCATGCGGATGTCGTCGATCATCGCGCCTTTTAACTGGCCGGTGGTTCCGCGGGTGAGCAGGAAGTGCTGATCGTAGCGCCGGTTCTCGCAGCGGCCCACGCCATTGCGGAACAGACGCAGATGCCAGGTGGGGCTCATGCCTCCGTGGCGCAGCACGCGGCCCAAAAAGCGCAGATAGCGGGGCAGAAAATATCCGTCGTGCTCCGGCTCATCGGGCAAGGCCTGGATGGCGGCAACGAGCTGGTCATCCATCCACTCGTCGGCATCCAGATGCAGTTGCCAGGGCCGGCCGAGGGGCAGGTTGCCGATGGCCCAGTTGCGCTGCGCGCCATAGTGCTCGAAGGCATGTTGAACGACGGTTGCTCCGTGGCTGCGCGCTATTTCTACCGTGCCGTCGGTACTGAAAGAATCGACGACGAAGATTTCATCGGCGACCAGGCGGGCGCGGTCGAGCGTGGCGCCGAGCGAGTTCTGGGAGTTGAAGGATAGTAGAATGACGGAAGGGCGCATAGCCAAAATGGTATCGTACGTGCGTACTTCCCCAAAAACCACGATGTTGCTGCTTGGCATTCCAGGCTTGCGCCGGGCGCTTGCCGTGCCGCTGCGTTTGCCCAAGCAACCAGTTAAAAAGACAGTTGAGATGAAAGCCCTATGAAGGTTTTGTTGATAGGGAACTACGAATTTGATGGTTCGACCAGCATGAAGATCTGGGCGGGCGCCTTGCAGCGCGAGTTGCAGCAGCGCGGCGTCGAAGTCTGCCTGCTCTTCCCCACTCCGGTCTTGGGCAGGCTCAAAGGTTCCGCCGAAGGGGTTGGCAAGTGGCTTGGCTACATCGACCGGTTCCTGATTTTTCCCTGGAAGCTGCGCCAGCAAGCCGCGCGGGCGGATATTGTGCATTTGTGCGACCACGGCAGCGCGATGTATGCGCCGATGGTGAAGAGAACGCCGGTGGTGGTGACCTGCAATGACATGCTTGCAGTGCGCGGGGCGCTCGGCGAGGTTCCCGATTGCCCGGCTTCTTTCTTCGGCCGCATCTTGCAGCAATGGATATGCCACGGGTTGAAGCGCGCCACGCGCGTGGCCTGCATCTCGCGAGCGACTTTCGACGATGCGCGCAGGATCTTGGGCGCGGACAAAAATCTTTGCGTGATTCTGGATGGGTTGAACTATCCCTTCCAGCCGGTCGCCGAAGACGAAGCCGCGCGCCGGTTGGCGGCGCTGCCCGAGGTTCGCGAACCGTTTATTCTTCACGTCGGATCGAGCCTGGCGCGCAAGAATCGCGAAGGGGTATTGCGCGTCTTTGCGCAAGCCGCGCAGGGAACCGCTCTGCGCATGGTCTTTGCTGGAACGCCGTTGCGCCCGGAACAGATGCAACTCGCCAAGGATCTCAAAATTTTCGACCGCGTGGTGCAAGTCGTGGCTCCGGGCGTCGCGGTGATCGAAGCCCTCTATAGCCGGGCCGTGGCGCTGGTTTTCCCCTCGCGATTTGAGGGCTTCGGCTGGCCGCCCATCGAGGCGCAGGCCTGCGGCTGCCCGGTAGTGGGCAGCGATATTCCGCCGGTTGCCGAGGTGTTGGGCGATTCCGCCGCCGTCAAATCGCTCGCCGATGAAGCCGGCATGGCCGAGGCGGTGCGCAGGCTTTTGCACGACCCCGCCTATCGCGAGCAGATGCGCCAGCGCGGTTTTGTCAATGTCCGCGAGCGCTTCCAGACCTCGCGCATGATCGACGAATACATCGCGCTTTATCGGGAGTTGGCATGAGAAAGCTGGCCGTGCTCGCCTATCTTTGCGCCACGCCGCTGCCCTGGTGGCTGCGGCGGCGGGTTCTGCAATGGGGCTGCGGCTTTTCCATCCATAAGACCGCGCGGCTCTCGCGTTTTTCGCTGGTGTTGCCCAAGCGATTGGAGATGGGCCCCCATTCGCGGATCGGCGCCTTCACCGTCTGCAAGGGCGCCGAACGGCTGTGCCTCGAAGAGTACGGCCTGATCGGCGCCTTGAATTGGATCACCGGATTCCCGCTGGGCACCGGCAGCCGCCACTACGCCGAGGATAGCGAACGCAAGCCGCAACTGATCGTCTCGCGCCACGCCGCCATTACCAGCCGCCACCTCATCGATTGCACGGATGAGGTGACGATCGGCGCCTTCAGCATCTTTGCCGGCTTCCGCTCGCAGATTCTTACCCACAGCATCGACTTGAAAGAATCGCGCCAGCGCTGCCAGCCGGTGCGCATCGGCCACCATTGTTTTGTCGGCACCGCCAGCGTTTTGCTTGCCGGCAGCGCGCTGCCCGATGGCTCGGTGCTGGCTGCCCACTCGTTGCTGGCCGATTGCTGCGAAACGCCCAACACGCTCTATGGCGGCGTTCCCGCCAAGGCCATCAAGCCCATCGAAAGCGACGCCAAGTTTTTCAACCGCACCACGGGTTACGTGTACTAAGCGCGGAACCAGGAACCTGCTTGCCGTTCATGACCGATCCAGCCATTCACACAACATTGCGCGTGCTCTCCGTGCAGTCGGATATCCTCGGCCACCGCACCTATTGCGAATCCATGCGCCGCTGCTTTGCCGGGTTTGAGGATGTCGATCTGGCGGCCTGCTGGTATCACGAGGGCCGGACGTTTCTGGACCGCGTTCTCTACAAGCTGGCGCATCGACGGCTGCCGCTGCTCACGGACAACCGCGATTACCAGCGCGCGCGCGCCGAGTGGTCGGTAGGACGGATGGGAACGCGGCTGGCCAGGAAAAAACTTGCCGCGGGCCAGTACGATCTGCTTCATTTCCACACCCAGGTGCAGGCCTTTGGCGCGGCCCGCCTGATGCGCTCGATCCCGGCCGTGATCGGTTGCGACATGACGGCCTATCAGATCGCGCGCGAGAGCACGGTCCGTTTCCCGGAGACCCACAAGCCGAGCATCGCCATGGAGCGCGCGGTCTTTGCCGCCGCGGCGCATATCGTTACCTGGTCGGAGTGGGCCCGCCGTTCGGTGATTGAAGAGCACGGCATCGGCGAAGACAAAGTAACGGCGATTCTGCCGGGCGCGCGGCTGGAGACCTTTGCCGAGCCCTGTTTCGATAGCCACGAAAAACCGCGCATCCTTTTCGTGGGTGGAGATTTCGCGCGCAAGGGCGGCCAGGATCTTTTAGATGTCTTTACGCATCATCTTGCCGGCCGCGCCGAACTGCATCTGGTGACCGGGCATCCGGTTGCGTGCTCCGCGCCAGATGTTTTTGTGCATCGCGGCATCGTGGCCTATCGTCCCGAGTGGCACCGGTTGTTTCGCATGGCCGACATCTTCGCCATGCCCAGCCACGCCGAGGCCTTCGGGCTGGTCTTTCAAGAGGCGGCAGGATACGGGCTGGCCATGGTGGGCACAAAGATCAACGCCATTCCGGAGATGGTGATCGAGGGCGAGAACGGATTTCTTGTCGAGCCCGGCGGCCATGCGGCGCTCCAGGACAAATTGCTACTCTTGGTCGAGAATCGCGATCTGCTCGAGCGCATGCGCCGGCGCAGCCGCGAGATTGCCCTCGAACGTTTCGACGCCGCGAAAAATTTCCGCGCGCTGGCCGATCTGTTCCGTAAGGTTGTGGAACGCCGCCGCCAAGGCTGAGTTTCTGTTCGCAAGCAACGATGGAGTCAAGAAGAGAATCGATGGGAAACCTCGGCCAGTTAAAACCCAAGCGCGTTCTGGTGGCGCACAATGTTGAGCGCGGCGGCCGCGGCGGCATGGCTCTGATGATGGAGTCGATGCACGCCGCTCTCGAGGAGTTTGGCTGGCAGACCGAGTACTTTACCGCCAGCGATCTGAGCGCCGATACCCCTCCGCGGCTGCGCCGCTATGGCTTTACCTGGCAAGCGCGCCGCCACGCGCGGCAGGCCTATCTTGCCGGCCGGCCCTACAGCATCGTCAATATTCACGAGCCGGCGGGCGTGGCGCTGGTTTTTGGCAAGGCGGCGTTGGGTAATCCGGCCATTGTCGCTATGTCGCACGGCCTAGAACAGCGCTATTGGGAAATGCGATTGCAAAGTGGCAGCAGTGGCCCCGAACCGCCTTCGCTCAAAGAGCGCGTGAGCTTTCCCTTGCTGAGCCTTTGGCAATCGTCGCTTACGCTGCGCCGGGCCGATCATGTGATCTGCTCGAATGAGGTCGACAAACAATTTCTCGTGGACCGGCTGCGCGTCGAGCCGGAAAAAATCACCTTGCTGCTGCACCCGGCGGGAGAGGATTTCGCGCGCGTAGCGCCGCGCCGCGACTACACCCGGCCCTGTACCAAGATTGTCTTTTCCGGCACCTGGACCGGGCGCAAAGGCATTCGCCAACTGATCGAGTCCTTCACGGTTCTGGCGGCAAAGTATCCACAATTGCAACTGGGCATTCTCGGCGCCGGCCTTGCTGCCGATCGCGTGCGGGCCGATTTCCCCGAACCGCTGCGCGCCAGAATCGCCGTCTATTCATCGGCCTCGCATGCCGAAGCGGCAGAGATCCTGCTCGATTACGATATCTTTTTGGTGCCCAGTTTTTTTGAGGGCGGCCCGCTGACGCTGACCGAGGCGATGGCGTCGGGAATGCCGGCGATTACAACCTCTTCGTGGATGAGACAACTGGTGCAAGACGGCGAAAACTGCCTGCTGATTCCGCCCGGCGACGCGGCGGCGATTGTGCGCGCCGTGGAGAGGTTGATGCAAGACGCCGGCCTGCGCGAGAAGATGGGCCGGCAGGCGCATGCCGATGTTACGCAAAAATATACCTGGCGGGCTCTGGCCGAACGCATCGATAAAGCCTACAGCGGATTGCTCAAACTTTAACCGGTCACAAACCATCACACGATTTCTTTCAGTAAAGGACGATTCCCTCTGTTTTCGACCCATCAAATTCAGGCCTGGAAGGGTTTTTTGATTCCCAAGCTGCGGCAGGTCTTTCATCTGCTTACAACGCAGGGCATTGCGCTGGCCGCCCGGCTGCTGTACGGCTTTCTCTGCGTGCGCCTGCTGCCGGTTTCCGAGTACGCCAAGTTTACCGTGGTCTTTGGCTTTCTGGGCACATTGACCGTGCTCATGGACGTTGGTTTTTCGGCGACCTTGCTGCCTTTGATCGGGGAGCGGATCGACGACCGCAAGCTGATTGCCGATTATGTGGCGACGCTGCGCCAACTGGCCCACTGGCTTTACCTGGCCATGGCGCCGGTGACCATGATCGTTTATCCGATGCTGGTGCAGCGGCAGCATTGGAGCTGGCGGGTGGTGGCCGCCATGGTGGCGATTTTGCTGCTTGCCTCCTGGTGCGCCCGCGTCAGCGGCATCTATGGCGCGGTGCTGATTGTGCGCCGGGACCGCGGCTACTGGTATCGCACGCAGGTCATCTCCAACCTTGCTTCCCTGGCGCTGCTCGCCATTCTCTGGCTGACGCATAGCCTCAGCGCATTTCCCTTGATGCTGACCAGCGTGGCGGGAATGGTTTATCTGGCGGTGGCCTACTTTTTCCGGGCGCGGCATCTGCTGGGCCAGGTGGGGCAGCCCAGCCGCGAGATGCGCCATGCGGTGGTCCATCTCACCGTGCCCAGCATGCCCAATGTGATTTTTTATGCCTTTCAAGGGCAGATTTCCCTGATCCTGATCACCTTGTTCGGCCGCACCATGGCCGTCGCCAGCCTGGGCGCGCTGACGCGGCTGGGCCAGATCTTCATGTTCTTCGGGCAGATGAATCCGTTGCTCATCGAGCCCTACTTCGCCAAGCTGCAGGCCGCCAAGCTCAAGCGCCATTACCTGGCGGTGATCGCGGTGGAGGTGCTGCTTTGCGTAGCGCTGGTCGCGGCTGCCGGCTACGTTCCGCAAGTATTTCTTTGGGTGTTGGGCTCTAAATACAGCGGCCTGCATACCGAGGTTTTGCTGATGATCGCCGGCAACTCCCTGAACTATCTGGCCGGTCTGCAATGGTCGATCAACTCCTCGCGCAAGTTCGTTTACTGGTGGAATGGAATGGCGACAATTGTTGCGACGCTGGCCATCGAAGTGATCTTCTTTTGGAAGGTGGACCTTTCCTCGGTGCGCAATACGTTGTGGATGAATCTGGTGACGGCGTTGGCGCTGTTGCTGATCAACATGCTGACGGGAGTGTACGGATTTGTATTTGGGCCGCGCCGGTCCGGGGAGATGCTTGTGGCCGCCCAAGGGGGCTCGAATGCCTGATTCTTTTAAAGACAATCGCCAGAGCGCGATCTGCACGCTTTTTGAGGGCGACTACCATTATGGATTGGCGGCCTTGGTGAATTCCCTGGTCAAGGCTGGATACGCGGGCACGGTTTGGGCTGGCTATCGCGGCGCGCTGCCGCCCTGGCTGAATCAACTGCCGCGCTGCGGTGAGCGGAGCGATGAATACGCGGTTACGGATCGGGTTCGGCTGGGGTTTGTGCGGCTCGACACGGAGACGCATTTCACCAATTACAAGCCGCAGTTCATGCTCGATTTGCTGGCCGCGCAGGCACGCGATTGCCAGTATCTCTGGTATTTCGATCCCGATATTTGGCTGCGCTGCCGGTGGTCGTATTTTGAGGATTGGCAGCAGAACGGAATCGCGCTGTGCCAGGAGATTGTGAATAACATTCTTCCAGTTGACTCCCCGCTGCGCCACAAATGGATGCGCATTGCCGCCCGGATGGGGTTATCGGGGCCGCGGCCGCTGGCCCATTATTTCAGCGGCGGGATGGTGGGCGTGGCCGCCGGGCAGGCAAGTTTTCTGCACCTTTGGCGGCGCATCATCGCCGAATCGGAGAAGGATGGCAACGATCCCAAGGTTTTCCGCGTGGGCAGCCGCGAGATGCCCTTTTATGGCGCCGATCAGGATGCACTGAATATTGCCGCCATGTATACCGAGCATCCGCTTTCGACGATGGGGCCGGAGGCGATGGGATTTGTCCCCGGTGGTTTTACAATGTATCACGCGGTGGGGCCGAAGCCATGGCGAGGCGGTTTTTTGCGCCGGGCACTGGCCGCTATGCCGCCGAGCGAAGCGATGAAGGCCTATTTTACCCACGTGTCCTCGCCGATTCGCGCCTATGAAGCAGGGCAGTTAAAAGTTGAGAGGTTGGCCTGTTCGCTGGCGGCGTTGCTGGGGCGGTTTTATCGCAGATCGTGAGCGAATGCGCGGCAATGCATTGCCTGCTTGAATAAGAATGGTTCAGACGCTCTCCAAGGAATCTCCCATGACGGGGCTTTTGCGATCTATTTACCTTGACGGTTTGCTGTATCTAGCCAATCGTGTTGTGGCGTGCCTTCCCAGCCACCGCCTGCGGCTTTTCTTTTATCGCCATGCGATGGGCTTCTCGATTGGAACGGGCAGCTATATTTTCATGGATGCGTGGTTCGACACCAAAGGGAAGGGTAGTTTTGTTCTGGGCAGCCACAGTACGATCAATCAGAAATGCCGGTTGGATAACCGGGGAACTATTATAATCGGCGAGCATGTCGCCATCTCGGCCGAGGTCTGCATCCTCACGGCCGATCACGATTTGCGCTCGCCAGCCCTTGCGGGGCGGACGCGCAAGGTCACTATCGGCGACTCGGTATTTATCGGCACGCGCGCCATGCTGCTTCCTGGAATAACGGTCGGCAAAGGCGCCGCGATCGCCGCCGGAGCGGTGGTGACCAAAGATGTTCCCGCCTACGCGGTGGTGGCCGGGGTTCCGGCCCGGCAGATCGGCAGCCGTGAGCCATTGCGCGAAGAGGGCTCGGGATATCACCGCCTGTTCTGGTGAGCCGAGACGAATATCCGTGACAGAAAAAGGAGTGCGCTTGATCGCGTTGATTCAGGTTTATGGCGTCAACGGGCCCGCCGGTGGTCCCAAGTTATTGCGTGGCCTTTTGCAGGCCGACCATCCACCGGTGCTGAGCATTTATACCGGGTTGGACGAAGTCGCGCCCTTGCCCGGCGTCGAGGAGATTTATCTGCCCCGGCGCCCGGAGTTGGGAAAGCTGGACCGTTCGCGGTTTCATCGCTGGATGGGATTTTTCGATCGCGTTTACCGCTCCCGGTTTGAGAGCAAGCTCAAGCAGATCATTGCCGCGCGGGGCGTCAAATACATCCACGTGATCCCCCACGTCTACGATGTCGTTCCTGTGCAACGGGTCGCTGCGCAACTCGGCATCCCCTGCTTTATTACCGTGCACGACGATATCGAAAGCACGGTTGCTGGCCATCCGTTTAAAAGCGAGATTGTTCGGGCGACCGCCTCGATCTGGCGTTCGGCCAAGGCCGCCTTCGCCATCTCCGAAGAGATCGGCCAGGAATATTGCCGGCGCTACGGCGAGCGCCATTTTGAGGTCATTACCGATGGGTTGAGCACGATTGCCGAGGCTCCCAAAGCGTGGGACGGAAAGAGTTTTCATCTGTTTTTCATGGGGTTGTTCAATCAGGGGTACAAGGAAAACTTCCGCGTCCTGTTGGATGCGTTGAAGATCGTACGCGCCGAGCGCCCCGAATGGAAGATTACGGTGACCGCGCGATCGGGCTATATTTTGTGTCCCTTGCAGCCAGACGATGTGCCGGTGAACGTTGTGCAGTTTTCCAAAGACGTGCGCGAAGCCGAGCGCCAGATGCTCACCGCGGATCTGTTGTATCAGCCGATGACCTTCGAAGGGGAGTCGTTTGGCAGGTTCAGCATGTCCACGAAAATGGTTTCCTATTTGGGCAGCGGCATCCCGATCCTCTATCATGGGCCCGAGTATGCCGCGGCCTGCAAACTGCTGGCGGGCCACCAAGCGGCAGTCTGTTGTACCAGCCTCGATGCGCGGATCATGGCCAGGCAGTTGATGGAGGCCATGCCGGGTGGCCAAGAAGTTGCCCGCCATGCGCTGGCTTTGGCCCGCGAACGGTTCATGCTGGCCGATCAACAGCGCCGCTTCTGGCAGTCGATTCGGGAGGCAATGTAGCGGGCGGAGCGCAAGCGGCGCATGCCGGGGCCGATTGCGCGCTGGTTATGCAGGACGCGCGCTGGATATGCAACCAGATGTTTGCACGGGCAGATGCCGGGCAGGTTTTACGCCTGCCGGACAGCCGGAACAGATGCACAAACTCACTGAGGAAAGATTATGCCAAAAACCGCATTGATCACGGGAATCACGGGGCAGGATGGAGCCTATCTGGCCGAACTCCTGCTGAGTAAGGGTTATATCGTTCACGGCATCAAGCGCCGCTCTTCGTCGCTCAATACGGCGCGGATCGACCACATCTATCAGGATCCCCATATCCCCGATGCCCACTTCCAGATTCACTACGGCGATATGACCGATTCCACGAACCTGATCCGGATCGTGCAAGATGTGCAGCCGGACGAGATCTACAACCTGGCGGCGCAGAGCCACGTGCAGGTGAGCTTCGAGACGCCCGAATACACGGCTAACGCCGATGCGACCGGTGCGCTGCGCCTGCTGGACGCGATCCGGCTGCTGGGCCTGGTGGACAAGACGCGGTTCTATCAGGCTTCGACCTCGGAGCTGTTCGGCAAGGTACAGGAGACGCCGCAGAAAGAGACGACGCCGTTTTATCCGCGCAGCCCCTACGGCGTGGCCAAGCTCTATGCCTACTGGATCACGGTAAACTACCGCGAGGCCTATGGCATTCACGCCTCGAACGGCATTCTGTTCAATCACGAGAGCCCCATCCGCGGCGAAACGTTTGTGACGCGCAAGATCACCCGTGCCGTGGCCAGCATTCATCTGGGCGTGCAAAAGACGCTGTACATAGGCAACCTCGACGCCAAGCGCGATTGGGGCCATGCCCGGGATTATGTCGAAGGCATGTGGCGGATTGTGCAGCAGGCTCAGCCGGACGATTATGTGTTGGCGACCGGCGAGGCGCATAGCGTGCGCGAGATGGTGGAAACGGCCTTTGCCCAGGTTGGGCGCAAGATTGAGTGGAAGGGCAAAGACATTGACGAAGTAGGTCTCGACGCGGCCAATGGCGAAACCCTGGTCAAGATCGATCGCCGCTACTTCCGCCCTACCGAGGTGGATCTGCTGTTGGGCGATCCTTCCAAGGCGCGCCGCGTGCTGGGCTGGCAGCACCAGGTGACCTTCCCGGAGCTGGTGGCCGAGATGGTGCAATCGGATCTGAAAACGATCCCCAAGGAATTCCACTTGGGAGAGTCGAAGAATGAGTAGCTTCGATCTCGTGGGGAAGCGGGTTTGGGTCGCGGGACATCGTGGCATGGCCGGCTCGGCGATCGTGCAGCGGCTCATGCGCGAAGATTGCCAAATCGTCACGGCGACGCGCAGCGAACTCGACCTGCTGCGCCAGGATGCCGTGCACGAATGGGTGAAGGCGCAGAAGATCGACGCGGTGTTTGTGGCCGCGGCGACGGTGGGCGGTATCTGGGCCAATTCCACAAGGCCTGCGGATTTCATCTACGACAACCTGGTGATGGAAACCAACATCGTTCACGCGGCCAAGGAAGCAGGAGTTCAAAAACTTCTGTTTCTTGGCTCGTCGTGCATCTTCCCGCGGATGGCCGAGCAGCCCATCCGCGAGGAGGCGTTGCTGACCGGCGCCCTGGAGCCGACCAACGAGTCGTACGCCATTGCCAAGATCGCCGGCATCAAGCTTTGCCAGGCCTTTCGCCGCCAGTATGGCTGCGATTTCGTCTCGGTGATGCCGACCAATCTTTATGGCCCGGGCGACCGCTACGACGCCAAGGACGGCCACGTGGTTGCAGCGCTGATCATGAAGATTCACGCGGCCAAGGTGGCCAACAGCCCCACCGTTGAACTGTGGGGGACGGGAACGCCGCGCCGCGAGTTCCTCTTCTCGGGCGACCTGGCCGATGCCTGCGTCTTCGTGATGAAGAACTATTCCGGCGAGATGTTTTTGAACGTCGGCACCGGAACCGATATCACCATCCGCGAACTGGCCGAGAGCATCGCCCGGATTGTGGGCTGGAAGGGTGAGTTTACCTTTGACAGTTCCAAGCCCGACGGCATGCCGCGCAAGGTGATGGACGTGAGCCGGCTGCGCGATCTGGGCTGGACAGCTCAGACCAGTTTCGAGAACGGCATGAAAGACGCTTACAGTTGGTACGTTGACAACGTCGCCGGCAAATAACTCCTAACGGCGGTGGGCTGAGTTGCCCGCCGCCACCCTCCGCGGACATTTAAGATGCAGGTATGAGCGCTCCCGCCAGCCCACGCCAACGCAGTGTGCATCAGATCGGCGATGGCGCCGGGGATAATCCCTACCATCGGCCCTCGTTCAGCCTGGGCAACCGGCTGGCGCGGCTGCTGTGGCAGATCGTCTATCTGCTGCTTTATCGCACCTCGCCGCGGCCCTTCCACGCCTGGCGCAGCATGCTACTGCGGCTCTTTGGCGCCAAGATGGGGCCGGGATGCCACTTCTACCCCAGCGGGCGCGTCTGGGCACCGTGGAAGCTGGTCTGCGAGGATTGCTGCACGCTGGCCGATCAGGCCGAGATCTACAATCCCTCGCCCATCGTTCTGGAATCCCATTGCATCGTCTCGCAGCAGGCCTACATCTGCGGCGCGACGCATGACTACAACCGTCCTGAATTCCCCATGATCAGCTATAGCATGCGTCTGGGCGCTTATGCGTGGATCTGCGCGCGGGCCTCGGTTTCTCCAGGCGTCAACGTCGGCGCCGGCGCGGTGCTGGGGCTGGGCTCGGTGGCGGCCAGCCATCTGGAGCCCTGGACGGTCTATAGCGGCGTGCCGGCGGTCAAAGTGAAGATGCGCGCGCGCGACGCGGTTCTTAACCTGCCGCCAACCGGTGCCAAAGGCAATACGCAGTGAAGTGTTTGCCTGCCTACACGTCTCCTCCCGTAGGATAGAAGAGCCGTGTACGGTAGCGGATTTAAGCGGCGGAGAGAATCCTCAGTGGCGACAGCTAAATTACAGTTAGATGCGATAGGGCAAAGCAGGCAAGGCACGGCGATTATTATCGGCGCCGGTCCGGCGGGGCTTACCGCGGCCCTCGAATTACAACGGCGCTCCGGCGTCAAACCGGTCATCCTCGAAGCCAGCCATGACATCGGCGGCATTTCGCGCACGGTCCGCTACAAGGGCAACCGCATGGATATCGGCGGCCACCGCTTCTTTTCCAAGTCTGACCGCGTGATGAAGTGGTGGCAGGAGATGATGCCAGTCGAGGCCGAGGCCAGCCAGCCGCGCGTGGCCGCGGAAAATGCCCAATCCTCCGATCTGGTGATGCTGGTCCGGCAGCGCAAGAGCCGGATTTATTTTCTGCGCCGTTTTTTCGACTATCCCATCCGCCTGAGCGCGGCCACCTTTCGCAACATGGGCCTGACGCGCACGGTGCGCTGCGGGCTCAGCTACATGGTTACGGCCCTTGGCGCCAAGCGCCAGGAGCGCTCGCTCGAAGACTTTTTCATCAACCGCTTCGGACGCCAGCTTTATTTGACCTTCTTCAAGTCCTACACGGAAAAGGTATGGGGCGTGCCCTGCAACGAGATCAGCGCCGAGTGGGGCGCGCAGCGCGTCAAAGGGCTCTCGCTAAGGGCCGTTGCCGTGCACTTTCTCAAGAAGATCTTTGTACGCCGCCGTCCGCAGGACTTGGCGCAAAAAGAGACCGAGACCTCGCTGATCGAGCGGTTTTTGTATCCCAAGCTTGGCCCCGGCCAGCTTTGGGAGCACGTGGCGGACAAGATTCGCGCGGCGGGCGGAGAGATTCACTTCGGCCTCACCGTCGATCGCATACATCTCAAAGACAACCGCATCGTCTCGGTCGAGGCCGTCGACGAGACTGGCCTGCGCACAACTTTCACCGGTGACGATTTCTTTTCCACGATGCCGGTGCGCGATTTGGTCCGCGCCATGGGCAATGAGGTACCGGCCGAGGTCACCGAGGTCAGCGAAGGGCTGATGTATCGCGACTTCATCACCGTCGGCCTGCTGACCCGCAAGCTTGCCGTAACGGAAAAAGACGGTTCGCCGCTCAAAGACAACTGGATTTATATCCAGGAGCCGGATGTGACCGTCGGCCGGTTGCAGATCTTCAACAACTGGAGCCCCTGGCTGGTTGCCGATCCGGATAAGGTCTGGATCGGGCTCGAGTATTTCTGCTACGAGACCGATCCGATGTGGAAGCTCTCTGACCAGGAGATGTCCAGGCTGGCCGTCGCGGAGGTGGCAAAAATCGGCATCCTCAAGGCCGAGGACGTGGAAGACACGCATGTGGTTCGCGTTGCCAAAACCTATCCGGCGTACTTTGGAAGCTACGGCCTCTTCGATGTGATCCGCCGCTTCACCGACGGCTTCGAGAATCTGTATCTGGTCGGGCGCAACGGCATGCACAAGTACAACAACCAGGATCACTCGATGCTCACCGCCATGACCGCGGTGGAAAACCTGCTGGGCGGCGTTACCACGAAAGACAATCTCTGGGCCATCAATACCGAGACCGAGTATCACGAAGAGAAGGCGGAAAACCGATCTGAAACCGCCGCGCCGGCAAACTCTTAATCGCCCTTTGCGGCCCTGCGTTGCATGATAAAGTGAGGCATCATGAAAGACTGCGGAAGGTCATTTTTGACTGCATTGCAGGCTCGCGCAACCGCGCTGGCTGTACTCTTGCTTTTCAGTTCCGGCGCGCTGTATGCCGCCCCGCCGGCGGCCGCCGAGGCCTGCCAGCCGGCCAAGCTGGGCTCGCCCTACATTCCAGTCGATAGCTGGGTCTACCCGGCCGTGTCGCGGCTCTATGCGCTGGGATATGTGGACTCGGTGTTTTTCGGCTTGCGGCCCTGGACTCGTGCCAGCCTGATGCGCATGACCGAAGAGGCCGCGCAGAAGATCGAAGAGAACGAAGGCAGCAAGGATTCCGGTCTGGAAGAGGCTCGTGCGATCTACGACGCGCTCAGCCGCGAACTGCGCGACGATATCCAAGGGCCCTGCAAGGCGCACCAGGGAGCGTCGCGTATTGAGTCGGTATACACGGTGGCGCGCGGCATCTCGGGTACGCCGCTGCGCGATAGTTATCATCTGGGCGCGACGATTGTGAACGACTACGGCCGGCCCTACCAGAACGGATTCAACAACTACACCGGCGTGAGCGGTTATGCCACGGCGGGCAGGTTCGCGTTCTATGTGCGCAGCGAGTCGCAGGCCGCGCCTTCGGCCACAGGTTACTCGCCGTCGCTGGCCTATCAGCTTTCCGGTATCGACGAAACCAGTTACTACGTTCTTTCGACCACCCCGCCTTACGGCAACACCACCGCGGTTTACAACCAGACAACGATACCGCGCGGGCCCCTTGCCGCCGCCGGACAAGGCAGATTTCTTGAACTCTATCTCTCCTACCAATACCTCAACCATGTAATCTCGTTCGGCAAGCAGGATCAGTGGTTGGGGCCGGCACAGGGTTCCAGCATGGCCTTTTCCAACAACGCCGAAAACTTCTATGCGCTGCAGATCAACCGCATCGAGCCGCTCAACATTCCCCTGCTTTCACGGCTCACCGGGCCCTTCCGCTACGAGTTTCTGGTGGGCGCGCTGCGTGGGCACACGGAAATGAAAAACCCGGCCTACGATCCCAGCGCGCCCGCCGCCCAGCCCAATGTCGTCAATCCCGGCGATCCCTGGGTGCATGTAGAGAAGGTCAATTTCAAGCCGACGAAGAATCTTGAACTGGGCTTCGAGCGTACGGTGATCTTTGGCGGCGAGGGGCACTCGCCAGTAACGGTGCATAGTTTCTTGAAGAGCTTTTTCAGTACCTCTGGCGTCAATAATGCCGAAAAATTTGGCCGTGACGACCCTGGCGCGCGCTTTGGCTCCTTCGACTTCTCCTACCGGCTGCCTTTTGTGCGCAACTGGCTTACGCTTTACTCCGACTCCGAGGTACATGACGATATTTCGCCCATCGATGCCCCGCGGCGCGCCGCTTACCGGCCGGGTATTTTTCTATCGCACACGCCCGGGCTGGCCAAGCTCGATCTGCGTCTGGAGGCGGTATCGACCGATCCGGGGGTTGTGAACCGGACGGGCGGCACGTTTATGTACTGGGAGGGAATCGAGAAGCAGGGCTACACCAATCAGGGGCAGATGTTTGGCGACTGGATCGGCCGCGAGGCCAAGGGTGGCCAGGGATGGCTGACCTATCACCTGAGCGGTAACGAGTGGGTGCAGGCCAACTTCCGCCGCCAGAAGACCGACCAGAATTTCATTCCCGGTGGAACCACGCTGGACGATGTGGGCTTTGCCGCGGTCAAGCGTTTCAAAAGAGACTTTGAAGTCAGCGGCGACTTCACCGTGGAACACTGGGCGGCGCCAATTTATCTTCCCGGCAAGCAGACCGTGACCACGACCAACATCCGTGTTACGTGGTTTCCCCAGCACAAGGTCAGCTATTGAGGCAGCGGCTGGATCTTGTAGGCAGGCAGGGGTGAGCGCTCGACATTGCGCAACCCTCCGGCCGTGTCGAAACTGAGCGACCACTCGGTGTAGGGGGCTGAGGACTCGGTATCGACAAACCGGACGGTGGCTTGGCCATGTTCATCGACAGTGAGCGTGGGTGCAAAGTTCAGCTCGAGCTGGTGGCGCGATGCGGTTTTTGCCGCAGGTGCTGGCGGCTGCGGGTCTGTGAGCGCGGCGTAGCAGCGTGCCGTGGCCAGCCAATCGGCGGTTTTGCTCTGCGCTTCGTGTGCGCGCATGTGATTGAAGGCCGCCATCGCAAAGCCGTTGACCGGAGCCGGCGAATACAGGCTATAGCCGCGCCGCTCAATGGCGATCACTCGAATGCGGTCGTTGGCGGAGCGGGGAATTGCCGCGGAAAACAAACTTAGATCGCCCGGCCCGTTCTCTCCCCGGTAAAGCAGCAGAAGGTGATCGGGAAGCGCCTGGCAGAGCAACTGCTGGTAGCTCCATTGCCCCGTGCCAAAGTCCATGCCAAGCGCTGTAGCCTGCTCACGGATCGCAGCCTCGGAGTGGGCCGCAAGCGCGCGATCCTCGCTGCTCATCTGCTCTTGAGTTTTTAACTGAATCTCCGGGGTTCCCTTCGACGAGTCGCCAAAGGGGAACAGCGCGAGTGCTGTGACCGATGGAGCGGGCTTCTTCTTGTATGCGCCGTCAGAGGAATTTGCCGGAGCCGTTGCCGAAGGGTATGCTGCGCCAGTTCCAGTTGGCGGAACTGGATGCTGCGGATACGGAGTCTGAGTAGAGTCAGAGCCGGACTGAGCTCGATTGGGCGTGCAGGCTGTCACGCCTACCGAAAGAGCCAAAGCGATTGTAAGTATCCTGGAACGCGGCATACTCCGCTAGAGTACCATTCGTCGAGAAGTTGAGCGCGCGGCCCACCAAGGGGCCGCGCTGGGCATTAGTGGGGCCAGGGGCGAAGGAAGTCGTAAGAGACGCCCAGGGTAAACCCTTGGGGCTTTAGCGTCCCGTTGTAGAGCGGTTGCCAGGTTTGATACTCATAGTCGGCGCGTACCCAATACTGGTGGTAGACGCGGTATTCAAACCCCAAGCCCGGCGCTTTTACGGTGCGCGTGTCGTGCGTGTAGGCCGGATTCGGGGTGGTGAAATCAATGCTCCCATACGAAATCAGGTATTTGACATACGGATGCATCTTCGGGAAATGCCGCCAGGTGTAAATAGGGCCGCCACCTACGGTGTCCTGGCGCAGGTTGGGTTGTGTATCGCTGCGATTCAAGCTGATATCGCGGGCCTCGAATTCCAGGCCCAGGCCGTTGATCATCCGGGGAACCCATTTGGGATACCAGTCGGCCCAAAGTGTAGCACCGAGCATTCGGCCACGGCCCCAGTCGACATCGTAGCTGGAAGGCCCGACGCCTACGACCAGAGGCAGGCCCTGTGCCTGATAGCTGGGAGCCGTCTGGCAAGATGCAGAGACAGCGGCAAAAAGCATGATGATGCCGAAAATGGAAATACTCAACCGCCTAAAATGCATGGAAAACTCCTTCGCAGCCAAATGCTTTCGCCCCTCTGTGTGCCAATTTGATGGAACGCATAATCGTAGATCTGACCCTCAGACGACTGCAAAACAGGTAACAAAGGCTCAAATAAAATGCCCCAGGTGCAGAGTTTCTCGTGTTTCTAAGGTTGCCATTTCATAACCATGGCCGTAAATACATTAATACATCTATCGCTAGACCCCGGCGCGGCGGAAATTGCTTGAGATAAATTTGCTTCGCCAAGTCTTGCCGCTAGTCTACAGAACCCGACCCCGGGCTTCAATGACGAGATGTCATTTTCGCTGCTACGAAAGTGGGAGAGACGGGCGAGTCAAAACATTTTCATTTCAAACGCTACAAAATTTTTGTATCGGGGTCAAAAGAAGGACAGGGAGCTTTTTAAAAAGATGCTCAAAAGAGTGAACTAGGCAAGGTCAAAATGGGACACATAGACCGGTAGCTGGTTGATATGGTTGTTATGTGGGGATGAATCCCGCTAGGCAACGGAAAAGGGCATTAATCTTGCACTTGATCCAGCTTGGAGTTACCATGGTAACACGCAGAAAACGTTGAAAATGATTGCATGAAATGGTGTGCACAAATCAAGCAACTCATTGAAAAAGATGTATGCTAGGCGGTGGTCATGTGATACGTTTAAAGTTGCCGTAGGAACATCCCGGCGCTCTGATCAGAAACGAGCAGCCGGGCAGTTTACAATGCACAACGTGCTCTCAAAACAGATTTCTGCATCTGGTTACAGTAGCCAAACTGCGGAGGATAAACGCATGCAAAATCGTGTCATGAAATACGTGGGCCGGGCAGTTGCCTTGGCCTCAGTGGCTTTGTTGCCTGTAGCCTTGGTGGCTCAGGCTGCATCATCTGCGAAAGGCGCCAGCAACGATTCCCCCTCGAAGTGGGATGTGTTTGCTGGTTATAGCTATCTTGCCCCGAAGGGCACTGTGACGACCACCAACGCAGCCGGAACCAGCGAGTCCGCATCGTACGATTCAGTGAATGCGGGCGGATTGTTTAGTGGCGCATATTTCTTCAACAAATACGTTGGTCTGCAGGCCGAAGTTGGCATTCATCAGTGGGGCGTACAGAATTCCAATACCAGCAGTACTGGCACCGAGGGCAACAACGACGGTTTCACGACTGTAGGCGCTGGCGCTATCTTCCGTTATCCTGCCGAAAATATCACCCCATTTGCACATTTCCTGGCCAATGCCGATCGCGTGGGTGGGCCTTACTTTGAGCCCGACACCTGGGGCGAAGGCCTGACGCTGGGCGGCGGTTTGGATTATGAGACCCCGTGGTTCAATCACCACCTGGCGATCCGCCTCTTCCAGGCCGACTACGAGTTTATGCACGCCGATTTCGGCCCCAAGGCCTATGGCGGCCGCGCCAACATCAACGCCGCGCGCCTGAGCACGGGCGTCGTCCTGCATATCGGCACCATTGCGCCGCCTACGCCGGTCACATTGGCCGCTACGGCCAGCCCGCAGACGGTTTTCCCGGGCGACCCGGTTACGGTTTCGGCGACGGCCGGCAACCTGAACCCCAAGGACAACGTGATCTATAGCTGGTCTGGCGATGGCGTTACGGGCAACGGAACCTCGGCTACCGTGGCCACGGCCGCGCTGCAGCCTGGCGTGCACACCGTGCAAGTCGTCGTCAAGGAAGGCAAAGCGGGCAAGGAAGGCCTGAAGCCTTGGGAGACGGCAACCAGCACGACGAGCTTTACCGTGAAGGAATTCGAGCCGCCGACCATCAGCCTGTCGGTGAGCCCCAGCACCATCAAGCCCGGCGATACGGCTACGGTGACCGCGGTTGCCGTCAGCCCGCAGAACCGCCCGCTGACTTACAACTACTCGGCTAGCGCGGGAACGGTTTCCGGCACCGGCACCACGGCGCAGTACTCCTCGGCAGGCGCTCCGACGGGCGCGGTTGAGATCACCGGTACCGTGGCCGACGACAAGGGCCACACGGCGACAGCCAGCACTACGCTGACCATCACCGCTCCCTACGTTCCTCCGACTCCGCACGTGGAGAAGAAGAGCACCATCAGCTTCGACCGCGACAAGAAGCGCCCGACCCGTGTTGACAACGAAGCCAAGGCCACGCTGGATCAGTTCGCTCTGGATCTGAAGCAGCAGGCTGACGCCAAGGCAGTTCTGGTCGGCCAGTCCGACGAGAAGGAAAAGGCGATCACGGCCAAGCAGCAGAAGATCGCCGCCAAGAACAAGCGCGCCAAGGTGGAAGATTTTGCCGCCCAGCGCGCCGTCAACAGCAAGGACTATCTGGTGACCGAGCAGGGCATCGATGCTTCGCGCATCAGCGTTGCCACCACCACCAACGATGGCCAGACGGTCGACAATTACTTGGTTCCTTCTGGCGCCAGCTTCGCGGCGGATGTGACGGGAACCTCGGCGGTTGATGAGACCACCGTGAAGCCCGAGGCCCGCAAGCCCCTGGCTGCCAAGAGCCACAAGGCTGCCAAAGCTAAGTAAGCGCACTTGGTAAGTAACAGCAGTTCACCATGACCGAGCCCGGCGTAATCAACGCCGGGCTCGCTAGAAAAACAGTTCGGTTGTTTACTCCGCAGACAAAGAGACTGGCCGCTAATTGAGTGGCCGGTCTCTTTGTGCTTTTAGCCGCGCAATAACTCGTCAGCGCGACAAGACTCACATCAAATATGGCGTTTCCCGGCGAGCGGAAATCGTACGCTGCCAGCACGAATGAAACGCTCCCCGGTCATCATGCATTTGTAAGTCGTGCGCAAGGCGGCGACAACACCGCAACTATTTCGTTCCGATTGGTGTTTGCTTCCACAAGAAGGTAGCTCAAAGCCTCGGTCCGATACTAGAGTTCGCGGAATCAGAAAGTGCGTCCCGATGGGGCGAACAACGCAGGAGTTTATGTGCAGACTCAGTGGATTGCGCGATCGCGACAATCGCCGTGCTGGAGAAAACGCGCATCCATCAAGATGCAGTGCAAATCTGTTAAGAGGGAGACAGGCGTCACTTGGCTTTTCATCGCCAGCGAAGGATCAGAGACATGCGGTGAGCATATATTCTCCACCTCGATCCAGTTGCATAAACAGGTGGAGTGAAGAGATGAACCGTCCCCGTCACCCAGAGCAACAATGCCAAATACCATGTAGGGAAAACAAGGAGGATCTTTTGAGCGTCAATATCGAACCTGGTGGTAATGCTCCAGTCAACAAGCGCGCAATGACTCATCCGCAGCTACTCAGCGAAGCCTATGACGGCGCCAAGCCTTGCTCGTACTCGCGCGGCATGAGAATCGATTTGCCTGGAGTGACCGTTTTGCTGATCTCGGGCACGTACTCCTGCGACGAAAACGGAAATATCCTCTATCCCGGCGATTTCCGCGGACAGATGCGTCGCACCCTCGACAACATCACGGGCCTGTTGGCCAGCGAAGGATGTACCTGGCACGACGTTGTCCGCACCAGTTGCTATCTGCGCGACATGGACCGCGATTACGAGGCCTTCAACGAGATCAGAACCGCATTTTTCAACGAGCTCAAACTCGATCCGCTTCCCGCATCGACAGGCGTGCAAGCCGCGCTCTTCCGTCCGGAACTGCTTATCGTTATCGAAGCCATTGTTATGTTCCGCAACCAAGAAAACACCGGCGGCAAGGAGTAATTCAATATGCTAGATGCAAAAGACTTGGCAGCTTTGAGCGCGCATCTACCCATCGGCGCTCGCGCCATCACCCATCTGGGCGTTCTCAACGAAGCCTATCATTACGCCAAGCCGAGCTCGTTTTCGCGCGGTTTGCGGATCGATCTCTGCGGCCACGCCATCGTGTTCATCTCGGGAACGGCCAGTATCGATGAACACGGCGTCAGCATTCATCTGGGCGACTTCCGCCAGCAGGCGCGGCGCACGCTGGTCAATATTTCGGCACTGCTGGAAAGCGAGGGCGCCAGTTGGCGCGATGTGGTGAAGACCACCTGCTACCTGCGCGATATGACGCGCGACTACGATGTCTTCAACGAAGAACGGACGGCGGCTTTCAAGGAGTGGGGCGTCGATCCGCTGCCGGCCTCGACGGATTTGCAGATTACCCTCTGCCGTCCGGATCTATTGATCGAGATCGAGGCCATTGCGGTCTTCAAGCAGTTATCGGCCAGTTAGAGGATTATTCCTATAACTTATGAGTTACCCCGCCCTGGCCGCAAAAACAAGAACGCGGCTAAGCTTCACCCCACGGGCGAAGATCTGTCCGTGGGAACCGCGAAGGTGGGGCACTCGGATTCCAGGCCAAGCGGCAAAATGCGCAAGGTGCAACCGGCATTGCCACAAAGCAGTGTTTCGTCCGATCCGGAAGGGCGTTGGTAATGCACGCGCACTTTCTCGCTTCCTAGCCTCATTGCAAGGCAATTCCTCCTTTAAGAATCGATACAGATACGCCAGAATCATTGCCTAAAAAACATTCCTCGATCCTACTTTTGGCGGATACATGTCCAATTGGCGTGGGCGTAGAGTTCCTCACGGCTTAGAAATGCCGTTTCTTCAGGTATGGAAATGACGGCTGAGTCCATACGGAATTACGCATGTTTGCCTGCCAGGATCGTCAAACGGCATGGCAAAGGATTGTGCACAACGGGCCCTGCGGAGAAAAGATGAAAGCGTTTGCAACCGCGATGGCTTATTTTGAGCGCGCGCGCTGGTCTCCGCGGCCCTTTTTACTTCATTGAGGAGGTAGTTATGCAATCGATCAGCGCAAAGAGCTTGCGTGCTCTGGTGCTTGTTTTGGCTGCTGCCTTTGCCGGAGCGCTTGCCATGGGGCAGGGAACAAGCGGTAGCTTGACCGGCCAGATTACCGATCCGACGGGAGCGGCTGTCGTGGGTGCGACGGCTACGCTTAAAAACGTCGATACCAATTATGTGCAGACGGCAAATACCAACGGAGCAGGCATCTACCTGCTGAAGCCGGTTGCACCGGGCAATTATTCGCTGACCATTGCCGCAAAAGGTTTTGCCGCGTATGTGCAGCACGGCATTGTGATCACGGTCAATCTTTACGCGACCCAAGATGTACATCTTAAGGTCGCATCGGCGGTGAATGAAACGATTTCAGTTACTGCCGACGCCGAGTTGATCAACGCCACTTCGGCGGAGTTGGGTGCCACCGTCAATGAAGCGGCCATCTCCAGCCTGCCGCTCAACGGACGCGATCCATCGAGCTTGGTTCTGCTGGCTCCGGGTACATCCAATGTCCTGCAGCACGGCGGCGAAGGCATTCAGACCGGCTTCTCGTTTCCCACCGAGACCGGAGCCTCGGCCAACGGTGGCCGCCAGGGCAGCACCTTCTACATGCTCGATGGCGTCAGCAATATGGACAACTACAATTTGCTGACGGCGCCCTTCCCGAATTCCGATGCTACTCAGGAATTTAAAGTCATCACCAACAACTTCAGCGCGCAATACGGGTTTTCGCCCGGCGCCGTGGTTTCCATTGCCACTAAGAACGGCACCAACGCCTTCCACGGCGGCACCTTTTGGTTTGTCCGCAACAACGACCTGAACGCGAAGGACTGGTTCAGCCACTCAGTCGATACACTGAAGCGCAACCAGTTTGGTGCTTACACGGGCGGTCCCATCAAGAAGGACAAGCTGTTTTTCTTCGCCAACTATCAGGGCACCAAGATGGTGTACGGATCGAGCAATCTGAGGACAACCACGCCAACCACGGCCATGCTCAATGGCGACTTTAGCGCGCTGGCCACAACCGCGGGAGTTACGAATCTCGTCGGTCCTTTCCATACTGTCAACGGCGTAGCCAATCAACTCGATACGAGCATTGCCAGCCTGGATACGGCCGCGTTGACGATCACCAAAACCGGCCTGCCCGGGCACACCAGCGGCGTTACGCAGTCGGCCAATGGCGACATGTTCTATACGATGCCCCCCGTCAAGGACACCTACGATGAGGGTACGGCCAGGCTGGACTACAACATCTCGCCCACGCAGACACTCTCGCTGCGCTCGTTCACCGATTACTTGACCGCGCCGTCGACCGACGTGGCCGGTAACCTGGAGAGCGCATATAACCACTCCTCCTGGACCGCGGGCTTCTGGCAGCAGATGTACTACTTCAACAACGTACTGACGCACAACTGGACGATCAATCCGACCACCGTCAACACGATTTCGGTTCTTTGGAATCAGCAGAGCGCGCACAACGGCGCCCAGGAACTGGACTCAAGCGGCAAGCCAATGTGTTTTTCCAGATATATTGCGGTGAGCGAAGAGCCGAACAGTTGCTATATGGGAGCACTCAGAGTCTATGCGAGCTACGACATCGAAAGCGGCTGGGATGAGCCTTCGCTGGAGGTTCGCAACACCTTTGGCCTGGTCGATACGGTGAACAAGCTGATGGGCAAGCACTCGCTGACCACCGGCATCAATCTGATGCATCAGCATGCGCTGGAGAACACGCAGTATCCGACGCAGCCGACCATTGTTTTCAAGGGCACGATCACTGGCAATGCGCTGGCCGATTTTTTGCTGGGCTATGCGCAGGAGTACATGCAGGGCGCCGGCGAGATTGCCGACGTGGCCGGCTGGCAGTTTGCGCCATTCGTGCAGGACGACTGGAAGCTGCGGCCGAATCTGACCGTCAACCTGGGCGTCCGCTGGGATCCGAACACCGCCCCTGTCTCCAAGGGCGGACGCGGTGCGGCCTTTGTTCCCGGGCAGCAGAGCACGAAGTTTCCCAATGCGCCCAAGGGGCTGATCTTTCCGGGCGATGCCGGAATGACAGATACACTCATGGACAGCACCTACGGTTACTGGGAGCCGCGCGTGGGCGTGGCCTGGCAGCCCAAGCAATTTCCGCACACAGTGATTCATGCTGGCCTCGGCATGTTTACCGGTCCGCTGGAGTACTCGAGCTACAACCACGCCGCCGATATCGCTCCTTACAGTCCAACGTACGACTTCTATGGTTGGTGCTACCCCTGTAGTTCCGATACGGCGTTTACCTATAACTACGGGCCGATCAATTTCGACAAACCCTGGGATAGCGAAGGTTCACCGGTATCTTCCAGCCCCTTCCCGGCGACTTACCCCTGGGCTTCCACCTCGTACAAGCCGTCTTCCAGCTTTGTCTTCAGCAGCGGAACCACGGTGAGCCAGTCGTTCTCGCGCAACTTCAAACTGGGCATGACGCAGAGCTGGAACCTGTCGGTCGAGCAGCAGATCAGCCCGGCGATGGTGATGCGCCTTGCCTACGTAGGCAGCGAATCCTATCACCAGTCGGTGGTAATAAACCGCAATACCTATATCGGCGGAGTAGCTCAGTATTCGAACTTCGGCAATATCCTTGAAGATAACAGCAACGCGACGGCAAGTTATAACTCGTTGCAGGCAGGCTTCGACCGCCATATGTCGCGCGGCATCCAGTTACAGTCGAACTTTACCTGGTCGCATGCCATTGACTTGGCCAGTTCCAGCAACGTCTCCTATGGAACACCCGAGTTGGGCGATCCCTTCAACATGAAGTGGAACCGCGGCAACTCCAACATGGACATGCCCTGGAACTGGGTTACCAACTTCATTTATCAGATTCCGGGATTCAAAAACCCGAACAAGTTGATGCAGCAGACTTTTGGCGGCTGGCAGGTGAGCGGCATTATCACCGCGCAGACCGGTAATCCCTTCTCGGTGTATTCAGGTGCGAATAACTCAGGATCGAATCTGTGGCTCGACCGTGCCGATAGGGTTTCGGGAGTATCGTCCAACGTGGGCAAGGGCAACCGGCAGAGCTGGGCCTATAGCAGCGGATACTTCAACAAAAAGGCGTTTACCAATGGCGCTTCGTTTGGTAACACGGGTCGAAATGCCTATTGGGGACCGCGTGTATTCAGCATCGATTCGGCCATTATGAAAACCTGGGATATGGCTGAGAGCACGAAGCTGCAATTCCGTTGGGAGGCATTCAACACCACCAACCACCCGAACTTTGGCACGCCCGATGGCACGCAGTGGGGATCGTCGAACACGGGCATGATCAGCAGCCTGGGCAATATTCCGCCGCGCGTGATGCAAGGCGCGCTCAAACTGACCTTCTAATCCTTGGTCCACCGTGGTGTGGCGATCCGGGCTGTGTGGCCCGGATCGCTGCTTTCAAGGCCATCCTTTTTCATCGCTTGGGAATCTCTGCAACATATCTATTTTGAAAGCAGAGATATTCCCTCAGGGGCTAAAGCCCGTACCCTTCAATGACAAATTTTTCAGAGCTTCCCTAGCGAAGATTGTTTCTAACGGGGTTTCTCCACTCGTGCCTCGATTTGCACGCCCTGGCCGGGAGCGGTGGTTAACTGGAATGTCCCGCTCCAGCGCTCGATCCGCTCGCGCATGCCTTTAAGGCCGAAGTGATGGCCGTTGCCGTTCTCCAGTTGCTGCGGATCGAAGCCGCAGCCGTCGTCGCCGATCTGCAAGATCAACGCGCTGGCCTCATAAGCGAGCGCGACGTGAACGCTGGCGGGTTTTCCGTGCAGCATCGAATTGTAGACTGCCTCGCGGGCCACCATCAGCAGATCGTGCGCCACGGGTTCGTTGACCGGGAAGGGAACTCCGCTCATTGACCAGACGATGGGCACATGGAATTCGCCGCTCACCTGGCGGGTCATGCTCTCCAGCTTTTCGGCCAGGCTGCCGGCCTCGCTCTGCTGGCGCAGATTCCAAATCGCCTCGCGAGCCTCATTAATGGTCGTGCGCAATTGCGTGCGCGCAACATCCATCAGTCCGGCTTCGGCGTCGCTTTGCGTGCCATCCATCGCCATGGCCTCAAGCAGCGCGGAGACGCCGGTGCAGCCTTGAATCACGGTATCGTGCATCTCGCGCGCCAGCCGGCTGCGTTCTTCCAAGACCGCCTCGAAGCGCGCGCGCACGTGTTGCACGCGATATTGGTAGACAGCGTAGACCAGCAGCGCCAGCAACGCCGCGCAGGCAGCCAGAAACCACCAAGTGTGGTAGAACAGTGGCCGCTGCAGAACTTCGATCGTGGCTTCACTTACTGCGTCGGGATTGCCGACGTCGAAGGTTTCGACACGAAAGCGGTAGTTGCCCGCCGGCAGATTCGTGTAGTCGGCCATCCGCGCCGTGGTGGGTTCGCTCCAATTCTTCTCGAAGCCTTCCAGCATATAGCGGAAGCGGAGACCGTCCTGGCTGCGTAATTGGATGGGCGTGAAATCGAACTCCAGGCGCGCGTTGCCTGGCCGCAGTGTGACAATTTTTCTAGTTGCCACAGGTTGGCCATCGGCCAGTACGCTTTGGATCAGCAGCGGTGGCGGCGGCAGGGGCGAACGCTGGCGGGGAAGAATGTGCAGCGGCCCCAGATTGCTGGGGAACCAGACATCGCCTGCCGGAGTGATGCAACCCGATGGCTGCGTGCCGCCGTAAAGTTCGGTATTGGCCGCTATCTCTGCCGTCGAATAAAAGGCCAGCGCAAGATGCCGTGGTGAATACCCGGCCTGCGTGTCGAGTTCGCCGCGGTTCATCTGCGTGGCGCCGTTGGGGCCGCTGATCCACATGTGGCCGGCGCTGTCTTCCAGGATCTGATAGATCGCGTTGCCGGGCAATCCGTCGGCCGCGGTGAACTGCGCCAGCTTGCCGCCGCTGTAGCGGAAGAGGCCGTTGTTGCGTGTGCCGAACCAGAGCGTGCCACTCGCGTCTTCGTGGATGGCCCAGACCTTGGTCTGCGCCAGGGCGGCGGTGGCTGTGTCGCGCACGAACGCGCCGGCGTGCAAATGGCTTACGCCGCCGTCGGTGCCGATCCACAGATCGCCATTGCGGTCTTCAAGCAGCGCGCGCGTGCTGAAGTAAGCCAGACCGTCGCGCATCTCGTAGCGGCCGATGCGTGGCTGCCCATTTTCCCAGACGATATGATTGAGGCCCTCGTCGGCGGCGATCCACATGCTTCCGTCGCGGTCCTGCGCCATGGCGCGGACAAAGTTATTCGACAGCCCTTCGCGCGTGCCCAAGTGCGTCGTCTCTCCCCCGGCGATGCGATAGACGCCGTCGCCGTCGGTGCCCACCCACAGCGCGCCGCCGCGGTCGCGGAAGACGTTACGCACATGAACCTGGCTACCGATGCCAAGCAGAATCTGTGGCGTTAATGCGCCGTCCTTCATGCGAAACAGCAGCGTGGAGCCGATCCAGAAACCGCCGTCGCGATCCCGGTAGATGGTTCCGAAGTCGGAGTCGTTGGCCTTGGGCAGCGGCAGAATGCTCGCCGGTTCTTGCGTTAGACGCAACATCCCAGATTGCGTGCCGATCCAGAAATTTCCTTCGCCATCCTCGAAAAAATTGAGCACGGTATTGCTAGGCAGCGAGGCTGGCGCGGTAATGCGCGTCAGTTTGCCGCCGGCAAATTCATTAGCGCCCTGGCCGATGGTGCCGATCCACAATGCGCCGCCAGCGGTCTGGCGCAACACGCGCACCGTGGCCGCGATGCCTTCTACGCGAACGAATTCCTTGCTGCCCGGCGCCATCCGGTTCAGTCCCGAGACCGTGCCTACCCAGATGCTTCCGTCCTGGGTTTGCACAATGGACTTCACGCGGTTCTGGCTGCTTTCGCCGCGCATCGTGTACTCGGTGGCGCGGTCGCCGTCGATGTGGATCAGCCTCGATCCACCCACCCACAGCCCGCCCGCGCGATCTGGCGCGATGGCATGAACGGCCAGCGATGGGATATTTTCCGTTACGTCGATACGCACGAAGCGGTTGCCTTGCAAGCGCAGCAGCCCGTTGTCGGTTCCCGCCCAGATGCGGCCCTGCGCGTCTTCAGCCAGCGCGCGCACAAAATCGTTGCTCAACCCCTCGTGTGTTGTCCAGGAGCGGAATTCGCCGTGCGCGTAGCGGGCCAATCCGCCGCCTTCGGTTCCGATCCACAGCGCGCCGTCGCGCGCGACCGTCAGGCAAAAGACGCTGTTCTCGCGCAGCGCCGGTGTGTTTTGCCGGTCGAAAACCGTGAAGTGGAGGCCGTCGAAGCGCACCAGTCCTCCGCTGGTTCCAATCCACAGGTAGCCGTCGCGGGTCTGGGCGAAGGCCTGCACGGTCTGCTCGGGCAATCCGTCGGAGGCCTGCCAGACATGGCGCGTGTATCCGGCAAAGGCATCCGGTTGCGCCGTGGCGCAGACCGCCGCGCAGGCAAAAAGACAGGCCACCAGTTGGATAGAGGCGAAGATGCGTGCGTTGAGCATTGCGGCGCTCAGTATACCGCGAAGCAAGACTGATGGGCACGCGCGGGAATTCATTACTCGATCCGACTTTCGGCGGATCAAAAGAGGGCAATGGGGGGAATAGAGTATTCTTTCGCGAAGATGCGGCCCAGGGCTGCGCAAGAAAGGACCGGCTGTCACGGTGCCTAAGATGATGGATTTTTCACTGCGAGTTTTTTCCGCGGGCTTTCGGTTTTCGCTCGCCGCGGGACGGTTGGTTACAGGCCTTTTGTTGGTTGCCGCGCCACTGGCCTTGAGCGCGCAAAAAGCCGCCACGCCGGTTGTGATCGACGCCAGCCAGCCATGGGTTGCGCCCGTGGCCGCGCCCTACGATCTGGGCTCGGCGAAATCTCCTGTCGGCGCTGTTCTCGGTCTCGATAGCCGTTCACTGACGATCAATGGCCAGCCCTGGCTGCCGGTAATGGGCGAGTTCCATTTTTCGCGCGTGCCCCGCGACCAATGGGATGACGAGCTGATGAAGATGAAGGCTGCCGGCGTCAACATCGTCGCCACTTACGTCATCTGGATTCATCACGAAGAGAGCAAGGGGCAATACGATTGGACGGGCGAGCGCGATCTGCGCGTCTTTGCCGGGCTCTGCCAAAAGCACGGTCTGTACATGGTGGCCCGCATCGGTCCCTGGGATCACGCCGAGGCGCGTAACGGTGGGTTGCCCGACTGGGTGCTGCGGCAAGGGCCCACGCGCGTCAACGATCCGGTGTATCTGGCGAGCGTGCGTGATTGGTACGCGCAGATCGGCCTGCAACTGAAGGGCCTGCTCTGGAAAGACGGCGGTCCGGTTATCGCCGTGCAACTGGAAAACGAATATCACAAGCGTGGCGCGAATGCCGGCGAGGCGCACATGCTGGAGTTGAAGAAGATCGCCTTGGCGAACGGACTCGATGTGCCCTACTATTTTGCCACGGCCTGGGACAACGCCGTGATTCCGCCGCGTGCGGTTCTTCCCGTGCATGGCGGCTATCCCGACGCGCCGTGGGATGACAAGATCGGCAAGCTCGCTCCGGCCGAAATCTATGCCTTTCGCTTTGACAACCGGGTTGCCGCGAACCTGAAACCTGCCGCGCTTGAAGCCAACGCGCTGCCATTTCTCACCGCCGAAATTGGCGGCGGGATCGAGGATACCTATCATCGCCGTCCCGTGATTGCGCCCGACGATATTGCCGCTGAGCTTCCCGTTCTCATCGGCTCGGGGGTCAATCTCTACGGAATGTATATGTTCCAGGGCGGGGAAAATCCTGACGGCAAGCTCTCCACGCTACAGGAATCGCAAAAGTCCGGTTATCCCAACGATGTACCGATCAAGTCGTACGATTTTCAGGCGCCGCTTGGCGAATTTGGCCAGGAGCGGGCCTCGCTGCGCAAGCTCAAGGTCTTCGATTACTTTCTCAACGACTTTGGCGCCGAACTGGCGCCCATGACCGTGCATGCTCCGGCCGTGGTTCCGCGCGATACCGCCGACCTTTCCGTGCCGCGCGCCGCGGTCCGTTCGCGGGGCGACTCTGGATTTTTGTTTGTGAACAATTACCTGCGCGGCCACGCCATGCCCACGCGCAAGGCCGCGCAATTCGAGATTCGCCTGCCGCAGGGGACGTTGGCGCTTCCGCGCCATCCTGTCGATTTGCCCACGGGCGCTTATTTCATCTGGCCGTTCAATTTTCATGTCGAAGGTATCAATCTGCGCTACAGCACGACGCAGTTGTTCACGCGCCTGGATGTTGCCGGCGTTGCGACGATCTACTTTACGGCTGTTCCGGGTATCGCCGCCGAATTTGCCTTCGATGCCGCGACGGTGCGCTCGATCAAGCCTGCCAGCGGCACGGTTGAGCGCGACGGCGGCGTGCTCTATCTTACCGGAGCGCGACCCGGCGTGGATACGGCGATCGATATTGTCTCCGCCGAAGGCAAGCCGCTTCGGCTGGTGTTGCTGACCGCGCAAGAGGCGGAGAATGCCTGGAAGGTACGCATCGGCGGCACCGATCATTTGCTGATCACGGATAAGGATCTGATAACCGATTCCGGCGAGCAATCAGCTCATATCCAACTGCGTTCGCGTGACGATGCTCATTTCGCATTCACCATCACGCCGCCGCCCGCCGCGCCGCTTCGCGCCAGTTTGCCGCTCGCGCAGACTCCGCAATCGAACGCCTACGCGGTCTATTTTTCCGCTGAGGCAACGCCCCGCCAATCGCCGCCGCTGCAAGTTCATCCGACGCAGTCCGCCGGTCTTGTGCCGCCGGTTCCGCTCGGTCCCCCGCGCGACAAAAAAGGCACGCGTGTGGCCCAGGCGCCAGACGAGGGCGAACTGCCCCAGGCGGCCAAGTGGGAGGTTACTGTGCCTGTCAAGGCGCTCGATGGGCTCGATGAGTTGTATCTAGAACTCGGCTACCGGGGCGATCTGGCGCGGCTTTCGGACAACGGAAAGCTGCTCAGCGACAACTTCTACAATGGCCAGCCGTGGGCTGTCGGCCTCAAGCGCTTCGTCAAGCCGCAATCACCCACCGCCTTGAGTCTAAGCATTCTGCCTCTGCGCAAAGATGCTCCGGTCTATTTTGAGCTGGCCTCTCCGCTTGCATTTGCGCCCAACGGCCAGGTGGGAGAACTCGATAGCATCCGTCTGGTTCCCGAGTACGAGCTGGAGATTACCGCCGCCGCCTCGCACTGATACATCTACATCGAAGGCCTCGGCCGTGTTTGAAGGGGAGGGCCTTAGGCCGTACGTCAGATCACCAATCAATTCAAGGGTTTTAGCCCTTGCAGGATCGCCGCTTTTTCCAAATCGCGAGTGTTTCGTGGCTTTCCTGACAGTGACTGGCGGTTGCTTGCCCGGCGCTAAAATCGTTCATTTGCAAGGATAGCTTTGCGATTGAAGTGGTTTTTCCACGATCCGACTTTCGTCGGATTCGCATGGCATGGGAAAACAACTATCATCGCTTACCGCAGGCAAGAGTGGCGGCTGCGACGCGCCAAAAGAACAAGCGGCAGCTGCGGATTACGAAAGACCTGCATTTTAGGATGGCCATAGAAGGAGTATGATGATGAGATTTTGCCGCATCGTTGGCATCGCCGTAATATTTGCGTTGTTTTCTGTATGGACCGGCACCGGAGCACACGCGCAAGGCAACGACGCAACACTCACCGGTACGGTAACCGATCCCAGCGGAGCCGTAATTCCGGGCGCGACCATTGCGGTCACCGACGAGGCTTCGGGAGTGGTTCGCACCGCAACCAGCGATGGCCGCGGTTTTTTCTCGCTGGTCGGTATTCCGGTGGGTGCCTATGACGTGAAGGTCTCTGCGCAGGGATTCAACAGTTTGCTGCGCAAAGGTATCGCTATTCATATTCACGATCAGATCGAGTTGAAGCAAGCCGTGCTGACCGTAGCCGGCAGCTCCGCGACGGTTGTGGTGACGGCCAGCGCCAACGAGTTGACGCCGACGACCTCTGGCGAAGTTAGCTATACCATTACCGATACGCAATTGCACGATATGGACATTGAGGGCCGCAGCGCTATCGAACTGCTCGGACTGATTCCTGGTTCGGGCAACACCGGCAACTTCAACGGCGCGTACAACAGCTCCTCGGCGGGCTTTACGCAGAATGCCAGCGCCTTCACGGTAAACGGTAACCGTTTCGACCTGGTAGCGATGGTCAGTGACGGCGCCAACTCAGGTGACTTGAACACCGCCGCAGCAACGGTAGTTACTCCGAACGTCGATATGATCTCTGAATTGAAGGTCGAGTCGGCGGCGTATTCTTCGGCTGAGCCGAACGGCCCGGTTGTAGTATCGACGGAAACCAAGTCCGGCGGCCGTGATTATCACGGCATGACCGGATTGACAGCACGTACTCACTACCTGAACGCCAACGACTGGCAGCAGAAGGCGAATGGACTGCCTGCGCCGAACACGGCGCTCTTCTACCCGGATGTGCAGTTCGGCGGACCTTTGCTTCCAACCAAGTCGAGCTTGCACGACAAACTCTTCTTCTTTGCCGCCATGGAACTCTCGCAGCAGCACGTGGATCTGGTGCCACGCTCTTCGATCGTTCCTACACTCGGTGCCAGGACCGGCGACTTCACCGACACCGCGGATCTGGCGGCTTTCCAGAGGAATTCCTCCGGCTGGTACGTAGGCATTCAGCCGTGTAGTTCAACATCGTGGAACGGTTGGTATTGCAGCGGCACCACCGGCAAGCTAGCCAATAG
>Ga0326727_10001698_pt1 | contig 79516 bp, 70 predicted proteins | sample MB2enrmetagenome_FD_207643 | JGI IMG/M metagenome (GOLD analysis project Ga0326727, IMG submission 207643) | Lab enriched peat soil microbial communities from McLean, Ithaca, NY, United States - MB29MY | ecosystem: Environmental > Terrestrial > Soil > Wetlands > Peat | place: USA: New York... | reverse complement strand
GCACATTTTCAATTCCAGCGCGCCAGCCGTTTTCCTGCCCCCCGCCGTGCAGGAGGCTGGACAGGCGCGCCCGCCGATTGCGGTAGAGCACGCCGACGCCCTTGGGTCCGTGGAAACGATGCGGCGAAAACGAAAGAAGGTTCGCGCCCAATTCCTTGACATGGATGGGCAGCCATCCGGCCCCGGCCTCGGCATCGACATAAAAGGCGATGCCTTCCCGGCTGGCCACTTGGCTGATTTCCCGGATGGGTTCAATCGTGCCGATGTCATGATTGACAAGGTGAACGGCGATTAAAATAGTCTTGTCAGTAAGGGCGGCCCGCACGTCCGCCGGGTCAATGAACCCCTGGCGATCAACTTTGACGCGAGTGGAGGTGAAGCCGTGTTTGTCGAGAAACTCCGTGGAGTGAATCACCGCCGGATGCTCGGTCTGGCTGAGGACGATATGATGGCCCCGGCGCTGGCTGGCAAAGGCCGCTCCTTTGACCGCCAAATTGGCCGATTCCGTGCCATCGGAGGTGAAGATGATTTCTTCGGGGGATTCGGCCTGGATGAACGCGGCGATTTGGGCGCGGGCGGCGGCCACGGCCTCGCGCGCCCGCAGGCCGTATTGATGCAAGGAGGAAGGATTGCCAAAGGTTTCGGCAAAGAACGGTCGCATGGCATCGAAGACCTCCGGCAAAACGGGGGTGGCGGATTGGTGGTCGAGATAAACCTGTCGCATGTCAATCTGCCCGCAGGGTAAGCCGCCGCCAGCGCAGGGTCAACGCCGCTGACACGCTGCTGGCAATAATTTCTGGCAAATGACGGGCCAGCGGTATAAGTTCTTTGGTATGGCGACGCTGAAAGCGCATTTTGACGGCAAGGCCTTGATTCCCGATGAGCCGGTGGATCTGCCGCTGAATTGTGCATTGGAAATTCAGGTAAAACCGATTAAAAATGGAGGAGGCTCCCTGGCAGAATTGGCCAGGCAACTGGAAAAGCTTCCCATGAATCCTGATTGGCCGACCGACGGGGCAGCGCAACACGACCATTACCTTTACGGGACACCAAAGCGAAAATGATTTTTGTTGATAGCGGATTTCTTCTTGCTCTTGCCCAGCCAACATTTGAAGTTTTAATGAGGACACAGCCGCCGCATTTCAAAGCGCGCGAAAGCGGTTTTGCGACGCTGAAGGACTTCCTGCGCGAACAGGAGCTGGCATACGTTAACCATGCCCTGGCACAAACGAACGGAGACAAAGAAAAAGCGGCGGAACTGCTCGGGGTAAGCGTGGCCACGTTATACCGCAAACTTGGCGACGAAGACGCCGGCAATTGACATCCGGGCTATGCGTTGGCGTGGCGCTTTTGGCTGCGGGTCAATTGGAGGGTTTCCTGCCGCCGGATCAAATCGACCAACGTCGTGCGCAACAGCACATCCTTCACGCCGTCCTGGGCTTGCTCGAATAGTCCGCAGAGAGCGCAGCCGCCGGTGTGTTCACAATCGGGTTTAAGTTGTTTGCAACGTTGGAACACGATCTTGCCCTCGATGGCTTCAATGATTTCCAGGATGGACACTTGCGCGGGGTCCTTGACCAGCACAAATCCGCCGCCCGCCCCCCGAATGGACCGGACCAGCCCGGCTTTGACCAGGTTTTGAAAAATCTTGGCCAGGAAACTCTTCGGAATCCGCTCCGTCCGGCTGACCTCGTTAATCATGGCCATCTGCCCCGGGCGGCGCCGGGCCAGGTTCATCAATCCCAAAACCCCGTACTCACCTGCGCGCGTGATTTGCATCGGAAAACGAAATTCAGACCAAGTTTATCCTATACACTATATAGGAGCGCCGGCAGGTGTCAATCTGGGAAGCAACCACTCATCCGCCGTCCGGACGGGGGATGACGATTTTTTGGCCGACGCGAAGGCGGTTCCAGTCCACGTTGGGATTGGCCTCCTTGGCTTGCTTTAGGGTGATGGTTTTCATCCCTTTGCTTTTGAAGTCGGCATTATAGGCTTTGACTATCAAATCCAGCCTGTCGCCTTCCTGGATGGTGTAGCTGTAACCTTTGTCCGAGGCCGGTGATTCCGGAACGGCGGAAGGTTTTGGTCCGGAGGCATGGGCGGGTGGGGGAGCGGACCGCAGTGATTGTTCGAGGCCGCCGATGGATTTGCGGATTTCCTCGGAGATGACTTCCTTGTCGTTCTGGCGTTTCTTGTCCACTTCCTGAATGCTTTCCGCCAGACGTTTGAGTTCGTCTTCAATGGCTGAATTGTCGGCGGGACGGGCCTGGGCCGCGCGCAAGGTCTGAATCTCCGCCTCCAGGGCGGTGATTTTGGCGTGAAGAACCTCGTTGTCCGACTGGACGGCTTGGAGGTCGGCGGCCAGCCGTTTGTAGCGCTCCTCCGCGTCCTCCCTTGCGGCGATGGCGGCTGCGGTGCTGGCGGGGGTGCTGGCGGCGTCCTGGGCCGTGACGGGCAGGCACGGCAAAAAAATGGAAATGGCGGACAGAATGAAAACTCGTTTCATGCCATCGAACATAGGAGCGTCGCCGCGCAAGTTCAAGATTCAAAGCAGACAGAACTTTGCGCTTTGAACTTTCCCATTTGAACTTATTTTCATGGGCGTGACGATTTTGGAAGTCATTCAACGCAGCGCCGATTTTTTGGGCAGGAAAGGCGTGGGCGCGCCGCGCCTGCAAGTCGAATTGCTGCTGGCCCATGTCTTGAAAATGCCGCGCATGAATTTGTATTTGAATTTCGAGCGGGCGCTCTCCGCGCCGGAAGTGGAAACGTTGCGCGAATTGGTGCTCCGGCGCGGCCGGCGCGAGCCGCTGCAGTATATTGTCGGCTCGGCCTCCTTTTGCGGTTTGGAATTGGCCGTCAGCCGGCATGTCCTGGTGCCGCGGCCGGAAACCGAATTGCTGGCCGAGCGGGCCTGGACTTTTCTCGAGCAACTGCCCCCCAACTGCCAGGCCCGCGCGCTGGATCTGGGCACGGGCAGCGGCTGCCTGGCCATCGCGCTGGCCGCCCATGCGCCGCGGGCGCGGGTGGACGCCACGGATCTTTCCGGCGACGCTTTGGGCACGGCCCGCCAAAACGCCGCGCGGCACCAAGTGGAGGAGAGGATTGAATTTCATCAGGGCGACGGCTTCGCCGCCCTGGGCCGGGAGAGGCGTTTTGATCTGATTGTTTCCAATCCGCCCTATGTTGCGACGGCGGAAATCCAGACGTTGGAACCCGAGGTGCGCGACTATGAGCCGCGGGCGGCGCTGGACGGGGGGGCGGACGGGCTGGACTTTTACCGGCGGATCGCGGCCGAAGCGGGCGCGTTCCTGCGGCCCGGGGGCCGTGTCATGCTGGAATTAAACGACAACGGCGCCCAACGCGTGGGCGAAATCTTTGAGCATCAAGGGTGGAAGGTCGAAGCCATCGAGCCGGATTACAATCAGTTTCAGAGGATTTTTATTGCGCACAGGGCAACGCAAACACACGATGTCGCCGCTCGAAGCGGAATTGTTTGAATGGACCGGTTTCTCATCAAAGGCGGCACGCCCCTGAACGGTGAGGTCATGATCAGCGGGGCGAAGAATGCCGTCCTGCCGCTGATGGCGGCGACCCTGCTGACCGCCGAACCGTGCGTCATTCGCCGCGTCCCGAATCTGAGCGACGTCCGTTTCATGGGGCAAATCCTGGCCTCGTTGGGCGCGACGGCCCGGTTCGAGGGCGATGTGCTGCGCCTGCAAGCGGCCAAAATCAAAGGGGTGGGCGATTATGAGTGGGTCCGCAAAATGCGCGGCTCCATTTGCATCCTGGGACCGTTGCTGGGGCGCACGGGCCGGGCGCTGGTCTCGATGCCGGGCGGCTGCGTGATTGGGGCGCGTCCGATTGATCTGCATCTCAAGGGCCTGAAATCGCTTGGGGCAAAAATTCGCATTGAGGGCGGCTACATTAACGCGACGGTCCGGAAGCTCAAAGGGGCGGAATTGTTTCTGGGCGGGCGCTGCGGCCCGACCGTGCTGGGCACGGCCAATGTCATGATGGCCGCCGTGCTGGCCGAGGGGGTGACCATCATCGAAAGCGCGGCCTGCGAACCGGAAGTGATTGACCTGGGCAACTTCCTCAACGCCATGGGCGCCAGAGTTTGCGGGGCGGGCAGCCCGACTATTACCATCACCGGGGTGAAAAGTTTGCATGGGGCCGAACATGAAGTCATACCGGATCGAATCGAAACGGCGACCTTCGCCGTGGCGGCGGCGGCGACCCAGGGCGAGGTGACCCTACGCGGCGCGCGGCCGGACCATTTGCACGCGGTGCTGGACAAGCTGCGGGAGGCGGGAGTGAAAGTGGAACGGAGCGGCCCGGCGTTGAAGATCTCGCGCCGCGGGCGATTGAAGGCGGTGGATATCACCACCCTGCCCTACTCCGGGTTTCCGACCGATGTGCAGGCGCAAATGATGGCGCTGATGGCGTTGACTCCCGGCATCAGCATTATCACGGAGCGCATTTTTGAATCGCGGTTCATGCACGTCAGCGAGTTGGCCCGCCTGGGGGCGGACATTGCCATTGAAGGGCCCAGCGCCATCGTCAAAGGCGGCAAACCCCTCAGCGGCGCGCCGGTCATGGCCAGCGATTTGCGGGCCTCGGCCGCGCTGGTCATCGCGGGATTGGCGGCGCGGGGCACGACGGAAGTCAGCCGCGTGTATCATATTGACCGGGGGTACGACAACATTGACGGAAAATTGCGCCAGCTCGGCGCCCGCATTGAACGCGTGGAGGGTCAATGAGATTTTTGGTGGGACTGATTATTGTCGTTGGTTTGTCGCTGGGCGCCTGGCAAATCTACCAGTATTGGGGGAACTTCAGGGAAAAGAAACCGGCGGCGGCGGTGGCGCCACCGGAAGTCTCAGGCGACCAACTGCCCGGCATGTTGCCCAGACTGCAACCGGTGCTGGACGCGGCCCGGAAACGGGGCGCGCCGGGACTGCATGATTTTCTGACCATGTATGGCAACACGATCAACGATCCGCGCCGGGCCTGGATTGAGCTGGATTATGTGGTGCTGCTGGCCCAAAGCAGCCCCGGGGAAGCGCGCCGGGAATTCGCCAAAATAAAGAGCCGCGTGCCGCCCGACTCGCCGGTGTATAATCGAGTCAGGCAATTGGAAAAAACCTACGAGTAACTTTGGGAAAGGCGGAATTAAGAAGGCAGAATTAAGAAGTCAATTGATCTTCTCCGCAATTTCGTAGCGGCACATGCGCCGTTTCATCCAGCGCACGGCCAGCAAATCGTAAAACGACGCAAAGAGCCGGTTCCAAACCCCGTAGTGGCTTTGCCCGGCGAAACGCGGATGGTTGGAAACCGTGATCTCCGTCACGGTGAACCCTTCCATTTTGATCAAGGTCGGCAAAAAGCGGTGCATGCCCTTGAAAAATTTCAAGTCGGCGATGCACTCGCGTTTGAAGGCGCGATACGTGCAGCCCGCGTCGGAGATGTGTTCGCCGGACAATTGATTGCGCACCCAGTTGGCGATGCGGGACGAGGCGATGCGCACAAAATTGTCCCCCTGCCCGCGCGTGGCCGCGCGGGTGCCGCAAACGCAATCGAATTTTTCCAGCGCCTGCAAAAAGCGCGACAGGTCCTTGGGGTCATTCTGCAAATCGGCGTCCACGGTGACGATGCAACGGCCGCGGGCCGCCTTCATGCCGGCCCAACTGGCGGCCGATTCGCCGCAATTGACGGCGAAGCGCTGCAGCCGGATGCGCGGGTCCGCCGCCGCGAGTTCCTTGAGAATTTCCCATGATTTGTCCTGGCTGCAATCGTCGGTGATGACGACCTCGTAAGGGAGCTTGAGCGGGTCCACCGCCGCGCGAATCGCCGTGACGAGCGCGCGCAAATTGTCCTGTTCATTGTAGCAGGGGATAACGAGGCTGATTTCAGGCTGGGGTTGGTTCACAATCAAGGCAACCTGGGCCAACGTCTTATGCGCCGATCACTTCGGCTCGAGCCAGCGCAGCCTCAAACACCTGAAGAAGGCGCTCTTTTTGGCGAACGACCGCCTCGGCTGGTTTGAGCTTTTTTCCCAAAGAAAGCCCGGATTGCGGATCCGTGAGGCGAAGAATTCGCTCGCCGTTCAGCAATTTGACCAGGTCAAATTGAATTTTATCGTGATCAGCCATCAATCCTATTCTCCACGAAATCCATAAAATTGCAACATGCGGTTCAAATTATGTCGGAGTGCGGGCATTCGCTTCTTGCAGCCATGTGGATCCGAGTGTAAGTTCATGCCATGAGCGTCTTGGAATTAAATGATGAGCAGGTGATTTCGATTGTCCGGCAGTTGCCGCCTGCTCGCAAGCGCAGAGCCTTGCTGGTCCTCGCGCAGGACGCGCAAGCCCGCCGCGAGGAACGAATGCGGTTTGGCGAGGCGCAGTTGCGCCGCGCCTGCGCCGAACGCGGTTTGGACTGGGATCATCTGTCGGAAGATGAACGCGAAGCCTTCGTAGTTAATTTGCTGCACGAAAAATAACCGTGGCCCTTACAGCCGTTTTCGATACAAACATCCTCTTCTCCGCGACAGCCTGGCGGGGAAATCCATGCCAATGCGTCGAACGGGTGCGGGTTGGAGAAATTCAAGCCGTCACTTGCCCGGAATTGATGGAGGAATTGGCCGGGAAATTAGAGATGAAACTGGGTTTTTCCCCGGAACAAGCCGTCGAAACGCTGGCGGATTATTTAGGGTTCCTTCGGATAGTGAGCATTCCCAAGCTGTTGGATGCAGTGCCGCGCGATCCGGACGATAATATGGTGCTCGAATGCGCCATTGAGGGAAAGGCGCAGTACATTGTGACTGGCGATAAAGATCTCCTCGTGCTGAAAACATTCCGTGACATTCAGATTGTCAGCGCCAGCGAGTTCCTGAAAGTTTCAACGAAGAGTCCGCGTTGAGTGTGAAGAAGACACCAAGGCGCTGCTGTCAAAGGCGGCGACGACGGCACCGGGATTGCGGGAGCGTCTATTTTGCCCCGTAAAACTTCGCCATGGCGTCGCAGACCGAGTCGGCCGCGGCCAGGCTCATTTCGCCGTGGATGGGCAATGATAGAATTTCCTTCACGGCTTGTTCCGTGCGCGGCAGGGCCGGGATGTTGCGGAACCGGGAGGTGACGGCGGGCTGCTGATGGTTGGGCACGGGATAATGGATGCCGGTCTCGATGGCGTTTTCCTTGAGAAATTTTTGCAGCTCGTCGCGGCGTTGCGCCCGCACCACGTACATGTGATAGACCGCCCTGGCCCAGGGCCGTTCCGGCGGCGTTTGCACCAATCCGGCCAGACGCTGGTTGTAGCGCGCGGCGATGGCCCGGCGATTTTCGTTGAAGGCGTCCAAATGCTGGAGCATGACGCGCCCGATGGCGGCCTGGATTTCGTTGAAGCGCACGTTGAAGCCGGCGAATTCATGGAGGTACTTGTCCTTGCGTCCGTGATTCCGGTACATGCGAACGCGTTCGGCCAGCGCCGTGTCGTTGGTGCAAAGGCAGCCGCCGTCGCCGAGCACGGTCAAATTCTTTGAAGGGAAAAAGGAATAGCCGCCGGCCAGGCCCATGGAGCCGACGCGTTTGTCCCTGTAACGGGCGCCGTGGGCCTGGGCGCAATCCTCCAGCACCCACAATTTATGTTTGACAGCGGCGGCGAACACCAGGTCCAGGTCCGCGGGATGGCCGTAGAGGTGCACCGGAATGATGCCGACGGTGCGCGGCGTGATGAGCGATTCGAGTTGCGCGGCGTCCAGGCAAAAGGTGTCGTCAATGTCGGCGAAGACCGGTGTGGCGCCGCAATGAAGGAGCGGCTCCATTGTCGGAATGGCGGTGTGCGAAGGGACAATGACTTCATCGCCGGCCTTGAGACCCTGCGCCAAGTGCATCATATAGACAATCATGGTCCAGGACGACCCAAGCACGCAGTGCCGCGTGCCGGTGTGCGCGGCCAGTTCAGCTTCGAAGGCCTGGCATTCCTTGCCCAGGATATACTGGCCCGAGCGCAAGGCGCGCAGCGCCGCTTCTTCAACTTCAGGATTTACGAAACATTTCGACAGGGGGATTTTTTGCATAAAGTTTTTATTTGCCATTCAATTTCACCCGCCGGCCCGCGCGGGCGGATTCCAGGGCGGCGTCGAGCACCCGGACGGCGTCGTAGCCGGCCCAGCCGTCGGCCAGGGGCTTCTGCCGGGTCTGGACGGATGTGATGAAGGCGCGCAATTCGGCCAAAAGCGGCTCCTCCGGCGGACATTCGATCTGCGTCACGGTGCCCTCCACGCCTTTGAAATCCGCGCCGTCGCGCACATGGCGGTATGCATAGGCCTTGATTTTGTATTGCGCCACGTTGTAATCGCACACCGCGCTCAACTTGTCGCCCACCACCGTGACGTCGCGGAACTTGCCCGGAAAGTAATAGTCGTTTTCCACCGTGGCCCAAGTGTTGCCCAAAGGCGTTTCATATTCCAGCGAAAGGAGCGAAACGTCCTCCAGGCCGCGCCCCAGGAAATCATGGTGAATGGCCAGGACGCTGGCCGGGGTGGCATTGAGAAAATAGTTGAACAGATCGACAAAATGAATGCCGTCCGCGAACATGACGCCGCTGTCGTTGCGCGGGCGTTTGAATCCGCCGAAATGGCCGCGCAGGATGTTGACCCGCCCGAATTGGCCCGATTGCATGGCGTCGCGAATCCATTGCGTGGCCGGATCGAAGCGGAAGATGTGGCCGACTTGCAGGATGCGCTTTTTTTTGTCCGCCAATTCGGCAAGCTGCTTTGATTCCTCCGGCGCGAGGGTCAGGGGTTTTTCCACGAAGACATCCCTGCCCGCCTCCAAAAATTCCCGGCACAGCGGAAAATGAGATTGAGCCGGCGTGACGATGACGGCGGCCTCAACCAGCCCGGCAAAGTCTTTGTAGCCGGTGGAGAGGCGGGCGTCGGGGATGCCCAATTTCCGGGCGGCTTCGAGCCGTTTGCCGTCCAGTTCAGCGACATAGAGTTCGATGGGCAGGGAATGGAGGACGCGCAAGTGGTTGGCGCCCCAGCGCCCGATGCCAAGCAATAAAAGTTTCATCATGCAGTATCCGGTTGTCGCGGTTAATTGAGGAGATTGTACCAGTTATCCCGCTGGTGGGGTTCGTATCCCAAATCCTCGATGAGCCGGCGCATATCGGCCACGCCCATGCGATGGGTCGTGCCGGCCTGCGACACCACATTCTCTTCGATCATAATGCTGCCGAGATCATTGGCCCCATATTTGAGCGCGACCTGCCCGATTTCCGGCCCCTGGGTCACCCAGGAACTTTGCACGCTTGGAAAATTATCGAGGTAAATTCGACTGAGCGCCTGGGTGCGCAAATACTCATGCCCGCCCACCGTCGGCGCCTTGAGCCGGGTATGTTCGGCCTGAAATGTCCAGGCGATAAAGGCGGTGAAGCCCTTGCTCTTGTCCTGCTGCGCCCGGACCCGCTCCAGATGTTCAATGCGGTCCTCGACGCTCTCCACATGGCCGAACATCATCGTGGCCGTGGAACTCAAGCCCAGGCGATGGGCCGCATCCATCACGCCCAGCCACTCGTCGCTCATGGCCTTGAGCGGCGAAATGCGCCGGCGGACGCGATCCACCAGAATTTCCCCGCCGCCGCCCGGGATGGAACCCAGGCCCGCCCTGGCGAATTGGGAGAGGATATCCTCCACGGGCAGGCCGAAGACGTCGCGAAAATGAATGAACTCGCTGGGGCTGAACCCGTGAATGTTGATTTGGGGGAACTTGCCCTTGATGTGCGCGAGCAAATCCAAATACCATTGCAGGGAAAGTTTCGGGTGATGGCCGCCCTGCAACAGAATCTGCGTTCCGCCCAGGGCGAGCGTCTCCTCGATTTTCTTGTCCATCTCATCGAAGGTGATGACATAAGCGTCCGCGTCTTTTTCCGTGCGGTAAAAGGCGCAGAATTTGCAATAGACATTGCAGACATTGGTATAATTGACATTGCGATCGACGATGTAGGTAACGATCTGGTTGCCGCGGCCGTCGTGGGCCTGGGCGCGGGCCAACTGGCGGCGGCGATCGGCCAGCGCCCCCAACTCCTGGAGGGGCAGGCGATAAAGCCGCAACGCCTCAGCCGGGCCGATGCGCAGGCCGGCCCAGGCCTTTTCCAACAAAGTTTCCAATGAAGCGTCGTAAATCATGCCATTGCCGGGTTGAGTCTGCCTTTGGCGGCTGCAAAGTTCAACACCGCATGAGGCCCTCCCGGTTTTTCGCAAGTGTGGAGAACGGAGCGAAGCGGATGAAGAATTCCGGCGTTTGTTTATTGTCTTGGGAAACAAAAACCGATTTTTTATGCAACTTTTCAACGCCGTTTCCGTAGCATGGACGAAAGAACGAATGGCATGGAAATGAATAAAGTTTGCCTGAAAAGCGCAAGACCATCGCCCAACAAACAGTCCCTTATGAAACTGCATTGCGCCGCCCTCCGATTGTTGCCTGGCATTGTCTTTTTCCAAAGTCTTGTGGCGACTACAGTGTTGGGCTTTCCGTCTGCCGAGGAGGTCCTGCGTCAATCCATCGAGGCCCGCGGCGGCCGGAAAGCGGCGCTGAACATCCACTCCTTTTACGCCAAAGGCACCGTTCTTTTCTACACGGAGAGTGTGCCTTATGGGCCTGCCATCACCAACGCATGGCCCATGGAAATTTCCGCGATGCGCCCGGACAAGTTTCGATTCACCGCCGACTTCAATGCCACGCCGGGCGCGTCGTTTGTGTTCCTGCCGCCCCGATATGAGGCGAATGGGTTCAATGGCCGGACCGCCTGGGAAGCTCCGCCGGGCCAGCGGCCACAGTCGTTGGATGGCATCTTTCTGGAGGAACGGCGCGAGCAGGCCGAACTGTTCGCCTGGTGCGCCGACCCTGAAAATTACCGGTCCCTCACCAACCTGGGGGAGAGCAGCTTTGAAGGCCAACGCTGTTACGAACTCAAGCTGGTGAGAAAGTCCGGCAATATCGAGACGCATTATTATAACACCACCAATCACCTCCTGGCCGGGATCGTCAGAAGCAGTGTTTTCGGACCGAGCTTGGAGCGGTTTGTGTTCAGCGGTTACCGGGAGTTTGGCGGGTTCCAATTCCCCACCCGGATCAGTTATCGGGCCGAGGATGAGCGCGATACAGCCCATCTCCATTCCGACGAGCAATTCACTTCCTTCGAAGTGAACGGAGTGAAGAGTGTAGTCTTCGAGATGCCGCGTAAGACGATTCCTCCGCCCCGCCAAAAGGAACCCCGACCCTGCGCCATCTCCGATACCGAGATAAAAACCATGCTGCGGGACTGGATTGACACCGACAAAGTGGCTGATGGAATTGTGGTTGGCATGCTTGATGAACGGGGTCGGCGGGTGATCAGCCGCGGGAAGGTGGACAGCACGAATGCCAATGGCGACACGGTCTTCGACATTGCCTCGACCACCAAGGTCTTCACCCGTTTGTTGCTGCTGGACATGGTTCAACGCGGAGAGATGAGGCTGGACGACTCGGTGCAAAAATACCTGCCGGCCTCCGTCCACATGCCGACGCGCGACGGGAAAGAAATCACTTTATTGCACTTGGCAACGCACACTTCCGGCCTGCCGCGTGATTGGAACGGCGGTTGCTTGCCGGAGAACCTTTACAGCTTTCTCTCCAGCTACAAGCTGCCTCGGGATCCTGGAGCGGAGTATGAGTATTCCAATTTGGGAGCTTGCTTGCTCGGACAGGTCATCGAGTTGAAAGCGGGCAAGCCTTACAAGGAACTGCTGGCAGAACGAATCTGCCGCCCACTGGGGATGAACCACACATGTGTTGATCCTCAAGCGCTGGCTTGCGGTGTGCCCCCGGGAGCAGGCCGGGTGCTTTCGTCTGCCAATGACCTGCTCAAGCTCGCCTCCGCCTGCCTTGGGTTCACCACTTCGCCGCTGTCACCGCTCCTGCGGCACGAATACGCGACCCATGGCGGCGGTAATAGTTCATATCTGGTTCTGGACCCGGTTCGCCGCCGGGCTGTCGTCAATCTGGCCCGCTCCGAAAACGGCAACTATTTCGTCGTGCGCTTCGATCTCAACCACTTGATTCTCAACCAATCCCCCAGGCCGCCTGGCACGGCAAACATGGATGGCAAAATCTGCGAACGTTACGTGGGACAATACTTGTCCGATAACAACTCCACTTGGACGGTGCGCCGTGAAGGCAATCGTTTATTGGTGCAAAAACCCTGGGCGCCGAGTTGTGAAGTATTTCCGCGGTCGGAAACCACCTTCTTAAGCCAGATACGCGGCCTTGGGGCCACGTTCGTTGCAGAGACGCCGGGCCACGCAACGCAGTTGTTGCTTCGCGATCTGGCTTCGGATTGGAGTTTTCGCGGGGCCAAAATCTCCTCCCACGCGCCGGTGCCGGATGTCGCCTTCAAATTGGATCCCAACACTGCGGAGGATTCTGCCGGCCAATACCGCGACCGTGACGGCCATGTTTTGATCCTCCGGCGCCAGGGCGGCCAATTCAGCGTTCAAACAGGTGAGCAGAACTCAATGGATCTGGAAAAGGTGATTCCGGGGTCGGAAGCCCTCTTCTTCAGTCCGACCGGCCCGATGGCCGTGACGTTCCTGCGGGACGGCAGCGGAAAGGTTACCGATGTGATTCGACATTTTTATGAACAGCACATCCGTTACGCCAAGTTTGCTGCCGCGCCAGCCGGGGTCGCCGAGGCTGATTCCGACCGGTTCATCGGCGTTTGGGAGGGCACGTTTGCCATCCCTGAACAAACCAACCTACAAATGATCATCAAGATCTCCAAATTGAATGGCTCTTACCGGGCGAGCTTTGACCTCCCGGCACAAGGTGTGAAGGACATGCCGTTCGAAACTCTCGTTTTCGTCAGCCCATCATCTCTTTTTCTGGCCTGCCCGTCAGATAACGGCCGGGTCACTTTTCTGGCGACTTTAAACGACGCTGCGACGGAGATGTCTGGAACATGGAAAGAGGGGCAAGGCTCTTTCCCCGTGGCGTTCAAACGAACCACGGGACAGCCTCGCGGGACGGGGAAGATCAATTGAAAACACCGGCATCAAAAGTACTGGTTACTCCGCCACTGTTATCGAATAAATGTGGCCGTCGTAGGTCAGGACGCAGAGTTCGCCCTCCGCGTCCTCCGCGAAACTGGTGATGTTTTTTGGCTGTTCCAAAAGCGTGGCGTAGTCGGTGACTTTGCCCTCGTTGTAGCGCAGCCCAAAAATGGTCCCGAGAGCGTAATCGGCATAAAGATAGACGCCTTGCAGCGCCGGGTATTTCCCGCCCCGATACACGTAACCGCCGATGATGCAAGCGCCGATGGCGTGCCGGGGAAACTTGGATTCCTTTAATAGCGCCGGGTTGTGCGGATATTCAATGACCGGATCAATGTATTGCGCCCCCGGCGGCCCCGGCTTGAAATGATGAAAGCCTTCGCGGACGTTCCAGCCGTAATTGCCGCCTTTGACGATGATATCCACCTCTTCCCACAGGTCCTGTCCCACGTCCCCGGCCCACAATTGGCCGGTTTGACGGTCAAAACTGTAACGCCACGGATTGCGCAGGCCCCACGCATAAATCTCGTGGCGCGCGCCCAACCCGCTCATATCGGGTTCGCCGGCGAACGGATTGTCGGACGGAATCCCGTAGGGCAAGGCCACCGTGTCCTTGCCCCGTTGAAAGGTCGTGCGAGTATTGACATCAATGCGCAGGATTTTTCCGAGCAGCGAGGCGCTGTTTTGGGCATTGTTGAAGGGATCGCCTCCCAAGCCCCCGTCGCCCAGCCCCAGATACAGATAGCCGTCCGGCCCGAAGGTCAGTTGCCCGCCCTTGTGGTTGGCATACGGCTGCTGGACTTCCAGGAGGATGCGCTCGCTTTTCAGGTCGGCGCGATTTGTGTCGTCGGCCGAGACTTTCAATTCGCTGATCACGCTGCGGCGCGGATAGAGCGAATTTTGGTTGCTGTTCAGTTGGTTGTAATAAATGTAGCACAGGCCGTTGCTTTTGAAATCGGGATGAAAGGCAATGCTGAGCAGCCCTTCCTCGTAAGCCGCGGCAGGCTGGCGATCGACGATATTCAGGAATTCGTTGGTCTTGCTCCCGTCCGTTCCCTTGCCGGCAATGACGATCCGGCCGTCTTGCGCCACGATAAAAAACCGGCCCGAACCGTCCGGCGCTTCCGACATCCATACCAGATGATCCATGGTCAATGCGGCAAAAGCCGGGCGCAGTCGGACTTTGGGCAGCGGCTGCGCGGCGAGCGCGCCGCCAAAAACGAACAGCGCGCAGAATATTATGCATGATATTACACGTGAGGATCGGCAAATGAGTTTCATAACCTCCGCCACCTTGTATCAAATGTCTCTTGCGCTTCCAAATTCTTTCGCTACTTTTGGCCCATTATGAAACATCTCAAATGCTGTTTGCCTCTCCTGACGTTGCTGCTGGCCGGTTGCGGCGGCCAGGCATCTGATACGCCGCCTGCCGCGCCCACCAATGCGCCCGCCGCCGCCAAACCCGCCGCCGCCGCCAGTGAAGTGGCCGTGATCAAGACGACCGAGGGCGACATGGTCATCGCCTTTTGGACCGACGCCGCGCCCAAGACAATCGCCAATTTTAAAAAGCTGGCCAAATCCGGCTTTTATGACGGCACCTGTTTTCATCGCGTCATCAAAGGATTCATGATTCAGGGCGGGGACCCGTTGACCAAGGATGCCGGGGCCGAAGCCCGCTGGGGCACTGGCGGTCCGGGCTACGCCATTGACGCTGAATTCAATGATCATTCGCACGTTCGCGGCGTGATTTCCATGGCCCGCAGCCAGGATCCCAATTCCGCCGGCAGCCAGTTCTTTATTTGTCATGGCAACCCAAGTTTTTTGGACCACCAATACACCGCCTTCGGCCATTTGATCAAAGGCGATGACGTTCTGGAGAAAATCGCCGCCACGCCGACCCATCCGCCGGACCGCCCCGACACGCGCATGGGAATCCTCAGCATCAAAATTGTCCCCGCCGATTCCGTCAAATAGATTGTTTATGGACACCAAAGAAGTCGCGCTCATCCAAACCAGCCACGGCCAAATGACCATTGAGTTCTGGCCGGAGGCCGCCCCAAAGACCGTCGAGAATTTTAAAACCCTGGCCCGCAAAGGGTTCTACGACGGCACCTGTTTTCATCGCATCGTCAAGGGCTTCATGGTCCAGGGCGGCGATCCGCTGACCAAAAATCCCGCCGCCGAAAGCCGTTGGGGAACCGGCGATCCCGGCTACAAGATCAAGGCCGAGTTCAACGACAAACCCCATGTGCGCGGCGTCATTTCCATGGCCCGCTCCCAGGACCCCGATTCCGCCGGCAGCCAGTTTTTTATCTGCCTGGCCGACGCCCGTTTTTTGGACCGCCAGTACACCGCCTTTGGCCAATTGATCCGGGGCGATGACGTCCTCGCCAAACTGGGCGAGACCCCCACGACGCGCGGCGGTGGCGGCGAAAAAAGCCGGCCGGCCGGGCGCGTGGCGGTCGAGAGCATTAAAATCGTGCCGGCAAACCCGGAAGCGGAGTGATCCAGCCCTGGCCCAAGATTTCCTCCAGGCCCCTGGGCGACTTTCGGGTCTTCTCCGTTCGCTCCGTCACCAAGCGCTCGCCGCGCACGGGCCTGGCCCATGAGTTTTTTATAATTGACTCTGTCAACTGGGTCAACGTCGTCGCCCTCACGCCCGATCGCCGGATGGTCCTGGTGGAGCAATATCGTCAGGGCACCGACACCGTCGAACTGGAAATTCCCGGCGGCATGATTGACCCGGCGGACGGCACGCCCGAAGCCGCCGCCGTCCGGGAATTGCGGGAGGAAACCGGCTGCGAGGGGGAAAACCCGCGCCTCATCGGCCGGGTCTTTCCCAATCCCGCCATCATGAGCAACACCGGCTTCACCGTCCTGGTGGAGAATTGCCGGATCGCCGCCGCGACCCGTTTCGACCAGACCGAGGATTTGATGACAAAATTGGTTCCCGTGGACGAAGTGCCCGGCTTGGTTGCCTCCGGGAAAATCCGCCACTGCCTGGTGGTGGCCGCGCTGTTTCATTTTGAGTTGTGGCGCCAGGCAAACAAGGCTTGATCACCAGGCCTGTCTCCTCGCGCTGCGAACGCGGTGGAGCCGCTCCGTAAAGCCGCCCTCCTCTTCGAACGCCGCCGCCTGCGCGGCGATCTGCCGGTCGAGCAAATAACAGCAGAGATTCAGCAGTGAAAGAGCGGCGTTGGCCACCAGGACGGAGGACGGCACAGACTGACACGGACTTGCGCCGACCGCCACAGACGAGGCGGTGCTCCGTCCCAAGTCCGTGTTCGTCTGTGCCCGTCCATGTCTGTCCGTGTTCTTCAGCAACCGGCGCTCTTCCCTGACCCACTGGCGCACTTCCTCAAGGGTGGCGCAACGCTTCGCTTTGAAGCGCTGGAGCGCCGGGTGGTCGGGGCGCCATTTCGGGAAGCCGCGTTGCCGCAGGAAATCCTCATAGTCCAAGCGCAGCTCCTCCAAGCTGGCCCGCGCCACGTTGGTGAGCTTGAGTTCCATCTTCTTCGAAGTGCCGGATGCCTGGCTGCCTTCGGCGATGTTCTGCACCCCGCTCCGCGCGGCTTGCACCATCTGGTCATGCGTGCGGCTGCGCGGCGGGATATAGAGGTCGCAGAAACGCGCGGTCAGGTCATGGATCAACTGGCCGAGCTGAAAGCTCTTGAGCCTGCGGTAACCGCCATGCGGGGGGATCAAAGGCTCACACTCGGCTCTCTTTGGCTTCTTGGGCAGCATGGGTTAAGGTCCCAGTTCGATCGCTCCGGCGTTGGTTTTGGTCAGGAAATATCCGCCGCCGTAGCCGGCATTGAGCAATATCGCGCCGCGGCCATTCACCCTGGTTGGCCCGCTGCCGATGGTCACTGTGAAAAGGCCGGTCTTGAGGTTAACGGAACCGCTCACCAACGGCCCGGTCACCTTGCCCGAGGTGATCGTTACAGGGATGGGAGTGTTGATGCCGTTGATGGTGTCAAGCATCAACAGATTTGTCAGATCGTCAAAATTCCCCGGTGAGTTGGTCCACGGCGATAGCAGGATTTGATTGGTGAGAAGAACATTGGTGAACCCGTTCGTGTATAATCCCGAACGCGTTCCGGGATGAATCCAAGTCAGGCTGACGTTGGAGGTGTTGGTCAAATCCAGATTAATCCAGCCCAGAAGCAGGCCCTTGCCGGTGTAAAGATTGGCGTAGATGGGAACGTAGCCGTCTTGGGAAACGGGCGCCGTTTGATTGAAGACAGTGCCATCGGCCAATGCCCCGCTAATGTTGGCTCCGCCCGCGTGGTTGGTGATCAACGCATACCCGTCGCCACCGGGCGAATTGGTCGGCGCATTATTGGTGTCGGGCGGGATCAGCAACGTGTACCGAGCCGGAGGCAGACTGTTGGCGGCCCGGTCGGCAGTCAGATCGGCCACCCACGGGAACCCATAATTCGTTCCGGAAACCGTGCCGGTCACCTGCGGCAGCGGATTGTCTCCATTCAATGTCATCACCACCGTCAGAGGGCCTCCCTGGCCGGTCGCGCGTGGAATGTGATTGGTGGCCTGGCCGGCCAGATCAAAACCGCCGCTGATGCCATGACTTGCGCCGTTGATCAAAAGTGTGCCGCTATAGGTCCCGTTCCGGCCAATGGCCAGCCCCCTGAGCATCCCCGCCGTTGGTTCGGTGACGCCATTGTTGGCCTCAAAAAAGAGACCGTTATAGGTTCCTTTCACCGGCAAAAACGGATTGGGGATGAAATTGGCTTGCAGCACCATGTTGGACTCCGCCTTGAACGTCAGAGGGTTCCTGTTGGTGGTGAGGCTGCCGGTCCAATTCGAAAATACATTCCCAATTGTGGGAGTCGCAGTCAGAGTATAATGCCGGCCTTGTTTCAAATCCTTGCCATTCAGGTTGGGCGTCACCTTGCCATAGGCGTTGACGTTGGTGATCACGGTCACAGTAATATTCGTCCCGATGGCTGCAAAGTATGCCGTAATATCCAGGTTCGTGTTCAACGTGACCGCCAGCGGGTTCTCTGTCCCGGTGGCGTCCCCGGTCCAACCGATGAACTCAAAGCCGCTGAAGGCCGTGGCTGTCACCATCTCTGAACTGCCCTCCTGAAAATTCCCGCCGCCGCTGACCGTGCCGCCGTTGGTTGGCGAGGCGCTTGCCGTGAGAACGTAATTGTAAGGCGCTTCCGTGCCGCTGAGAGCGAAGATGCCCGTAACAGTGCTGGCATTGGTGCTGGCGGGCATGGTGAACGTCACCGAGGTGATCAGATTGGTATCGTAGCCGTTGGACTGGAGGTTGATGGAAGTTTGGTAGAGCGTTGGAAAAAACGTGTCGCTGTCAACGCTGGCAAACTCATTGTAATCGCCCGCGATCAGCAAGCCGCAATTGGTAATGGCCGCGCCTGGGCCGGGGGTGTTCGTTGTCAGGTAATTGGCCGCGTTGAAAGCGATGTTCGAACTGCTGGCGCCGTCCGCAAAATGAATGACCAGCGTGCCATTGCCCCCGCCCTGGGCCGAGGCGGCCAGAACGCTCAATGATTTGCAGGCCATCGGTGTGTTCAAAGTCAGCGAGCCTGAAGCTGCGCCAGATGTCAAGTACAGCACATTGCCGCTGTCATACGGGCCGAACTGAAAAGTCGTCGCATGATCAACCAGACTGGTAAAAAACCCGCTTTGCGGCAGACCTTTGACAGCCGTCCCCCCTAATTCATTGATGGCGGTCAGTCCTGCTTCGTAAAAGCAAACTGGCGGGGCGGGAGGTTGAAAGAAAGAACAATCGGGGTCGAACGTGTCGGCATAGTTGAGGGTGTTGCCCCCAACGGCTGTGTTCTCGACCACCACATCCAGATTGTAACCCGTTACCGCCATCGGATAATCCGCTGTTTCCACTGAGAGGGAGAATGACAATTGCTGTGTGAGGCCATTGTCCAGATTGGTGATCCAAATTGAGCCGGAATAAGTTCCGGCGGCCAGACTGTTGGCGTTGGAGTTCAGAGCAATGATCAAGTCGGCAGCCGCGCCCGCCGCCAGGGTGCCGTTGGTGGAACTGACACTCAGCCAGGCGGAAGTGTTGCCCAGCGCCCAATTGATCGAAGAAGCGGACCTATCCGTCAGGGTATAGATTTGGCCCATCACGCTGAATGGCCCGTTCGTCGGCCCGATGGAGTCAAAGCCGGTCTCAGGAGTGACGAGCAGCGGCGGCGCCAAAACGAAATTCGCCCCCCAGACATTGCCGCTGGGAAGCTGATTATAGATGGAAGTGCCGGTCGAATAATTGCTGGTGGCGGAGGAGTCGCCGGCACTTGTGACCGTCAGTGCGTAGGTCGAGGCCGCGGGGATGCGGGCCAGGGCGTAAACTCCGTTTGTATCCGTCGTTGCCGTATAAGTGCCGCCGCCGCTGCGCGCCGCCGTAACGCTCGCGCCGGCCACGGGCGCGCCGGTCGGGTCGGTCACGCGTCCGCTGATGATTTGGCCGCTGCCGTTGGTATAAATATTATAGATGCAGTCCTCCACCACTGTGAAATCGCCGTTGTTGTCAACAGTATCAATTTCCGGCAGCGCGTACCAAATATCATCGTCGCCGCCAAAGCCCAGGTTCAAATGATGAAAGAGAGTCGAGGAACTATAGCCGTAACCGTCGCACAAAAGACAATGTCCGCCGTCATACTCGACGCCGAGCATGACGGGCAAACGGGCGTCGAGGTTGGGATTGATCATCTTCAGCAAATCTGAGCCGTTGATGCCTCTGGCTCCGTTTTCGTAGTAGCCGGCATTGGCAAACTTGAACGTGCTGGTCAAGGCTTGCTGGGCCAGATGGTTCACTGCGAAAGAACTATTGGACGCGTAGGCCATGTTGACCGCGGCTCCGGCATCATGGGTCAGATAGCCAATCGCCATGGCCTGGTTGGTGTTTGGGTTGTTGGGCGACAAAGGCATGTTGGTCCACTGGTACGGGCCGCCCGTGCCGTTGCCGCCGAGCAATTGGGTCGTTTGCGTCATGCCGTTGTTCAGGATGGTAAAGCTGCCGGTGCCAACCCCGGTGTTGGGATATTGGAAATAGCGCATCTCCTGGGCCAGCGCCGTGGCAATGCAACCGCACGGGTAATTGCTCATATTGCCCGCGCCATAGGGCGGGGTGAAATAGTTGTAACAGGCATCGCTGCCGCTCACGTCGGTCACTTGATTCCAGAGAGTCTGGACAAACGGCGCCACCCAGATTTGCGACGCCACGACGATGTTGCCATTCTCCTCCGCGTCCGGCGGCGGATTGGGCGAGCCTGCCAGGAAGGCGCGCCATTTGCCGCGGGCCTTCAACGCGGATGCTGTCGGCGCGCCCGCCCGCGCCCACGCCATGCGCCGCGGCATGTCATGGTTGACCAGGGCCGCCACCGCGCTCCCGGACGACGCGTTGAAACTCCCGGCAGCGGAGAAGGCGACAATCGGCTCCGCCAGGTCATCGGCGGCGAGAATGACAAAACCCGAAGGGTCCAGTCGCACAACGTAATAAAGATTCTCCCCGGCGGCATTCTGGACCGCTTCCGTGCTTTTGACCCTGGCGGACAACTGTCCGCCCAGTGGCCGGCGGTCCTGATGCAGCCAGCCCTGGACCGCGCTGGTGGCGGTATCGGCCGTGACAGGGGCGGCGAATGCCGGGCCGGACCAAAACAGGAAGCCGGCCAAAGCGATTGCGCCGCATCTGCCCAGGATGCGCCATCGAGAATCTCCGGCCGCTGTAGTGATAAGGCGGTACATTTTGGCGTTTCGGCCTGCTTTTTATAATGGCTGCAACGAAAAATGTCGAGAATTGAATACACGAGCGCAAGGGGTATGAGACAAAATTCTTCGCAGCCATGGCGCGGCTCTCATTAACACCCCGCTTCAGCGGGGTGATCGTGCGCTGCCGCTGCGGCGACGGCGGAAGCACGGGAGCGCGTGCGTCTCGCACGCCGTGTTTGGCGTCCCGCCAAACACATCTTCGTTCAGAGGCGCGGTTCGAAGCGTGCCATCGTCAGGATTTCGGCCCAAATTATGGGTGCCCCCCTTTTCTTTTTTGCTGATGTGGCGTTTGGCAGGCCTGAACATTTCACACGGGGATGGGGCAAAATATATTTAGGGTTTCCCAAGAAATGGAGAGACAGAGGCTTGGCTTTCCTTCAGAAGTTCAGGTTGGATGAAAGCCGCGCATGATCTTTTGGAACAGCTGCTTTGGCGTGGGAAAATGAGTGCGCCAGTCGGAATCTAGGATGAGATCAAACCTTCAGCCCGGTCGGTTCCATCAGGGTGAGCTTGCAATGCTCGCGCAATGGTTGTATCCGGAAAGGGCGGTTTCTGCGGCGGGTCATTTACCAAACGGTTCGATTCTAGAGGAAGGTTTTTCACGCAACCTCCGCCGTCGTACCATCCCGACTATGGAGAACGAGGCGGCAACCATCAAAGATGAAGACAAAATGTCATTTTTCAAAGACCGCCCCACGTGGCACGGAAAAGCTTCAAACCATCTAAAAACAGCATGTAAATTTTGAACACAGCAAGCGATACAAGAAGAAGAAAAACTGTTCGAAAACCCAAATTTATGAATGCAAACCGTGTATTTTTAGCGGGCGCTATTGCGTCCGCGGTTGTTTCGCTAGTAAGCACAAAAGCTTTGGCCAGCAACATCGCCACCATCGAAGCTCAGTCCAGCGGGACCCTTGTCACGCTCGACTCGAGCCCTGTCATCACCGCCATCCTCTCCCAGCCCGGCACGTTTGGTGGCCAAACGTACACCGGTTGGTCGTTCCTAGCTCAGGATTCGAGCGGGTCGATCGATATCTACGGCTTTACCGGGCGTGACTACACGCCAACTGTAGGCGATACCATAAGCGTATCGGGCACGTATTCTCCGTTTCACCAGATCCCGGAGATTACCAATGTGACCGCGATCAGTGCGAGTTCCTCGGGCGGTATTCCAGCCGCGCCCGTGATCGAAACGATTTCGCAACTGAATGTGGGTACGCTTCCTCAGAGTGTTGCAGGCTACTTGGTGGAGGTGGACAACGTTACAATCTCTGGCGCATCAGGCAGCTTCCCTGCTGGCAACTTGTCCCTCACGATCACCGACAGCGGCAACAACAGCATGGTGCTCTATTACTGGTACACCTCCTTCTCTACTTGCGGAGCAATGAGTGGCACTCCGCTCCTGACCGGACCCGTTGATATAATCGGATTCGCGTCTGTTTACCCGAGCACCCGTGCAAGTCCGCAGTTGACCCCGATCCAGATTATTCCGGTGACTGCACCGCCGCCAAGCTTCACTCCGACGGGCATGGCAACTCTGAACGGAACGCAGGAGAACAGCATCACACTAGTACCCAATGCGAATTTAACAGGCAGCTTTCCATATTCGGCTGCGGACGGGAGCAGTGCGGGCGCAAACATGATTGCGGTCGTAGGGCTGGTCAACAGCGCCAATCAATGGGTTGGAGGCGATCCGCAAGTCGTTTACAATGGAGTCCCCTCCCAGGCCGGAACCTCCGGCAACGCCTCTTGGTCGAACCTCGTCGTGCCATCGAGTGCGGGCACATACCAACTATGGTTTCAGAGCTTTCTGACAGCCAACGCCAGCGGCTCCATCAACTCATTTGAGGAGAGCCCGCCGACTGCGGCGGGCAACCTGGCTGGCATAATAGCTACTGTAACGACGCAGGGACCGACCGTTATCACCGGCTCCGCCAGCGCCATCACCGCAAACTCCGCAACATTGAATGGCAGCGTCAATCCGAACGGCTTGCCCACAACGGCTTATTTCCAGTGGGGCAGGAGCACCGCTTATGGCAATACTGTTCCGAACCCGGCTTTGTCATGCGGCAGCGGCAACAATACACTTGGCGTGAGCGTGCAAAACTTGAGCGGTCTCGCTTCAAGCACCACTTATCATTATTGTCTGGTTGCCAGCAGCAGCGCGGGGACTGCTTACGGAGGAGACCAAACCTTCGCTACGCTATCGGGTGCGCCACCTTCCACTGTCAGTGCCACTCTTTCCACGTTGACCGTGACACCAAGTTCCGCGCCAGCAGACGGAATAACCCCCGTCACTGCGACTGTCACGCTGCGTGATGCAAATGATAATCTGGTTGCTGGAAAGAGTGTCACGTTCTATGCATCCGAGGTGAACAGCAGTGGCATTCCCGTTCATTCTTCACTTTCCCTGCGCGCGCTGGTGAATCCAACAGATGCCAACGGTCAGGCATCCGCGATAATCATAGCAAACACGCCAGGCACGGTCACAATTACAGCAATAGACACGACGGATAATATAGCTGTGCAACAGCCGGTGACAGCAACATTTACAACAGCATTCAATACAGTTGTTCCTCCAAACAGTGACATACAAAGTGCAATTGAATCATTATATGAAGGGTCTGCGGCAATTCTCAATGGCACGCCGCCCACTGGCACAAGCCTCTTTACAATAGCTAACGGGGAGGGGGAAATGGCACGTTACTTCTATATCGCCGCAGGGCAAGACGCCATTCAAGCTTTCACCGATACGTTTTATTTCGGAGTTAGTGAGTTGATTGTTGGGTTACCTGTTCTTGAAGACATTGCGATTAAAGAAAGCTTGAATATCCAAAATGTATCTTTGGACCCATTGCTCTCTGAGTTGGTAAAAAGTGATTTATCAAGCAGTGGTGTTTTAGTAACAAGAGCGCACAATGTTGCTACTATTTGTGATAGTTGCCAAGAAGAACTGCAATCCATTGAACAAATAATCCTCCCCGGTGTTCCAGCCGCCGTGAATTACAACAGCAGCCAATACATCAATGATTTGTATTTGCGGCAGGAGGCTGATCAAGTGCTACAGGAGTTTTCGCAGCAAGTGCATGACTATTTTTCTGCGCTTCAAAGTGCCTCCCAAAACGCAGGACAGGTAAATTTCTCCACGGCGCTGATAAAGAATTCCACGCTCACTTTTGGGACCTCCATTCTGAACTCTGCGGCGGATGAGACGGGAGATGATATTGTATCAGGGACAGGAGCTGCTCTGGGGGCTCTACCTGCGGCCATAAATATTTGGCAGAAGTATCAGAATGAAAACCAAAATATGGACGCGCATATTGCCCTCGGCTTTAATATCGCTGGAATCGCAGGCACTGTATCGGACATCTCAAACAATGTCAACACCGCCTTTTCAGAGATTGCACAAGGTCTAACACCGAATCCAGTAACAGGCCAAATACTGAGTGCGAGCCTCGACTTGACTAAGGTAACGAATCGAACCCCGGGTTCGTGGCTGGCAAGTCAGAGTATCAACATTCCGGTGACATATATCACCAGCGCGAAAGCAGATGTAATTTTAAAAAACACTTCTTCGAGTGGCTCGGCCGCTTTTGATGTGTATGCGGAATATGCTTTCGATGTAAACAGTTTCAGCGCACAAGGGCCTGTTCCAGGCGGTTCTTTCGAAGCGACTACCATCCCGGCAGGCCAAACTGGTGAGCTTACATGGATGTTGTTCGATGGAAATATGGGTGCTGTGCCTTCTTCCATCAGCCCATTCGTTACCTTTGACGTGCTTGCTGGAGGTAGTTCTGGAATTTATTATATTGGTTCAACAAGCGCTGGTCCATTTGGAGGACAGTCATTGTCTCAGACAACAATTAAGGACAGTCCGAAGCGATTCGGTAGCGTACCGCAAGAAACGAACAATAATGTCGTTTCCTTTGTTAACCCGATAAGGTGCTATGTAAATCAAAACCCGACAAATCAAACTTATGAAGCCCAAATTTCTGTGGAAAATCCATTTGTTCTTTCTCTCACAGTTAGGGTCACGCAGCCATTACCATTAGGAGTTCAGGCTTTTTCTACAAATGGAACTTTACTGAATTCCTCCATCGAATGGACGAATGCAATTGCTCCCAGCAACGCGGTTGGGGACACTTTTACATTTAGTCTATCAGTGACGCCGGGCACCCAAACAAATCTGCCACCTCCAACTGTGGTATTTTCAGACACGAACGGGAATAGTTTATCGCTTCAAGGCGTCGCGCCTTATTTCAACGGATTGTTTCCAGTTCAAGTTAATGGTGTAGTTCCATTTGGCATATCCGGAGTTGATTCGCCAATGGCGGTGACGGTGAGGAATCTAACGGACATAGATCAGACTGGTTCCATGACCATTTCGCTTACCGATTCCACAGGGAACGCAGTCACGAATGTTTCGGAATCGTTTTCTGTGGACGATTCCGGCAGCACAAATCTTGAGTTCACTTTGCCCGGCTCTTTGGGAGCCGGTTCGTATTCTGTCACAGGCTCTTTGAGCATCAACGGCGGGACTGGTCAAGTTCTGGGTGGAGTGTATGTCGTGCCTTCGCCGCCAATAATGCTCAACTTCGGTTCGACAGCCCTGAGCACGAACGGCTTCTCCATGGTTCTTCAAGGCCCGGCTGGAAATTACCTGATTGAAGCTTCGCCCGACATCTCCAACCCCACAAACTGGGTGCCAATTCTGTATTATTCCAGCACGAATTCGCCATTCTATTACTATTTTACCGATCCCAACGCGACGAATTTAAACCAGCAGTTTTATCGGGCGGTGATGCACTGAGGGAAGCGGTTAGATTTCCGCAGAGTCGGCTCAAACGACTTGCGCCTTTGCCATGAGTGAAAGGGTCCTCGGAACCAGGCAGGCCTCATTCCTCACTATTGACACAAATTTAGCGTCGTCGTTTTCGTTATAGTCTGCTTCGCCTGCGCCCGCTTGGCGCGGGCCACGGGCTGGGTGGACATCCTTGCGCTTTCATTCATCCGCAACAGGCAGTTTTCACTGCGGAAGCTGAATGCCGTCAAGGGGTCAGTGCGTATCTTTATGACCTTTTTCCCTTCCGTGTTTTCATAGAGCAGTCGCCTCACATACGTCGGACAACATGGCGGACTGGCGGCAAGTGTCATGCAGGCCTGGATTTGTTCCCTCGAAAGTAGTTCAGAGTTCGCGTCTTTCGGATATTTCGCGGTTAAAAAATCTGGTTGGCCTTCTTCATGCCTTGAGTGTGGCTTGCCCGGATTTGTTCCAGCACAACCTGTGCTTTCGTGCTCATGCGTTTAAAATCCACCCGCACCGCCTAAAAATCGCAAGTGGCATTATTGACATCCTTTCCCTTTCATTCATCCGCAACAGGCAGTTTTCACTGCGGAAGCTCAATGCCGTTTTCCAAAAAATGTTCGTCTTGGGCAATGGCTTCCGTCAGTTGGAGCCGCTGCATCAGCTCAAAGGAAAGGCAGTCGGTCAGACTCAATTGTCGGCGGCGCGATTGGCGGCAGCGTTGCGCGGCCTGCGAGTGCAACGCTTCATCTGCAAATTCCACACGGCACAAGGGCAGCATTACATCAAGAAAATCCTCCACGGCGTTCCAACCGAGCCGGTGTTGCACCAGCGCCCAGGTTTCATGCACCACATAGTTCGTGGTTACCAACTGCCACCGTTCCCGCTCCGCGCGTTCAAAAGCAGTCCTTGCAATCGTATGAAAAGGATCGTCAGCATCCAAAACGGCGTAGAAACCCGAAGTGTCAACAAAAACAGTTTTCACAAAGAAACGGGCGCTCAGTCGGCGGCGGCGGCGGCAAATCCGCGGTCGTGATCTTTGGCTTCAGGATCGGGATTGGCCCGGTATTTGCCCGCTATGTCAGCAATCGTGCGGCGGTGCGAGGGCCGCGGAACGGAGACAAGGTGTTGCACAATAAAATCCGAAACCTCGCGCTGTTCTTTCGGCGGCAACGCTCGAATTTCGTCCAAAATGGCCTGGGCTTTTGCGCTCATGATTTAAACTATATCACGTCAGCGTAAAAACGACAAGCCTCCCCCAAATCCTCGCCTAATGATCTTTTTGAACTGCTTTGGATCGTGTCCGCTTTTTCGGGGGAAGTACAAAGTGCTTGATTGACAACGATTGTGATGGTGTGATTTTGACCACGGATAACGCCGGATAATACAGGATAAAAAATTCAGGTCTTCCGTCCGGTCCCATCCGCGAAATCCATGATCAAATTCTTTAAAGACATTCCCGCTTTCCCTGTCCGCCATAGCTGCCGCGACGGCGGACTTGTCGCGCCATAGCCGCTGCGGCGACGGCGGACTTGTCGCGCCATAGCCGCTGCGGCGACGGCGGATGCTTTCCCCATTTCAGCGTTTGTGTAAATACTAATGTCAGGGGTCTTTTATAAATATATGGTTGACAACAGTTGTGAAGGTTGTTACGGCTGAATACCCCTCTCGGCTCCGGCCGTCGCGGGAAAGGCACAACTTGTTGTGACTTTGCAAAATGCGGAAATTTTCACGGTTTTTTTCGGGGCCGATTGCTCTTGAGAAAATTAACCCTCGAAAGCATTCGGGGTTCGGCGCTGCCTTTCAAACTGAAAGGCAAAATTGCTTCTGCATGCAAAATGCAAGGTTTCGAAAACGCACTTTCGCCCTGAAAACGATCTTCCGTTAAATGCATTTGACCCCTTTGCCCCGGTTGAGCATCCTTGGCGGCTTGAAACAAACCGATAATGTTCTGGTGTGACCAACTAGTCGAAAAAATTGAAGAGGCGCAGACGATAAACGATTCCAAGACACCGTCTGGACGCGCCCATGTCGGCGCTCTTCGCGGGCCGCTCATCCACGATGCCATCTATCGGACGCTCCAGGCCAAAGGCGTTCCGGTGCGTTACCTCTTCGGCGTGGACGATTACGACCCGGTGGATGAAATCCCCTATGGCGAGGCGGAGCACTTCGAGAAATTTCTTGGCGCGCCGCTCTGCAACACGCCGCCGCCTCCCGGCTCAAAGGCAACCGACATGGCCGACCATTACATCTCTGAATTCTTCAGCGTGTTCGATGAACTCGGCATCCGCCCCGAATTCTACCGGATGCGCGACCTTTACCGCTCCGGCAAGTTCAACGAAGCCATTGACGCCATTCTCCGCAAGGCTGACATCGTCCGCCGCATTTACAAGAAGGTCAGCGGCGCGGAGCGCGCCGGGGACTGGCATCCGTTCCAGGTTGTCTGCGAAAAGTGCGGGCGCATCGGCACCACGGTGGTCACGGCCTACGACGGCGGGGAAGTCACCTACCAATGCCAGCCCGATTTGGTGAAGTGGGCCACAGGCTGCGGGCATCGCGGCAAAGTGCCGCCCTTCGATGGCAAAGGCAAACTCCCCTGGAAGCTGGAATGGTGCGCCAAGTGGCGGACCTTTCCCGTGACCATCGAGGGCGCCGGCCAGGACCACAGCACAAAAGGCGGATCACGCGATGTGGCGATGGCTTGCTTGCGGGCCATTTTCGGCCAGGAGCCGCCCCTGAATTGCCCTTACGATTTCTTCCTCGTCGGCGGCGCCAAGATGAGTTCCAGCAAGGGTGTGGGGGTGACTTCCCGCGATATGGCGGACTTCCTCCCGCCGGAGATTCTCCGTTTCCTGCTCATCCGCCCTCCTCCGCGCCAGCCGGTGAACTTCGGGCCGTCGGAGGTTTACATCACCAAACTTTTCAACGAGTTTGACCGCTCCAAACACAATTATTTTCACGCTCCAAAGCCGGTGCCCGGAGACAAGCGCATCTACGAACTCTCACAGGTCAACCAGGAGCCGGATTATTGGACAGCCGACTTTCAACTCATCACCGCGCTGACGCAAATGCCGCATCTGGATGTCGCGCAGGAGTTGGAGAAGCGCAAGGGCGCGCCCTTCACCGCGCTGGAGCGCCGGCATCTCCAACTCCGCATTCGCGCCGCCCACTACTGGGTCGAACATTACGCCACGGAGGAGGAAAAAACGCGATTGCAGGAAGCTCTGCCCGCGCGGGCGCAGGACCTCTCCGCCACCCAACGCGCCTTTCTCCACATTTTGGCCGGGCTGCTCCCGCAGGCGAAATGGGAGGGCGACGCCCTCCAGGTTTGCATCTTCAACGCCGTCCGCCTCACACCCATTGACCAGCCGGGCGCGTTCAAAGCCATTTACCGTGTCTTGCTCGACCGCGAAAACGGTCCCAAGGCGGGCAACTTTTTCTCCTTTTTGGACCGCGACTTTGTCGTGCGCCGCTGCCTGGAACTACCGGTTGACAAGTTGAAATTCTGGCAAGAAACCGGCATGAAGGAAGACGCCTTTGCGCAATGGCTGCTCAAGGAAAAGCCGAACATCAGCGCCTTGTCAGCCAAGCTCGACTTTATGCCCACTGGCGGCGAACATGGCGCGGGCATCATCGAATTCTTCGCCACAATGGCCGACGGCAAGACTCATTGCAAGCGGGTGCTCTTCGAGCGATTGAAGAGCGTGGAGGCGGCCCGCCAGCGGCTTGGCGAGATTGAAAATCAATCAGGAATCAAAATCTTCAGACGAACTTAGTATGGCTTTTCGAATCCATGACAGTGTGGCGCGCGGCGAGATTGACAATCGCGCCAAAGGAATCGTGCGCGGCAAAATCTGGCTCGCCGGACGGGACAGCCCGGTCGTTCTCGAACTCAAGGGCAACGCCTGGCCGGATCTTGCGGGCTGCCTGCTCACGTTCGCCAACCCGCAAAAGCTCCTGCCGCATCCGCATCTGGACTCGCTCCATTCCATTCAGCGGGGCAGCATCGGCGACCTCACCGCGTCGCGAAAAGTTCGTGTGTTTGACGTGCCGCTGGAAGAGGCCCTGGCCATGATTCGGCGAAAGGAGAAACCGCCGGAGCACATGGCCAACAGCCTGTATCTCGAATGGTTCAGCGAGGCCAACGGACGGGTGGTGATCGAGAGCGCGGATTATGACCTGGCCATTTCCGCGCCGGAATGGCGCATGACCCCGGAAGAGGAGGCCGAGCGCGCCAAACAAGCCGCGGCGGACATGGCGGATTTCATGAAACGGCTCAACGACGCGTTGGAAACGCATAAACGCGGGCAGAAAGACCCTGAGCAGCCCTGGGACGAGCACGAATCGCGTGATTGACCGTTTTCGCGGTCGCTGATCTGATAAAATCCCAATATTACCATATGAATGGCAGGTCCACAGCATCGAGTCTTAAGCGTGATCTGCGCCGCCTCTTGCGCAACATGGATTTCGTGTCGCGGCATCCGGCGCTGAAGCGGAACGGCCCGGAGGCGGAGCGGTTCGCCAGCATCTACCAGCAACTCGGCATGGCATGGGAGTTTCTGGCGCTGCAATGCCGGCATCGCGGCGGCTGGCGCAAACGTCGTGACGCAAAGTTTGCCTGCAATGTTTGTGGCCTCATTCGCGGGGCGAAAGAGCCATGGCTGTTGCTCCCCCGCAAAGGAAAGAAAACGATTGGGCGACGGGCGATGCCGAAGTCCAAACGCACCTTTCCCAACCGAAAAATGGCGACGGTCGTCAACGACATGATTGATTTTCACGGCGCGAAGCTGAACGTCGAGGTCTTGAACCAACATCGCTCCAACTCACGCTGGTTTCGCAAACGCGATTGGACCATTTCGGCGGATCGGTTGGTGCGGCTGCAGGAAGGCGGAGTCGAAGTGCGCTTCGACACCCACCTGGTTACGGTGGAATTGCGGAAGCACAATAAAGGCGAGATGCCCCCTTACAGCCATTTTGTCTGGGAACTGCCGCGCAAGTTATTGAAGAAATTTCCCGTCATGTTGCAGTTCGACAAGCATCGCCGCTTCACCGGGCTGGTGATTTTCAAGCCCCAGACTCAACTGACGCATCGGAAAAACAAGCAAACCGGTCGCATCATCCTCGGCAAGGAGTAAAGGGACACTGGCAATGCAATTTTCTCCAACCACGCCTGCGATCCCGCTTTTTTTCCGCACTCATTTGTAAATCATTGATTATCAATGGAGCGGGTCAGTCCGCCTGCGCGTTTCGCGTTATGGCGCGACAGGGGGGAATCGAACCCTTGTTTATTACCTTTATTACCTTAAAAAAATTAATTTCCTTGCAAAGTCCACAGAAATCACTTAAAGTGCCCGTCCTACGTCCTAAAGATGAAGCTATCCTTTCAATTGGCATTCTGTTTGTGGGTTGCCCCCATAATCGTTGGGACCGCTTGGCGCGCTTCCGGCCAGGTTGGTCCGACAAATGCCCTCTGGTTGCAGGGAATTCCCGCGCCGTGGAATTCCAGTCATCCGGGCGGATGGAATCAATCGGCCGCCGCCGCGGGTTCCAAGCCATTACCTCAGACCGGCGGACCGAGCATTCAGGTCACCGGCGTCAGGATCGTGGACGGCAACGACAACCCGATTACCGTGACGCCGGGAGTTCCGTTTTGGGTGGAAATCGACTGGGAATATAATAATCCGAATTGCAATAGTTACACGCTGGAGCGTGTGGTCAATGGTTGGACGAATGTGGCTCCCGCCGTCAACTGGGGCTGCGGCTGCACGGGCGCGACGTATTGGTATCATTATTGGGGGGCGTGGTTGATGTATAAAGCAGGGACTTACCCGATCACCGTCACGGTTGATTCCGGCAATGCCATCACAGGCCCAAACACCGGGAAAACCATGACAATCAATCTGACTGTCGGCGGCTCGATCCTGCCGCAATGGGCGCTGGTGGACGCCGAGTTTGGACGCACCAACCTGGGCATGGGCACAGATGTGATTGTGGGGACCATGGACGACGCTTTTGATTATTTGCATCCTTGGTTCACCGGGAATGATTCGCTCGGCCGACCGCGGCTGGTGGCAGCGGTCCAGAACACCCTGGGCATTGACGGCAGCCCGACCAACGATGCCCATGACACCGGAGTGATGGGCATCGTCTTGGCGCGGGGCGCGAACAATGGGGACATCACTGGCCTGGCACCGGACGCGCGTTATGTTTGCGCGGAATTCATCAATCGCGAGAATGTTCCGAACCTGCCGGAGTTGAATATAGTTGATGCTGCCAACGTTCTTCTGACTAACGGGGCGGAGGTGATCAACATGCCTTGGTCCTGGTGGTACGGTTCGGTGACTGACAGCGAAACCGGTGAAGCGCCCATCTCGGCCCTGATGGCGGATTATTTTGCTTACGCCAGCAATATTGTCTGCGTCGCCTACGTCAACGAACTTACCAATCCCACCATACCCACCGCCCCTGGCTCCGCGCGTAATGTCATCACCGTCGGCGGGTTGGACTCGAATCTGGAAGAGGCATGGACTTACGACAATTACGGCCCTACTCTTGACGGGCGGTGCAAGCCGGATCTTCTTGGCGACAGCGCGACCAACTGCATCGCCCCGTCCTGGGCTTGGCGCAACGGCTTTCCAGACACCTGCGGATATTGGGGCAATAGCTTTGCGGGGCCCTTTGTCACGGGCGCCGTCGTGGAGATGCTTGGTTACGCGAAACAACACGCCCTGAACCGGGATCATCGTCTTATCAAGGCGATTGTCATGAATTCGGGCGTCACCGCTCTTGATGATAACGGCGCGCTATGGTCCAACTCGGAATTCGTGCCTCTGGACGAACAGCAAGGGACGGGCATTTTGAATCTGCAGCGCGTTTACGCCATGTATTCAGCCGGCCAGCAACCGACCGGCGCCGTTGCCGTGCCGGGCTTTGATTTCGCTACGATTTACGGCACGAACGCGCCCGGCCTCAACATCCTCGGTTCCACCAATGGCGTGGTGAGCTATCGGCTGGGCAGCCCGGCGACGGCGTCCGTTGACCTGGATGTCACGCTGGCGTGGGACCGGCACACGTTTTGGTTGGATGTTAACGGCAATGGCCAAATTGACGCGGCGGACACGTTTTATGTGGACACCAACAACGACGCGCAGAATAACCTCAATTTGGTCCTCTTCTGCAACGGAGCCGCCATTGCCGAATCGCGCAGCACGGTGGACACGGTTCAGCATCTGCACCTAACCGGCCTGTCTCCGGGCGCCTATGAATTGCACGTGGAACGGCTGTTCGTCACCAATTCGGGGAACAGCGAGCCTTACGGGCTGGCTTGGAATTCATCCGAGCCGTGGACGAATCTGCCGCCGAATGTGGCTTTCAGTAGCGCCTATATTGGCGCGGGCGACACGGCAAGGGTTCAATTCCAATTGGTGAGCGGACAAGCTGGGAATTTCCAGCTTCAAAGCACCACCAGCCTCACCGCTCCGGTGACTTGGACCCCGCTGCCCAACGTGCCTTTCATTCAGACCGGCCCCAATACCTTTCAGATGCAAATGAATCTCGATCAAGAGCCCTCTCATTTTTTCCGCATCGCCGCAATTCCTTAGCGAATAGACTGATAGCAAGCCACAAGTACCCGCATTGGCGTCCGCGTTCTGTTCGCCTCGGACGACGAGGTTCAGCGCGAACGGGCGGCAATTCTTAGGGGTATTTTCAAATGAAATGCCCCTCGAACAACCCTATGTGTCAACTGAATACAAGCGGGATAAAATCGGATGAGATTGGCGGTATTCGTTTGGCCAGCGAAACATTTTTGGCTTGCCAAAAAGGCGTCTCCGACTACATTTTAGCTACATCCTCCGTAAGTCTTTGATGGTCAATGGAGTGGGTGAAGCGAATCGAACCCTCGTTTCAGGCTTGGGCAGCCCACAGGGAATGGCGAAAAAGCCCGCCTTTTTGGGCGTTTGTCAAGAATACATACTTGACAAAAGCCGCAAAAACCGGGATTTTTCACCACCCCATCACGGATTACCTTTTCCTTATCCGGGCTGATCCGTGGTTGAAGGATTTGGCCACCCCCGAAAGGCTTCGGGGTGCAGATTTCTCAGATCACTACTCTGGATTCGGCCAGACCCAATCGCCTTCATCCTCGTCGAGTCTGGCGATCATGTGATTTTTCTCGCGAACGATAATACCGCCATGATCCTTTCCACTCCAGCCCACGGAGTAGAGCAGGAATCGTCCGCCGTCAATGCGCCGATAATGCAGCGGCTGGCCGTTAATAATGTCGTGCGGAAGTTTTTCGATGAAGCGCGGCGCCAGCATGTTCAGCGTGGCTGGATATTCCCCTTCCACCAAACGATGGCGCTCCAAAGCACAGGCCACGCGCGCCCGATCCAGTGAGGATTGAGTGAACGCGAATCTTTGTGCTTCTCGCGCAAAACCAGGATACATCGTTAAGGCCGCGAAGTTGCGGAGGGACCGATGCTGGCAGATGTTTGCCATTGCTTCGTCGCAACGTTTTGCGACTTGAGCGGAGAGGATTCGCCGGTCAACCTCGGCATCGGTTCGGAGCGATTGCTGACCCATTCGGGCGACCGCAACATAGTTCTCATAGAACCAGCCTCTTGGCATGAAATCAAATAATGTGTTTCTGTTAAAAACCCGCTGCCACAGGGAGTTGCCGCTCTGATCACAACCGAAATACCACAGTGCCCAAAAATCATGAAAGCGCTTTTGCTCCATGGAATCAATCGGCTCGATTGCCTCGGCACACCAACTCCGAACGAAATACTGGTACTCGGACAAAAAATCGAACTTATCCAGTTCTTCTTCGATTGCGGTGAGTTGGGCGTCTGACCATTTATGGTCAACCAGGCCTTGCCAGACCGGTTGCAGCGCCAAGTTTATATTGGCCATGCACCACAGTTCGCGGTACTCTTCGGGCCAAGCGAGATTTGCCAGATACAAAATGAGCTTTACATCCTTCAATGCCATTTCGCTCTGGCCATTTTCCAATTCGGCAACGGCGCGCAACCGCAAAACCAACACACATTCCCTTAGCGGACCCAGGTTTGGATCCGAGAATCCATTGGTTGTTTCGGGGCGGAATCTGGGTGGCAACTGGAAGAACGGACGGCGACTGGCCTGCCGCAATTCCTCGATGGCAGAATCGTATTTGCTCAATGCCAGCAAAACGTCGGCCACAGGCGACTGCGGTTGCGGCGCCACGGGAAATTCGTTCGTCGCAACCTGCTCTGGAATTGTATTGGGCAGGGAAGCTCGGTATTTTCCTCGACCCCCGCGCATATACCCGTTTGCATACTGGTTTGTCCGCCAGTTGGAGTTGGCGGGGGCGCGATAGTAAATTTGAAAAGCTTTCAGATCAATTCTCTTCCCACATTGCCAGTTGCCTTGAAAATCGTTGGTGGGCCAGGGCTTCCAGTCGTAGCGGGCATTGATCCTCATGTCCAAACGACGCCCGGCGTTGGTGTTTGCTTTTCCAACCTCAGACCCATTCAACTCAATGGGGAAGAAACAACTATTGGAGACAATCGGCGAGAACATGAAGTTTTGGTCATCCGGCACGGCGGGCGGGACAAAACTGGCCAAATCAAACCGCTCGCCTTTGGCTTCCGCCGCGCGCTTGTATTGTTCCCAATCCCGTTTCCCGCGCCAATCTTCTTCGGCATAAAACAAGGCGAGGACTAAAGCCAAGCCGGCAAGCCCATAGAGATAACGGCGAATCATTCGCCAACTAAACAACCATCGGAGCAATCTCCAGATCCGAATAAACAGCCATGCCAGCGGCAACCGGGTCCAAAACACTAGGAACGCGAGAACCACCAACCCCCCAAATAAAGCCGCACCTTTTATGATAATCATAGGCGGACCAAAATCGGAGGCGGTAAAATTATCCATGTCCGTGCCCATGTTGAGCGCCACAATCAGCCAGATAAGGACAACAACCGTTGCACCGGATAGAATTCGGAAGAAGGCCGGCCAACCCATCCACCATTTCCGCCCAGGAACTTTGTTTTTTTCGTTCATTCGACCGGGGAGCCACTCCAGGCGATCTTATAATCTCTCCTTTGGTCCATGCGGGAGTCTTGAGCGATGGCTGAATGCGCTTTCTCATTCACAGCCATCGCGCCATCCGCGCCATGCAAATCGTCGCGGATATCTCCTTCCATGAATCTGACATACGCCCTCAGCCTTGTAAACATATTTATTGACGGGACAACCGTAATGGTATTGGGGGCGCTTCGATGAAATGGTCAAGGCGCTATTGGCATTGCCCGCTGGTTCGGCCGTTCACCCCGGAGCACCTTCGCCCCCTCGGCGGTCAGGCGCAAATACCAGTCGGCTGGCATCCCCTCGTAGGTGGCAAAGCAACCTTGGGCGGGAGGCGAGTTCGTCACCTTGAAAATGGCCGTGCCCTCGTCCACTTCATCGAACATGCCCACGAACGCCATGTCCAGGCCGGCCTGCGCCGCGTCGTAAAATTGTTTCCACAAAAAATCGCCTCCGAGCCGCGGAATTTTAGATGTCCCCGGAGTGAGCCGCTGCAAATTGTCCCAACTGAAACCTGGATACACCTGGGGCAGATAAAACATCCCCGCCTTGGTCGCGGCGGCCAGATCCCCCGGCCAATAAGCGGTGGTCGCGTATTTGTTGGTTGCCCCGTTGCTGACCACGAGCGAATAATTGCCCGTGTTCCACGGGCAATAGCCATGAAAGCTCCGGTAAATGTTCGTCCACTCGCCCGTGGCGCCGGCCCGCCAGTCCCACCAACCGCTCCCGATGAGCGTCACCCCGCAGATCGCGTTCGTTTTGAACCACGCGATGATCTGCTTCGGGAGCGCGGTGTCGGGGAACCGCTCGGGATAAAAGCCAAAAATCATCAACACCGGCCTGCCGTTGTGGCGGAGGTAACGCGGGTCTTGCGTGATCTTGAGGCCGTCCACGAGATAAATCCAATCGTTGGTCAACTGGCTGAAAAGCGTCTTCGCATTGGCGCCGCTCATGTCGTACTCCAGGCAGAAAACCCGCCCGGTGCGGTTCGCCGCCGCGCGCACATAACGAAGCACGTTGGTCTTCCACGCTTGGATGTTGTCCGGCGGGGTCTGCGTCACGAAGCGCTGCACCACGACACCGTCGATGCCATATTCCTGCATCCAGTCGAAATGTTTGTCCACCGTCTGCTGGTCCTGGGCGCTGTACAAATACGCCTGCGCCCCGCCCGGATGGGTGAAGCCGGGCACCGCATATTTGTGGGTGTACTCGCTCACGTCGGGCCACATCTCGAACGTGATCCCATCCAACGCGTTCGTTTTGGGCGGCGCGCTCCAATCGCGATTCCAATGGTCCCATTCCGTGCCGCCATCGCCGCCCGCGCGGAACCAGCCTTGATAGCCGCACAACACTTTCTTGTGCAACGTTGTCGCATCCACCGTCTGGCGCGGGCGGAAGCCGGAATTGGGCTGTAGCATCAGGCCGAGGGCGGCGGCAAGAGCGATCATGGCTCCAGTGTAGTGACCACGGTTTCAGAGGGCAATGATTGAACCAGGCTTTTGCACCATCACACCACGGATGGCCCTATCTTTATCCGTCCCATCCGGTCTGATTCGTGGTGTAAGAATTTGGCCACCCCCGAACGGTTTCGGGGTGCAGATTTCGCGGATTTTTCGTGGGCCCAGAAAGAGGCAAGCTCTGCCGCAAATGGTCCAGAAAGGGGGCTTGACATTTGTTGCAAGTGAGACTATAAAAAGTATCAAATGAGCGAAACATTGACAAAGTTGGGGTTGGAAGGATGAGCGTCGCGGCGGCAGCGGCAGCGGCGGCGGCGGCTCACCGCAAAACTGGCCGGCGGCCTCACAAGAGGGCTGGTGGCGGCGTGGTCAGTTCCTGTGTTTATGGGTCACTTGTTGGGACAATCACGGCCTCGAAACTGATCTGCGTGATTCAAGTTGGCCTGCCGGTTCGTGAATTGAGGGACCTGCAAGCCAGCCTTGCCGTGCCGATGGAACGACTTGGCCCCCTGCTCGACATCTCCAAGGCCACGCTCCATCGCCGGATGGCAGGCGGAAGGCTTCGAGCCACCGAATCCGACCGCGTCGTGCGGTTCGCCCTGCTCATGGGCAAGGCGGTCAAGGTTTTGGAGTCCGAGGAAAACGCCCGCCAATGGCTGACCTCGCCTCAATTCGGGTTGGGCGGCGCTGTGCCGCTGGACTATGCCAGGACGGAAGTCGGCGCGCGCGAAGTCGAGGACTTGCTCGGTCGAATTGAATACGGAGTTTATTCCTGATGCCGGAAGCCTGGCGGATCGTAAAGGCGAAGCACGCCGCAACAGCGTTTTCCGGTGAAGGCGCAGCCAGGACCGGCGGACGTTGGAACTCGCGGGGTGTGCGGGTCGTTTACACGAGCAGCACCAAATCCCTGGCCGCGTTGGAAAGCCTGGTTCACCTGAACCCGCCGGCGCCTTTCAAATATGTCGCCATCCGCATCACATTCGACGACGCGCTGGTTAAGATCGTCACTCCCAAAGCCCTTCCTCCAAACTGGCGGGTTGAACCGCCGCCGCCGTCCACAAAGGCGCTCGGCGATATGTGGGTGCGGGAGGCGGGGTCGGCCGTCCTCGCGTTGCCAAGCGTGATCATTCCTGGAGAAACCAACTATCTGCTTAATCCGGCGCATCCCGGCTTCAAAAAAATTTCAATCGGCAAGCCGGAGAGATTTGCGTTCGACCCGCGACTGCTCAGGACAAACATTTTCTAACGCCCGATTGAGTTCTCCAGGCAGACTTGGCGGTAAATTTGGGCCAGGGGTTTCATCTTGCGAGGCAACCGGGCGTCGCTGAAATCCACGTCGAGCAACCCGAATTTCTTGGAGTAACCAAACTGCCACTCGAAGTTGTCGAGCAGCGACCAGTAGTAAAAGCCGCGCACGTCCACGCCGCCGGCAATCGCGCGATGCAGGGCGGCCAGGTTGTCCTTCAAGTCGCGTTCGCGAAAAGCCTCGTCGGGCGAGGAGCATCCGTGTTCGGTGAGATAAATCGGCAGGCGGCATTGCTCGTACAGTTCCTGCAAGGCGAATTCGAGTCCGGCGGGATGGCGTTCCAGCATGTCATCGCATTCCACCCCCAATCGCGCCAGTTGGCGGGGTGAAAACCCAAAGGTCGGCACCAGCGGTTTGAGATTCTTGAAACGGATTCGCCCGTAGTAATTCACGCCGAGAAAGGTCGAGGCTGTTGTCCTCCCGCCGCCCAGGAAACTTTCGAGCACGAAGCGGTTTAACTGCCGGTGGCTGAAGGCGGCGATCAAGGCATCCCACGGGGAAAATTTGTTGTAAGGCTGGAACCAGGTCCAGTTTTTTGAGAAGCCGGCTTCGACCTTCCCAAGACCGCTGCCGGCTTCACGGATCACGCGGCAAACCCGCTCGTGGGCTTCGGCCATGTGACGGACGACCGTACGAAACGAATGCAGGCGCCCCTTTTGCAAGGGAGGGAATTCGCCAATCAAATATCCGCAGCAAGCGTAGGTGTCGGGTTCGTTGAACGTATTCCAAATGCGGACGCGGTCGCGCAGCGCGGCCACCAGCCTGGTTGCGAAGTCAACAAATGCCGGAACAGTTTCGGCATTGGTCCAGCCGCCGATGGCATTGATCCACGGCGGATTGGAAAAATGGTGAAGCACGACCATGGGAACGATGCCCGCCGCATTCAGCCGGTCCAACTGATCCAGGTAGCGGGCCAGTTCCGCCTGATGCAACGGGCGGCGCGCTTCGGACTGCAGCCGCGACCATTCGATGCCCATGCGATAGGAGTTCACCCCGAGCTTGGACATCCATTCAATGTCCTCGGCGTAGCGGTGATAGCTGTCGCAGGCGATGCGGCAGGTGCGGCCGTCGCGCGCGACGAAATCAGTCCACTCGTTATTGATGTGGCCTTCGATTTGGGTCGCGGACGTTGCGGTTCCCCACAAAAATGGTTCGGGAAACCTCAGCGACATCCCGTTCTTTGCCGGCGGCTCGGTGCATTTCATTTTCTTCAGTAGCCAGTCCTAATCGTAATCGTCATCTTAATTTAAATCGAATTGATTCATTTGGATTAAGATTAGGATGAGGATTAAGATTAAGATGAGGAATCGGAAACCGCCACGCAAAAAGTGAAATGTGTCCCTGGCCGGCAGGGGCGGCACCCGAGGTTTGCCACATTCCTTGCTGGTTGGCTCTTTTTGATCATATTAACTACGTTTATCATGGTTTGGCCGGACCAAAGCTGTTTACGCTCCAAGTTGTTGATTTTCAAGACTTTAGCCTTCAGCCTTCAGCCTTTAGCCTTTCCCCAAACCGGTTTGATTCACTTTGACTGAGTTTGACTGGAGGATGGCCAACCAGCCGCAGGATTAACGTTAACGGAATTGCCGCGATAAGGCACATGAGGCTCATAAGTTTTGCGGGGGGGGGAAGGGTTTTTCATTTTTTTTGGTTTGAATCACTTTGAAACGGTTTGAATGACTTTGAATTTTTCGGAAATTGGCGGAGACACTTTGCCCCAGTCTTTCTCCAGGTCGCTGCGACTGGCTGCGACGCGGTGCGATTTGGTTTGATTTTCGGGGTCGGAACCAAACGCAAAGCCGCCAAGGGCATCCGCCTTCGCCGTTGCGGCTACGGCGCGACCAATCTGCTGCCAAGGCTGAGGCGGACAGGAAAGGCGCAAAGCAAGGGATAGAGCGCAGTCTCCACGCTGCGCCGCCCTGGATTCCGCGGATTCATCCATGCTTCTCAATTCCAACTTCATAATTGATCCTTTATTCCATTGTTCGTTAGACGAAGATTACAATTAATATATTCATTCGTCAACAGATTTTTGAAAGAATTTTAAAAAAGTTGTGATTTTTTCGCAAGCGACTGTAACACTCTGCATTGCAACGCCTTAAGAAAGTTTTGACCACGAAATACTCGAAATACGCGAACCCCGAACCCCGAATGGTTTCGGGGGAACAGCGTTCGCGGCTGCTTCATCCGACCGCATTTGGGGCATAAAGTTAAGTTTGCGTTCCGTCTTTTTCCCGGACTTGTCGCCCCGGCGTATCCGCCATGGCAGCCCCGGCGAAGGAGGAAGCCATAGCGGCGAAGGCGGATTTGTTGGTGGACAGAGCGGGCGGGGCGCGGCATTCTCCCGGCATGGCGCGAAAACTTTGTCGGCAGCAGGCCGCTCACCGCATCATGGGAGATTGAATCCATGAAAACGAATCCGATTCTGGAAGAGGTCTGGCGCATCAAAGACCAACTCGCCGCCGAGTCTGGCTATGACATGGACCGGTTTTTTGAACAGTTGCGGGCATGGTCTGCGGCGCATCCTCATCCCGGACGGATGATCCACACCACCGAAGAAGTGCGTCAACTTGTGACCCAGAAGGAACGTGAGCGCGACAAGGAATCGGCCATGACCCTCAATGACAAAGCGGTGCGCAAGCCCTGACCTTGCGCGATGAAACTGAAGCAGTCGTTATGGGATTCCAAAGGTAAGCGGCAAGAACTTGAAGGACGCGATAATGGAATGTGTTGACCGTGACGCGACCATTTCAACTGATGAACTGCATCTATATCGCGGTATTGGCAAGGAGTTCAAAGGCGGGCACATAACGGTAAACCACGGGTACAAGCAATACGTGCTTGGCGATGCCTCGACGAACACAGCGGAAAGTTCATTCGCCCTGTTGAAGCGCGGGCTGACGGGCATTTACCATGCTGTCAGCAAAAAGCATCTTCACGGTTACGTGAATGAGTTTGACTTCCGCTGGAACACGCGCAACCATGAACGATGGCGACCGCACAGTGGCCGCTGTGCAAGTGGCATCAGGCAAAAGGGTTGACTACAAAACCTTGACGGAATGAACACACAACCCCCCCATTATCCATTTCGAGGCTTGACCAGCGACCGTATTTTAATAATGATATTCTGACAAATTCAATATGTCAGAATTATGAGCGAAAACAACACGCCAAAGCCGGCGTCATCCAAGTCCGCGCCAGAGCCTGCTCAACCAGCGGCACCCCCGACTGCAAAACCAGCAGTGCCCCCAGCCACCGCTCCACTGGCTCCTTCTATCAAGAATCGTCAACAATCCCTTGCGAGCCGGGGACGCGCCCTCAACAGTGGAGATGCGGGGCACCAGGAAAACTTTTCAGGCGGATCTAAGCCTGTCACAAAGCCCCCTCCAGCACAAAATGTGAAAAATACCGTCAAACCGCCTCCCAAGGGCGGTTAAATGTGTTATATTGAAGTATGAAAGAAGAAGATATTGAAGAACAATGGCATGAACTGAAATTCGCAGTTCAGCGTTCCATATTGTACCACAATTACAGAAGGCGGTTCTTTGACACCTTGAGGGTGTGGTCTGATTTTCTGGTAATAATCACCGGCGGCGCGGTTATTTGGGTTTCCCATCCAGGTGGCGAAACGAACTCATGGCTGATAAGCAGTCTTGGTGCGCTGGTTTCGATTGTGGTTGCGTTTAATTTGGTAGTTGGATATTCAAGCAAAGCACGAGAACATCACGATCTCGTGCGCAGATTTGCCCAGTTGGAAAGAGATATGGTGACAGCGGAGAATTCTGTTGATAATTCCAAAGCCGAAAACCTTGCTTCATTCATAAACCAGCGCCTTTTAATCGAGGAGGAGGAGCCGCCAACGCTGAGGGTTCTGGATGTTTATTGCCACAATGAATTAGCCAAAGCCTTGGGTTATTCTGAAAAATGGAGAGTGAAGATTGGGGGCTTTCAATCATTTATAAAACAATTGTGGGATTATGGGGCCGACAAACTTGAGCGTGAAAAAGAGAAACTTGAACAACAAAGAGTCGCGCAAACTTCCATGTAAAAAAGTTCAGATGAAGTCTAAAAAACACCCCGCCGAGATCGCTACAAAAGCCGGGCTGGCCGCAGCGACAATGGAGGTAACGGCCATGAAGCGCACACGGCACGGCCCAAAGCCAGAGCGGTTTAAGATAACCGGCTACGCCAATTGGGAAGATGCGGTGAGCATCGGCATGAAGAAGCCGAGACCACCAGGCGGTTGCATGAACAAGTGAAATATCTTGTGAAAGTTGATGGCATTAAGGCACTCTGAAACCATGAAATTTATTGAAATACCAGGCAGAGGAATAATCAACTTAGAGCATGTGGTTTACTTTGAATTCAACGAGGGACTGTGGGATATTGGTTTTGATATAAATTTTCCATATTCAGAGAACGCAGAGCCGCACGAAAAAGGGACTATGGTTTGGTGCCTGGATGAAAAAGAAGCAAGGGCGTTTCTGGTTGGAATCGGGCAGGACCCCGACGCTTACTTGAAGCCTAAGAAGTAATGGAATCAAGCCCCTTTTGTTATCTTTATACTTCCGAAGTTTTTAACCAGGAAATACTGGAAGTGGGCGAACCCCGAACCCCGAATGCTTTCGGCGGAACTGCGTTCGCGGCCGCTTCATCCGACCGGATTTGGGCCATAAAGTGAACTTTGCGTTCCGTCTTCTCAGGCCTTTGCGGAGGACCTCTCGCGCTTTCTTGTCCGCCAAAGCACGCAGAGCGACAGCGGAAGCGACGGCGAAGGCGGATTTGTTGGTGGACAGAGCGGGCGGGGCGCGGCGGACAAAATTTAGGCATGTGAGGAACCAACAGATTTCGCAAAACCTCCAACTTCTAGCCTGCATCGCCTGCCACAATAAATGCTTTACATTTACCGCTGGTCCTTTAATCTTGCGCCATGTCAGTCGACAAGCTTGTCATAGCAAAATTAAGAAAATTTGCAGATGTATTCAGGGCCGCGCGCGAGCGCAATGACAATGAATCCAACACTGTGATGATCCTCATCAAGTTCTTTGAGGAGGTTTTTGGCTATGACCCATTGGCCGGTGAAATCACCAAAGAAATTCCCGTCAAGGAGCGCTTCTGTGATTTTGCAATTGTTCTAGGCGCTAAGACTGAGGAAGGCAAACCGAAGCCTGAATTCCTGGTTGAAGCCAAGGCCGCAGGTGTCAAGAATCTCAATGAGAAGCATATTGCGCAGGCGTACGGCTATGCCTCTCGTGCGCCTGTCAATTGGGTGTTGCTGACAAACGGTCTGGAATGGCAACTGTATCATTTGGCCTTCGACCAAAAATCTGGTATCACACCTGATCTGGTTTTCGAGCTTGATTATTTGGCGGATTTGGAAACAGACCCGGAGTTCCTCTGGGACAAACTCTCCGTCCTAGCCAAAAGCAACGTCCGGGCGAAAGGATTGGAAACTTATTACGAGCTAACGCAGTTGCTCAGCCCCAGCACAATTGTCAACACGCTGCTCGGCGAGGAAGTATTAATGAAGATTCGTCAGGAACTTAATCGCAAAGCCCCCACTCGACTGGCGATTAAGGATGTATTTCACGCTGTAGCGCAAGTTCTTGATCCGGACGCTGCCGTCGCTGCTGCCGGACTTACGCCGCCCATGAAAAGAAAAAAGCATCGGCACCGGCACACTAATGAGGAGAGTGAACAACCCGAATCCCAAACGATCAATCCACAAACCGGCACTCAACCCCTTCAAATTCATCCGCCTGAATCAACCAATCTCGCTCCCTCCAATACCGTGCCGCCGCCACCTTTGGAGGAAATATGACTCCCGGATCCGATAAGTGAAAGGATCGTCGGAAATTGGTATTCGTTCATTTTGGCCAGCATTTTCCCCGGACGCTATCATGGCCTTGCCGCATTCATTGGCTGAGATTATTTGGTTGGCGGCGCTCTGCCGAGACGCCGCTACGTCCCATTGACAAATGACCGGGGTTCGGCATTCTCCTGGCATACACGGGAACCATTGAATATGAATAACGCCAGCAGGCACGGCCTGATCCCTTGCCGGATAAAATATATGTTGCTCTTTTTCGTCTTGCTGGCAGGCGGCCTCCCCATGGCGCAGCTCCGCGCGGCACAAACCTACCCGATTGTCGGCACCGGGCAGACCAAGTGTTACGGCGCCACGGGGGAAATCGCGCCGCCAGAACCGGGACAGCCGTTCCACGGGCAGGATGCACAGCATCCGGGGCCGGCGCCGAGTTACAAGGACAACGGCGATGGCACGGTGAGCGATCTCAACACGGGCCTGATCTGGGTGAAGGCACGCGGACGGAAGATGACATGGCAGGACGCCGTGACGGACGCGGCGGCGTGCCGCGTCGGCGGCCAGAGCGATTGGCGAATGCCGGGCATCAAGGAACTGTACTCGCTCATCAACTTCGACGGGTACTGCGGCGGCCGGGTGGACGATTCCCGGCCGTACCTCGACACCCGGTATTTCGACTTCGCTTATGGCGACGAATCGGAGGGTGAGCGTATCATTGATTGCCAGGACTGGTCGGCCACGCAGTACGTCGGCAAGACAATGAGCGGCAATGCCACCGTTTTTGGCGTCAACTTCGCCGATGGGCGCATCAAGGGTTATCCCAAAGTGTTTCCCGGCGGCCGGGACGCGCGGATGTATGTCCGCTACGTTCGAGGCAATCCCGCCTACGGCCGGAACGATTTTCACGACAACGGTGACGGCACCATCACCGACCGCGCCACGGGCCTGATGTGGCAGAAGGCCGATAGCGGCAAGGGCATGAACTGGGGCCAAGCCCTCGCCTACGCCGCCAATTTCAAACTGGCCGGACATTCCGATTGGCGCCTGCCCAACGCCAAGGAACTGCAGAGTATCGTGGACTACACCCGCGCGCCCGCCATAACTCAGTCACCGGCGATCTCCCCCCTCTTCCAAGTCACAAAACTCGGCGATGGCGACTATCCGTTCTTCTGGACCAGCACGACACACCTCGATGGACCGCCCGATCGTCGAGGGAGCGCCGCCGTTTACATCGCCTTCGGTCGCGCGACAGGCTGGATGCAACCGCCTGAGCGTGGCGGGCCGCCGGGCGGGCGCGGGCCGGAAGGTCCGGGCATGGGCGGACCGGGTTTTGGTGAACCGGGCCAGGGCCGTCCGCCCGGTTTCGGTCCGCCGCCATCCGGCGGTTCCGGAACATACGAATTATTGGACGTTCATGGAGCGGGAGCGCAACGGAGTGATCCCAAGGCGGGCGACCCGCGGAATTTCCCGCACGGCCGCGGCCCGCAGGGCGACGTCATCCGCATCTACAACTACGTCCGCCTCGTGCGCGGCGGGTCAGAGTGAACCGTCCGAGGCCCTCTGGAAATTCCCATCGTTCGGGCAAGTTCACTGCAAATGTCGAAGCATCACATTCGACTTTCGATAATGGCTTGAAATCTGGATTCTGTCGTGGCACTATGTTGTGAAGAATGAGCTTGGCTGAACTGAAAGACAAGGTTCTGGCGCTGCCGGAAACCGATCGTCACGATTTGGTAGTCTGGCTGAACCGCTTGGAACAGAATTACGGAGATGTGCCGGGCGAAGCTCTGGCCGAACTCGCCGCGGAAGTCTGGGATCAAGACGATCACTATGCCCCTCCCACGCATCCAGCGCGGTGAGCTTTGGGTTGTTGATCTGGGGTATTTGGGAAAGATCCGACCTGTCCTCGTTGTGGGGATTCCTTTCCTCGAGCACGAGCGCACCCTGTGTATTATTGTTCCCCACACCACCTCGTTGATTGGCACTCGGTTTGAAGTGATGGTGAATCATCCGACGTTAGGGAAGGGAGCATTTGATGTCCAACAAACAGCCGCGGTGCCAGCGATCAAATTTGTCCGTCGCCTTGGCAGTCTAAATCCAGAACAGATGCGCCAGGTGGAGGCAGTCCTGGCTCAAGCGCTCGGCCTGAAACTCGCCGTTTAGTCTTGTTTGAATTGACCATCGGGGATCAAGGGTTTGGAACTTAGAGCAATCGCTCCAAGGCTTCGCAGAGGGTCTTCAAAATATGCACCCGTGCGAAATGTTTGTCGTTGCCGGGCACCACGGTCCACGGGGCGAATTCCGTGCTGGTGCGAGCCACCATCTCGTTGATCGCTTCCTTGTAGGCGTCCCATTTCTTGCGGTTGCGCCAGTCTTCGTCGGTGATTTTGTAGCGCTTGAACTCGATGTCCTGGCGTTCCTTGAAGCGCCGCAATTGTTCGGCCTTGCTGATATGCACCCAGAATTTTGCCAGGGCGATGTCCCTGGCGGCCAGTTGTTCCTCAAAATCGTTGATTTCCAGGTAGGCCCGTTTCCACTCGTTGGCGGCGGCAAAATTCTCCACGCGCTCCACCAATAGCCGCCCGTACCACGAACGGTCAAAAATCGCCACATAGCCCGCCGGCGGCAGACGACGCCAGAAACGCCAGAAATAATGGTGCGCCCGCTCCTCATCGGTCGGGGCGGCGATGGGAATGATCCGGTAAAGCCGCGGGTCAATGGCCGCCGTGACGCGGCGTATGGCGCTGCCCTTGCCGGCGGCATCCCAGCCCTCAAAGACAGCGACCGTTGAAATCTCCCTGGCATTGGCCTCCCACGTCAGCCGCGTGAGCCGGCCCTGGTATTCCTCCAATCCCTCCCGGTACTGCCGGCCGGTCAGTTTTTGCGAAAGGTCCACATGGTCGAGGATGGAGTCGCCGGATTTGGCGCGCGTCCGCTGAACCGGCGGCTCCGCCGCGGCGGCCTGGACCTTGCCCGCGCCGCCATCCTTGAGGCGGGCTTGGAGCGATTCCAGGACGATGCGCCCGGCGGCCAATTCGCGGTAACGCCGGTCGGTCGCCTCAATCAAGTGCCAGGGGCACTGCGCGGAATCGGTGCGGCGGATGACGCGCTCGCTGGTGTTGATAAACCGCCCATAGAGTTTGAGATTCTTGCGATCCGCCGGCCGGACGCGATGACGGGTGTGCGGATCGCGCTGGAGATGTTTCAGCCGCCGCGCCTGCTCCTTCTTGCTCAGATGAAACCAGAGCTTGATGATCAGCGCGCCATCGTCGGAGAGCATTTTTTCAAAGAAGGCAATGCGATCCAGTTCGCCATCCAATTGGCTGGGTTTGATCTCGCGGTAAACCCGCTGGACAAGCGGGTCCGAATACCAGGAACCGAAGAAAATTCCGATCCGTCCGCGGGCGGGCAAGGCGCGCCAAAAGCGCCAGAAGCGGGGCCGCGCCCGTTCCTCGTCCGAGCTTGGCCTGAAGGCGTGAGTGTCCACCCCGCGCGGATCGAGCCACTCATTGAGACGATGGACGAACTCGCCCTTGCCGGCGCAGTCGGCGCCGGAGACGATGACAATGACGGCGATATTCCGGCTTTTAAGTGCAAACTGCGCCTCCAGAAGCCCCGACCGCAAGGCCGGCAGCGCCTCGTCGAATTCTTCCTTCGAGACTTTGCGCCCTAATTCAGCAACCTCGAACATGGTGTCGCGTATGTTAACCAATAAACCCGGACAAGCAACCAAACTTTTCTTGTCATGTTTGCGTGATTTATTGAGCTGTCACCGCGATGAGAAAAGGATTTGATTCTTTCCAAAGTAATGCTAGGCTTACCGGATGGTTGCTAAAATATCAGTCAAGGGGCAGACGGTCATCCCCGAAGCCGTTCGTGAGCAGGCGCGACTCAGGAAAGGCGACGAGTTGGATGTCGGCTATGCCAACGGCCTGATCGTGATGCGAAAACGCCAGCCCATGAACGCCGCCCGTGTCCGAAAAATGCTGCTGGCGGGAAGCCAGCTTCCCGAAATGACCTCCGAGGATGAAACCGCGGTCGCCCGCGCCATTCAACACGTTAGAAGACAACGGAAACAGTGACGGTGGTCTTCGACACGAACGTGGTGGCGAGCGCGTGCTTTTGGCGGGGAGCGCCCTTTGATTGCCTTCGCGCCCGGGCACAACGCCGTTGCGAAGCAGCGGTCAGTCCGGCATTGCTGGCCGAATATCACGAAACCATCCTGGAACTGAAGCTGGAATACCCCGCCCACCGTTTTGTGCCGTGGACCGATCTGTTGACGGAATCGGCCATCCTGGTCTTCCCGTCCGATCGCGCCACCGGCGCCACAGCCGACCCTGACGACGAAATGATTTTGGAATGCGCTCAAGCGGCGGAAGCCGACTACATAGTGAGCGGAGACAAAAAGCACCTCCTGGCCCTGCGACAATTCCGTGGCATTCCGATTATCAGTCCGGCGGATTTCCTGCGCTGGCTGCCCGCAGGTGGATAATGCCAGCATGCATGGCCTGACCCTTTTATTTTCACGATGAATACCAATATCCTAGGACTGACCCTTTCATGATTTGCTTCATTTACGCGAGCAGCGGCATGCATCATTTCACTTGACGCAAACGATCAAAATTGATAAAAGCCAAGAAAACTATGAAAAAACACGCTAAAATAATCTTGAGCGCTTTGGCCTTGGTGGGTTTCCAAGCTTATGGTCAAAACCTTGTCCAAAACGGAAATTTTGCGACCGGAGATTTCACGGATTGGAACCTGTCCGGGAACGTCAGCTGGGACAGTATATCAACTTACGCGCCGCCGGGCAGTACGTATGCGGCGCGATTTGGCCCCGACTACCCACCCATCGTGATGTCGCAAACGGTATTAGGAACGACGATTGGGGACGACTATGCCTTCAGTTTTTACGTTTACGACAATGAGACTAGTGCAGGCTCGGGTACGGTCGGTGACAGCGGCTTTGAATTCACAGCCAGCATTGGCGGCGATGAGGTCTTCGATTCTGTCAATTTACCCATCCCCAATTGGACGCTCAATAGTTTTACAGTGCTGGCCACTGCTTCTTCCGAAACAGTCCAATTCACTGCAGTAAACCCTCCTGGTTCCTACTTCGTGGGTGGTGTTAGCCTGAGTGACGAAGGTCCGGCTACCGTTCCCGAACCCTCCACCTTCGGTCTTTTGGGGGCGGCTCTGGCTGGCTTGGCTGGGTTGCGGCGCAAGCTGGCGTGATTTCAGGCTGTTTTTTTCACCATTGAAGGCAGGGCGTTTTGCCCTGCCTCTTTTTTTCTTTGGAAGCCAGCCGCAGATTTTTCTCGATCAAACGGCAGCGTTGTTCCACGCAGATTTTGGTCCGCATGCCGTCTGCCGGGGTGTTTTGAACGTAATCGAGCAGTTTATCCACGGTGCTGGTGGCGACGTGGGTGCGGGTGTCCGAGGAGCCGTAGTAGATGAATACGTCACTGTTGGGGCGAGCCACCCAGCCGTTGGAAAACACCACGTTGGACACATCACCAACACGTTCTTCGCCTTCCGGGGCCATGAAATATCCGCCGGGAGCTTTGATGACTTTGGCCGGATCGTTCAGATCGCACAGGAACATGTAGAGGACGTATCGCATGCCGGCGGCGGTGGTGCGCACACCGTGCGCCAGGTGCAACCAGCCTTTTTCGGTTTTGATGGGCGCGGGGCCGAGACCGTTCTTGCCTTCTTTGATGGTATGGTAAAAGCGGGGGTCAACAATTTGTTCGGCGGCGATGGCGGCATGGGTAATGTCATCGCACAAGCCCCAGCCGATGCCGTCCCCGGAACCCGTCGCGGCAAAATCGGTCATGGGGCGCGTATAGAAGGCGTATTTGCCGTTGACAAATTCGGGATGCAGAACGCAGTTGCGCTGGTGCAAGGAAGAGGTTTTGAGATCGGGCAGCCGTTCCCATTGCACCAGGTCTTTGGTCCGGGCGATGCCGCATCGGGCGATGGCGGCGGAAAGGTCCCCCGGCTTGGAGTCATCATGGCGCTCGGCGCAGAACAGCCCGTAAATCCATCCGTCCTGGTGGCGCGCCAGGCGCATATCGTAAAGGTTTGTCTCCTTGTCCTCTAATTCCGGCAGGCGAACTGGATAATCCCAAAAACGGAACCCATCCACGCCGTTGCTGCTTTCCGCGACGGCGAAAAAGGACTTGCGGTCCCAGCCTTCCACCCGCGCCATCAAAACGACATGGCCGTTCCAATCCATCGCGCCCACATTGAAAGCGCAATTGATTCCCAGCCGGGTCAGCAAGTGCGGATTGTCCGCGTGGTTGAAATCATAACGCCAGAATAGCGGGGCATGTTCGGCGGTGAGGACGGGAAACTCATAGCGGTCGAATATTCCGTTGCCGCCTTTCTGCGGGCGGTTGCGGCGTTTGAGCAGTTGTTCATGCTGCCGCTGGAGTTGTTTCAATTTGTTTTGGAAGGAGATTTTGTTCATTGGGCCTGGACGGTAATGGCATTATTTTTTGTCCAGGCGGATGGCCAGCACATCGTGGCCCGGCACTTCCGCGTTCAAGGGGGTTTCCGTCGTCCCCAAATCCTGCTTTTTCCACAGATCGCGCATGCGGTAGGTGGTGGTGTCGAACTTTGTTTCTCTCTTTGAAATATCATCCGTGACCTTCTCGTTCCTCCAGTCGAAGGTAATCCGCCTTGGTTCCTTGTTGCGATTCAGAACACATACGGCCCACGCGCCATGCGCCAAAGGCTTGAACCAAACTTCCACGCCATCTTGGGCGGAATACTTCAATGCCTCAATCCCCAGGGGGTCCTGGTTCAGCGCGATGATGTCCTTGTCCGTCAGAATCTTCAGCGTTTCCGGGCTCATATGGCGCAGATCGTTTCCCGCAATCAACGGGGCGCACAGGAAGCACCAGAGGGTGAAGTGCGCGCGATCCTCGTTCTCGGACATGCCATTGCCCACTTCGAGCATGTCGGGATCGTTCCAGTGGCCTGGACCGGCGTATTGGCGCAAGCCGACCTGCAGGTCGAGGATTTGCAATACGCCATGTTCCTGCCACTTGCCGTCGTGATCGATTAGGCCGTCGAATTTGGCGAGAATATCGCCGGTGGTGCGCCAGGACTGTCCAATGCCTTTCGCCCAAGTCCACGGCTTGCTGGTGCCCCATTCGCACAGACTGAACAGGATGGGACGTCCGGTGGCGCGCAGGGCGTCGCTCATTTTCTTGTAGGCCGCGGGGGCTTGCAGGCCGTCAACGTCGCACCAGTCGTATTTGAGATAATCCACTCCCCAAGACGCGTAGGCCTGGGCGTCCTGTGTTTCGTGGTCGCGGCTGCCGGGCCGGCCGCCGCAAGTGTGCGCGCCCGCATCGGAATAGATGCCCAGCTTCAATCCCTTGGAATGGACATAGTCGGCCAGCGCTTTGATGCCGGAGGGGAACCGTGTTGGATCAGTCAAAATATTACCCTCGGCATCGCGCTGCTGCGCCTGCCAGAGATCATCAATGTTGACGTATTGGTAGCCCGCGGCTTTCATGCCGTTGGTCGCCATGGCATCGGCGGTTTCGCGGATCAGTTGCTCGCTCACGCGGCCTTGAAACTTGTTCCAACTGTTCCAGCCCATCTGCGGTGTCAGGGCGAGCGCCCCGGTCTTCCCCGGCCCATGCGGGCAGGCGCAAGCCGCGCAGAGAAGGATGATCGCGCCGGCGCAAGCCGGGCCGTTTACTGTCAATACTCTTTTTTTCATTGTGGTGTATGGGGTGTTTCGATTGATTTGATGTGCCTAGCGGTTGAAATGGCGTTGAGCCGGCGGATGGTTTCCAGGCACGCCCGCGAGGCGTGATACGGGCCTTTCCATTCGCTGACCTTGGGCAGAGTCTCATCCACGCGGCCTTCCGGCGTGATGCGCCAAAACCAGTCGCCATGGACTCGATCCACCAGATGCCGGTCAATAAAATCCCAGACCCGCCGGGCGGCGGCAAAGTAACGCGGGTCGCCGGACAATTGGAAAGCATTGAGAAAGCCGATGACCGCCTCGGCCTGCGGCCAGCATTCCCTGCCGTAGTCAATTATTTTTCCATGCCTGCCCTCATAACACAATGCGCCGTCGCTTTGGACCGCCTCCCGGAGCGCCACTTCAGACATGCGCAACGCGGTCGCGTCCGTCCGCTGGCGCCAGCCGGGATCGGCCAGCTCTTCGGCGGCTTCGCAGAGCAGCCAGCTCCCCTCAATGTCGTGGCCGAAAGTGTAACTGTCCGAGCGGACATTCCAAGCCTCGTCAAAAAAGTGATGAAAGTGTTGCGAACGGGCGTCGAGAATCCGCTCCTCAAACAGTTGGAGGAGTTCGCGCAAACGTTGTCCGACCCGCTCCTCCCCGCCGGCCCGGTGCAAATTGGTGCAGGCTTCCAGAACATGGAGGTGGTTGTTCATGGATTTTTTCTCATTCATGTCCTTGTCGCTCAGGCGGGCGTCGGGGCCGGCCTCGGACCAGTCGCGCCGGCGCACTTCCAGGTAGCCGCCCTGGGCGGGATCGCGCGCGTGCTGCTCCATCAACCCGAACACTTCCATGGCCTTGGCCAAAGCCGCCGGCGCGCCGAAGGCCTGGTGATATTCCGCCAGCGCGTAAATGAAGAACGCCTGGCCGTAAATTTTCTTGGAATCGTCCAGCACGCGGCCGGCATCGTTCAATTGCCAGAAGACACCGCCGCAGCGCGCATCCCAAAACCGGCTCATCAGATAATCGAACGCGCGGTCGGCCATCTGTTGAAAAATCTTTTCCGGCCGCGCCCGATGGACGGCGGAAAACGTCCACAGGATGCGGCAATGGAGGATCAGGCCCTTGGGCTTGGCGCGGTCCGGTTTGAGGTCGTTGGACAGCCAACCCATCCAGCCGCCCTGCTCCTGATCCACCGCCGGGCCGCACCAAAAAGGAAGGATGTGTCCGAACAACAGATCACTCGCGGAGGAGGAGAAGTTTTGCAGATCGCTTGCGTTCATGGAACAGTGTCCGTTTGATTTTTGCCCAATTCATGCATGATTTCCACCCGTCCAATCTGGGTTTCCCCGGCCATCTCGATTCTCAGGAACTTCCCGGCTCCGCCGATATGGTCGGCGTGGCAGAGCACCGGCTTCCAGTAACCATAATCGCCGGCGCCTTGAAAATACTCATTTTTCTCCGCCTTGACCTCTTGATAATTCCGGCCGTCAGCGGAAAGGGAGAATATCAGGTCCGCGACGTCATGGGGAAAGAAAGCGAACACACGAAAGCCCCGGACTGGTGTGGGAAGCTGGTAGGTCAGGGCGTCGCCGGCCTTTCCGGCGGCGCGATGCGCGTCTTCCTTCGCCTGGCGGCACTTGTTCGTTTTTATCACGACATGGCCTTGGACGGCGTTCACCTTTTTAAGGTCGGCCAGTTCGTCCACGAGTGTCGCATGGGTTACTTTGACCGGCCCGGCGATATTGGACGGCCCGGAGAAGCCCGCCGCGTTCCTGGCGCGAACGCGATAGAACCAATCGCCGCCCGGCGCGGACTCATCCGCAAAGAGCGGACGATATTGGACAAAGCACTCGTCAATGTCATCGCCCACCACTGTCCACGGCCCGGCTGCTTCCGGCGCCCGTTCGACCGTGTAGCTGGCGGCGCCGACGGAGCCTTGCCAGGAAAGCGCCGCCGCGTCCAGGATGGGCAGCATGCGCGGCGGCGCGGGGACGGGCAGGGGCGGCGGCGTCAGGCCGCGGATGGCAAAAGCGTAGCGGCGGACCATGGCCATCAGATTCAATTCGTCATAGGCCTGGCCGAGACTTGAACCGGGCCAGTGGAAGCCCTTGTACTTGTCGCCGCCCAATCCAGGTTCGCCATGCCAGTAAAAGCCCCCGTCGCGGTTTCGGAAGCGCAAGCTCCAGAGCAGACCGCCGGACATTCCGGTCTGGAGGATGGCTTGCATGGTTTTCTCCATTTGGGCGGTGCTCACGAAGCCAAACTCCCCCTCGATGCAAGGCTTTTTGCCTTTGGCCAATTCCCAATTGGCGCGGATGGATTGGGCAAATGTTATCCCGCGCACATTGGGATAATGATGCGTCGTCACGATGTCCACCTCCGGCAGGGCGATCAATTCGGGACGCAACTCCCGGCCATCCGTGCCATCCATAACCAGGTGATTGTGATCGAGGCTCTTGATGAAGGCGGCGATGTCGCGCGTCCATGCCAGCGGCGGCGTTCGCAACTCATTGCCGGTTTCCCAGCAGAGCAGCGCCTTGTCATCGGAGTAAAGCGTTCCGGTGCAGGTGTTGGTGCGGGTGACAATGAAGCGGATGGTTTCCTTGAAATCGGCGATGAGCTGCGGGTCGGTCCAAAAAGCATCCCTGGATTTGCCGCGGAACCCCGCGTATTCCGCCCGCCCGCCTTGCCAGGCCCAGTTGTCCACCAAAGGAAGGATGAGGCGGATGCCTTGCTCGTTGGCGATCTTGAAGGCCAGATCCAGTTCGCGAAAAGCTTCCTCATTGAACCGGCCCGGGCCAAGGACATGGCGGGGCGCTCCGGGGGGATCGGTCGGCCGCGCCACCGAAAGGACGTAAGTCCGCACCACCGTCCCCCCCATCTGACGCACGGTGGAGAGCGCGTCCGTCAATTCAAACTGGTCCGGCAAACGCCAGGGATTTGTCCCGGCGAAGACCAGGTTGTCTTCGATCAATTGCAGATTGGGAATGTTGAAGGAAATGAACCGGAACGGTTGGCCGCCCGCCATCAATTGATCGCCGCGCCTGGCGACAAAATCCTGCAGCGCGGAGGCGGCGGGCAGCGTCACAATGCCGGGCCAGATCAGAAACGCCAGCAGGAACAACAAAACGAGCTTCATCATGGGATTCAAAATCAATTCTTGACTGGCTCTTTTTCCAACTTGTCGTACCAGTTGAATTTAATGAAGATCGAGGTGATGACAAGCACTATAAAAATCCCGCCCGTCCAATCCCAATTCCGCAAGACAATGTAAATGGGCAGCGCGGTGAGCGACAGTTGCCAGACAATGCCAACCAGCACGTTGATTGTATCGCGCCAGAAGGCGGGGTTGGGTTTGAAACCGGGGTCTTCCTTCATGACTTTCGCCCGGATCGGCCCCCACGCGCCCCACGGATTGACCGTCTTGTAAAAATGCGTCAAAATGGCGTCGTCCTCCGGCTGGGTCAGAAACGTGCCGAGGAGGCAGCCAATAACGGACGCGGCCAGAACTATGGGAAACAGGTAAAGCGTGTTGGCGACGCTGTGGCCCAAATAGATTTTGGCAAAGCCGGGAAAAATAGGGGATTCCGGAATGAACATGGCGCTTAACATGCCGGAAAGCAAGCCCCAGAAGTAACCGTATCCGTTGAAACGCCACCAATACCACTTGAGCATGTTGGCCAGGACGTATCCGCCGTAAAGGCCGCCCACCAGCCACATCATGACTTCTGTAATGCTGGTGGTCAGCAGGCCGAAGAGGATGCCCACGGCCAGAAATACCAGGGAAACGATCCGGCTCAGGAGAACCTCCCTTTTCCCGGAGGCGTGGCTGTTGATAAACCGCTTGTAGATGTCGTTGACCACATAAGCGGGCGCGGCGTTGAGAGTGGCGGCGAAGTTGGACATGAAGGCCGCCATCAAACCGGCGAGAAGAAAACCGACCACGCCCACCGGCACATACTGGGTCAAAACGATGGGGAGCAGTTTCTCAAAATCGGGCTTGTCCATGGCCCGCAACTGCGGCATGCAAAAGGCCAGGGCCAGCACCGTAATGCCGGCAATCATGAAGTAGCGGGGAAAGAAGAGCACCACGTTGACCATGCCGCTCATCATGGCCGCCTCGCGCGGGCTGCGCGTGGCCAGAATGCGCTGCATGTCATAGTTCGGCGCCGGTCCGGCCAGGCTCGCCAGCACGCCCTTGAAGAACAGCATCGCGAAAACTATCATGAAAAACTCGTTGCCGTCCGTTTTGATGGCATCGTTGACCTTGTCCAGAATCCCCGTCCAATCCAGTCCAAGTTTCCAGCCGAAAAACGGGTTCGTCCACCCGGCAGGAATCGAGTGCGCAATCATGTCCGGCGAAACCCTGTAGATGGCGACGCAGCCGATGGCCAGGGCGGTGACGGTCAGAATCGTGAACTGCATCACTTCCGTGATGACCACGCTGACCATGCCGCCTTTGACCACATAGAGCGACGTCAGACCCAGAATAATGACTGCGTAGGTGTTCTCATCGCTGAAAATGGGGCTGGCCCCCCACGGAAACCGCCACGGCAACATCACCACGGCAAATTTGCCGATGCCTTTGAAGGCGTAGGCCAGCAGGCCGATCACGTTGACCAAGGCAAAGAATACCACGCTTAAATGGGCCAGACTCGCGCCGGTGTCGCGGCCGAAGCGGGTCTGAATCCATTCCGCGCCCGTCATCACATTGGAACGCCGCAGCCACTGGCTCAGGAACATCATGAGGAAAATCTGGTTGAAAGTGGGCCAAAGCCACGGCAGCCACAGACTTTTCAGGCCATAAACAAACAAAATATAAACCAGCCACATGGTGCCGCTGATATCGAACATGCCCGAAGCATTCGAAACTCCCAGCATATACCAGGGCAGGGCCTTGCCGCCGAGAAAATAGGAGTCCATATCTTTGGAGCCGCGTCGGGAAACCCAAAGGCCGATGATGATGACCGTGGCGAAATAGCCGACGATGATGGCGACGTCAACGGCGTGGAATTTCATGGAGGAACACGATGGCAGACGGTGGCGCGCGCGGTTTTACGCAGAACGCGGATGCGCGGCGGAGGATTCAATAACATGGCGCGATGCTGGAAAAAACTCCCGTCCTCTTCAAGTCCAAAGTTTTAAACAAGGGCGCATCGTGGCGGATGGCGCTTGACTTTTCCGCGCCGGCGGAGTTTATCAGCTGGAACATGCATGTCCGCGGCAACGACGACGTTGAGGTGTCCATCCCCCTCAACCAAATGAATTTAACCCACGGCCATGACCGTCCAAGGTGCCGGCGGACGCCAACGCATCAAGCCATGAAACCAAAGAAGAACCCATGAGCAACGAAATCCAGAAACTCCCGTTAAGAGAGAAAATCGGCTACGGATTCGGTGATTTGGCGTCGGTGTTGTTCTGGCAGACGATCATGGTCTATCTGCTTTACTTTTATACGGATGTATTCGGCCTGACAGCAAAAGCCGCCGGCGTGATGTTTTTCGTTTCGAGGGTGATGGATGCGTTTTTTGACGTGGTCATCGGCATGACGGCCGACCGCACCAAAAGCCGGTGGGGCAAATTCAGGCCCTATCTATTATGGGGAGCCGTTCCGCTGGCGGTTTCCGCGGTTCTCGCGTTTTCGACGCCTGGTTTTGCGGACACAGGAAAACTTATTTATGCCTACATCACGTTTATCGCCTTCATGTTCCTGTATTCAACGGTCAATATTCCCTATACGGCCTTGCTGGGCGTCATCAGCGGGGACCCGGTCGAAAGAGCAGATGCCGCCACTTCCAAATTCATCGGCGCGTTTACAGCCGGAATTATCGTTTCCGCAACGGCCCTGCCGCTGGCAAAGCATTTTGGGGAGGGCAACGACGCCAAAGGCTGGCACATGACAATGATCATTTACGCTGTGGCGGCGGTTGTTTTCCTGTGGGTAACTTTCCTTTCAGCGCGCGAGCGGGTTCAGCCCATCGCCAGGGAAAAAACCAACGTCATCAGGGACCTGGGGGACATCATCCAGAACGTGCCCTGGATATTGCTGTTCATCGTGACGATTCTTTTTATCCTCTTCGTGTGCATCCGCATGAATGTGACCACCCACTATTTCAAGTATTACATCGGGGAGCAGAACGTTACACTGTTCGGCAAGGCCCACAAATACGGCTTTGAAGTGCTGGCGTCGGCTTTCAACACCGTGGGGCAGTTGTTGTCTCTATTGGGAGTGGCCCTGGTTCCGTTGTTCGCGAGATTCCTGGGGAGAAAGAAAGCGGCGATGATTCTGTTCATCACCGCGCTCGTTTGCACCGGCTCATTCTATTTCTTCAAACCGGAAAACTTAATGTTGATTTTTGTTTTTCAGGCCATCGGCTCGCTGGCCGGAGGCCCCATTTCCGCCCTGTTATGGATTATGTATGCCGATACGGCCGACTATTCCGAATGGAAGACCGGCCGAAGGGCAACCGGACTGGTGTTCTCGGCCTCCATTATGTCGAACAAACTCGGGTGGGCCGTCGGTTCAATGACGGCGGCCTTTATCCTGGCCAGGACAGGATTTGTGGCCAATGTGGCCCAAAACATAAACGTTTTGAACGGTTTGAAAGAGATGATGAGCATCATCCCGGTTGCCGTGGGAATGGTGGCGTTGATCGTTCTTATGTTCTTCTACAAACTGGATGAAGAGACCATGGCAAAAATTAAAGCGGGGCTGGATGAAAGACGCAAGGCCAGCGGCCAGGCTGCTGCAACAGTGTAAGAGATGAAAAACACAATTATCGGCGAATCACTGCCTCACATGCCGTGGGAGGATAAACCCCGGGATTGTATTGACGTGCTCTGGAGATACAGCGGCAATCCCATATTGGACTGGAACCCCATACCCAGGGCCGCAAGGATATTCAACAGCGCGGTCCTGCCGCATAAAAATGAATTTGCCGGGGTCTTCAGGGCCGACCAGAAAAACGGGCGGGCGACGCTGTTTTTCGGCAAAAGCAAGGACGGCCTGCAATGGAAGATCGGACCCGACCCGATAGCGTGGGTTGACGAAAAGGGAAAACCCAATCCGATCAGCTATGGTTATGATCCGAGATTCGTCAGGATTGGCGGCACTTACTACATCGTTTGGTGCGACGATATGCACGGGGCGTCCATCGGCCTGGGCAGGACCACCGATTTCAAGACCTTTATCCGCATGCCGAACCCGCTGATGCCCTTCAACAGAAACGGGGTTCTTTTCCCAAGAAAGGTCAACGGCAAGTATCTGCTGTTGAGTCGTCCCAGTGACAGCGCCCACACGCCTTTCGGCGATATCTATATGAGCGAAAGCCCGGACCTGATCCATTGGGGGCATCACAGGCATGTCATGGCCAGGGGCGGAAGCGGATGGTGGCAGGGCACAAAAATCGGCGCGGGGCCGATCCCCATTGAGACAACGGAAGGCTGGCTGTTGTTCTATCATGGAGTATCCGGAACGTGCAACGGCTTCGTTTACAGCTTTGGCGCGGCGATACTCGATATCCATGAACCTTGGAAGGTGTTATACAGGACCCGCGATTATCTGCTCACGCCGGAGAAGTTGTACGAGACAACCGGCTTTGTGCCGAACGTGACGTTCCCCTGTGCGAACCTATATGACGCCAGGACGGGCAGAATCGCCATTTATTACGGCGCCGCCGACACTTGCACGGCCGTCGCGTTCACGCAGGTTGATGCCTTAATCAATTATATCAAGAAGAACTCGGAAGTTTAACCGCAGTTTGAATCAGGAGTGAGGATGACACAGGAAACGACCGCAAATAATGCCGGCCAGATAGTCCGGGACCGCCTCCCGGTTCTTACAAAAATGGCCTATGGCCTTGGAACCGCGCTGGATATGTGGGGGCTTTGGTTGTACCCGAGCGTTGGCTTCGCGGTGTTTAGCATCTATCTTGGGGTTGACGCCAAGTGGGTCGGCCTGGCGATGACGCTCATCCGTCTATATGACGCGTTTTCCGACCCGTTCGTGGGCTGGATATCTGACAATGTCCGGACAAAATACGGGCGCCGACGCCCGTTCATTTTGATCGCCGGCATTTTATGCGGCCTTGGGCTGCCCATCCTATTTTCGGTTTCGCCGGCATGGTCCGGTAAGACGTTTCTCGGGGTGTCGGCTGTCTTTTGGTACATGATTGTCTCGAATATGATTTACATCCCCATCTTCAGCGCGTTTACCGTGCCGTTTAACAGCCTGGCCAATGAGCTGACGCCTGATTACGAGGAACGCACGTCCCTTATGACCTACCGAAGCGCGATGCAGAAGGTCTTCGAGGTGGCCACTTTTTACGCGCTGCGATTTACGAATCTGGCCTGTTTTCTTATCCCCGGAACCAACAAGCAGAACGTCCTTCGAGGCATGCAGGTCTATACGTGTATTCTGGGGGTCGTCATGGCGGTTTTTGCCATCATCATCTTCCTGCGGGTCAAAGAACGTTATTACGAAAAGCTTGTTGTGAAAGGCCAGGATCGCATCTCGCTTAAAAGCGCCTTTTATGAAACCCTGACCTGCCGGCCGTTTCTGTTTATGCTGCTGGTGGGCGCATCTTTCAACCTGGGCACGAGCATGCTGGGCACCTTGGGCTATTACGCGACGGTCTTTTATGTCTGCGGCGGCAATTCGGCGCTCGGCAATGACTGGAATTTCTGGATGGGTCTTGCGTTTATGTTCGGCGGACTTATCGGCGCGCCCGTTCTCAACCGGGTCGCGCATGTCGCGGGCAAACGCAACGCGCTGGTTGTTACCGCCTGTATCGGCATGATCTCTTACGCCGCCTCCTGGTATCTTTACAACCCGCACATCAAGTGGTTGCAAACGGTCGCCTCCGGCCTGATGGGGCTGACCGCCTCCGGCCTTTGGATGCTCTACGGCGCCATCTGCGCCGACGTTATTGATTACGATGAACTGCACACCGGAAAACGGCGCGAAGGCTCCTTTACGTCCTGCGGCACCTACATCCTCAAGCTGGGTAATTCGTTGGGAGGTTTTTTTGCGGGGTGCATTATCAGCCAGCTTGGCGGCAATGCTGCCCTACAGTCGGGAACGCCTCAAACGATTCTATGGATTCGCATCCTGCTGGCCGGCATCCCCATTTTCGGCATGGCTTTGGTGATCATCTTCATTTTGCAGGTGCCGCTCACCAAGAAGATCTGCGAGGAAATCCGGGCCACCCTGGAGGCGCGACGGGGCCAAGTATAGCAACGTATAACAACCACATTGGAGAAATAGTTGGAGTATGAGATTTGGTTATTTTGATGACGAAGCAAAGGAATATGTAATCGAAAGACCCGATACGCCGCGGTCCTGGGCGAATTATCTCGGCTCGACGGAATACGGCGCCATCATCACCAATAACGCGGGCGGCTACAGCTTCCATTTGTCGGCCGCGCAGGGACGCCTGATGCGGCTGCGTTTCGACGACGTCCCGGCCGACCAGCCGGGCAGGTATATATATATCCGCGACAAGCAGTCGGGCGATTACTGGTCCAATGCCTGGCAGCCCGTGGGCAAACCCCTGGACCAGTATAAAACCACCTGCCGGCACGGCACCGCCTACACGACAATCCATTCCCAGTATGCAAAGATTGAAACGGAAACCACCTATTTCGTTCCCCTGGGCAAACTTTTCGAATGCTGGCTCTTGAAAGTGACAAATCATGACAGCGTCAAAAGAAACCTGAGCTTGTTCACTTTCGTCGAATACCCGAACACCTGGCAGTGTTTCCACGATTTCCTTAACCTGCAATACTCGCACGGCATAGTGAAAATGGATTTCGTGGACGGCATGGTTGATTACGGAAGTTCCGTTCTCGTGACCGGCCAGGAGAACCGGTCTTTTCTCGCGTTCCTGGGCGGCGAAGCGGCCGGCTTCGATACCGACCGTGACGTGTTCATCAGCCCGTATCGCGGTTACGCCAATCCGATGGTCGTCGAAAAAGGCCAATGCACCGGCTCAAAGGCTGTTGGCGATGACGGCTGCGGCTCAATCCAGATCGATATCGGCCTCGAGCCGGGCCGGACAAAAGAGCTGGTCGTCCTGTTGGGCGTCGGCAAGGCGTCGGTCGAAGGCAAAAGAACCGTCCAACAGTTCGGCGCCATCGCCACCGTCAAAGCCGAGTTTGAAAAGCTCCGCCACTACTGGCGCCACCGCATCGAAGGATTAACCGTGCGCACGCCGGATCCGCAGTTCAACAGCATGATGAACGTATGGAGTCCGTTCAACTGCCTGATGACCTATTCCTGGTCGCGAATGGCCAGCTTGATCTACAGCGGCGAACGCGACGGGCTGGGGTATCGCGATACCGTCCAGGATTTCATGGGCGTTATGCAAATCATCCCGCACGAGGCGAAAAAACGTCTTGAGCTGATGATTACCGGCCAGTGCTCCACCGGCGGCGCGATGCCCATCGTCATGGCCTTCACCCACAAGCCCGGCAAGGAAAAACCGCCCCGGGAAGACGAATACCGTTCCGATGACTGCCTGTGGCTTTTCAACGCGATTGCCACGTACGTTAAGGAAACGGGCGACACCGGTTTTTTCAACAAGATGCTGCCCTATGCCGACAAAGGCAGGGCCACCGTGCTCGGCCACCTCCGCCGGGCGCTTGAATTCAATCTCAAACGCACGGGCCAACACGGCTTGCCCAGCGGCCTTTTCGCCGACTGGAACGATTGCCTGCGGCTGGGCGCAAAAGGCTCTTCGGTGTTTGTCGCCCTGCAGGTGCGTTACGGCCTGACAACCTATATCGAGATTTGCGGGATGTTCGGCAGGACAGCCGAAATCAAGTGGGCGAAAAAGCAGCTCGAAATAATTGACAGGAAACTCGACCAATTCGGCTGGGACGGCAAATGGTACGTCCGCGCCTACAAGGAATCCGGCGGGGAAATTGGCTCATACGAAAACAAGCAGGGTTCAATTTATCTCAATCCGCAGTCTTGGGGCGTTATTAGCGGCCACGCCGATAAAAATCGCGCCCGGCAGGCGATGGCATCGGTCAATGAAAAACTCGCCACCGATTACGGCCTTATGCTCTGCGCGCCGCCTTATGAAAACATCCCCTGCGCGGAAATCCGCTCGATTGTATTCAACAAGGGAGTCAAGGAAAACTGCAGCATCTTCAACCACACGCAGGGCTGGGCGGTGATGGCGGAAACGATGCTGGGCAACGGCAACAGGGCCTTCCAGTATTTCCGCGGCAGCATGCCGGCCTCGTTCAACGACAAGGCGGAGATACGCGGCAGCGAGCCTTATGTTTACTCGCAGTACACTCACAGCATTTACAGCCCGCGCTATGGCGCATCGCGCGTCCCCTGGCTGACCGGCGCCGCATCCTGGGCCTATTATGCGGCGGCGCAGTATCTCCTCGGCCTCCGCCCCGATTACAAGGGCCTTCTCATCGATCCCTGCATCCCTGCCGGCTGGAAGGAATTCACCGCCACCCGCCGGTTCCGGAACAAGACGCTTGCCATCAGGGTGGTGAATCGCGCGGGGGTCCAGAAAGGCGTCAAAAAAATCACGCTCAACGGCCGGCCGATTGACGGCAACCTGATTCCCGTTTCCAAAATGAAAAAGGAGAATGACGTTCTGGTTGAGATGGGGTAGCAATCACGGACATGAAAATAAAAATCAAGACCGCCGGAGCCATCGGGTTGGCATGGCTGTGCCTTCAAACCGTCGTGTTGGCCCAGAACACCAACCCGTCGGCGCAACCCGGGCCAACCAACGTGTCAACCAGATTCCACGCGTGGTGGCGGGACCCTGCTCCGGGCCAGCAGCCCTATACTGCCGACGACAAGCAGATGCCGCTGATCTCGGTCAAGGGAAACAAATTCGTGGACCCGAACGGGAACACGGTGCTGTTCCGCGGATTGGCGATTTCGGATCCGGACAAACTCGAGATGCAGGGGCATTGGAGCAAGGACCATTTTGTCAAGGTCAAGGAAATGGGCGCGAAACTGGTCCGCATCCCGGTCCATCCGGTCGCGTGGCGGGAACGGACCCCGGCGGAATATATCAAGCTGCTCGACCAGGCCGTGGGCTGGTGTACGGAACTGGACATGTACGTCATTATTGACTGGCATACGATCGGCAACCTGGAGACGGAAGTTTTTCAGAACCCGATGTACGAGACCACGAAGAAGGAAACTTACAATTTCTGGCGCACCATGGCCCGGCACTACGCCGGCCACAACACGGTGGCGTTCTTCGAGCTGTTCAACGAGCCGGCCACGATGCGCGACCAGCTCGGCCCGGTCTCCTGGTCTGATTGGAAGAGAACCGTGGAGGAAGAGATCATTCTGATCCGCGCGCGCAATCCGCAGGTCATCCCGCTGGTGGCTGGATTTGATTGGGCCTACGATCTCACGCCCCTGCGTCTCAACCCGATTGCCGCCGAGGGCATCGCCTATGCCGTCCACCCCTATGCCAGCAAGCGGCCTCAACCGTGGGAAGGGAAATGGGAGGAGGATTTCGGTTTCGCCGCCGCCAAATACCCGGTTATCGCCACCGAATTCGGCGGCTTCGCCAGGCCGCCATCCACGAACAGCCAGCCGCCTGCCGCTGAGTCCGCCGCAGGCGGCAATCGCAACGCCACTTATGGCCCGGAGATCATCAAGTATCTGGAGGGCAAGGGCATCAGTTGGACGGTCTGGTGCTTCGATCCGGAATGGGGGCCGACACTGCTCAAGAATTGGGATTACCAACTCACCCCCTCGGGAGAGTTCGCCAAGGCGGCCATGCATGGCGAAATCAAATGACCGCGGCTACGCCGCAAGAACATCAAGAAAGAAAGCAACCCTATGAAAAAAGCGCAAATCGGCTTCAGTGTGTTGATCGGTTTATTATGCGTCAGTGCTGGTTCTCCTTGTCGTGCCGGGGGCGAGGCCCGGCCAGTCACTCCCGATGCAGCGCCGGAAGCGGTGGAATTGTTGAACTTCATTTACCGCATTTCCGGCCGGCACACCTTGAGCGGCCAGCACAATCTCCCCGCGGACAAAGACAGGCAAACCGTGGCGGCGGCAAAGGCTTGGGGCAAGATACCGGCCATTTTCGGAAAGGACTGGGGTTTCGCCGATAAAAGCAGCAAGGATTCCGCATTCGTCCGGAACGACACCGTCGAAGAGATCAAGGAACATTACAAGAACGGCTCGCTCGTCGTGATGTGCTGGCACGAGGTTCCGCCCACGGCTGACGAACCCGTCGCCTTCAGGGGCCGGCGCGGCGGCGGCCCGGTGACCAATCTCAATACCGTGCAAGGCCACCTCACCGAGGCTCAATACAAGGACCTGCTCACCCCCGGCACGGCACTGCACCAGCACTGGTGCGACCAAGTGGACGCCATCGTGCCGTATTTGAAGCAGCTCCAGGAGGCGCATGTGCCGCTGCTGTGGCGTCCGTTTCACGAGATGAATGGCATGTGGTTCTGGTGGGGTGGACACGGCAAAAAATTCAGCGCCCCCGGAATCTACAAAATAAAGGCGGCGGAGAGGATGAGCATGATGGCCGGTGGAGACTATAGCACCGCCGCGCTCTACAAAATGATGTTCGACCGGCTCGTGAACCATCACAAAATCAAGAACCTGATCTGGGTTTGGAACGTGGACCGGCCCGAAGGCACGACGCTGAAATTCCAGCAATGCTGGCCCGGTCCTGAATACGTGGATGTCCTCAGCCTGGATTGTTACCGCGCCTTCAAGCAATCCTATTACGATGATTTGTTGAAGCTGGCAAACGGGAAACCGGTCGCCCTCGCCGAAGTGGGCGGCAGCCTCTCGCTGGACGTGCTGGAGGCGCAACCCAGATGGGCTTGGTGGATGGAGTGGGCCGGCATGGCCGTGAAGGGCGAGGCCGCGAACCGTCTCGCGGCGATTGTCAACGACCCCCGTTCCTGGAGCTTGAGCGATCCCGATTACCGCAAGGCCATCGCGCCCATTCGCGCCGCCTCCGGCCTGCCAGCCGAGCCGCCTGCACCCCCGGGGCCTTGAGCGTATGCATTCCGTCCTGACCATCAATGGCGGCTCGTCGAGCATCAAATTCCACCAACAAATACGGCAGGAAATGTTTTCGGCGAGTCGCACTGCGCCAGCTTCACGGACGCGTTTCCCCCGGGAGCAGGCTTAACACAAAATCGTAAATGGCTTGGGCGTGTTGCAGAGCTTCATCAAATTCTTCCCGGGACGGTTCCAGAAAACCTTGTTCGTCAGGATAGCGGTAGGCCACGGAATAAGGCGTGAGAGCATCGGCGGCATCCTCGTGCTGCCGGAACGAGGGATTGATGCGAATGGCCTGCTCGATGATTTTGCCAAGGTCGTGGACTTTCTCGAACGGGCTGCCGTGAAAGATCAGAAATCCTTTCAAGGTCTTTTCGGCGGCCTGTTGGCAGTGGTAAATGCCTGCGTCCAGATGTCCGTCCGGCAAGCCGCCTATTTGGCGGGCGGTGTGCAGGTCGCTGTGCGCCTTGCGCAGCCAGGCGCGGGACAGTTCAGCCGCCGGCTTATCCATAGAGTTTTCGCCCCTGTTCGGAAATTCTGTGTGAAAGGGAGGCGTTCAAATGCCGGTAGCGGTCAAATTCAGACCGGGTATTGACCAGCACATCTTTGGCGAAGCCGATGCCGCGCAGACATCGTTGCGCGCGTTGCATGCGGCGGATGGGGCGTTCGTCGCTGGATGGCACAATGACCATCAAGTCCACATCGCTGTCTTCCGTGGGCGTGCCCCAAGCGTGCGAGCCGAACAGCCAGATTTGTTCCGGCTGAAATTCCGATTTCAGTCGTTCGACCGCTTTTTCCAAAAGGCCGGGCTGAATTGTCTTCACGGCCTTAAGACTAGCATCGCGCTTGCGGCATTGAAAGTCTGAGTTTGTAACAAATGCGCCATCCGCCAGGAACCCTTTTGCAGTCCAAAACGAAGGCAGGTCGCCAGGGAAAAGAAAATGTAATTTGCTTGCGTCTTCCTGTCCGGCCTTGGCCTTGGCGGCGGCGGACTTGTCGCGCCGTAGCCGCAACGGCGAAGGCGGATGTTTCTCGCTCTGCTTATTGCCGCGCTGTTCGCTTGTCGCGCCGTAGCCACAACGGCGAAGGCGGATGCGTTTTTCTTAAGTCTTTGCCGCTCAAGTCCTTACAGACCGTTGCGCCACGGGAGGCGCCGATTACAAAATTTGGCACCCATTCCTCTCCCAGCTCCCATCCAAAAAGTCTTTGCCGGTTCCAACTTATCGTTCAACATTGGAAAGGTATGCATTCGGTTCTGACCATCAATGGCGGCTCGTCGAGCATCAAGTTCGCGCTCTATCAGGCCGGCGAACCGCTGAAGCGGGGTCTTTATGGAAAAGTGGATCGCATCGGCCTGAGCGGGACGAATCTGATCTTCAAGGACCCGGCCAGGAATCAGCCGGACAGCCGCAGCCTCGCCGCCTCCGATCACAAATCGGCGGCCAATTTCCTGATTGATTGGTTTGAAAAGCAGCATGGTTTCGAATCGGTCCGGGCGGTCGGACACCGCGTGGTCCACGGCATGAAACACACCGAGCCTGAGATTGTTACCCAGGCATTGCTGGACGAACTGCATCGCCTCAGGCCATACGACCCGGATCATCTGCCCCGCGAGATTGAACTGATCGAGACGTTCCACCAGCGCCATCCGAAACTGCCCCAAGTGGCCTGTTTTGACACGGCGTTTCACCAGACCATGCCGCGTGTGGCCAAACTGCTGCCGATTCCGCGGCGTTTCGACGCCAAGGGAATTCAGCGCTACGGCTTCCACGGTTTGTCCTATGCTTATTTGATGGAGGAACTCGCGCGCCTCGGCGACCCGGCGGCAACCACTGGCCGCGTGATCCTGGCGCATCTCGGCAACGGCGCCAGCCTGGCCGCCGTGCGCGACGGCAAAAGTATTGACACCAGCATGGGCTTCACCCCGACGGCGGGATTGGTGATGAGCACCCGCTCGGGCGATTTGGACCCCGGCCTGGCGCCGTATCTGGAGCGGACCGAGCAGATGACCACCAAACAATTTTACGAGATGGTCAATCATAAGTCCGGGCTGCTCGGAATTTCGGAAACCAGTTCCGACATGCGGGACCTGCTCGACCATGAAGCGCAGGACGCGCGGGCGGCGGAAGCCGTGGCGTTGTTCTGTTATCAGGCCAAAAAGTGGATCGGCTCCTTCGCCGCCGCGCTCGGCGGATTGGACACGCTTGTCTTCTCAGGCGGCATCGGCGAAAATGCGCCAGTCGTGCGCGCGCGGATTTGTGAAGGGCTGGGCTTCCTTGGCATCGAACTAAATGAGTCGCGGAACACGGAGAGTGCGGCCGTGATTTCCGCGGAGGGCGGTCGCGTCGTCGTGCGCGTCATTCGCACGGATGAAGAACTGATGATCGCGCGCTCGGTCTGCCGAATTGTCGGCCCCGGCGCGGTGAACAAAAAGGATTGAACTATGAAGACAAACACGCTTACGCCGGAACTGCTCCACAAGATGGATGCCTACTGGCGCGCCGCCAACTATCTGTCGGTCGGCCAGATTTATCTTTACGACAATCCGCTGCTCAAACGGCCGCTGACGCTCGCGGATGTCAAACACATGTTGCTGGGACACTGGGGCACGACCCCCGGACAGAACTTCATTTACGTCCACTTGAACCGGGTCATCAAAAAATACGACCTGGACATGATTTATGTCTCCGGCCCCGGGCACGGCGGCCCGGCCGTTGTGGGCAACACTTATCTTGAGGGCACTTACAGCGAGATCTATCCCAACATCAGCCAGGATGAGGCCGGGCTGCGGAAGCTCTTTCTTCAGTTTTCGTTTCCGGGAGGGATTCCCAGCCACGCCTCGCCGGAGTGCCCGGGATCAATCCACGAGGGCGGCGAGCTGGGCTATTCGCTCAGCCATTCGTTCGGGGCGGTGTTCGACAATCCCGGTCTCATTGTCGGGTGCGTCGTGGGCGATGGCGAGGCGGAAACCGGACCGCTGGCCACAGCGTGGCATTCCAACAAGTTTCTCAATCCGGCCAGCGACGGCGCGGTGCTGCCGATCCTGCATCTCAACGGCTACAAGATATCCAACCCGACCGTCCTTGCCCGCATCGAGCATGAGGAATTGGAACAGTTGCTCCGCGGCTACGGGTGGACGCCTTACTTCGTCGAGGGCCATGAGCCTGCGCTGATGCACGAAGCCATGGCGACGACGCTCGACACGGCGGTGGAGCAGATCAAGAAAATCCAGCAGGAGGCCCGCGTCCACGGCAACATCGCGCGTCCGCGCTGGCCGATGATCGTCCTCAACTCGCCCAAGGGCTGGACGGGGCCAAAATGGGTTGATGGCTTGCAGGTTGAAGGGACTTTCCGTGCGCACCAGGTGCCGCTCTCCGACCCGGCCACCCATCCCGAACACCTCAAACTGCTGGAAGACTGGCTGAGGAGTTACCGGCCGGAGGAACTCTTCGATGAGCAGGGCCGCCTGAAACCGGAACTGGCCGAACTGGCCCCCAAGGGTCAACGGCGCATGGGCGCCAATCCCCACGCCAACGGCGGCATTCTGCTCCGCGATCTGCGGATGCCCGATTTCCGCGACTACGCGGTGGACGTGCCCGCCCCGGGGGCGCCCGGAATCGGCGACACGCATGTGCTGGGTCGTTTCCTGCGCGACGTGGCCAAGTTGAACAGTGAGCAGCGGAATTTCCGGGTCTTTGGCCCTGACGAGACGCTCTCCAACGGCTTGGAGAGCCTCTTTGAAGTGACCCAGCGCCAATGGGACGCCGCGACCCTGCCGAACGACGAATTTCTGGCGCCCGCCGGCCGCGTGATGGAAATGCTGAGCGAGCACCAATGCGAAGGGTGGCTGGAGGGGTATCTGCTGACCGGGCGGCATGGACTTTTCAATTGCTACGAGGCGTTCATCCATATTGTTGACTCGATGTTCAACCAGCACGCCAAGTGGCTGAAGGTGACGTCGAACTTGCCCTGGCGGCGGAAGATCGCCTCGTTAAACTACCTGCTGGCCTCGCACGTCTGGCGCCAGGACCACAACGGCTTCACGCACCAGGACCCCGGTTTCATTGACCACGTTGTCAACAAGAAAGCCGGGGTCGTGCGGGTTTACCTCCCGCCCGATGCCAACTGCCTGCTCTCGGTGATGGACCACTGCCTGCGCAGCCGCCATTATGTCAACGTCGTGATCGCGGGCAAACACCCGGCGCCGCAGTGGCTGACGATGGACGCCGCCGTCAAGCATTGCACCGAGGGCATCGGCATCTGGCAATGGGCCTCCAACGACCAGGGTGTTGCGCCCGACGTGATCATGGCCTGCTGTGGCGACGTGCCCACGCTGGAGACGCTCGCCGCCGTCTCCCTTATGCGCCAGCATCTGCCCGATCTGAAAATCCGGGTGGTCAACGTGGTTGACCTTATGAAGCTGCAGCCCCAAACCGAGCACCCGCACGGGTTGAGCGACATGGATTTCAACGAACTCTTCACCAAGGACAAGCCGGTCATCTTCGCCTTCCATGCCTATCCGTGGTTGATCCACCGGCTGACCTACCGCCGCGCCAACCATGAGAACATCCATGTTCGCGGCTACAAGGAAGAGGGAACCATCACCACGCCCTTCGACATGACGGTGCTGAACGAGATGGACCGGTTCCACCTCGTGATGGACACCATTGACCGGGTGCCGCGGACGGGCGAAAAGGGCATCTACCTGAAGCAGCAGTTCAAGGACAAGCTGATCGAGCACAAGGAGTACATCGACAAATACGGCCAGGACATGCCGGAGATTCGGAATTGGAAATGGGGCGCGGCTCAGGCAGGCAATTTTTCCTGAGATGAAACCAACCAATTCAGAGGCGGCATCCGCGGCCAAGCCGGCCCGCGTGTCACGACGCACGATGTTGAAACTGGCGGCGGTGGGCACCCTCGGCGCCGCCGTCGGCGTCGGTGCCTCCGCCGGCATAACCCATTGGGGACGCACGGCGCCGCCCCCTTGCCGATTCTTCTCAGAAGCCGAAGCCAGGCTGCTGACCGCCATCTGCGAACAGGTCATCCCCCGTGACGACACCCCCGGCGCCACGGACGCGGGCGTGATTTACTATATTGACCGCCAGATTTCCGGCCCGCTTGCGCGTCACCAGCGGAACTACCGTCTGGGGCTTGCATCCTTTCGCAAGACCTGTCTTCAAGTTTATAAGACTGCCTTTGAAGAACTGGCCTTTGAGCAACAAACCGACGCCTTGCGCCTGATTGAGGCTGGCCAGGCGCCGGAGGAACTCTGGAGTGGCCTGTCGCAGCAGGCTTTCTTCGACCTCGTGCTCGACCACACCCGGCAAGGCTTCTATGGCAGCCCCCGCCATGGCGGCAACCGCGATTACGCGAGTTATCGCATGCTCGGTTTGGCTTATCCGAACCTCATCGGCCGGAACCGCCACGCCAACGGTCGTCCCATCTGACCCACTGAACCCCCAGAGCGCATGTCATTCTCCAAAGTTAATGCCGTCATCGTCGGGGCCGGCGCCGGGGGCGGGATTGTGGCCAAGGAACTGGCCCTGGCCGGTCTGAGCGTGGTGTTGCTGGAGCGCGGTGACTGGCCGCGTTACGATGAACACAACGACGACGAACTGTATTCCCAGCGCACCCCGGCCCTCGGCAACCCCTTTGGTCCCGACAACCGGCGCCATCGTCGCGTCGTTGTCAATCCCCACGGTTCCACCCGCATTGTCCTTCCCAGCGAAGGCGACTACAGCAACAACGCCGGCTGCATCGGCGGGGGCACGGCGAGCTACGGCGCCATGGCCTGGCGCTTTATGCCGCAGGATTTTCGCCTCCTGTCCACCTATGGAGAGGTCACGGATTCCACGCTGGAGGACTGGCCGATTAGCTACGACGATTTGGAGCCTTATTACGAGAAAGCGGAATATGAGATCGGCGTTGCTGGCGACTACACCAACAACCCCTTCTGCGGCCCGCGCAAGAGGCCATTCCCCATGCCCGCCTTCCCCTATAACAAGGAGGGGCGGCGCATCGCGGAGGCCGAAACGCGCATGGGCCTTCACCCTTTTCCGATCCCAATGCTCCGCAATTCTGTGCCGTACCATGGCCGGCCAGCCTGCATCCACATGCGCTCCTGCGTCGGCTTCGCCTGCCCCGTCAATGCGAAAGCCGGCACCCACAACACCGTTCTCCCGATCGCCTTGGCGACCGGCAACTGCCAGCTCCGCACGGGTTGCGTCGCGGCCGAAATCATCGTGGATGACGGCGGCCACGCTCGCGGGGTTCGCTACTTTGATTCCGACAGCCGAGCCCGGGAGCAACCAGCCGATCTGGTCATCGTTTCCGCTTCGGCCACCGAAACGGCCCGGTTGCTGCTGAATTCCAAGTCCAGGCTTTTCCCGAACGGCGCTGGCAATAACAACGACTGGGTTGGCCGCAATCTCCAGGGCCATTGTTATGTTGGCGCCTGCGGTCTGATCGAGGAGGAGGTGTATGAGGAAGCCGGCCCCGGCGCCACTGTTGGCATCAGTGATTTTAACCATGGCAATCCGGGGTTGGTCGGCGGCGGGATGCTGGCCAACGAGTTCATCGATCTGCCGTACAGATTCTGCAACGTGCGCCCGCCCGGCGAAGCGCGCTGGGGAAAAGCGCACAAGGACTTCCAACGCCGCTATTACAAGCACTTGGTCCGCGTCATTGGCCCCTTCCAGGAAATACCCAATTTCTCCGCACGCGTCAGCGTTGATCCGGCGGTAAAGGATGCATGGGGCATTCCCGTTTGCCGCCTTTCAGGCACGCGACATCCTTACGATCTGCAAGGAGGTGAGTTCCTGTCGGAGAAAGCCGAGGCCATCATCAAGGAAACGGGGGCGACTCGCGTCTGGCGCAACGGCCCAAGCCTCTGGCTAAGCGGCGGCCAGCATCAAGCCGGCACCTGCCGCATGGGCCACGACCCCAAAACTTCCGTCACCAACCGGTTTGGCCAGGTTCACCAGATTGACAACCTGTTCATTGCCGATGGCAGCCTGCACGTCACCAATGGCGGGTTCAACCCCGTCCTGACCATCATGGCCCTGGCCTACTGGGTTTCAGATCACATCAAAACCGGCTGGAAAGGGAGCAAGTTTTGATGACCATCGCCCGCCGATTCAAACTCGTTTGCGCCGCCGTGCTTTTCGCCTCCGTTTTTCTGCTCGCTTGCGGCGTTGGCAGCCTGGCTTGGTTTCATTTTGGCAATCCCACCAACACCTGTGCCTCCTGTCACGAGATGACCGGCGTCCACTCCGCTTGGTCGGCTTCGTCTCATCGCACTTTTCACTGCCGCAACTGCCACGGAGGTTCGCTGACACTGGACATCCACGCCCTGCGCGCGCACGTCAACCGCGTGGCGCTACACTTCCTGCGTTCGCCGGACCAACCCATCCGTCTGACAGAAGGGCATGTGATTGCCCTGCAGGAGGCCTGCCGCGGCTGCCACCCGCAGAGTTTTGCTGATTGGAAGAGCAGCCGCCATTCGGCAACTTACGCGCGAATCTTTCTCGACATCACGCACAACCGAACCGAGCAACTCGCCGCCGACTGTCTGCGCTGCCATGGGATGTTTTTTGACGGAAATATCGAAGACCTCGTAGCGCCCATCTCAACCACCGGCCCTTGGGCGCTAAAAGATCCAGTCAAGGCCAGCCAGCCTGCCATCCCGTGCCTGGCCTGCCATCAAGTTCACACCACTGCCGCCGGATTCCAATCCGCTCATCTGTATGTCCGGCGCGAGCAGGCATCTTTCTCCGCCGACCTGCTTCCCATCACGCCCATGACCCAAGGCGATCGCCCCGTCAAAGTCTCACCGGACCCGCGCCAGCGGCTTTGCGCGCAGTGCCACGCCCCCAACGCCTTCCGCCAACTCGGTTCTGCGGATGATCGCACACCGTCCGGGGTGCATGAGGGGTTGAGTTGCCTGGATTGCCACTGGTCCCACTCCAACTCCGCCAAGGCATCCTGCGCCGCCTGCCATCCATCAAACTCGCATTGCGGCCTGGATGTCGGGAAGATGGATACCTCCTTCCATTCCACCGGGAGCAAGCACAACATCCACTTCGTTGCCTGCGGCGATTGCCACAACGGCCGGCGGCCGGGAAAAAGAAAATAACCGCAAGCTGGGGAAATGGACCGGCCCTTCGATGCGTTGCCCACCCTTTGCCTCCCCTTGAGCTTTACAACTGCCATTCTCCTGACATTTTCCCTCCACAGACTGAAAACGACGCGCCTTTTGTGAACTGGCTTGCTTTCCGCTTGAAGGAGTTCAAGAATTGAGGGCATGAAGCCGGGATCAAACGTGATCGGCGTGTCAGATGACGCCCCGACGGGGGGATTACAAAAGATGAGTTATGGTTGACCTTGAAGATTACATCAAAAAGCAAATCGCCGCCTTTCAGGCAAACGAACTCCTGGAAAAACGCGAGCATCGTCCGGGGCGGGGTGAGGAGGGCAACCTGTCCTATGGACCCTACTTGCTCATTTCCCGCGAGAAGGGCGCCGGCGGCAACAGCGTTGCCCAAGTTGTCGGAAGACGATTGGGCTGGCAGGTCTTTGACGACAAAATCGTGGATGAAATCGCCCAAAAGGCGCACGTGAGCCGCCAACTCATCGAGAGTCTGGATGAGCGTGATCAGGCAACGATCCAGGGCCTTATCGGCCAATTGCTGGCCCCCAAGAAGATGGGCACGTCCGGCTACCTGGTCTATTTGAAGGAAATTGTGCTCACGCTGGGTCACCAGGGGGACGTGATCATTGTCGGCCATGCGGCACAGTACATTTTGCCCAGCCAGTTCGGTTTGAATGTGCGGGTGATTGCGCCGATTGAGGCACGCATCCAGCGGATCGCCGACAAAGCGCGCCTGAGTTTGGATGCGGCCCGGGTTGAGGTCGAAAGAACCGATCGCGAGCGGGAGAGGTCGGTCCGCCGCAATTTTGGTGGACAAAACGTGGTTGATCCTTTAAGCCACGACTTAACCATCAATACAGCCGCGATCAGCATTGAGGCGGCAGCAGAAATTGTCATAACGGCGCTTCAGAGAAAGCTGGGTGTGCAGATCAAAAAGAGCAACGCTTCGCGCTGAGGGGACAAGGCTTCGAGAGCACGCCGAAACTTCCTCATCTCAGCACAACCGATGTGCTGTGCCGCGCGGTTCAGCCGCCGTGAATATTCCGGGTGGGTTAATCCTCGTCCGGCATCATTACAGTGATGGCGGGCTGTGGGTGATCCATATCGAGCGGGCCGCAACCTTCAGATTTGTTTCGGATGTGATACTGATCGCAGGATGTAAGCGTAATGGAAAATCTTCATCGTTTAAGCCCTCCTTCGCTCGCTGACGCTGGCTACGGCGGGCAGCCTTCGCTTGTCATTTCGACGATTAAACTGCTGCCAACGCATTTGGAGGCTGGCTTGCCAGGCGTAGCGCCTGGCGCGAAGGCTGGAGGCGAGGGTCGGAATTGAACATCAACTTCGATGCGGGTTCCGAAACCACCCCTTGGAAATCAACGGCTTACAGCATTGATTTCGTCAAAAATAGCAGGGAAAAAACAGAAGATCAAGAGCTATTTTTCTTAACTCAAACTTATTACTTCAGTACGCGTTTAGTGTGCAGTCCGCTGACGTTTTTGCTGACATTGTTGCGGCCCCTGTTATTAGACCACATCCGAACGCAGAGGTTTTGACTGGTGGCTGAAACGTCAAGATGGTCGGCCAAGCCTGCACATCCGGCTCGGAATGACTCTTAACGCCATCGGCACTGCACGCAGAATTCCTGAGTCCAAAGCAAATTCTCTAAAGGAGGTCGAGGCCTTTTAATTTGATGGTGATTTTTTCGCGGCGCAGATCCTCAGGGAAACGAATTTGCAGGGTGTAGGGGCCAGTGACCGTGCCTCCGTTGGCATTGAACAAAGGGGCGTTGATCGTAATGGAACGAGTTGACTCGGCACCTTTTGGAGTGAATTTGCCCTCATTGGCATTGTCCATAAACTGCTCTAGCAGCCTGTCGGACTTAAAAGGTAGTTTTTTTTGAAATGATTGAACAAGGCGAGGATCACTCGTGTCAGTCAAATATATGGCTGCACGATTCGTCAATATCGATTATGACACCCCGCTGATCCTGCCCCCGAATCTGCGCGATTGGGTGCCGGCAGACCATCTGGCGCATTTCATTCTGGACGCCGTTGAGGAGATGGATTTGCGCCGCATCAAGGTCAACGAAAGGGGCACGGGGAGCGAACAGTATCCGCCCCGGATGGTTTTGGCCCTGCTGCTTTATGGCTATGCCACCGGGCTTTTCAGTTCGCGGCGGATCGAACAGGCGACTTACGACAGCGTGCCGGTGCGGATGATTTGCGGAGACACTCATCCGGACCACGACACCATTTGCACTTTCCGGCGCGAGAACCAAGCCCTGTTGCAAGAGACCTTTGTGCGGGTCTTGGAGATGGCGCAGGCATTGAAGTTTTTGCAGGTCGGTCAAATCACCGTGGCCGTGGACGGGACCAAGGTGATGGCCAACGCCAGCAAGCACTCCGCCGTCAGCTACGAACACGCGGGCAAAACCATCGAACCACTGGACCTGGAGGTCAAGGAACTGATGGCCAAAGCCGAGCAGGCCGACAGCACGCCGTGGCAAGATGGTTTGAGCATTCCTGAGGAAATCACTCGCCGCCAGGAGCGCAAAGCCGCGCTGCAAAAAGCGCGGGCCGAGATTGAAGCCCGGGCCCAGGCGCGCTACGCCGTCGAGTGGGCCGAACACGAGAAGAAACTGGCCGAGCGGGCCGCCAAAGAAAAACGGGGTGAAGGAATCCGCGGCCCACCGCCCAAAGCGCCGACGCCCGAACCCGGTCCCAGCGATCAATATAATTTCACCGACCCGCAGAGCCGGATCATGAAAGCGGGCAGCGGCCAACATTTTGAGCAGAGCTACAACGCGCAAGCGGCCGTGGAAGTGGACAGCCGCTTGATCGTGGGAGAGCGAGTCAGCCAGGCGTGCAACGACAAACAGGAACTGGCCCCCACTGTGGCGGCGGTGACCGCTCCGGTGGAATCGGTCGCGGACGTTTTGGCCGACAGCGGATTTTACAGCGAAGCGGCAGTGCGCGCCGTGGAACAAACACCCACAGGCCAACCTACCGGGACGACGGTCTATGCGGCGCTGGAAAAGAAAGAGCACCATCGCACCGTCAGCGATTTGGAGAAGAAGGAGGAACCGGCGGCGCCCGCTTCGGGAGCCGAATGGAGCGAGGTGATGAAGCGCCGGCTGAAAACGGAGGTTGGCAAAGCCAAGTACAAATTACGGCAGCAGACGGTGGAACCGGTCTTTGGGATCATCAAGAGCGTGATGGGATTCCGGCAATTTCTGCTGCGCGGGCTGGAAAAAGTCGGGCTGGAATGGCAGTGGGTCTGCGTCGCCTACAACCTCAAACGACTGCACCTCTTGGGAGCGGGACTGAAACTGGCCCGCTCCGGCTGAAAATCCGAGGAGAAAGGCCGGGCGGAACACAAATTTGATCGGAACTTCGATTGACACACCTCCCGGAGTCAGTTGGGCCGATCCAAGTAGTAATTTTCGGTTTCGTCAGTCCCGTGCTATAGGCCCTAATAGCGGATTACGTGAAAGTTGGAGAAAAACCTTCGCCTTAAGTCCGACAGGCTGCTAGGGCAAAAAGATTTTTGGGTGGATTGAGCTGCCCGAGGGATGATCTCGATCATCGAGTGCTGTCAGCGATATCGTGGCTAGTGTCAGCGGGCCGTGAAAACCAGCCACTTTGAGGGAAGCATTGCGTATTGGGCAGCCAAGGCTGCACATGAGTGCAATGAACGAACTCAACGTGAGCTTACAGCAGCGGAGCGATTGTGAACTTGTCAAGTAATACAAAAGCTCGCAACTTGCTCGCACAATTTCGCAACTTGCGAATGCTTGCAGGGTTTGTTTCTCGATTAGGCTTTTCCCAACTCGCGCCATATCAGCATCTTACAACTCCTTTGCCCCTTGGCACGGTAACTGTAATAAAGGAACTTAGCCGCTAACGGACTTGTCATTTATGCAAGACTGGAATTTGTGAAGATCAACAAAGGTTCAAGTATGAGGACAATACATTCTTGGGATATTTGCAAGGCACCGGATTGGAGAATGCCTGACAGAAATCCTCCCAATGGATAAAATTATGACTAAACCGCCAAAGGCCGCCAAGCCCGAAGTTTCGATGAGCGCGATGGATGCTATCTATCATCGTCGTTCTGTGCGCGACTATGCGCCCCGGACAATCGACCAGGCCGTCATCCGCTCGTTGCTCGATGCGGCTGTTCACGCTCCGACCGCCATGCATGAGGAGCTGTGGTCATTTGCCGTCATCCAAGATAAGAACCTGCTGAACCGCTTGTCGGACAGCGCTAAAGAAAAGGTGCGCTGCGAAGCACAAGCTTCCGACTCCCCCCACGCAAAACATTCGCTTGATCTGGTGAACAAACCGGATTTCCATGTTTTTTATAATGCCGGCACGCTCATTGTCATCTACAGCAGATTCCAAGGGCCGTTTGTCGTGGCGGATTGCTGGCTGGCAGCGGAGAACCTGATGCTTGCCGCCTTCGCAAAAGGGCTTGGCACCTGCGTCATCGGCCTTGCGGTCTCGGCACTGAACACGCCGGAGTGGAAGGCTGAATTAAAAATCCCTGCTGAAATGACGGCCATCGCGCCGATCATTGTGGGCGTGCCCGCCGGCGAAACGCCGCCCGTGCCTCCGCGCAGCCGGAAATTCTTGCTTGGAAAAATAAAATAGAAGACTAAAAGAAAGGCAGATTTATGTTACGAAGCATTAAACAGTTGTATGGGGCCAAACTCGGGGCGTCCGATGGCGAAGTCGGCCATGTAAAGGATTTTTATTTTGACGATGAGAACTGGGTGGTCCGCTATGTGGTCGCGGACACGGGTTCCTGGTTGCCGGGGCGGCAGGTGCTCATCTCGCCCCATGCCTTCGGCAGTCTCCATCAGGTCGGAAAAGATTTGCTGGTGAACCTGACCCGGAAACAGATTGAGGACAGCCCTTCGATTGACTCGCACAAGCCGGTATCGCGACAATACGAGGAGGAGTATTACCGATATTACGGCTGGCCCTGTTATTGGCAGGGAGACGGATTGTGGGGTATGAGCGACTTTCCGTTATTGGAGCTGCCTCCAAACCCTTCAGCCGATCCGGGCGGCCCGCAACCCGAACGTGCCGACGCGCATCTGCGCAGCACGCAAGAAGTGAACGGTTATCATATCAAGGCGAGCGACGGAACCGCCGGCCACGTCTGCGATTTTATGATGGATGCCCAGAGCTGGGAGATTTATCAACTGGTCATTAAAACTGGCCACCTGCTTTCCGGCAAAGAGGTGCGAATACCGACGAGCAAAGTGGAGCGGATCAGTTACGAGGAATCCGCA